>Ga0209566_100337_pt1 | contig 41328 bp, 33 predicted proteins | sample Araplavi_mTSA_r2_2_FD_184287 | JGI IMG/M metagenome (GOLD analysis project Ga0209566, IMG submission 184287) | Arabidopsis root microbial communities from North Carolina, USA - plate scrape CL_Cvi_mTSA_r2 (SPAdes) (version 2) | ecosystem: Host-associated > Plants > Roots > Endosphere | place...
CTAATAAGGGCATTCGTCAGCCATTAAAATTTAACAATCGTTGACCCTCCCCCACCCGATTCATTTCCTATAATCCAGACCAATTCCGGATGACGGTTTAAATCCGTCGCATCGTCCGGTCGCCTTCAATCCACTTGAACTTGAACGAGGTCCTTACATGAATCTTTCTCAGCGTCTCGCTGCAGAGGCATTCGGCACGTTCTGGCTGGTGCTCGGCGGGTGCGGAAGCGCCGTGCTGGCAGCCGCCTTTCCGGGCCTCGGCATCGGCTTTGCCGGCGTCGCACTTGCCTTCGGCCTGACCGTGCTGACGATGGCATTCGCAATTGGCCATATTTCGGGCTGCCACCTGAATCCCGCGGTAAGCGTCGGCCTGACGGTCGCCGGCCGCTTCCCCGCACGCGATCTCGTGCCGTACATCGTCGCGCAGGTTGTCGGCGCGACGCTCGGCGCATTCGTGCTGTACCTGATCGCGACCGGCAAGCCGGGCTTCGACGTCGTCGGCAGCGGCTTCGCGACGAACGGCTTCGGCGAGCGCTCGCCCGGCCACTACGCACTCGGCGCGGCGTTCATTTGCGAAGTCGTGATGACGGGCTTCTTCCTGTTCGTGATCCTGGGCGCCACCGACAAGCGCGCACCGGCCGGCTTCGCGCCGATCGCGATCGGCCTTTGCCTGACGCTGATTCACCTGATCTCGATTCCGGTCACCAACACGTCGGTGAACCCGGCCCGCTCGACCGGCCCCGCGCTGTTCGTGGGCGGCGAAGCAATCGGCCAGCTCTGGCTGTTCTGGGTGGCGCCGATCATCGGCGCGGCACTCGCCGGGATCATCTACCCGCTGGTCGCCGGGCGTGACAACGCCGTCGACCTGCTGCCGGCATCCGCTCGCACAAGCGAATAAATCACTACGGGGTCAAGCGAGCAGAGCAGCGAGCCTCACGCTGTCCAAGAATATCGAGGCAGGTAATTTCGACGGGCGCCGCTGGCGCCCGTTTTTCATTTCCGCCCGGGGCGGACGCTCAGGACGCGGCGGCGTTGCCTTCGAGCGAGAACAGCGTGCGCAGGTGACGGGCGACGCCCGCGTCGAAGTTGTTGCCGATCCGCGGGATGTGCGGCAACCGCGCGACCAGGTCGGGGTTCGCGTTGTTCATCATGAACGCGTGGCCGGCGGTTTCGAGCAGGTCGATGTCGTTCATGTTGTCGCCGAATGCGATGCAGTGGCCGGTGTCGACGCCGAGCCGCGCGAGCACCGAGCGCAGCGCGCGGCCCTTCGACACGTTCGCGGTCATCACTTCCAGGCAGTCGGGCAGCGAGTACGTGACGTACAGCGCATCGCCGAAGCGCACGCGCATCTGCTCGGCGACGACCGCCAGATCGGCCGGATCACCGATGTACAGCACCTTCGCGATATCCGTGCCGTCGTGCGCGGCCATGTCGATCACGTCGTAGCGGAAGCCCGAATCCTGGTGGAATTCGAGCAGGTGCGGCGCGTCACGGTCGATCAGCCAGCCCTGGTCGGTGAACAGGTTGACGATCACGCGACCGTGCGCACCGACGATATCCGGCTGCACGAGACCGCGGACGATTGCCGGATCGATGTCCTGCGCGTGGATCGTCGTGTCGTCCGGCGCATGCACGCGCGCGCCGTTCGACGTGATCAGGTACGGCCGGATGCCGAGCACGTCGCGAATGCCGGCGACGTCCGCGTAGTGGCGCCCGGTGGCGATCACGAACTGCAGGCCGTCGCGGTCGAGCCGGCGGACGGTGTCGATCGTGTACGGATCGAGCTGGTGGTCGCTGTTCAGCAAGGTACCGTCGAGATCGGTGGCGATGACTTTGTACATGGGACGGAAGAATGGCGCTCAGGGCTCTGCGGAACGGCCATTCTAACGTCGTGCCCGGTTGCCCGCCGGACGGTTCCCGGTCGATCGCCGCCGTCGGCCCGGTTTCGGTACGCGTTCAGCTGTCCTCAAATGCCTTCAGTTGCTCAGTTGCCTTCCGCCTCGTGCAGCGCCTGCAGCGCGAGCCGCAGCGCGCCGTGCGCCGAATCGTCGAGCGGCGCGCGCAGCCGGGCGGCGTGGCGCGCCGGCACGGCCGGAGCCAGTGCGTCCGCCAGGCCGCCGCACAGCGCGACCGGCAGCGCCTGCTGCGGATCGAGCGCGTCGATCATCTTGCCGATCTCGTCGCCCGCCTGCGCGATCAGCGCGCCCGCGACCGGATGCGAACGGTGCGCGAACACGATCGGCGCAAGCCGCGCGTAGATCGTCTGGTTCGCATCGCACGACCACTGGACGAGCGCGTCGCGATCCTGCGCGCCCGTTTCCGCGAGCAACGCGTTCGCGAACGCATCGCGCGGTACGCGGCCGTCGAGCGCCTGCTGCGCATACGCGAGCGCGCGCACGCCGAGCCACGCACCGCTCGCCTCGTCGCCGGACGGAAAGCCGAAGCCGCCCGCGATCCGGCAGGCGCCGGACGCATCGAGCGCCGCCGCGATGCTGCCGGTGCCGAGCGCGACGATGAGCCCCGGCGCACCGCCGTGTGCGCCGACGACGGTCGTATATGCGTCGCTCTCGACCGCGAGCGCGCCGAGCGGGGCCTGCGCGCGGAACGCGGCGAGCCACGCGGCATTGTTGACGCCCGCGAGCCCGCAGCCGAGCGCGCACTGCGGCCAGTCGAATGCGAGGCCGGCCTGCGTGAACGCGTCCGCGCAGGCCGCGCCGATCGATGCCCACGCGCGCTCGATGCCGAGCCCGAGCCCCGACGGGCCGCCGCGCCCCTGCGCGAGCTCGCGCCCGTGCCGGTCGGCCAGCACCGCGCGCGTGCCCGTGCCGCCACCGTCGATCCCGATCGCAAAAAGTAATGCCGCCATGCCTTCATCCCGCTGATTCGAACAGGCGCCAAGCTTAACCGGATCAGCGCCGCGCGCCCATCTGCCGTTCGGCCGGCTGTTCCGTGAAAAGGGCTTCCGCTATGCTGGCGCGATCGAATCGACACTGAAAACGAGGCAGACGATGTCGCAGCGGTGCAACTGGGTGAAGACTGAAGCGGATGCTCACTATCACGATACCGAATGGGGCGTGCCGTCGCACGACGATCGCCACCTGTTCGAAATGCTGATCCTGGAAGGGGCGCAGGCCGGGCTGTCGTGGTCGACGATCCTGAACAAGCGCGCGGGCTATCGCGACGCCTTTGCGGATTTCGACGTCGATGCCGTCGCGCGCTTCACGCCGAAGCGCATCGAAAAGCTGCTCGAGAATCCCGGCATCGTGCGCAATCGCGCCAAGGTCGAATCGGCGGTCACCAATGCGCGTGCCGTGCAGCGCATCCGGGAAGAGCACGGGTCGCTCGCCGCGTTCCTGTGGTCGTTCGTCGGCGGCACGCCGGTCCAGAACGCGTGGCAGTCGTACCGCGACGCGCCCGCGTCGACGGAGCAGTCCGACGCGCTCAGCAAGGCGCTGAAGGCGTACGGCTGCAAGTTCGTCGGTTCGACGATCTGCTATGCGCTGATGCAGGCCACCGGCATGGTCAACGATCACGAGGTCGGCTGCCCGTGCCACGCGCAATGCGCGGCGCTCGGCGGCAAGCAGCCGGCACGCCGGCGCAAGGCGGGCTGACGGCGCGGCCGCCCGTCGTTCGCCGCGGCCCTGCGGCGGTTATGCCGGCTGTGCCGGCAATTCCGGTCAGGCCGCCAGCCGCCCCCTCACGAAACGATGCGCAACGCGCAACCGCTCACCTCGCGGCGCGCGACGGCACCGGCGCAACCGCCCGCGCACTGCGTGCGGCCCGCACGCGCGCGCTGCGCTTCTTCACCCAGATGCAGATGCCCGTCACGCTCAGCATCGCGATGACGATCCCGAGCACGCTCACCGCGGCGCGGCCCGCGACGCCGGCGATCCGCCCCGAGTGCAGCGGAAACTGCGCCTGCATGAACAGGTCGCCGGCCGAGCCGCGGCCCGGCACCTGGGCGGCGACGGGCTTGCCGGTCACCGCGTCCCAGTAGAGCCACGCGTTGCCGAGCCCGACGTCGCCGTGATCGTTGCCGGGCGTGAAGAACCCGACTGCGTAGGCATTCATCGCCGGCGCGAACAGCAGCGCGCCGGGCGGCGCGGCGATCCCGGCGTCGCGCCCGGCCGCGTGCGCGATCTCGACGATCCGCTCGCGCGGCAGCATCGTGCTGCCCGGCGGCGCGGGCGGGAAGTGTTCGGGATTCGTGTACGGCGTCTCGGCGAGCGGCGACACCAGCGATACCAGCGGCCGCACGACGGGCACTGCGAGATTCATCGAGATCGACGTGACCGCGACGACCAGCAGCAGCCCCCACACCCACACGCCGCCCGAGCGGTGCAGGTCGAACACCAGCGGATAGCCGCCGCGCCGCACGCGGAACGCGAACGACTTGCGCCAGCTTTTCAGGTTCGGAAACGCGAGCACGAGCGCGATCAGGCTGTCGATCGCCCACACGATGCCGACGACGCCCATCACCCAGAACCCGAAGTTGATCCCGCCGTACACCGGCAGGAACAGCGAGTAGTGCAGCCGGTAGATGAACGGCATCAGGTCGAGCCGCGCGAGCGACAGCGCGCCCCATTCGCGGCGCCCCTGCACCGCGCCGGTCGCGGGATCGACGGCGATCTGGCTGAAGTCGAGCGCGTACGGCCGGCCGGTCGCCGGATCGGTGCGTGGCATCACGCCGGCCTGCAGCGTACGGCCCGGTTCGATCGCGAGCGGCAGATAGGTCACCTGCACGCGCGGGTCGGCGGCCTCGATGCGCGCCGCGAGCGCGAGCGGATCAAGCGGCGCCGCAGCGCTGCGTGCGGTGTAGAAGTCCGGGTTCAGTAGCGCGTCGAGCTCGTGGTCCCACGCGATCAGTGCGCCGGTCAGCCCCGCGACGAACAGGAACAGCGCGATCGCGAGGCCGAACCAGCGATGCAGGCGGACGAGAAACGGTCGCAGGAACGCATTCATCGCGCCCCCGGCAAAGGGAAAGCGGGCCGGCACGAGCGGCCCCGGATCAACGGAATGCAGGTCATTTGAGGTCACGCGCCGCGCACGAGCGATGCCGGCCGTCGCTGGCGAGGCCGGATGCCCTTGCACGCGGCATGGAATTGTTGCGCGTTCGACGGGTTTTGGTACGATGCGCGGCATTTTATCGCAATGCGAATGATTCTTACTTGCATTTTTACTTATCCACGATGACCACCAGCCTCGCCCGCCCTCCCGTCCGTCCACGTCGCATGGCCGCCGCCCTTGCCTGCGTTGCCGCGTCGCTCGCGCACGCGGACGATTCTCCCGGCGGCGCCACGGTACTGCCTGCCGTCAACGTCACGGCCGCGCACGACTCGCCGCAGCACCTGACCGACACGGTCTCCACCGGCGCGCTCGGCACGCGCCGCCAGCTCGACACGCCGTTCTCGACGACGATCGTCACGTCGGAGGAACTCGAGGCACGCCAGCCGTACAAGCTCGGCGACGTGTTCGCGAACGACGCGTCGGTGTCCGACAACAGCGGCGCGTACAGCGCGTGGGCCAGCTACATGACCGTGCGCGGCATGCAGCTCGACTGGCAGAACGGCTACAAGATCGACGGGCTGCCGTTCGTCACGTACGGGATCACGATGCCGTACGAGCAGCTCGATCGCGTCGAGCTGCTGAAGGGGCTCGGCGGTTTCCTGTACGGCTTCGTGACGCCCGGCGGCGTCGTCAACTACGTGACGAAGCAGCCTGGCGCCGAACCCGTGCGCAGCGTCGACGTCGGCTACCGGAGCACCAATGTGTGGACCGAGCACGTCGATCTTGGCCAGCGCTTCGGGCCGGACGGCAGGTTCGGCGCGCGGCTGAACGCGACGCACGAGGAAGGCAGGACATACAACGACGGCAACATCCGCCGCGACAGCGTATCGCTCGCGCTGCAGGCGAACCTGACGCGCGACCTGTCGGTGAATGTCGGCGCGCTGTACCAGGATCGCCGCACGACGGGCCAGACGCCGTCGATCTTCACCGGCAGCTATCCAGGCGGCGTGCTGCCCGCGACGATCAGCGGCGGCACGACGAACCTCGGCGGCAGGGACCAGTACCTGAACACGAACCTGCAGCTCTATACGGCCGGGCTGCAGTACCAGTTCGCGCCCGACTGGCAGCTCGACGTCGCGTACAGCTACAGCAAGGCGACGCGCCGCCGCAACGAAAGCACGCTGTACCTGCAGGATGCAGCCGGCAACTACACCGACAGCCGCTACGTCGGGATGGAGGATCACCGCTTCAGCCAGTGGCGCGCGATGGTCGAGGGCAAGGTACGCACGGGAGCGTTCAGCCACCAGATCGTGATCGGCGCGTCGTGGCAGAAGCAGGCGAACGACTATTCGGCGAACAGCGTGTTCGTGCCGCTCGGCGCCGGCAACCTGTATGCGCCGAATCCGTACCGCTACGACAGCCCGCACGGCTTCGTCCAGTACCGCACGAGCGAGATCGTGCAGAAATCGCTGTTCGCGAGCGACACCGTGCAGCTCACGGCGCGCTGGTCGGTGCTCGCCGGCGTGCGCTACATGAACTACGAGCAGCGCTCGTTCCAGGCGAGCGGCGCCGAGGATCCCGGCTATCGCCAGAACGGCGTGGTGACGCCGACGTTCGCGGTGATGTTCAAGCTCGCGCCGACGACCACCGCGTACGCGAGCTACGCCGAATCGCTCGAGCCCGGCAGCCGCGTGAACGACGTCTACGCGAACGCCGGCCAGGTGCTCAAGCCGCTGCGCAGCAAACAGTACGAACTGGGGATCAAGAGCGAGCACGCGCACTGGAGCGCGACGGCCGCGTTGTTCCGCATCGAGCGCAGCGCCGAATATGCGAACGCGGCGAACGCCTACGTGCAGGACGGCGAATCGGTCATTCAGGGGATCGAGTTCGGTGCGCGCGCGAAAATCGGCGCGCGCTGGAACGCGGGCGTCGACGCGATGCTGCTCGACGCGTGGTACGCGAACGGGATCGGCAACAACGGCAACCGCGTCGCGGGCGCGCCGCGTTTCGTGCTCGCCGGCGACATCGGCTATGCGGTACCCGGCGTGCCGGGGCTGACGCTCGGCGTCGATGCGAAATTCACCGGCGCGACGCCGCTGCGCGCGGCCGGCGGCCTCGACGCCCCGGGCTTTCTCGTCGTCAATGCGGGGGCGCGTTACCTGACGCGGATCGCCCGCCACGACGTGACGCTGCGCGCGTCGATCGACAACGTGCTGAACCGCCGTTACTGGGAATACCAGTACGCGGACTACGTGAAGCCGGGCGACCCGCGCACGGTGAGCCTGAGCGCGAAGATCGACTTCTGAACCCCGCGCCGGCGGCCGCAGGCCGGCATGGCCGCACCGCGGCGGCCTCGGGATTTTCCCGAGCCGCAAAAGCAAAACGGCGGAGCGGCTTCTTTCGAAGCTCGCTCCGCCGTTTCGCGGCGAACCGTCAGACGCTCTTAGTGGAGCTTCTTCGGCAGCATCTGGCTGCGCAGGCGCTTGTGCAGGCGCTTGACGGCTGCTGCCTTCTTGCGCTTGCGGACTGCGGTCGGCTTTTCGTAGGACTGGCGCTCGCGCAGTTCAGCGATCAGGCCATTTTTTTCGATAGCACGGCGAAAGCGGCGAATCGCCACTTCGAACGGCTCGTTTTCTTTCAGAAGAATCGTCGTCATGTCGTTCCTAAATTGCTTAAACGGTCAAAAACGTAGCGGCCAAGCGCCACGCACCGGCCATCCGAGCGTCCCCACAAACAGGCGAAACGAGCGGAAATACGGCCTCGGAGGCCGGAAAAGAGAGGCGGAAAGCACCGCGAGTACGCTTCACAAGCCGCGTGCAGCGCCGCGTTTGACTGCCAGCAGACACGCCGAAAACGGCAGAGGCTTGACAGAAATCTCAATTCAGCCCGCCATCATAGCAGGGAATCACAGACAAAACCACCCTTTTGTCGATTGCGTGTGCACAGGCGAACGACTGCGTGGCGAGACCGCTTTCAAGCCCCGTCCATCCGGCATCGCGCCGGCTCGGTCCGAAATGACAAAGAAGGATAAAAAATCGGGCCGAATCTCAACGCGCCCCTCAAGTTTTGTTTTGGTGCGCCGAAATCCTGCTCTGAGGCGGCCAGCAATGAACGAGTGCTTCCGCCGACGCCAAAACGGCTTTCCAGGGCTTTCGGCTTACACAGGAGATTTTTCCATGCTCGGAATTAACAGCAACATCAACTCGCTGGTTGCACAGCAGAACCTCAACGGCTCGCAAAACGCCCTGTCCCAGGCCATCACGCGCCTGTCGTCGGGCAAGCGCATCAACAGCGCGGCAGACGACGCAGCAGGCCTCGCGATCTCGACCCGGATGCAGACCCAGATCAACGGTCTGAACCAGGGCGTGTCGAACGCGAACGACGGCGTGTCGATGATTCAAACGGCATCGAGCGCACTGTCGTCGCTGACGAACAGCCTGCAACGTATCCGCCAGCTGGCCGTCCAGGCATCGACGGGCACGATGTCCTCGACCGACCAGGCGGCACTGCAACAGGAAGTTGCGCAGCAGATCCAGGAAGTGAACCGTATCGCGTCGCAAACGACGTACAACGGCACGAACATCCTTGACGGCTCGGCAGGCATCGTGTCGTTCCAGGTCGGCGCGAACGTCGGCCAGACGATTTCGCTGGACCTGAGCCAAAGCATGTCGGCGGCCAAGATCGGCGGCGGCCTGGTGCAGAAGGGTCAGACGGTCGGTACGGTGACGGGTCTGTCGCTCACGAACGCCGGCGCGTACACCGGCTCGGGTGCAGCGATCACCGCGATCAACGTGATTTCCGACGGTCAGGGCGGCTACACGTTCACGGACCAAAACGGCCAGGGCATCACGTCGGCCGCGGCAACGGCAGTGTTCGGCTCGAACGCGACGGCCGGCACGGGTACGGCAGTCGGCGCACTGTCGCTGCAAACGGGCGCAACCGGCGCGGGCACCACCGCTGCACAGCTGACGGCGATCAACAACGCGATCGCACAGATCAACGCAGTCAACACGCCGAAGACTGTGTCGAACCTCGACATCAGCACCGTCAGCGGTGCGAACGTTGCGATGGTGTCGATCGACAACGCGCTGCAGACGGTGAACAACGTGCAGGCGCAACTCGGTGCGGCACAAAACCGCTTCACGGCAATCGCCACGGCGCAGCAGGCAGAATCGACCGACCTGTCGTCGGCACAGTCGCAGATCACCGACGCGAACTTCGCGCAGGAAACCGCGAACATGTCGAAGAACCAGGTGCTGCAACAAGCTGGCATCTCGGTGCTCGCACAGGCGAACTCGCTGCCGCAGCAGGTCCTGAAGCTCCTGCAGTAATCGCGTAGCAACCCACGGCCGGGCCCCGCGTAACGCGCGGCCCGGCCGTCGTCACTTGGCGCGCGGGGCCTTGCCCCGCCGCCAGGTCCTTATCCAGAATTTCACGGACTACCCGCCGCACGGAGCACTACGATGTCGACGATCAATCCCGCCGTCACCGCCGCCAACAGCTCGGCCAACAGCGCGCTGCAACAGGCCGCCCAATCGATCATCAGCGGATCGACCGGCAACTCGTCGATGGACGTCAACTCGCTCGTGACGGCGCTCGTCAATGCGAAGACCGCCGGCCAGACCGCCGCGCTCAGCGCGCAGCAGGCCAGCGACAACACCCAGATTTCCGCGTACGGCGCCCTTTCGGCGGCGCTGAGCGCACTCCAGGCCGGCGTCACGACACTGTCGAACGGCTCGCTGCAGAACACCTTCACCGCCACCGCGAGCGGCACCGGCCTGACCGCGACCGCGGGCGCCGGCGCCGTCGCCGGCAGCTATTCGATCGGCGTCACGCAGATCGCGACGTCGCAGTCGCTGTCGTCGGCCGCGTTCGGTGCGTCGACGGCGCTCGGCACCGGCACGATGACGCTGTCGCTCGGCAGCCAGTCGTTCACGGTCAACGTGGGCAGCAGCAACAACACGCTGTCCGGCATCGCCGCCGCGATCAACACCACGACCGGCAACCCGGGCATCGTCGCGTCCGTCGTCAATGGCAGCGACGGCGCGCACCTCGTGCTCAGCTCGACGCCGACCGGTGCGGCGAATGCGATCAGCGTCACGGTCAGCAACGTGACCGGCGACAACGGCCTCTCCAGCCTCGGCGTCACGTCGACGGCCAGCACGACGGGCGGCCAGTCGTCCATTGCGTCCGCCAACAGCAGCGCCGCCTGGAAGCAAAGCACCGCCGCGCAGGACGCCGCCTTCACGATCAACGGCATCGCCGCGACGAGCGCGAGCAACACCGTGACGGGCGCGATCACCGGCGTCACGCTGAACCTGACCTCGGCCGCCGTCAGCGGCACGCAGCCGCAAACGCTGACGGTCGCCACCGACACGAAGACGCAAGCGTCGGCGATCAACAACTTCGTGACGCTCTACAACACGCTCGTCACGACGATGGGCTCGCTGTCGAGCTTCACGGCCGGCGCGTCGTCGCAAGGCCCGCTGCTCGGCGACTCGACGCTGAACACGATCCGCAACGCACTCGCATCGGTCGTCGCGGGCGGCGTGAGCAGCAACGGCTCGACGGTCAACCTCGCGTCGATCGGCGTCACGCTGCAGGCCGACGGCACGCTGCAGGTCGACAGCACCGCGCTCAACTCCGCACTGCAGAACAACCCGACCGGCGTCGCGTCGCTGTTCAACTCGACGAACGGGATCGGCCAGCAGCTGACGAAGGACATCACGAACTACACGCAGACGGGCGGGCTGATCGCCGCACGCACGACCGCGCTCAACAACGACCTGAAAAGCGTCGCCACGCAGCAGACCAACCTGTCGAACTACGTCGCGCAGCTGACCAGCCAGTACCAGGCGCAATTCACCGCGCTCAACACGCTGATGGCGACGATGAACAGCAACTCGCAGTACCTGACGCAGCTGTTCGGCGGCACGAACAGTGCCGGCGCGCTGTCGAGCAACAAGAGCTGACCGCCGGCCGAACAGGAGAGCCACGATGGAACAGACCGAACTGATCGCCCAGCTCGACGCGCTCACCGACGCGATCGAACATGCGGCCGCGATGGCCGACTGGATCGAGGCGGCGCGCCTCGTCGACCTGCGCGAGCCGCTCGTTGCGTCGCTCGCGGCCGATCAGCCGCCGGCCGGCATCGCCGCGATCCGCCGGATTCAGGCCAGCAACGCGCGCATCTTCGCCGACGCGCAACGCGCGCAGCAGGAGCTGACCAACGAATACCAGGCGGCGATGGGCCGCGTGCAGGCCGTCGGCCAGTACCAGAGTATCGCGAGCCGTTAAATCGCGCCACGCGGCGCCCGACACGCGCGCGCCGCCAACCTGACAACAAGAACTACGCGCTGATGTGAGGGCGTGCTCGTTCGCCTCCGCCCGCCTCGTGCGGGCGTTTTTTTGCCCATCCGGCGCGCCGTCGCCCAACCGCGCCGCGCTTGCCCAATCGGCGGAATTGACCGCGCTTTTGGCACCACCTCGCGCGTTCAGCGTGATCGCCCGTTGCCGATAATGGCGCACATCGAATAACCGCGCCTCCCGCCATGCTTCCACTCGACTCGTCCGATCGCGCCACGCTCAGCCCGGAGCAGCAGTTCGAGCAAGATATCGCGCTCGTCATGCAAAATGCCATCGCGCGCCATCACGACGGCGCCTTCGACGATGCGAAAGCACTGTACGAAGCCATACTCGATGCCATACCCGCACACGCGGAAGCGAACTACAACCTCGCGGTGCTGCTGGTCGACGCCGGCCGCGCGACCGAATCGATTCCTTACTTCGAGACTGCGCTCGGCGCCAATCCGGGCAACGGCCAATGCTGGGTCGGCTACATCAACGCGCTGTACCGCGCGAACCAGATGCCCGCTGCATGGGTTGCCGTCGAAATGGCTCAGCAACGCGGCGTACACGGCCCCGCACTGGACGGCCTGATCTCGCAAATGGCCACGCCCACCGTGACGTTCCCGACGGCGCCCGCCGCGAGCCAGGACGGCCCAGATATCACTGGCAGCATCAGCCTGAATATTTCGTCCCAGCCCCAGCCTCAACCTCAGCCCCAAGTCGATAAAGGCACAAACGGGGACGCACCCGCCAAGCCGGTGCGCAAGGCGCCGCTCAACAAGCTGCAGAAGCACGCTGGCCTCTTCGACAAGAAGCGTTCGGCAGAAGCACTCTCGCTCGCTCGCCAGCTCGTCGCCGACTATCCTGGCGACGGTGCGAGCCTGCGCGCCCTCGCGGTCTCGTTGTACCGGGACCGACAATACGCCGAGATGATCGATATCGCCTATCGCGCACTCGAAAGCCTGCCCGGCGACCTCCTGCTACGGACATTGCTCGCGGATACACTGCGGCTCATGACCCGGCTCCAGGAAGCAGAAATCCAGTGCCGTGCGATCATTGCCACCCAACCGACGAATATGGAGGCGCACCGCGTGCTCGGCATCGCGCTGCACGGGCTGCGGCGCCAGCAGGAAGCCGTCGCGGCCTGCCGACGCGCCGTGGAACTGGCACCGCATGCGGCATCAGCCAATGGAGCACTCGGGTTCGTACTGCTGGACCAGGGCGCCGCGCAGGAAGCCGCTCCGTGGCTGCGTCGCGCTATCGAAATCGATCCGAACGACTGCGTGTCGCACAGCTCACTGCTGTTCAGCCTGATTCACGACGACACCAACTCGCCGGAGATGCTGCTCAAGGAACATCGCGCGTTCGGCAAATGGCACGAACGACACGCACTCCCGAAAAAATATGCGAATTCGCGCGATCCCGAACGCCCACTGCGGATCGGCTTCGTGTCCGGCGACCTATTGAACCACGCGGTCGCCCATTATCTGCTTCCCGTCGTCGAATACCTGAGCCGCGATCCGAATCTGTCGCTGCACTTCTACTACAACTACGTGATCGAAGATCACATCACCGCCAAGCTGCGCGCGCATGCCGCCACGTGGCAAACCGTAACGATGCTGGGCGACGCCGCGCTTGCCGAGCAGATCCGTAACGATCGCATCGACATCCTGATCGATCTCTCCGGCCACACGGGCCGCAACCGCCTGGTCACGCTCGCACGCAAACCCGCGCCGCTACAGGCATCATGGATCGGCTACCCGGGCACGACCGGCATGAGCACGATCGACTACTACCTGAGCGACAGCATCGTCACGCCGGCCGGCGAGTTGGACGACCAGTTCGTCGAGAAGATCGTGCGCATGCCCGCGCTCGCACCGTACGCGCCGCCGGTGAATTGCCCGCCCGTCAACGGCTTGCCTGCGTTGCACAATGGCTACGTTACGTATGGCAGCTTCAACCGGCTCAACAAGCTGCGCGAGGATGTGATCGCGCTGTGGGCCGCGGTGCTGCGCGCGAAGCCCGACTCGAAGATGGTGATCGGCGCGATCGAGCAGGATCGCGACCGCGACACGATCGCCGGCTGGTTCGCGGCCGAAGGCATCGATCCCGCGCGCCTGACGTTCCAGCCGCGCGCGACCATCCCCGTCTACCTGCAGCAGCATCACCGCGTCGACATCTGCCTCGACACGTTCCCGTACGCCGGCTCAACGACGACGCTCAACGCACTATGGATGGGCGTGCCGACCGTAACGCTGGCCGGGATGTCGATCCCGACACGCGGTTCCGCCAGCTGGCTCAAGCGGGTCGATCTCGAGGCCTTCATCGCGCACGACAAGGATGAATTCGTCCGCAAGGCCATCGCGCTCGCCGACGATCTCGACACGCTGCAAACGGTGCGCAGCGGCCTGCGCGAGCGCTGCCTCGCGTCGGCGCCGTTCCATCCGGACGTCGTCGCGCAGGGGCTGTCGGTCGCGTTGCGGATGATGTGGCGCCGCTGGTGCGCAGGCGAGGCTCCGGTCTCGTTCGATGCGGTCCCGCCGGACCAGTCGACCTCGGCGCTGGCGGAACAGACGGCCGGCTAACCGGCAGGGGCCAGCTTCGTGCGTCACAGCCGGCCCGGCGAGCAAATCGCGGCATTTCCACGAATTGACTCGCAAACCGCCCCCTGCTCGATCGATCGTGCGGGCATCGCGCCCGCTAGAGTGCTCTCACGATCACCAGTGTGCGCATTGGCGCTCGAAACGTACGACCTCGGGACAGGATCATGGACAAGCTCATACCCGTCACACAGCCCTACATGCCTCCGCTGGACGAGTTTCTCCCGTATCTGAACCAGATCTGGGAGAGCAAGGTCGTCACCAACGGCGGCCGCTTCCATGCAGAGCTCGAACGATCACTCTGCGAATTCCTGGGCGTCGAGCACATTTCGCTGTTTTCCAACGCGACGCTCGCGCTGATCACCGCATTGCAGGCGATGAAGATCACCGGCGAAGTCATTACGACGCCGTTCAGCTTCGTCGCCACCACGCATGCGCTGCACTGGAACGGCATTCGGCCCGTGTTCGTCGATATCGATCCGGTGACGATGAACCTCGATCCCGCACGCATCGAAGCGGCGATCACGCCGCAGACGACCGCGATCCTGCCCGTACATGTCTACGGCTACCCGTGCGACGTCGGTGCGATCGAGCGGATCGCCGACACCTACGGCCTGCGTGTGCTCTACGACGCCGCACACGCGTTCGGCGTGCGCCACCACGGCCGCTCGGTACTCGAATTCGGCGACATGTCCGTGCTCAGTTTTCACGGCACCAAGATCTTCAACACGTTCGAGGGCGGCGCGCTCATCTGCCGCGACGCGAAGACGAAGCGCCGCATCGACCATCTGAAGAACTTCGGCTTCGTCGACGAAGTGACGGTGATCGGCCCCGGCATCAATGGCAAGATGAACGAAGTACAGGCGGCGTTCGGCCTGCTGCAGCTCGAACACATGGACCGGATCGCGGCCGGCCGCGCACGCGTGGACGAGCGCTATCGGGTAGCCTTGCAGAACGTGCCGGGCCTGCTGCTCCCCCCGGTTCCCGAGCACAGCACCCGCAACCACTCGTATTTCCCGGTGCGCATCACCCGCGACTTCCCGGTGACGCGCGACGCGGTCTACGATGCGCTGCGCGCGCAAAACGTCGCGGCGCGCCGGTATTTCTACCCGCTGATCAGCGAGTTTCCGACCTATCGCGGCCTGCCGTCCGCAGCGCGCTCGAACCTGCCCGTCGCCAGCGACATCTCGCATCAGGTGCTGTGCCTGCCGATCTACCCGGCGCTCACCGCACGCGACCAGGACCGCATCATCGACATCGTGCTGGCCGAGGCCGGCCTGAGGCAGCATGCAAGCTGAATGCCGCCTGGCCGTCATGCAGCCGTACTTCTTTCCGTACGTCGGCTATTTCCAGTTGATGGCCAGCGTCGACACGTTCGTCGTGTTCGACGACGTGAACTTCATCAATCGCGGCTGGATCAATCGCAACCGCATCAACGTCAACGGCGCGCCGCACATGATCACCATGCCGCTCAGGCAGGCGAGCCAGAACCGGCGGATCTGCGACATCGACGTCGCGGACGACGCGACATGGCGACCCCGGATCCTGCGCACGATCCATCAGAGCTACGCGCGCTCGCCGCAGTTCGCGCGCGTATTCCCGCTCGTCGAAGGTATCGTGATGCACGATGCGTCCAACCTCGCCGACTACCTGCTGCACGGGCTGATCGCACTGCGCGACTACCTGCGTCTCGACACGAAGATCGTCGCGACGTCGCGACGCTACGAAAATGCGGATCTGAAGGCCCAGGCACGCATCATCGACATCGGCCGACAAGAGCACGCGAACATCTACGTGAACCCGGCCGGCGGGCAAGAGCTGTATGACCCGCACGCATTCGCCGCCGCCGGCCTGCAGTTGAAGTTCCTGACACCGGGCCTCGAGCCCTATACGCCCGTTCGCGGCGCATTCGTTCCCGCGTTGTCGATCATCGACGTGCTGATGTGCAACGACGACACATCGATTGACCATCTGCTTGCCGGCGCCACCCTGTCATGAAAGACGATCTCCACGCCACGCTCATCCGTCACTACGAGGCGTGCCTCGAGCGTCACGGCGATACGCATCGCGGCGTCGACTGGCCCAACGCCGAAGACGCCGCCACGCGATATCGCGTGATGCTCGACCTCGTGAGGCCCGGCCCGGCGCCCGCCACGCTGCTCGATTTCGGTTGCGGGGCTTCGCATCTGTACCAGTACATGCTGGATCGCGGCATCGACGGGCTGAGCTATGCCGGGCTCGATGCATCCCAGGCGTTCTGCGACCTGTCCCGACGCAAGTTCCCGGGCAACGACTACCAGTGTGTCGACGTGCTCGCGGAGCCCGACCGGCTCGGCGAATACGACTACATCGTGATGAATGGCGTCTTCACCGAAAAGCGCGAACTCGGCTACGACGAGATGTTCGACTATTTCTCGCGCGTGTTGCGCGTCGTGTTTCCGAAGGCGCGCAAGGGCATCGCGTTCAACGTGATGTCGAAGGAAGTCGACTGGGAGCGCGACGACCTGTTCCACGTGCCGGTCACGCAGCTGACGCACTTCCTGTCACGCGAGCTGTCGCGCCACTACGTGTTGCGGCACGACTACGGGCTTTACGAGTACACGACGTACGTGTACAGGGAGCACAACTGATGGCAAACGTCATTCTGTTCGGTCTGCAGGACTACGCGGAACTTGCGCACTACTACCTCGAACACGATTCGCCACACACGGTCGCCGCGTTCTGCGTCAACCGCCAGTATCTGCCGGAAAGCGGCACGTTCAAGGGCCTGCCCGTGGTTGCGTTCGAAGACGTCGTCGAATCCCATCCGCCCGGCGACTTCAGCTTCTTCGCGCCGATGTCGCCGAAGCGGATGAACCGCGAGCGCGAGAAAATCTTCAACGAGCTCAAGGCGTGCGGCTATCCGCTGATCAGCTATGTCAGTTCACGCGCGACCGTGTGCCACAACACGATCGGCGAGAACTGCTTCATCCTCGAAGACAACACGCTGCAGCCGTTCACGACCATCGGCAACAACGTCGTCCTGTGGAGCGGCAACCACATCGGGCATCACGGGCGGGTCGGCGACCACGTGACGATGACCTCACATGTCGTCATGTCCGGCCATTGTGATATCGGCGCGTACAGCTTCGTGGGCGTGAACGCCACGCTGCGTGACGGCGTGACGATCGGCGAAGGTACGTTTGTCACGATGGCCGCCGCGATCACGAAATCGACCGAGCCATGGTCGGTGTACAAGGGCAACCCGGCGGTCAAGCTCGCGATGGCCAGCACCGACCTGAAGATCTAGGGGCACCCGTGGCAGGCATACAGTGGGACAAGCAGGGGCTGATCTATGCGCCCGACGCACGACTGCCATGGGCAAGATCGCACGCGCAGATTCCGACGGTCGCCGGCGTCAACGGCGATACGCTGCAACTGCTGTTCAGCAGCCGCGACGCAGGCAACCGCAGCGCGATCGCAAGCATGGCCGTCCGCGCGAGCGCACCGGACGACATCATCGCCATCGATCCGGATCCGGTCCTGCCCCCGGGCGTGCTCGGCACATTCGACGATTGCGGCACGATGCCGTCGTCGGTCGTCGAGCACGGCGGCGTTCGCTACCTGTATTACATCGGCTGGAACGTGCGCAACACGATTCCGTATCACAACGCAGTGGGCCTCGCGATCAGCGAGGACGGCGGCCGCCATTACCGGCGCCTGTTCGACGGGCCAGTGATGGACCGTACGGCCGACGAGCCGTATTTTTGCGGCACGACCTGCGTGCGCATCGAGAACGGAATCTGGCGCAACTGGTATCTGTCGTGCACCGGCTGGACCCTGGTCGACGGCAAGCCCGAGGCACGCTACCACCTGAAGTACGCGGAATCGCGCGATGGCATTCACTGGGTGCGCGGCGGCCGCGTCGCGATCGACTACCTCGATGACCACGAAGGCGGGCTGGCGCGCGCGTCGGTGCATTTCGACGGCAGCCTTTACCGGATGTGGTTCTGCAAGCGCAGCCACGACGGCTACCGCGAGCGCTCGTCGGTCAGCTACCGGCTCGGCTATGCCGAATCGACCGATGGCATCGTCTGGCGTCGGCGTGACGACGATGCCGGACTCGATGTGTCGCCCGGCGGCTGGGATGCGTTCATGGTTGCGTACCCGGAAGTCGTACAGGTCGGCGATCGCCTTTACATGTTCTACAACGGCGACGGCTTCGGCGCGAGCGGGTTCGGCTACGCCCAGGCACGGGCCACCAATGGAATTCAGGGTGACGCGACATGAACGTGATCGCAGGAGATTTTCGGGAACTCGGTTACGCGATCGTCGCAAACGATGCGTTGCAATCGCTGATCAAGGATGTGCGCGCGAAGTTCGAGCGGCATTTCATTCCCCGCTTCGGAGACGACACGACGCGCAACCGCAACATCATCAAGCTGCTCGCAGAAGACGTCGACGTGAAGCGCTTCTTCTGTTCACCCGACCTGACGGCCGCGCTCGACCGCCACCTCGGCATCGCAATGCCGGTGCAGACGGGCCCGATCGTCACCCACTACACGGCAAACGATCGCATCGGAAACAACTACGGGCTACCGTATCACCAGGACTGGCCGAGCATGGGGACGTCCTCTCGCGCGGTGATCGCATGGACGTCGATCGCCGACGTTCGCAAAGGGGCACCCGGGCTCAGCATCGTCCCGGGCAGCCATCTGCGTGGCCTGTGGCCGGGCAAGCAGACCGACCGCGGCTACGTGCTCGATGACCAGGCAATCGACGGGGCCTGCGACCTGGAGATCGACGCAGGGCATGTACTCTTCATGTCGCCCTATCTCGTGCATCGGACGCTCACCAGCGAAGTCACCGACTGGAAGCTGTCGCTGTCATGCCGCTTCGACGATTTCTCGTGCGATCAATGGAGCCGCCGCGGGTTCGTCAGCGCGTACCGAACCGCCGTCGACCGGCAGGTTTACCTGTCGGGATTCTGAGCGAGGCCCGCGTTGCCGCGGGCCTCGGCGATCAGCGTACGAAGATGCAGTTCCACAATCCCGCGTAGTTCTGCACCGGGTGCTTGCTTGCGATCGTCAGACCGAGCTCGCCGAGACGGTGGGTGAGCAGGTCCATCTTCGCGTCCTCGATCTCGATCAGCAGTTGCCTGCACGCGCCCAGGCCCTGCGCCGCACCGTCGATGAGCGGAACCTCGTGCCCGTCGACGTCGATCTTGACGTACTCGGCCTGCGGCAGGCCGAACTGCTCGCGCCAGCGATCGAAATGGACGATCTGGATCGCATGCACGTGGTTCGGTGCGAACGTTTCGCCCGAGACGAGCGACGGCTGGCCGACAATCTTCTCGTGCGCACCAAGCTCCATCTTGCGGATGAACAGCCGGTCGACCGCGAACCGGTCGGACGCCGCGACGTTGAACGCCTGGAGGTCGAGGCCGTCCTGTGCGTTGAGGTACGCGTTCCACGACAGCAGGAAGTAGTTCGACGGATCGGGCTCGATCGCGATCACCTTCAGGCCGCGCTTTGCCGCATACAACGCGAAGATTCCGTTGCTCGCGCCGAAATCGTAGTAGACGGATCCGGGCGGCAGCCGGTCGATCCAGTCCAGAAGTTCCGGTTCGATGTACTCGAGCCCAGCCGCCATCCAGAGTAGTCGCTTGCTCGGCGCGAGCCAGCGGAACGTGAGCCCGCGCACCGTCGTCTCGACGACGTGCCGATCGAGATCGAACGCTTGCGCGCGGGTCAACGCGTCCTCGCTCACGAGACTTTCAACGGGGACGAACTTCCAGTTATTCATGGCGGCCTTGGTCGATTTCATGCTTGACGGGAACGCGTGCCCGCCGCTGCCGATCGGACCTCGCCCCGAAAACGCGTTGATTCTAGCGACGCGCTGTCGATTCAAAACGTTGAACAGATTCGGCAAACCCGGGCAATTCGTGCTGTTCGCGCGAGTGGGCGGCCAGTGAGCTCGGGTCAACGCGCCCCGCTGCGCGCGACAGCCCCTGATCGCCACATGACATGCCGTCGACTCGACCGACACGTCCGGAATGCGATGGATCGAATCGATCGGCCCGGAGCTCGCGAACCGGGGCCGATCGGGCGGATCCGTTACCCGCGTGTTCAGGTCGTAGATCAAGATGCGAACACAGCCTAAATTCGGCATCAGACCTGCCGTTAAAGTGAGCGCAAGGAAGGCGTCACGCAAAAAGCGGGCATTCGTAAATCACGACGGCCTGCGTATTACGCCGGGTCTTGCGTAATGGAACGCGGCGCGCTGCGAGGAACGAAGCGGCTCCACGTCCGCTTCCGCCCGTCCTCGCCCGGAACATATGCCTGCGGTTCACCCTGCCCGTCGTGTCTTCGTCTCAATGCACGATGCACGCAGGGGTACCCCAACGCGTTTGCGGCAGCACCGGGCACATATCAATCAACAAACACTGAGAGAACTCAACTGATGCGCAATAAACTGATCACTGCGGCACTTGCGGCCATGGTCCCCTTGATGTGCGACGCGGCGACGAGCGTCGTGATCGACGCGAGAGCCAACTGTCTTTCCAGCTATGTCGGAACGGTGTCCGGCGGCACGCCGGTCAAGCTCGCACTCGCGCCGGGCCGATATACCGTTTCGCTTATCGCGAATTCGATGAGCTGCGGCGGCGGCGCGCTGGAGCATGGCTGCAACATCGACACTGCGATCATTCAGGGTGGCTTCGGCAGCATTCGGTGGGGCGGTGCAGTCACGGCGCGTCCAACCGTCATCGAGATGGCCGGTAGCGGCACGAATGTCTTCGCCTATGTGAGCGACGACTACTGCCTCGACAACACGGGACAAGCTGCGTTGTTGTTTCAACCCACGAACTGAGCGCCGTTTGCACGAACCGCGCAGGATTGCATCCTGTTCCTCGTGTTACCTGCGCGGGATGACTCAACCTGTCGAGTCGTGACATGAATCGACCGTTGTCGGTCACCATTGCGCCCGATGCACCGCATCGGGCGTTTTGTATTTATGCACACGCAGGCTGCTCGTGTCCGGCGATGGACCGGGTGATCCATCGATCGTTCCGGTCATCGTGTCAGACGACCTGCGCCGTCTCGTTCGCCGTCACGCGACCCGCTGCAAAATGCGCGGCAAACGCCGCCCGCAAGCGCTCGGCCAACCGGATCCAGCTCTCGTCGCGCCCGCGCCGGAACAGCCGCACCGTGCCCGGATACCACGGCGAATCGTCGCGGCCGTGCATCCAGCGCCAGTCCACGTCCTGATTCGGCAGCAGCACCCAGCAAGGCTTGCCGAGCGATGCGGCCAGATGCGCGGTGGACGTGTCGACGCACACCACGAGATCGAGTTGCGCGACGATCGCGGCCGTATCCGCGAAATCGTCGATCTCCGAGCCCAGATGCAGCAACGGCAGGCCGCCCGGCGGCTGACGCGCCTCGTCCTCGCCCTGCCCTTTCTGCAGACTCACGAAATTCATACCCGGCACGCTCCAAAGCGGCGTCAGCAACGCGAGCGACGGCAGCGAGCGGTGCGCGTCGTTGTGATGCTTCGGGTTGCCTTTCCATACGAGCCCGACGCGCGGGCCGGCCGGCAGCCCATCGACGCGTGCGCGCCAGCGCGCGGCGCAGGCCGGATCGGGCGCGAGCCGCACCGGCGGCGGGATCGTGTCGATTGTCGTGCCCATGTGCATCGGCGCGCTCAGCAGGCTCGTCCAGTAATCGAACTGCGCGGCTTGCGCCGTCGCCGTCTCGTGATCGAGCACCGCGTCGACGCCGTCGACCGTCGCCATCAGCCGATGCAGCGCGGGCTGGCACGCGAACACCACGCGCGCCGCGTGCCGCGCACGATATTCCGCGAAATAGCGGCTGAACTGCAGCATGTCGCCCAGGCCGTCTTCCTGCCAGACGAGCAGCGTCTTGCCGGCGAGCGGCTCACCCTGCCACTGCGCGCACCGCAGCACCTCGCGGGTCCGGCGGTGCACGAACGCCGCGTGTTCGTAGCGCGATTCGTAGCGCCGCCAGCCTTCTTCGAACCGGCCCAGGCCGAGCAACAGCGTCGCCAGGCCGAAACGCGCATCGCCATAGTCCGCACGCAGTTCGAGCGCGCGGCGGTACGCGCGTTCGGCGTCGTCGTGGCGGCCGGCATGCGCGAGCGTGGTGCCGAGGTTGTAGTGCACTTCGGCCATGTCCGGAGCGAGCGACAGCGCCTCGGCGAACACGGCCATCGCTTCGTCGTGACGGCCCTGCGCGCGCAGGACGCAGCCGAGATTGTTGTGCGGCTGCGGCAGGTCGGGACGGCAACGTATCGCGTCGCGATAGGCCGCTTCGGCTTCCGGCAGGCGATCGAGGTTCTGCAACGCGACGCCGAGGTTGTAGTGCGCCTCCGGGTGATCCGGGCACAGCGCGAGCGCCTGGCGGCTGGCGGCTTCCGCTTCCGGCAGCCGCTGCATGTCGACGAGGATCGCGCCGAGATTGGCGTGCGCAAGCACGGAGTCGGTGCGCACGGTAATCGCGAGCCGGTAGGCGAGTTCCGCTTCGGCGTGGCGGCCGAGCACACGCAACAGGTTGCCGAGATCGGTCAGCACGTCGGCCGACTGCGGCTCGATCAGCAGCGCCTGCCCGAATGCCTGCTCGGCTTCATCGAGCCGGCCGAGCGCTTCGAGCACCTTGCCGAACCGGTGATGGTGCGACGCCCGCAGCGGCGTGACGGACGCGAGCTGCCGGCGCAGGAGCGCCTCGGCATCGGCCAGGCGCCCTTGCGACACGAGCAGCGCGCCGAGGCCGTCGCAGGCCGGCTCGAACGCCGGCATCGCGTCGATCGCGCGCCGCCACCATGCTTCCGCGTCGGCCAGCCGGTTCAGGCCGAGCGCGCAGACGGCCGCGATGTGCAGCGCCGCGACTGCCGGCACCGGCCGGTCGAGCAGGGGCGCGACGAGTGACAGTGCGTCGGCGAACTGTCCGTTCTGGCACAAGGTCGCCGCCTGTTGAACCAGCGCGGATTCGTCGGAAGCAGGGGTCATGTCATGCGGCGGCGCGCGGCGCGAACGGACGTTCAGACGGACGCCGGCACGGCGGCCGGTTGGCCCGGCTGGCTGACGGCCCGGTCCCTGGCTTCCTGGAGCGCCGCGAGCGTGTCGAGTGCACGCCCTTCGTCGGCGGTGAGATCGACCAGAAATGCATCGTTGTTCTGCTTGATCCAGTCGAGCGGCATGTCCCACCACGCGAGCTGCAGCAGTCGTTCGCGCACTTTTTCCGTGAAACGGAAGCGCACCAGACGGGCCGGCGAGCCGGCATAGATGCCGTACGCCTCGGTGCGGAAATTGGGCGGGATGACGGCCCGCGCGCCGATCACGCATCCGCTCTCGATCTGACTGCCACCGAGAAACAGCGCTTCGTCGCCGATCCAGACGTCGTTGTGGATCACGGTGTCCGCGTATTGCGGCATCGGCGGATTGGTGAGGCCGTTACCGTAGATGCTGAACATGCTCGTGGAAATGGTGCGCATCTCGTGCTGACCGTTCAACAGGAATCGCAGACGCATTCCGCCGGACACATTCTTGCCGATCATGAGTTTCTGATGGCCCTGGTCGTACTTCACGAGTGAGCCCACACCGAGCCCGGAGCAACGGCCGATATGAAAAGTACCGACCTGCGCCTCTTCATCGAGCCAGTCGCGGAAAAAATTGTTCGGAATCGTCGACAAGGCACCATCCCGGTAGCCCAGTACGATGAAATGCTTCGCCCACGGATGGTCAGGCAGCACGCCAATACAATCGTCGGAGGTCGTAACGTTCATTCGCGGTCGCAAGTGTGCCGCTGCGGCGGCTCGATGCCGGGCCGCTCGATACGGCGGTGGGAAAGGTCGCGGCGCATCGGCCGCAAACATGGACGATGCAGTATAGAAAGCCGGCGACGGCAACCGACAACGAATAAGAACGGCGTTCTGGCTTCTGTTCCGGAGATAGGGCTTGGTGGGGTCTCGCGTCCGCGGCCCGGATGCGCCGCGCGTGGGCGTGGAATTGCCGTCGCCGGCCGATGACGGGTGCGTGCATCATTCGGCGCTCGGGCGTTGGCGCCCGGTTTTCCTTCGTGATGCTCACACGTCGGAAGAGTCGCCGCTTCGATCCGGCCGGCCGGTTCCGTCACGGGAGCCGGCCGCCGTGGCGATGTGCTGCCGCCGCCTTCACCAACGGTGTGCGCCGCTCACTCCCCCGCGCTCAATTACTCGACGAACACCCACCGCAACTACTCGAACTGCACGAACTGGAACTGCACGAACTCGACGAACTGCAGCTCGACGACGAGCAACTGCTGTCCGATGCATCGAACGAACTACCGCTGCCCGCTTTCAGGGCGGCGAGCGACGACATCCGCGACGCGGTCTGCACGGTTTGCGAATACACCGACCACGCGGTGCCGGCCAGCGCACCCGCACCGAACAGCGCGGCAGTCCACAGCAACGGGTCCGGGTCGTCGCGTTCGCGGTCCTGCGTCTGCTGCGTCTGCTGTGCTGCGTGCGCATCGGGTTGCGAGGGTTGCAAGGGTTGCGGGCGCTGCGAATTTCGCGCGACACGCGGATCGTGCGCGATCCGGCGCGCAAGCAACGCGGCCCGCCCGGCAGCCGTCGCCCCACCGCGCCCGAAACCGGTCAGCCGCCGCACGACGATCCGGTACGCGACCGCGAACACCACCATGCAGACCGCGAGCAGCAACACGGGCCGCCCGCGGCTCAGGCCGATCGCGAGTTTCGCGGCCCCCGTGCCCAGTACGGTCACCACGATCGCACGCGCGGCCAGGCGCGACGCGCGCATCTCGCCGGGTGCCCACAGCCAGCCTTGCGCGCGCATTCCGTCGACGACCTCCTGCGCATACCCGGCGAGTCGCTTGCGAAACACGTCGTAGCTCACGGTGCCTGACGGCTGCTCCTTGAGCCACGCGCAGTGGTCGTCATGGCGCCCCGCACGTTCCATGTCGGCGATCTGCACGTAGCCACCCTGCCCGGGTGCGGTCCACAGGCCGACCGCGCCAGCCTGCGCGAGCGACATCGTCACGACCTGGGCGACCCGTGCCTCGCCGCCGGTGAGATAGGCGACTTCGTCGGTGCTCAGGTCGGCCGACGCCTTGCGCGTACGCCCGCCCCAGCGTCGACAGCGGAACTCGATCGCCTGAAGCACGACGATCAACAACAACGCGACGACGCACGCCGGCACATAGAACGCGAGAAACTGCGGCCCCGCGTAGTTCAGCACGTTGAAGTCCTGCGCCGATGCACAGGTCGCCGCGACGCTCGCGGCGGCAGCCGGCCAGGCGAGTCTCGGCAGCCGGTCGCGCCAGGTCCTGCGCGCCGGCACGGCGGCCGGCGAATTCGCGTCCCCCGCCCCGTTCGCGGCCGACGGTTCCGGGTGCAGCGATCCGGATGCGGCACGCAGGCCGGCAGGCCGCGGCCAGATCGACTCCGGCGGCTCGCAGCCGAACAGCCGGCGATAGCTGTCCAGCGTGTCGCGATAATGCTGCGCGTACACGGCGGCCTCGTCCGGCGCGCCCGTGCCGGGCATGTGATGCAGCCGCGCGCGCAGCACGCCGGCGCAGAAGACGTCCCAGTATTCGAGCGTGTATTGCAGGTGGAAATGCCACGCGGCATCGATCGCGACCGACGGCGTGACCGGGTGTCCGGCCGCCTGCGCGAGAAACGCGAAGCGCTTGTATTCGTCGATCACGGCCAGCGCGTGCGCATGCGACCAGCCTTCGGCTTCGGCAAGACGCCGGCTGTACGGCAGCGGCGCGTTCGGGTCGTCAGGGGAATACGCGTGCAGACGCGCGAGCAGCGCGTGCTGCGCATCGGTCAGCGCGCGGGCATCGACTGCGGTCGAGTTAGACGGAATGGCAGCCATCGGGAGTCGGCGCGATGCGCGGACGGCCGCCGCGATCGACGCTTGGAGTTGTCGTTGCGCGGGATTCTCGCACATCGGCGAGGCGGCGCGACGGCGTGCCGGGCCTGCATGCAGGGCCGCTTGCGGCGCTGCGCCGCGGGTCAGAAAGTCAGAAATCGAGCTGCGCGATCGTGATGTCGAGCGCGGCCGCAACCTTCTTGCGCATCGACTTGCGCAGCTTCTCGCGCTTTTCCTGTTTGGCGTAGTCCGAGCGACTGATGCCGATCCGCCGCGCGACCTCGGCCCGCGTCAGGCCGAGATGCTCGCGCCACGCACGCGCGGGCGAGCTTCCGTCGAACACGACGCGCGTCACGAGCTCGTGCGGAATCAGGTCGCGTGCGGCGCACCGCTGCGCGACATAGTCCGCGTACGGAATCACGACGAAGGCTGGCGCGCCGTCCGGGCCGTTGATGATCTGGACTGGGTGGGATTTGCTCATGCGGTGATCGCGGCGCCGGCTTCCGGGCGGCTGTTCGTCGTTTCGGTCGACATGTTCAATCGGCGTTTCAGGCGGGCTTCGGGTGCGTCGAACGACATCGGTGCAAGGTTTCGCCCGGTCGGATGCACGCGATCGGAAACCGCCATGCTGATAGCCGGCCGGAATATTACTGCAAGCGGAGAAATGGTGATGCGGATGAGACGGCGAAACCGCCGAGCGCCTGAACAGGCATGTTTTGGCGCGCCCGGCTGGGATCGAACCAGCAACCCCTGCCTTCGGAGCTTTACCGGCGAGCAACACTTCCTTTTAAATCAAAGCCTTACGCAACTCGCAAACTGCAAAACCAAGGCTGCACAAGGTCAATCAAGGCCAATCCAGCTCATTCAAGCTGCAATTTAGCTGCACGATTCCCTTCGAAACGGATCCCGTCCCCACGTGATCGCCTGATAGTTCAGGCCACTTCACAAGGTTTCACACTTCGAGAATTCACCGCGTCGCGCGCCGTAAAGACATACTTGAGAACAGTCGCCGCCCGATTGGAAGGCGGCGGAGCTAGTGGGAAGCGGGCGCCGCAATGATCAAACCCTAATTCTTGCCACCATTGCCCCGCCTTGGGCCGGTGGTCGGGGCTCATCGCCCTCGCACTCTCTTAGCCACATCTGCAACTATCATGTCTATAATCCGCTGACGTCGGGGCGACGTCATGGGCCACTGGTCGCCCCCCGAGAGACGCGCCGGAGCACGACACACAAATTTGACACGCGGCCATACGATGCCACTCCCGATCCGCCTCAAAACAGACCTGATACTCGACACCGTATTCGAGGTGCGATTTACCTCCAACGTCGAGACGGCCGATTTGTTGCCCGGCATAGTCTTCCCTACGTTGAAGGTCACGGGCCCGATCAACCGCCTGCCGCTAGCGGAGGTGCCTGCGGCAGCCCGACGAGCCGATCCCAACTTCCGCGGCCCTTTGTTCAAGGCAGACTGGGGAAAACACTACGTTGCTGTCGGAGACGGCCTCGTCGCCATCGGCTGTAATCGCCCGTACCCCGGCTGGGCTGCATTCAGAGAAGCCATTCGCGAGGTGTGCGGCATTGTGAGTAATGTCGCCGTGGACGTCGAGCGCTACTCCCTGAAGTACGTCGACATGTTGCCCACAAAGAATTCCGCCGAATCGGTTGAAAAATTCAACCTGAGCATAAGTGTCGGCAAAAAGGATCTGGTGGATCAAACGTACCTGCTACGGATGGAGATCCCCAACGATGATCTTATCAATGTAGTACAGGTAATCGGCGACGCAACCGCTGTTCGCCCTGATGGGCAACAGAGCAAAGGTGCGGTATTAGATATCGACACAGTGTTTTTAGCTCGCGACGCCCTAACGTACGGCAAGTTTTTAGAAGAGCTGACGGAGCGCGTTGACCGCATGCACACCCTGAACAAAGAGATGTTCTTCGCATGCCTGAAGGACACGACAATTGATGAACTGGGGCCAGAATATGCATAGCTACGTTTCGCCGACAATCGCCGGGACAACTGGCTTAGGCGTGTCGGTAGTCGGTCTGCCGCAGCAGTGGACAGGTGACCACCAAGGCGGCCCGCGTCGCCAGACGAATATGCAGGGGCTACGTGCATATCGTGTCGGTGGTGTAGGAAAAAGCACATCCAATACTCGGTCAACCCAACTGCTTAATGGCGATCTCCTGGTGTACTCGGTGAGCCGGGTACAATTCGGCACGGCTCTTAAGCGTTTCGTCGAGCAAGAGCCTGTGAAAACGTCCGTGAGCGTTCGTGCGCTGGCCGCAAGGGCATTCGCGGCGCGAGCCGAGCGTAAAGGGATACCCAGCGCGGAATGGGCGGAACGATTCACGCAAAATACTCATGACGAATAATGTGTCCGCATACAGCTGGAGCGTGCCCCTGCGCCAATTGGGATTATAAGAATCATGACGGACACGGCTTTGCCTCTCTCGTTCGCAGCCGATGCAAAACGCTACAAGTCGCTCTCAAAGACGGTAAAGTCGATTACCGCGCCTCAACAACGGAAACCCGCGCGACACATAAGGAGATGTTTGCTGGATTGACCCCCAAGGGTTGCGGATACTTCGCCGGCAATTTCAGAGGGTCTCAAGATTGTTTAGTCGGTTATGACCTTTCGTCCCCGCCGAATACGACTCCAGCCGTGGACGTGGAAAAAGCCATGGCCGCCTTTACCGAACAAGTAGATGCTGACTGGAGTGGATTCGAAACAAGAGGTGGCGAAGCTGGAATTGTTGATAGCGACGACTTACTTAGATGGATAGACGTCGCCTTGGAACGAATGGTGACGTTTCTCGCGATTCACCCTTATGCGAATGGAAACGGACATATCAGTCGTTTTCTTATCCTTTGTTATCTAGGAGCCGCAGGGTTTTACCCAGAAAGCTGGCCGGTAGACAAGCGCCCCCCGGATCCGTACATAAACGCCATCGTGCTATACCGGAATGGCTTTGCTGACGATCTGCGCGAGCTCGTGCTCAAGCATATCAACGGTGAGATCTAGCACTCTTCGCAATCGAAGTGCCGAAGTGCCGAAGTGCCTCGATCATGCTGGTTGAAACGCCGGCAACTGCGTGCAATGGCAACCGCCAACGTCCGCTACGGACAGGGCGCGCGGTTCGGCGAAACCACGCTGCAACTTCGGCTCTTCGACAATTTGCGAGCGCGGTGTACGACCAGGCTCTCGACCATACTGAATTTAGCCCTGCCGCCAGCGCGTAACACAGGCGGGAACGTAGCGTTGCAGCGCGTCGAGCACACGCAACACGCCCCGTTTCAACGACACCGCGGCTGACTTCTCAACTGCAACGTGCACCAGTAGCGCCGCCCCGATCGCCGCGGCGACAACGCCCCAGAACATCACGACCAGGTCAACGGCCGAGCCGGCTTCATTGAACAGCATATAACCGATGTTCTGGTGGATCAGGTACAGCGGGTAGCTGACGGCCCCGAACCAGATCCACCGCGCACTTGTGAGCACCGGCGTGCGGCGCAGCGCAAGCGCCAGCATAACAACGAAGAACGACGTCATCACACCGGCTACGACTGCCGGATTCAGAGGCTTCCCGAAGTTCTCGCTGAAGTACGGCAGGAGCTGGTATTCGTGATAAAGGGAGAGCGCCCAGGCGGCGCAGACGAGCGCGATGCGCGATCTCGACAGGCCGCGTGCACGGATGAGAAAGCACGCAGCCCCGGCGATGAAGAAGCCAGCATAGTCCGTCACCAGAAAGCCCTTGAGCTTGATGAACGGGAACACTTCCACAAGCACGGTTCCGACGAGCCACGCGAACAGCCAGCGCTCAGCGCGATGAATCTGGCCGATGATGAGCAGAATGCCGACCAGGCGGTAGAACCGCAGCTCCGCGCCGAGTGACCAGTACGCGCCGTCGATCGGATCGGCGCCAAAGCCACCGCCGAGCGTCACCAAGTTCACCAGGTATTGCGGCCACGTCGCGGTGAATCGATCGCCACCTATTGCGAGCGTCACGAAAAAGGTGATCGTGCAGCAGACCCAGAACGCGGGTAGGAGGCGAGATGCGCGTGACGCGATGAAGCGCTTGACGCTTCCGTCGCCCGCAGTCATCAGGATCACAAAGCCGCTGATCATAAAAAACAGGTGCACGCCCAGAAATCCGTACTGCGCGACCGGCTCGAGCGCCGGATAGTGCATGGTCGTCAGGTCGTCGCCGGCGTAGCCTCGAAATGCATAGTGAAAGAACACTACGGCGATGGCGGCAAGGAAGCGGAGCAGGTCAAGCTCGGGAATTAGGGAAAACTTCACGGTCGAATCTTGTTGGAATTGGGAACGCGTCGGCCCGACGCTCACGCAAACACCGGCCATCCCCATACGCCGCTTGCGCGGCCGGCTGGCACTTGGAGGGCAGGCGCTCACTGCACGAAGCCGGTGCCGCGTGAGCGGCGATTATGGCCGAACCGCCGAAAGCAGGCCACGAAGTGCAGAGACGGCAAAAGCAGAGCGCATAAAAGTGCATAGAAGAATCTCCCCGCCGATCACCGTGCATCCCGTGCTGGCCGACCCTGTGCTGTCAGTGCATGCGTGCATAAAAACGACTCGTTTTTGTGGGCAGGTGGGGCCGGGCGACAACGCCGCGCGTCGGGCCAGTGCCCACCTATCAGGAGGGAGCGAACAGACCCCGGGACGGCCCTTGGCACGCGTCAGCAGCACCGCTAAGGGACTGCCGCATGCTGACGCCCGTGTACGCGGCACAAGCCACCGGCCGGGCGCTCTGAGGGCGCCTGAGCCCGCCGAATTCACGCGTCGGTATGGGCGGATGGGAAACGCTGGAAATGGTGCTGCGGGACGCGCACCTGTCAGCAGACCACCTGACGCACTGGGTCACGCCGGTGACAGCCGAGCCGGCGCCGATCCTAGCTGCAATTTGACTGCAATGAGTCTGTCCGACGAAGGGAGGAAACCGCTGAGAGCCTGACTAGACTTGGCGCGCCCGGCTGGGATCGAACCAGCAACCCCTGCCTTCGGAGGGCAGTACTCTATCCATTGAGCTACGGGCGCGTGTGACAGTGAAACGACCCCAATATACAGGCCGCCCACGATTGGCAAGACGGCAAGGATACCCGGTTTCCCATGACGCGTCCACCTTGCCCGACGAATCCCCGCCGCACCGCGCTGCGTGCGGGTAAACACGCGCCATCGCGCCGCTCGCCGTGATGTAAACGTTCCGTCTATAATCGTCCGTGCTTCATTGGACTGCCATTTTGCCGTTGCACCGCGCTCACAATTCCTATTCACGGAGACGAGGCAAGCATGAGCGAAGCACCCCACGAATCTCCCGTCAAAACCCCCGGGCAGCTGATTGCCGTCATCATCGCGTCGTTCGCGATTCCGATCATCCTGATCGTCCTGTTCGCCAATTATGCGAACCATGCGTTCCGCGCCGGCGCCGGCACGGACGCGCTATCCGACGAGCAGGTCGCCGCGCGTATCGCCCCGCTCGCGCAGGTCGAAGTGAAGGACGCCAACGCGCCCCGCACGTACAAGACCGGCGAGGCAGTCTACAAGGCCGTCTGCGTGACCTGCCACGGCACGGGCGCCGCCGGCGCGCCGAAATTCGGCAACAAGGACGACTGGGCGCCGCGCATCTCGCAAGGCTTCGACACGCTGCTGAAGACGGCGCTGGCCGGCAAGGGCGCGATGCCGCCGCGCGGCGGCACGAGCCCCGACGACGTCAGCGACTATGAAATCGCCCGTGCGATCGTCTACATGGCGAACAACGACGGCGCGAACTTCCCCGAACCGGCAGCACCGGCCGCCAACGCGGCGCAGCCCGCCAGCGGCGCGGCAGGCGCATCGGGCCCGGCCGACGCCGCGAGCGCGCAGATCGCCGCCGCGCAGGCCGCGATCGCCGCGATCCCGAAGGCCGGCGAACAACCGGCGGCCGCCCCGGCCAGCGCCGATGCCGCAACCGCCGGCAAGGCACTGTACTCGTCGACCTGCGTGGCCTGCCACGGAGCAGGCGTGCTCGGCGCGCCGAAGTTCGGCAGCAAGGAAGACTGGGCGCCGCGCCTGAAGGACTCGATGGACACGGTCTACAACTACGCGCTGCACGGCAAGGGCGCGATGCCGCCGAAGGGCGGGTCGAACGCATCCGACGCCGACGTGAAGGCCGCCGTCGACTACATGGTCAACTCGGCGAAGTAACACCGGCCGGCCAGAAAAAACCCCCGCGGCGCACGCGCACCGCGGGGGTTTGTTTTTTTGCCTGACCGGCTGACTGTCGGATCGTCGCAACACCGCACGCCCGACGGCGCCGCCGCCTCACTTCTGCAGCAACGCCTTCAGGCTGGCGAGCCGGTCCTTCGGCGACATCGGCGCCTCTTCCGGGGTAGGCGGCGGCGCATCGTCGAGCCCCATCTCCGGAATGAAGCGAGACGGCTCGCACACGACCGTCTCGCGCGCCCGCTTGCGCTTCTTGCACCAGTTCAGGTGCAGGCTGCGCTGCGCACGCGTGATCGCGACGTACATCAGCCGGCGCTCCTCCTCGATCCGCTCGTTGTCGATCGGGCCGTCGTCCTCGCTGCCGCCGCGGTGCGGCATGATGCCTTCCTCGACGCCGACCAGGAACACGTGCGGATACTCGAGCCCCTTCGATGCATGGACGGTCGACAGCCGCACGGCGTCCGGATCCTCGTCCTTGCCCTCGAGCATCGACATCAGCGCGACGGTCTGGATCAGGCCGAGCAGGTTCTTGCCGGTATCGGCGAGCCCGTCGGCGTTGTGGAAGCCTTCGGCCTCGCCGTCGACAGCCTCCGTCTCGGGCTTGGTGCCCTTGCGCTTCAGCCATTCGAGGAATTCGAGCACGTTCTGCCACTTCGACTGCGCCTGGCGCTCGTCGAACGCGTCGTACAGGTACGCCTCGTAATGGATCGCCTCCATCATGTCGTCGAGCACGACGGTCGCGGGCTCCTTGTCCGCGCGTTCGGTCAGGCGCTGGATGAAGTCGCAGAACATCCGCAGCGGCTCGACCTGGCGCGCCGACAGCCGCGCCTCGATGCCGCCCATGTACACCGCTTCGAACAGCGACACCTTCGCCTGGCCCGCGAACGAGCCGAGCGCCTCGAGCGTCGTGTTGCCGATCCCGCGGCGCGGCGTCGTGACCGCGCGGATGAACGCGGGATCGTCGTCGGCGTTCGCGATCAACCGCAGGTACGCGCACAGGTCCTTGATCTCGGCCTTGTCGAAGAACGACTGGCCGCCCGACAGCACGTACGGAATGCGTTCGCGCCGCAGCACCTGCTCGAAGATGCGCGCCTGGAAGTTGCCGCGATACAGGATCGCGTAGTCGCGGAACTGCGCGCGCCGCTCGAACTTGTGCGCGGACAGCCGGAACACGACCGATTCGGCTTCATGCTCCTCGTCGTTGCACGGCGTGACGGTGATCGAATCGCCCATCCCGTGCTCGGACCACAGCTTCTTCTCGAACAGTTTCGGGTTGTTCGCGATCACGTTGTTCGCGGCGGTGAGGATGCGCACCGTCGACCGGTAGTTCTGCTCAAGCTTGACCAGGTGCAGCTTCGGAAAATCCTTGCCGAGCTGCGCGAGGTTCTCGAGCGTCGCACCGCGCCAGCCGTAGATCGCCTGGTCGTCGTCGCCGACCGCCGTGAACGCGGCGCGCGGGCCCGCGAGCAGCTTCAGCAGTTCGTACTGGCACGCGTTGGTGTCCTGGTACTCGTCGATCAGCAGGTAGCGCAGCTTGTTCTGCCAGCGGTCGCGCACCTGCTCGTTCTTCGCGAACAGCTCGGCCGGCAGGCGGATCAGGTCGTCGAAGTCGACCGCCTGGTACGCGTGCAGCGTCGCGACGTAGTTGCGGTAGACCAGCGCGGCCTGGTGCTCGTCCTCGTTGGCCGCGATCGCCATCGCCTCGTCGGGCATGATCAGGCCGTTCTTCCACAGCGAGATGATGCTCTGGATCTTGCGGATCAGCCCCTTGTCGGTCGTGCCGAGCTGCTCCTGGATCATCCCGAAGCAGTCGTCCGAATCCATGATCGAGAACTGCGGCTTCAGGCCGACGTGCTCGGCCTCCTGGCGCAGGATCTGCACGCCGAGCGAGTGGAACGTGCAGACGGTGAGCTGGTTGACGGGCACCTTGCGCCCTTCCTTGCCGGGCGTGGTGAGCGTCTTGCCCTCGAGCAGCTTCCCCACGCGTTCGCGCATTTCGGCGGCCGCCTTGTTCGTGAACGTGACGGCCGCGATGTGGCGCGGCTCGAAGCCTTTCGCTTCGATCAGGTGCGCGATCTTCTGCGTGATCACGCGGGTCTTGCCGCTGCCCGCGCCGGCGAGCACGAGACAGGGACCGTCGAGGTAGCGCACCGCTTCGTTCTGGGCGGGATTGAGGCCTGCGGACATGATGGCGGATGGTGTTGCGGTTGACGGCGGAACGCCGGGAGGATGCCGTGCGCGGCGGGCCGGCGAAGCAGGCGGACACGCGGGGCAGGACGCGCATGTTAACACGTCGGCGGCGCGCTTTTCGGGAGCGCCGCCGGACGGGGCCGCGCGGGCGGATTCCGCCGCCGCCCCTTGTCCGTGCGGCCAATCCGGCCCCGTTCGCGCAGCGATCGGCCACAATATCTCCACCCGGCGCCGCCCCGCGCCCAACCGCCTGAATCGCCTGAACCGCCACCGGATCGACATCATGGGATACCCGTTCGCCACCGCCGCCCTTGGCCCGCTGCTGTTCGCGCAGGGGCGCTACGTGCGCCGCGTCACGCCGCGCCTGCCCGAGGCGGCCGGCCCGCGCGCCGGCGTGGCGGGCGACGGCCCGCCGCTGCGCGTGCTGGTGGTCGGCGATTCGGCCGCCGCGGGCGTCGGCGTCGCGACGCAGCGCGACGCGCTGTCCGGGCAGCTGGCGAACACGCTCGCGGCCACGCACCGCGTGCGCTGGAAGCTGCTCGCGCGCACGGGCCTGACCACGCGGGAGCTCGTCGACTGGCTCGCCGCCGAACCGGCCGAGCCGTTCGACGTGGCCGTCACGTCGCTCGGCGTCAACGACGTGACGGGCGGCGTGCCGCCGGCCCGCTGGCAGGCGCAGCAGGCCGAGCTCGTCCGGCTGCTCGCCACGCGCTTCCGGGTCGGCCACGCGATCCTGTCGGCGGTGCCGCCGATGGAGCGCTTTCCGGCGCTGCCGCAGCCGCTCGCGTGGTATCTCGGGTTGCGCGCGAAACGGCTCAACACGGCGCTCGCCGGCTGGGCCGCCACGCAGCCGCACTGCACGTTCCTGCGCGTCGAGCTGCCGCTCGAGCGCCATCTGATGGCCGCCGACGGCTTCCACCCCGGCGCTGCCGCCTGCACGGTGTGGGCCACGCAAGTCGCCGCCGCCGTGCTGCGCCGGACGGCCGCATGACGCGGCACGACGCCCCGGCACCGGCCTTTCACCGCGCGGGCAGGCACGCAAAACCCGCACGGTCGGCACACGGGCCCGCGCAAAATGCCGGCTTTCCTTGCGCAAGTGCCGCATCGCACCGCGCGTGTCGCCCGAACGCCCCGGTACGAGCGGCGGCGCCATGCCAAAATAGCCGGTCGTCTTCGCGCCGTCTCGGCGCACCGTCCTTTAGTTTCCTTCGCAGCCAGGGATTGCCATGTCGTCATTGCTCAGGATTGGTTTGATGGGTTTCGGTTTCGCCAGCGCGACGTTTCACGCGCCGGTCATCGCCACGAGCGGCCGCACTGAAGTCGCCGCGATCGCGACGGGGCAGCCCGATCGCGCGCAGGCCGCGTATCCGGGCGCGCGCGTCGTCCCCGATCTCGACACGCTGCTCGGCCTCGACGACATCGAGTGCGTGGTGATCGCCACGCCGAACGACACGCACTTCGCGCTCGCGCGCCAGGTGCTCGAAGCCGGCCGCCACGTGGTCGTCGACAAGCCCGTCACGCTCACCGCCGACGAGGCGCTTGCGCTCGCGCGGCTCGCGAACGCGCGCAGCCGGCTGTTCGCGCCGTTCCACAACCGCCGCTGGGACGGCGATTTCCTCACCGTGCGCCGCATCGTCGAATCGGGCGAGCTCGGCCGGCTCACGTATTTCGCGTCGCACTTCGACCGCTTCCGCCCGACGCCGCGCACGCGCTGGCGCGAGGAGCCCGCCCGCGGCGGCGGCCTGCTGCTCGACCTCGGCCCGCACCTGATCGACCAGGCGCTCGCGCTGTTCGGCCTACCCGAAACGGTGGGCGCGACCGTCAAGACCCGTCGCGACAACGGCACGGCGCCCGATTTCGTGCACCTGCAGCTTGGTTATCCGGACAAGGAAGTGGCGCTGCATGCGAGCGCGCTGTCGGCGATCGAACCCGCGCGCTTCACGCTGCACGGCACACGCGGCAGCTACCAGAAGTTCGGGCTCGACACGCAGGAAGACCAGCTCAAGGCCGGCCTCACCGCGGACGACGTCGAGTTCGGCGGCGGCAACCCGCCGGGCCTGCTGCGCGTGCTCGACGGCGAGGTCGAGGTCGAACGCCCGGTGCCGACACTCGACGGCCAGTACGCGGAGTTCTACCGCGCGCTCGCCGCGTCGATCCGCGACGGCGCGCCGTTCCCCGTCACCACGCAGGATGCCGTCGACGTGATGACGATCATCGAGCTCGCCGCGCAGAGCGAGCACGACGGCCGCCGGCTGCCGTTCGTGCGCCGCACGATCTGACACCGCGCGCCGGCCGGTCGCGGCCGGCCGGCACGCGCGCAGCCGGCCCGGCGGATTCGATTACAGGAACATTCGGTTACAAATGCCGGGGGAACGAAAGTCAGCGTCCGACCGGTCTGACGCGTTTCTCGAAAAAGTCGATCCGACACCAATCCGTCTGGAGAATGTTGATGCAACGGTTGATTCGCGCAGCAGCGTGCTGCGTCCTGGTTTCCTCGCTTGCGGCCTGTATCGTGCAGCCGCAGCAGCCGGTTCGCCCGGCCCCTCCGCCGCGGCCGAATCCGCAGGTCGTCGCGAACGAGCGGATGCAGCAGATCCAGGGCCGGATCGACAACCTGCACCGCCGCATCGATGCGCGCGTGAACGGCGGCTACTACCCGCCGCCGTACGGCGCGCAGCTTCACCACCGCCTCGACGTGATCCGCCAGGAAGCGAACGACATGTCCGCGCAGCACAGCGGCGGCCTGTCCGGCGACGAGCAGCGCGTGCTGAACCAGGAACTCGACACGGCCGCGCGCGCGATCGGCGAGTAACGCACCGGCGCCCGCCGGCGCGGAAAAAGCGGCGGCACCGGTTGCCGCCGCTTGTCGCGAAGCGACATTCTTTTGCTCAAATTGACAAGGCCCACCTGCTCGCGTACAGTCGCCCGCACGCGTCGGGAGAGCGTGTGACCGTGCTGTTCCAGCCGGTTGCGCCGCCGAAGGGGCACACCCGCAAACTCTCAGGCAAAAGGACCGACCGCGTCGGGGAACCTCGTCCGTGCATCGCGCGGGCCACACACTCCCCGCACTCTGGAGAGCGGCAGTAGCCCGCAGCGCATAGGCTGCGCGGGCAGGCTGCCCACCGAAGGGGCGCGCGTTCGCCAGGCCTGGCCGGCAGCGCAATCTCTCAGGTATCGAGGACAGAGGGGCATGTACCGGATCGCTCGCAGGCCGTCGGCCGCGGTGGTCGGCACATGGCCGTTCTGATCCGCGCGCAAGCGCCTTGCCTGAGGCCTCGATGACTGCACTGAATCACACCCCGCTCAACGCCGCGCACCGCGCGCTCAATGCCCGCATGGTCGACTTCGGCGGCTGGGACATGCCCGTCAACTACGGCTCGCAGATCGAAGAACATGAAGCCGTGCGCACCGACGCCGGCATGTTCGACGTGTCGCACATGTGCGTCGTCGATTTCACCGGCAGCCGCGTGCGCGCGTTCTTCGAGCACGCGATCGCGAACAACGTCGGCAAGCTCAAGACGCCCGGCAAGGCACTCTACTCGTGCCTGCTCAATCCGCAGGGCGGCGTCATCGACGACCTGATCGTCTACTACTTCACCGAAGAATTCTTCCGCGTCGTCGTCAACGCCGGCACGGCCGAGAAAGACATCGCGTGGTTCAACCAGCTGAACGAGCAAGGCGGCTACGGTGTCACGATCGCGCCGCGCCGCGATTTCGCGATCATCGCCGTACAGGGCCCGAACGCCCGCGAAAAGGCCTGGGCGACCGTGCCCGCCGCGCGTGCCGCGACGAGCGAGCTGAAGCCGTTCAACGCCGCGCAGGTCGCCGGCACGCCGTTCGGCGATCTCACCGTCGCACGCACCGGCTATACCGGCGAAGACGGCTTCGAAGTGATCGTCCCGGCCGTGCACGTCGAAGCGCTGTGGAACGCGCTGCAGCAGAACGGCGTGCGCCCGTGCGGGCTCGGCGCGCGCGACACGCTGCGCCTCGAGGCCGGCATGAACCTGTACGGCCAGGACATGGACGACACCGTCTCCCCGCTCGACGCGGGCCTCGCGTGGACGGTCGACCTCGGCGCGCCGCGCGACTTCGTCGGCCGCGCCGCCCTTGAAGCAAACGGCACCCGCGCCGCGTTCGTCGGCCTGATCCTGCAGAAGGAAAACGGCAAGGCGGGCGGCGTGCTGCGCGCGCACCAGAAGGTCGTCACGCCGCACGGCGAAGGCGAGATCACGAGCGGCACGTTCTCGCCGTCGATGCAGGAATCGATTGCGTTCGCGCGCGTGCCGGCGGCCGTCCAGATCGGCGACGTGGTCCAGGTGCAAATTCGAGACAAGAATCTTCCCGCGCGCGTGGTAAAACTGCCGTTCGTGCGCAACGGCAAGGTCCTCGCTGCGTAACGGCCGGGAGGCCCGCCTCCCGGGAAGCCGGGAGATGGCGCCTGGCGCAACACCACACCCGGCGCGCCCCGGCGGCGCGCCAGCAAAACGAACAAACCCTTTTATCAGGAGCATCCGATGAGCAACGTCCCGGCCGATCTGAAGTACACCGACGAACACGAGTGGATCCGCACTGAAGCCGACGGCACGCTGACGGTCGGCATCACCGATCACGCGCAGAACACGCTCGGCGACATCGTTTTCCTCGAACTGCCGGCCGTCGGCAAGCAGGTGAAGGCGGGCGACGCGATCGGCGTCGTCGAATCGGTGAAAGCCGCGTCGGACATCTATTCGCCGGTGTCGGGCGAGGTGGTCGCGATCAACGCGGACGCCGTCGACACGCCGGAAGAAGTGAACAGCGACGCGTACGACACGTGGCTGTTCAAGATCAAGCTCGCCGACGGCGCATCGACCGACGGCCTGCTCGACGCCGCCGCCTACAGCAAGCTGATCGACTAATTCCCTTACCCGAACCGCGCGACGCCGGCCGCCGGCCGGCCCGCGCGGGACCAGAGTCACGCCATGAAGCTCGAACACCCGGACCGCCTGATGAACCGCACGCCCCTCTCGCTCGCCGCGCTCGAAACGCACGACGCGTTCGCCGAACGCCACATCGGCCCCGACGCCGCCAGCCAGCAGGCCATGCTCGACACGCTCGGCTTCGCGTCGCGCGCCGCCCTGATCGACGCCGTGATCCCGGCCTCGATCCGCCGCGCCGAAACGCTGCCGCTCGGCCCGTTCGCGCAGCCGAAGAGCGAGGCGGAAGCCCTCGCCGCGCTGCGGGTTCTCGCGAACAAGAACCAGGTGTTCCGCTCGTATATCGGTCAGGGTTACCACGACACGCACACGCCGGCCGTGATCCTGCGCAACGTGCTCGAAAACCCGGCGTGGTACACGGCCTACACGCCGTACCAGCCCGAAATTTCCCAGGGTCGCCTCGAGGCGCTCCTGAACTTCCAGCAGATGGTCGCCGACCTGACCGGCCTCGCGATCTCGAACGCGTCGCTGCTCGATGAAGCCACCGCCGCCGCCGAAGCGATGACGCTGCTGCAACGCACCGGCAAGCCGGCGTCGAACGTGTTCTACGTCGCCGACGACGTGCTGCCGCAAACCCTCGAAGTGATCCGCACGCGCGCGCTGCCGGTCGGCATCGAGGTCAAGACGGGCCCGGCCGCCGACGCGGCGCAAGCGAATGCGTTCGGCGTGCTGCTGCAATACCCGGGCGTGAACGGCGACGTGCGCGACTACCGCGCGCTCACCGAAGCGATCCACGCGGCCGGCGGCCACGTGGTCGTCGCGGCCGACCTGCTCGCGCTGACCGTGCTGACGCCGCCCGGCGACTGGGGCGCGGACGTCGCGATCGGCAACACGCAGCGCTTCGGCGTGCCGATGGGCTTCGGCGGCCCGCACGCCGCGTATCTCGCGGTGCGTGACGAATTCAAGCGCCAGATGCCGGGCCGCCTCGTCGGCGTGACGGTCGACGCGCAGGGCAAGCCCGCGCTGCGCCTCGCGCTGCAGACGCGCGAACAGCACATCCGCCGCGAGAAGGCGACGTCGAACGTGTGTACCGCGCAGGCGCTGCTCGCGATCATGGCCAGCATGTACGCGGTCTACCACGGCCCGCACGGCCTGAAGACGATCGCGCTGCGCGTGAACCGCATCGCGGCCCTCTTCGCCGCCGGCGTGAAGCAGCTCGGCTTCGCGACCGTCAACGACACGTTCTTCGACACGCTGACGATCGATACCGGCGCGCGCACCGCGCAGGTCCACGAACTCGCGAAGGCCAAGCGCATCAACCTGCGCCGCGTGAGCGACACGCAAGTCGGCGTGTCGGTCGACGAAACGACGACGCGCGACGACCTCGCCGATCTCCTCGCCGTGTTCGCGCAGGCCGCGGGCGGCACCGCCCCGGCCGTCGATGCCCTCGACGCGGGCCTTGCCGGCGTTGCCGCGCTGCCGGCCGGCCTCGAGCGCACGAGCGCGTACCTGACGCACCACGTGTTCAACCGCCACCATTCCGAAACCGAAATGCTGCGCTACCTGCGCAGCCTGTCGGACAAGGATCTCGCGCTCGACCGCTCGATGATCCCGCTCGGCTCGTGCACGATGAAGCTGAACGCGACGTCGGAAATGCTGCCGGTCACGTGGCCCGAATTCGGCGGCATCCATCCGTTCGCGCCGGCCGAGCAGACCGTCGGCTACCGCGAGATGATCGACCAGCTCGAGCAGATGCTCGTCGCGGCCACCGGCTACGCGGCCGTGTCGCTGCAGCCGAACGCGGGCTCGCAGGGCGAGTACGCGGGCCTGCTGATCATCCACGCTTACCACGCATCGCGCGGCGAAGCGCACCGCGACGTGTGCCTGATCCCGGCGTCCGCGCACGGCACGAACCCGGCCTCCGCGCACATGGCCGGCATGAAGGTCGTGGTCGTCGCCTGCGACGCGCAGGGCAACGTCGACATCGCCGATCTCAAGGCCAAGGCCGACGAGCACGCGAAGGACCTCGCGGCGATCATGATCACGTATCCGTCGACGCACGGCGTGTTCGAGCAGAACGTCCGCGAGATCTGCGAGATCGTGCATGCGCACGGCGGCCAGGTGTACGTCGACGGCGCGAACATGAACGCGATGGTCGGCCTGACCGCGCCGGGCCAGTT
>Ga0209566_100338_pt1 | contig 41148 bp, 29 predicted proteins | sample Araplavi_mTSA_r2_2_FD_184287 | JGI IMG/M metagenome (GOLD analysis project Ga0209566, IMG submission 184287) | Arabidopsis root microbial communities from North Carolina, USA - plate scrape CL_Cvi_mTSA_r2 (SPAdes) (version 2) | ecosystem: Host-associated > Plants > Roots > Endosphere | place...
AGGAAACCAAGACGCTCGAAGTGAAGATCCCGGCCGGGATCGACGACGGGATGCGCATCCGCTCGGCCGGCAACGGCGAGCCGGGCATCAACGGCGGGCCGCCGGGCGACCTGTACGTCGAGATCCACATCAAGCCGCACTCGGTGTTCGAGCGCGACGGCGACGATCTCCACTGCCAGATGCCGATCCCGTTCACGACCGCCGCGCTCGGCGGCGAGATCGAGGTGCCGACGCTGGCCGGCCGCGCATCATTCCCGGTGCCGGAAGGCACGCAGTCGGGCAAAACGTTCCGGCTGCGCGGCAAGGGCATCAAGGGGCTGCGTTCGAGCATCGCGGGCGATCTGTACGTGCACGTGCAGGTCGAGACGCCCGTGAAGCTGACCGACAACCAGCGCGACCTGCTCAAGCAGTTCGAGAAGTCGCTGGCCGAGGGCGGCGCGCGTCACAGCCCGCAGAGCAAGAGCTGGTTCGACCGTGTGAAGAGCTTCTTCGAGTAACTCGAGTAACAGCATGACTGAAGGCAACGAGAGCGCGTCGTTCGCGCTCTTGGACGATTGCGACTCGACCGCGTCCGCGCGGTCGAGTCGTTTGTATTCGGGATTCGTGCGCGAACGCGTGTGCACGGATCCGGCGCGGCTCGACGCAGTCGATGCGGCGGTGGCGCAGGACCTGCGCGACGGGCTGCATGCGGTCGTCGTCGGCGATTACGAATTCGGACGCAACCTGCAACGGGCGCAGCCGGGCCATGCCCCGCTGCGCTTTTTGCTGTATGCGCGCTGCGAACGCCTGTCGCGCGACGAAGTCGACGCGTGGCTCGCGCAGCAGGACGGCGGCAGCGACGCGCCGTCGATCGCGGGTGTCGCGCATGTCGCGAAGAGCGTGTCGCGCGATGCGTTCGATGCGGCGATCGCCGCGGTGCACGACGCGCTGCGTGCGGGCGATTCGTATCAGGTCAACTACACGTACCGGCTGAACTTCGACGTGTTCGGCACGCCGCTCGCGCTGTACCGGCGGCTGCGTGCGCGCCAGCCGGTGCGCTACGGCGCGCTGGTCGCGTTGCCCGACGGGGCGTGGGTCGTGTCGTGTTCGCCCGAGCTGTTCGTCGAGAAGCACGGCGACGTGCTGCGCGCGCGGCCGATGAAGGGCACCGCGCCCCGTTCGGCCGACCCTCGCGACGATGCGGCGGCGGCCGCGTTCCTCGCGAACGATCCGAAGAACCGCGCGGAAAACGTGATGATCGTCGACCTGCTGCGCAACGACGTATCGCGGATCGCGCGCACCGGGACGGTTCGCGTGCCGGCGCTGTTCTCCGTCGAGCCGTATGCGTCGGTGTGGCAGATGACGTCGACGGTCGAGGCCGGCTGGCGCGAAGGGACGACGTTCGCGCAGATGCTGCGTGCGCTGTTTCCGTGCGGATCGATCACGGGCGCACCGAAGTACAAGACGATGCAGTTGATCGATGCGATCGAGTCGACGCCGCGCGGCCTCTATACGGGCGCGATCGGCTGGCTTGACGCCGCGAAGCAAGGCGCCGATTCCGACGTGCCGGGTGAGCGCCTGGCCGGTTGTGGCGATTTTTGCCTGTCGGTCGCGATCCGGACGCTGACGCTCGATGCTACCGGTGAAGGTGCGACCGGTGCCGAAGCACGCAATCCGGCAACGCCAATCGCCGGCCGGCGCCGTGGCACGATGGGGGTCGGCGCGGGCATCGTGCTCGACAGTGTCGCGGCCGACGAATATGCGGAGTGCGAATTGAAAGCACGATTCCTGACGGATGCCGATCCCGGCTTCCAGCTGTTCGAAACGACCGCCGCCACGCGTGCGGACGGCATCCGGCACCTCGATCGTCATCTCGCGCGGCTGCAGCGTAGCGCGGATGCATTCGGCTTCCGCTTCGACCCCGAGGCGCTACGCCGCGAGATCGACGCGCGCTGCGCGGCGCTCGACGGCGACGTCACCTGCCGGATGAAGCTCGCGCTCGCGAAGGACGGCACGGTCGAGATCGTCGCGGCACTGCTCAAGCCGCTGCCGGCGGGGCCGGTCGGCGTGTTGCTGGCGTCCGCGCACGGCTTCGCATCGACCCGTGCGAGCGATGCGCTGCTGCTGCACAAGACGACGCGCCGCGCCGAATACGATCGCGCGTGGCAGGCGGCGGAGGCGCTCGGGTGCTTCGACATGCTGTTCGTCAACGAGCGCGGCGAGGTGACGGAAGGCGGGCGCTCGAACCTGTTCGTGAAGCTCGACGGCCAGTGGGTAACGCCGCCGCTCGAATCCGGCGTGCTGCCGGGGGTGATGCGTGGCGTGTTGCTCGACGATCGTGTGTTCGGCGCGACGGAGCGGGTCGTGACCCGCGACGATCTCGCGCGTGCGGAGGCGCTGCTGCTGACCAACGCGCTGCGCGGCGCGCTCGACGCGGTACTGAAGTAACCGGTAACCGGCAGCCGGCAGCGTTTGAAAGAAAAAGCGCGGCGCCCCGCAAAGGGCGCCGCGCTTTTTTACATCGAGGCATCGGCGCACGCACCGCAGGCCCCGCCACGGACGTCAGAACGAATGTTCCGGCCCAGGGAACGAACCATCCTTCACCGCGTGCACGTACGCTTCGACGGCCGCCTGGATGTTCGGCTGACCCTGCATGAAATCCTTCACGAAGCGCGGCCGCTTGCCGGGGAACACGCCGAGCATGTCGTGCAGCACGAGCACCTGGCCCGAGCAGTCGACGCCCGCGCCGATGCCGATCGTCGGAATCTTGAGCATGTGCGTGACTTCGGAGGCGACGAGCGTCGGCACGGCTTCGAGCACGACGAGCTGCGCGCCCGCATCCTCGATCGCGCGCGCGTCGCGCAGCAACTGGGCAGCACCGGCTTCGGTCTTGCCTTGCACCTTGAAGCCGCCGAACGCGTGCACCGATTGCGGCGTGAGGCCCACGTGCGCGCATACAGGCACCGCGCGCTCGACGAGGAAGCGGATCGTCTCGGCGAGCCATTCGCCGCCTTCGAGCTTGACCATCTGCGCACCGGCACGCATCAGCTTGACGGCACTCGCGAACGCCTCGGCCGGCGTACCGTACGTGCCGAACGGCAGATCGGCGACGACCAGCGCGCGCGGCTGCGCGCGGGCGACACAGGCGGTGTGATACGCGATGTCGTCGAGCGACACGGGCAGCGTGGTCGTTTGGCCCTGCAGCACGTTGCCGAGCGAATCGCCGATCAGCAGCACGTCGACGCCCGAACGGTCGAGCAGGGCGGCAAAGCTCGCGTCGTAGCAGGTGAGCATCGCGATCTTCTCGCCGGCGACGCGCATTGCCTGCAGCTTGGGCACCGTGACGGCAGGCCGGCTCGATTCCTGGAGATAGGTCATGGGAAATCCGGTTCGAATGGATGAGGAACGACAGGTGAGGACGCGTCAGCGCGTCGTCTCGCCCTTGACGAAGAATTCCTTGCGGCCGCGCATCGTCTCGATGCGCTCGACCAGCAGGGCGAGATCTTCGGGGGAATCCTGCGGGTTCAGGTGTTCCGCGGCGACCGTCAGCACCGGCGTGCGGTCGTAGTGGTAGAAGAATTCGTTGTACGCGTCGACGAGCGAGCGCAGGTACGCGTCGCTGATCTGCAGCTCCATCGGCAGCCCGCGCTTCTGGATGCGCGAGAACAGCACTTCGGGGCTCGCCTGCAGGTAGACGACGAGGTCGGGCGACGGCGCCTGCGGCACGTCCACGTGCGTGGCGACCGAACGGTAGAGCTGCCACTCGTCTTCCGGCAGGTTCAGCCGCGCGAAGATGTCGTTTTTCTGCGGCATGAAATCGGCGATGACCGGGCGGCCCGTTTCGAGCGCACCGATCAGCTCGCGGGCCTGCTGCGCACGCTGCAGCGCGAACGACAGCTGCACGGGCAGCGCGTAGCGCGCGGTATCGCGATAGAAGCGTTCGAGGAACGGGTTGTCCTGCGGGCGCTCAAGCAGCGTCTGCATCGACCAGCGTTCGGCGAGCAGGCGCGCGAGCGTCGTCTTGCCGACGCCGATCGGGCCTTCGATCACGAGATAGCGGTGCGGGGCGCGCAGGTCGGGCGCAGTGACGGTGAGGGGTGTCGGGGTCATCGGCAGCGGTTCTTGTCGGCGTCTGCGCTGGCGGCGAGCGCCTTCTGCATCAGGCACTGGCAGGTCTGCACCTTCTCGACGCGCTGATCCGCGACGGCGGCGAGGAAGGTATCTGCACGGCCGCGCGCGGGAATGTCGAGTGCGGGCTCGATCTCCACGAGCGGCACGAGCGCGAACGCGCGATCGGTGAGGCGCGGGTGCGGGACGATCAGGTCGGGTTCGTCGATCGAGTCGGCGCCGAACAGCAGGATGTCGAGGTCGAGCGTGCGCGGCGCGTTGCGATACGGGCGCTCGCGGCCGAAGTGATGTTCGATCTTCTGGCAGAGCGCGAGCAGCTCGCGCGCCGACAGCGTCGTGTCGAGCTTGACGACGCAGTTGTAGTAGTCGTCGCCGCCCGCTTCGAAGGGCGCCGTGCGATACAGGCTCGATTTGCCGAGGATCGAGATGGTGCGCTGCTGCGCGAGGCACACCACCGCGTCCTTCAGGGTCTGGCGCGCATCGCCGAGATTCGCCCCCAGTCCGATATATGCAACCGTCATGGCATCACTTCCTACGTCGTTCGCCGTCGTGCGCGTCAGTCGTCGGAACCGCCCGAGGTGTCCGGTGCCTGCTCGGCGGCACCTTCACCCGGCTTGCGGTTTCGCGCACCGCCGCGGCGGCGCCGCTTGCGGGGCGATTTTTCCTTCGAGCCGCCCTGCGTGAGCAATGCCTCGCGAGCGGCCGCGTCGCCTTCGATGAAATCCGTCCACCACTGTCCGACTTCCGCATCGAGCTCGCCGGATTCGCAGCGTAACAGGAGGAAATCATACCCCGCTCTAAACCTTTGGTGTTCCAGCAGCCTCATCGCGCTGCGGCCCGAGCGTTTCTCGAGGCGCAGCTGCAGGCCCCAGATCTCGCGCATGTCGGCCGAGTAGCGCTTGTGGATCGCGAGTTTCTCGGTCTGCATGTCGAGCACGTCGTCCATCGCGCGATGGAGCGCCGGCACCGGGATTTCGCCTTCGGCCGTGTATTGCTCGAAGCGCTGGCGCATGTCGTGCCACAGCAGCGTCGCGAACAGGAAGCCCGGGGAAACCGGCTTGCCGGCGCGCACGCGTGCATCGGTGTTGTTCAGCGCGAGCGTGATGAACTTCTCGCCTTGCGGCTGTTCGAGCACGACGTCGAGCAGCGGCAGCAGCCCGTGGTGCAGGCCTTCCTTGCGCAGCTGCTGCAGGCACGCGAGCGCGTGGCCCGACAGCAGCAGCTTCAGCATTTCGTCGAACAGGCGCGCGGCCGGCACGTTGTTGATCAGGTCGGCGAGCGCGTTGATCGGCTCGCGCGTGTGCGGCTCGATCTCGAAACCGAGCTTCGCCGCGAAGCGCACGACGCGCAGCATCCGCACCGGATCCTCGCGGAAGCGCGTGGCCGGATCGCCGATCATCCGCAACAGGCGGGCGCGCACGTCGGCCATCCCGTCGTGGTAGTCGAGCACCGTCTGCGTCGACGGGTCGTAGTACATCGCGTTGATCGTGAAGTCGCGGCGTGCGGCGTCTTCGTGCTGCTCGCCCCACACGTTGTCGCGCAGCACGCGGCCGCTCGCGTCGACCGCATGGGTGCGGCGATCGAGTTCGTCGCGCTTCAGGCGCTTCGGCGGCTCGGCAGCGGCCGCCTCGGGCGGCGCATCGACCAGCGCGCGGAACGTCGACACCTCGATCAGCTCCTGGCCGAACTGCACGTGGACGATCTGGAAGCGGCGGCCGATCAGGCGCGCGCGGCGGAACAGGCGCTGCACCTCGGTGGGCGTTGCATCGGTCGCGACGTCGAAGTCCTTCGGCGCGATGCCGAGCAGCAGGTCGCGTACCGCACCGCCGACGATGAAGGCGCGGAAGCCCGCCTGCTGCAGCGTGTCGGTCACGCGCACGGCATTCTTCGAGATCAGTGCCGGGTTGATGCCGTGCACGCTGGCCGGCACGACGGTCGGCTCATGGTTGCTGCGCGGCTTTTTCGTGCCGCCGCGGGCGCCTTTCGGGGCACGCGGGGTAGCAGGGGCCGCTTCGTCGGCCGGGGCCGCTGCGGGAGAGGTTTGCTCGGTTTCGTCCTGGCCGAGCAGTTTGCGAATGAATTTTTTGATCACGACGTTCAGAAGAGATCGAGGATGCGCCAGCCGCGGTTGCTTGCATGCGCGCGCAGCGTGTCGTCAGGGTTGGTCGCGATCGGGTCGGTGACTTTCTCGAGCAACGGAATGTCGTTGTGCGAGTCGCTGTAGAAGTAGGTGTGCGTGAAGTCGCTCCATTGCTTGCCGAGCGACGCGAGCCACGCTTCGGTCCGCACGATCTTGCCTTCGCGATAGCTCGGCGTGCCGGTCGGCCGGCCCGTGTACGGCGAATCGGGATGCCCGTCGGTCGTCTCGACCTCGCAGGCGATCAGCGTGTCGACGCCGAACGCGGTGGCGATCGGGCGCGTGATGAATTCGTTGGTCGCCGTCACGACGCAGCACAGGTCGCCCGCATCGAGATGCTTGCGCACGAGTTCGAGCGCGGCGGGCGTCATTGCGGGCCGGATCACCTCGTGCATGTACTGCTCGTGCCATTGCGCGAGCTGCGCACGCGAATACTTCGCGAGCGGCGTGAGCATCGCCGTGAGGTACGCGTGGATGTCGAGCTTGCCGGCCTTGTAGTCGGCGAAGAACTGGTCGTTCTGACGCGAGAAGCTTTCCGCGTCGACGATGCCGAGCTTCACCATGAAGCGGCCCCATTCGTGGTCGCTATCGGTCGGGATCAGCGTGTGATCGAGGTCAAAGAGTGCCAGATTAGTCATGGAAGCGCATTTTACTCGAAGCGGTTCGGGCCCGTGCCCGGTGGGGTGATGTCGTCGCCGGGACGTGCCAGCATGCGGCGCAGCAACGGCAGCGTGACGGCGCGTTTCTGCTCGAGCGAGAAGCGGTCGAGCGCGTCGAGCAGCGCCATCAGGCTCGGCATGTCGCGGCGGAAATGGGTCAGCAGGTAGGCGGCGATGTCGTCGGTGAGCGCGATTCCGCGTTCCTTCGCCGCGAGCTTGAGCACGGCGATCTTGCCGGCATCGGACGGCGGCGACAGGTGGAACACGAGCCCCCAGCCGAGGCGCGTGCGGAGATCCTCGCGCACGTCGAGTGCGAGCGGCGCCGCGGGGCCCGCCGCGACGAACGCGCTCGACGGGTGCGCGCGCACTTCGTTGAACAGGTTGAACAGTGCGACCTGCTGCGTGTCGCTCATCCGGTCGCAGTCGTCGATCGCATAGATGCCGATGCGCGGGTCGAACGTGAACGCGCCGAGCGGGCTTTGCGGTGTGAGATAACGCGCATAGCCGTACGAGGCGTCGCTCACGAGCGCCTGCAGCAGATGGGTGCGGCCGCATCCGGGCTCGCCCCAGATATAGAACGACCGGTCCGGCACGGGGCCCGCCGCGAGCGCGAGGTCGAGCTTCTGCAGGCGCGAGATGAGCTCGTCGTTCTCCTCGTTCATGATGAAGTTGTCGAACGTGGCGGGCGGCGGCGTGCCGAGATCGAGCGTCAGTTGACGGGACACAACAGTCACAATGCGGGTCGGTTGAAAATACGCGTGCCGTACGCCGGGCACGCGCCGGGAACTGCGCCTTCGCGGGCTTCACGCGCGCCCGCACGCACGGCGCCACGCCGGTTTCGGCGCGGTTCGCTCGGCGATGAAAACGGGGACGTGTTGACCAAGATGCAATCCCTGACGATTCGGTGCTGGGAATTCCGGCCAACGGGCCGGCTTCGGGTAAAATCGCATTTTACCGACCTTCTCGCATTCCCCCATGAATCCTCCGAAATCCGCTCCCGACGCCCAAGGTCTGTCCTATCGCGACGCAGGCGTCGACATCGACGCGGGCGACGCGCTCATCGACAAGATCAAGCCTTTTGCGAAGAAAACCCTGCGCGACGGCGTGCTCGGCGGCATCGGCGGGTTCGGCGCGCTGTTCGAAGTACCGAAGAAGTACAAGGAGCCCGTGCTCGTGTCGGGCACCGACGGCGTGGGCACCAAGCTCAAGCTGGCCTTTCATCTGAACAAACACGACACCGTCGGCCAGGATCTCGTCGCGATGAGCGTGAACGACATCCTCGTGCAGGGCGCCGAGCCGCTGTTCTTCCTCGACTACTTCGCGTGCGGCAAGCTCGACGTCGATACCGCGGCAACGGTCGTCAAGGGCATCGCGCAGGGTTGTGAACTGTCCGGCTGCGCGCTGATCGGCGGTGAAACGGCCGAAATGCCGGGCATGTACCCGGACGGCGAATACGACCTGGCCGGCTTCGCGGTCGGCGCGGTCGAGAAGAGCAAGATCATCGACGGCAGCACGATCGCCGAGGGCGACGTGGTGCTGGGCCTCGCATCGAGCGGCATCCACTCGAACGGCTTCTCGCTCGTGCGCAAGATCATCGAGCGCGCGAACCCCGACCTGTCGGCCGATTTCCACGGCCGCTCGCTCGCCGACGCGCTGATGGCACCCACGCGCATCTACGTGAAGCCGCTGCTCGCGCTGATGCAGAAACTGTCGGTGAAGGGCATGGCGCACATCACCGGCGGCGGCCTCGTCGAGAACATTCCGCGCGTGCTGCGCGAAGGCCTCACCGCCGAGCTCGACCAGAACGCGTGGCCGATGCCGCCGCTGTTCAAGTGGCTGCAGGAGCACGGCGGCGTCGCCGACGCGGAAATGCACCGCGTGTTCAACTGCGGGATCGGCATGGCCGTGATCGTTTCGGCGGCCGATGCCGACGCAGCGATCGCCGACCTGACCGCCGCCGGCGAACAGGTGTGGAAGATCGGCACCGTGCGTGCGACCCGCGAAGGCGAGGCGCAGACCGTCGTGGTCTGACGCACGGCCGCAGCAGATGCAGCAAGGAAAGCCGCCCGGAGTCGATCCGGGCGGCTTTTTTTTCGGGCGCCGCGCGGCGTACGGGCGCGCGCCGATGAAGGAGGAGCGACGATGACCGAAGACGAACGCGCGATCCGTGAGCTCGTGGACAACTGGTTCGTATCGAGCCGCCGCGGCGACCTGGCGACCGTGCTCGACCTGATCGCCGACGACGCGATCTTCATGGTGGCCGGCAGGCCGCCGTTCGACAAGGCGGCGTTTGCGGCCGCATCGCGTGACGCGAACGCCGGGGGCGGGCCTGCGCCGACGATCGACGGCCGTTACCGGATCGACGAACTGCGCGTGCTGGGCGACTGGGCGTACATGCGCAATTTCATCGAGATCGAGGCGACTCCGCCGGGCGGCGAGACGATCCGCCGTTCGGGCCATACGCTGACGATCTTCCGCAAGGCCGACGGCCGCTGGCAACTCGTCCGCGATGCCAATCTCGTGACGCTCGCGCATTGAGCACGGCGGCGGGCGTGACGGTGCCGGCCGGCGCTCAGGCGGACGGCCGCGCCGCGCCCGCTGGCCGGGCACCGGCCAGCAACGGCGGGACGAGCAGATAAAGCAGCGCGGCCGCGGCCCAGACGAGCCCCGGCCACGTCGCGCGTGTCGCCGCATAGGTTGCGGTGACGACCAGCGGCCCCGCGACACCGATCAGGCTCGCCACGCTCGCGAGCGCGCCTTGCAATTCACCCTGGCGCGCATCGTCGACCTGCCGCGCGAGCATCGCCTGCAGCGCCGGCAGCGTCATGCCGCCCGCCGCGAACAGCGGCAGCAGCGCGAACGGCACCCACGCGGCGGTCGCGAACGCAATCGCCACGAGCCCGAGCGCGTCGCCCGCGAGGCCCAGTGCGAGCGCGCGGCGCTCGCCGAGCCGCGCGATCAGCGGCCCGATCGCGAAAGCCTGCGCGAGCGCGTGACACGCACCGTAGCCCGCCAGCGACAGCCCCGCGATCGGTGTCGACCACCCGAAATGTTCCTGGCCGTACAGGATCCACAGCGTGGCGGGCGCCTGCGACACCAGCGCCACGATCACGTAAATGCCGATCAGCGGCACGAGCGCCGGTGAGCCGGTCAGCCGGCGCAGGCTGGCGAACGGGTTGAGCGCGCCGGCCGTTTGGCCTTCGCGGGCCGAACGCGGCCGCGATTCCGGCAGCGCGCGCCAGACGAGCACGAGATTGAGCGCGTTGAGCACGGCGGCCGCGACGAACGGCGCGCGCACATGCAGCGCGCCGAGCAGGCCGCCGATCAACGGGCCCGCGATGAAGCCGATGCCCATCATCGCGCCGAGCTGGCCGAAGCGTCGTGCGCGGTCGGGTTCGGCCGTGACGTCGGTCACGTATGCAGTTGCGACCGCGACGTTCGCGCCGGTGATGCCCGCGATCAGCCGCCCGACGTAGAGCCAGGCGAGCGTCGGCGCGAGCGCCATCAGCAGGTAGTCGAGCGCGGCGCCCGCGAGCGACACGAGCAGGACGGGCCGGCGGCCGACGCGGTCGCTCAGCGCGCCGAGCAGCGGTGCGCACAGGAACTGCGCGAACGCGTACAGCGCGAGCAGGATCCCGTAGTGGGTGTCGGTGCTGCCCGCATCGGCGAGCGAGCGCAGCAGGCCGGGGAGGATCGGCATCACAATCCCGGCGCCGATCGCGTCGAGCAGGACCGTGGCCAGAATGGCAATCAGGGACGGATTCAAGGATGTAACTCTATCGGTGATAGAGTGGCGATTATTCCACAACTTTCCCTATCGGTGATAGAGATGAAGGACACAGGGGCGCGGCTGACGCGCGACACGGTACTGCGCGCGGCGCTCGACCTGCTCGATGAAGTCGGCATCGATGGGCTGTCGACGCGGCGGCTCGCCGAGCGGCTCGGCGTGCAGTCGCCGACGCTTTACTGGCATTTCCGGAACAAGGCCGAACTGCTCGACGCGATGGCCGAGGCGATCATGCTCGAGCGGCACGATGCGTCGCTGCCGCGGCCGGGCGAGGCGTGGGATGCGTGGCTTCTCGACAACGCACGCAGTTTCCGCCGCGCGCTGCTGGCCTATCGCGACGGCGCGCGCCTGCATGCCGGTACCCGGCCACGGGCGTTGCATTTCAGTTCGATCGAACGCAAGGTCGCGCTGCTCGGGGAAGCGGGTTTCGCGCCGGACGAGGCGGTCGACGTGATGTATGCGCTGGGCCGCTTCGTGGTTGGATGGGTGCTGGAGGAACAGGCGGAACCCGAAGGCGAGGCCGATGCGCCGCTGCCGGACGCGGCCGAGTATCCGTTGCTCGCCAAGGGCTGGGCCGCGCTGCGTGCACGCGGCGGCGACGAAGCGTTCGAGCGCGGCGTCGCGCTGATCGTCGACGGCGCGCGCGCGCGCCTGGCAGCACGCGCGCGCGGCTGACGGTCAGGCCGGCGTGCCGCCGTCGAGCACGCGTTCGAGCGCGTCGAGCGCGCGGGCCGTGGCGTCCGGCGCGATGCAGTCGACGACGATCCGCTCCGGCATCGCGCGCAGCCAGGTGATCTGGCGCTTGCAGAGCTGGCGCGTCGCGAAGATGCCCTTGTCGCGCATCGTCCGGTAGTCGGTGTCGCCGTCGAGGAATTCCCATGCCTGCCGGTAGCCGACGCAGCGCATCGACGGCAGGTCGGGATGGAGATCCTCGCGACGGCGCAGCCGCTCGACTTCGTCGATGAAGCCCGCGTCGAGCATCGCATCGAAGCGCTGTGCAATCCGTGCGTGCAGTACCGCGCGATCGGACGGCTCGAGCGCGACCGGCACGAAGCGGTAAGCGGCGGCCGCATCGTCGTTGCGTCGCGGGGCGGCGAGCAGCACCGACATCGGCTGCCCGCTCAGCATGAACACTTCGAGCGCCCGCTGGATCCGTTGCGAATCGTTCGGCGCGAGCCGCGCGGCCGTGTCGGGATCGACCTGCGCGAGCCGCGCGTGCAGCGCGGGCCAGCCATCGCGTGCGGCTTCCGCATCGAGGGTCGCGCGCACGTCCGGATCGGCGCCGGGCAGGTCGTTGAGCCCCTGCGTCAGTGCCTTGTAGTACAGCATCGTGCCGCCCGCGAGCAGCGGCGTGCGGCCGCGCGCGGCGATCTCGCCGATCATGCGCAGCGTGTCGGCGCGGAAACTCGCGGCCGAATACGCGTCGGCCGGATCGATGATGTCGATCAGGTGGTGAGGCACGCTCGCGCGCTCTTCGCGCGAAGGCTTCGCGGTGCCGATGTCCATGTCGCGGTAGACGAGCGCCGAATCGACGCTGACGATCTCGATCGGGCGGCGCGCGGCGAGTGCCAGCGCCGCGGCCGTCTTGCCCGAGGCGGTGGGGCCGAGCAGGCAGGCGATCGTCGTCGGAGAGGTCTGCGGTGAAGCGCTCATTGTCCGCGCATGAACAGGCGGTCGAGATCGTTCAGCGTGAGCTGATACCACGTCGGCCGGCCGTGATTGCACTGGTCCGCGCGTTCGGTTGCCTCCATCTGCCGCAGCAGCGCGTTCATCTCGTCGAGCGTCAGGCGCCGGTTTGCGCGCACCGCGTGGTGGCAGGCGAGCGTGCCGAGCAGCTCGTGCTGGCGCTCGGTAAGCACGCGCGAGCCGCCGAACGCGTGCAGGTCGGCGAGCACCGCGCGCGCGAGTGACTGCAGGTCGGCATCCTTCAGCAGCGCCGGGACCGCGCGGATAGCGAGCGTCGTCGGCGACAGCACCGCCAGGTCGAAGCCGAGCGATTCGAGCGTGTCGCGCTCTTCCTCGACCGTGCCGATTTCGACCGGCGTGGCCGTCATCGAGATCGGCAGCAGCAGCGCCTGCACGGCGACCGAGCGGTCGGCGAGCGCGTTCTTGAACTGTTCGTACAGGATCCGTTCGTGTGCCGCGTGCATGTCGACGATCACGAGCCCGTGCGCGTTCTGCGCGAGCACGTAAATGCCGTGGATCTGGCCGAGCGCGAAGCCGAGCGGCTGCTCGTCGTGCGCGGTGGCGGCGATCGGCGATACGGCGAAGCCGGGCAGCGGTGCGAGCGGCGTGTCGGCCGAGTCGCGCGCGATGGCGGTCGTGCCGTCCGGTGTGCCGGCGCCGCTATCCTTGCGGCCGAACATCGCGTCGTAGAGCGCGAGCGGCTGCGCGACGGGCAGCGTGCCCTGCGTCATCCGCGCCTGGCGCATCCAGGTGTTGCCTGCCGACGAGGACGACGGCGACGAGAAGCCGCTGCCGCCCGTGCCACCCATGCTGCCGGTCGCGTGGCCCTGGCTTTGCCCGAGCGGCGTGTCCAGGAACGACGACGGCCCGCGCGGAGCCGGTTCGATATGCGCGGCATGACCGCCCGCCGTGGTTTCCGGCGACGCGCCCGCGTGGCGCGCGAGCGCGCGCTGGACCGCATGGAACACGTACTGGTGGATCGAGCGCGAATCGCGGAAGCGTACCTCGATCTTCGACGGATGCACGTTCACGTCGACGGCTTCCGGCGGCAGGTCGAGGAACAGCACGTACGACGGGTAGCGATCGCCGTGCAGCACGTCCTCATAGGCCGCGCGCACCGCGTGCGTCAGCAGCTTGTCGCGCACGAAGCGGCCGTTCACGAAGAAATACTGCTGGTCGGCGCGCCCGCGGCTTGCGGTCGGCAGCCCGGCGCAGCCGTAGACGGCGAGCGGGCCGGCCTGCTCGTCGAGCGGCAGGTGCGCGGTCGCGAAACCGTCGCCGAGGATCTTCGCGACGCGCTGCGCGGGCTCGGTCGCATTCCAGTGCTCGACGGCCTTGCCGTTGTGCAGCACCGAGATCGCGACGTCCGGCCGCGCGAGCGCCGCGCGGCGGATCATTTCCAGGCAGTGGCCGAACTCGGTCTGCTCGCTCTTCAGGAACTTGCGCCGCGCGGGCGTGTTGAAGTACAGCTCGCGCACCTCGATCGTCGTGCCGGTCGCACCGGCGGCGGGCGACAGCACGCCCGTCTGCGCGTCGATCTTCATCGCGTGCGCGGCATCGGCCGTCCGGCTTGTGATCGACATCTCGGCCACCGACGCGATCGACGCGAGCGCTTCGCCGCGGAAACCCAGCGTGGCGACCGCCTCGAGCTCCTCGAGCGAGCGGATCTTGCTGGTCGCATGGCGCATCAGCGCGAGCGCCAGCTCGTCGGGCGGAATCCCGCAGCCGTCGTCGGTGATCGAGATGCGCTTGACGCCGCCTTCTTCCAGCACGATGCGCAGCGTCGTGGCGCCGGCGTCCATCGCGTTCTCGAGCAGCTCCTTGACGACCGACGCCGGACGTTCGACGACCTCGCCGGCGGCGATCTGGCTGATCAACTGGTCGGGCAGGGGCTGGATCGCGCGCAGCGGGCGCGGAGCAGGGGCGGGCGTGTCGCCCGCGGCCGTTTCGGTGATTTCGGACATGGCCGAATTATAGCGAGGCGGCGGATGCGTGCCGGGGCGGCGGAGCGTTACGTTTTTTCACGGAGCCTTAAGGTAGTTTCGGTATCATGGCTCCGTTTGGCGCGCCGCCTTGGCCGGCGGGCGCTTCCGCCAAGTCTGGCCTGTTTCGGCCGTTCCGGCCCTATCGCCTTCGAGGAATCGCATTTGGATACGCTGCTTCATTTCGTCAACCTTGTCCTGCATATCGACGCCTTCCTCGGCGATTTCATCCGGCAGTACGGCGCGTGGGTCTATCTCGTGCTGTTCCTGATCGTGTTCTGCGAGACGGGGCTCGTCGTGTTCCCGTTCCTGCCGGGCGATTCGCTGCTGTTCATCGGCGGCGCGTTCGCGGCGACGGGCGAAATGAACGTCGGTGCGCTGATCGTGCTGCTGCTCGTCGCGGCGATCGCCGGCAACACCGTGAACTACCTGATCGGCCGCTGGGTCGGCCCGAAGGTGTTCAATACGCATATCCCGGTGCTCGAGCGCTTCCTTGACCGCGCCGCGCTGCAGAAAACCCACTCGTTCTACGACAAGCACGGCGGCAAGACGATCGTGCTCGCGCGCTTCATCCCGGTCGTGCGTACGTTCGCGCCGTTCGTCGCGGGCGCGTCGTCGATGAGCGTCGCGCGCTTCCAGCTCTTCAACGTGATCGGCGCGCTGGTGTGGGTGCTGCTGCTCGTGCTGCTCGGGTATTTCTTCGGCAACATCCCGTTCATCCGCCAGTACCTGAACGTGATCGTGCTGGTCGGTATCGGTGCGGCGATCGTGCCGGTCGCGCTCGGCGCGGTGTGGAAGCTGGTGCGCGGGAAGCAGTCGGATAATGTGCAGAAGACGGGCGGGCGGTAAGCCCGGAGGCTTCGGTTTCAGGCAATAAAAAAGCGTGGCGGGTGCCACGCTTTTTTTTCGTCCGGTGCCGCCGTCATGCGCTGCGATGCAAGAGCGGCGTTTCGGGCGTCGGGTATTGCGCGTCGCGGAACGTTTCGAGGATCACGCGGTTGGTGTCGCAGTACACCTGCCAGTAGTTTTCAGGTTGCGTGGACGGGCGCACGAACAGCAGCGGGCCTTCCGGCGTGAACTGCAGCACGCCGACGTCCGGCGCCGGGCTGGTCAGCACGTTCGGGATCTGCTGGATCGACGCTTTCAGGCGGTTGATCGCGTCGACCGCATCGACGCCGTTCGCGATCTTCGCGGTCAGGTCGACGCGACGATACGACGTTGCGCTGTAGTTGGCGATGTTGTCCGAGAAGATCTTGTTGTTGCCGACGATCGTCACGATGTTGTCCGGCGTGACGATCGTCGTGCCGAACAGGCCGAGCTCCTTGACCGTGCCCGTGACGCCGCCCGCGCTGATCACGTCGCCGATCTTGAACGGACGCAGCACCTGCATGAACACGCCGGCGGCGAAATGCGCGAGCAGGCCGCCCCAGGCGGTACCGATCGCGAGGCCGAGGCCGGCGAGCAGTGCGGCGAACGAGGTGGTCTGCACGCCGAAGATCTGCAGGATCGCGAGGATCAGCAGGATCGTCAGCAGCACGCCGACGACGGAGGTCAGGTAGTCGGTGAGTGTCGGGTCGACCTTGCCGCTGCGGCGCACGACCTTGCCGAGCAGGCGGGTACCGATGCGGATCGCCCAGCGGCCGACGAACCACAAGACGATCGCGGCGAGGAGGTTGAGGCCGAAGTCGAGGCCGCGGGTCATCAGGAATTGCTGGGCGGTGGCGAGATCGATCATGCGTTCTCCGAAGTCAAGGGTAGAAAGGGCGGCGCATGCACCGGGTGGGTGGCGCTTTTATAACCCGAGCCGGGAGGGGCGGCAACCTGTCTGACACTGCTTGACGTAATGGAAAACGGGCAGGACGCGGGTGCGTGCTGCCCGTTGGGGAGGCGTATTGGGATCGCGGCCGTGTGCGGCGCGCGAGCCGGATTTTGCCGTGATTACGACGCTGCGCGGCCGTAGGTGTCTTCGAAGCGGACGATGTCGTCCTCGCCGAGGTACGCGCCGGACTGGACTTCGATCAGTTCGAGCGGGATTTTGCCGGGGTTCGTCAGCCGGTGGGTCGCGCCGAGCGGGATGTAGGTCGACTGGTTCTCGGTCAGCATGATTTCCTTGTCGCCGGTCGTGACCATTGCCGTGCCCTTGACGACGATCCAGTGTTCCGCGCGGTGGTGGTGCATCTGCAGGCTCAACTGTGCGCCGGGATTCACGATGATGCGTTTGACCTGAAAGCGGTCGCCCTGGTCGATGCCTTCGTACGAGCCCCACGGGCGGATGACGCGGCGGTGCGTGACCGATTCGTGGCGGCCTGAGGCGTTGAGCCATTCGACGATTTTCTTGACGTCCTGGGTCTTGTCACGATGGGCGACCAGCACGGCATCGGCGGTTTCCACGATCACGATGTTGTCGAGGCCGAGGGCGGCAACCATCCGGTGCTCTGCGCGGATATACGAGTTCTTTACCGAGTCTGTGAAGATGTCGCCGATCAGTGCGTTGCCTTGATCGTCGGCGTCTGCGATATCTGCAAGCGCACTCCACGACCCGATATCGTTCCAGCCGAGGTCGGCCGCCGCGACGACGGCTGCGCGTTCGGTCTTCTCCATTACCGCGTAGTCGATCGAGACATTCGGGCAGGCTGCGAACGCTTCGGCGTCGAGACGGAGAAAGTCGTTATCCCGCTTGGCGGATTCGAACGCGAGTTCTGCGTGGCGGGCGATTTCCGGTGCATGGCGATGCAGCTCCTCCATGTACGTGGACGCCTTCAGCATGAACATGCCGCTGTTCCAGTAGTAGTTGCCGTCGTTGAGGAAGCGCTCGGCCGTCGGTGCGTCGGGCTTTTCGACAAACGCGTCAACCTTATAGACCTGCTTGCCGTCTGCGATGGCCGGGCCACGGCGGATGTAGCCGAAGCCGGTGTGCGCTTCCGTCGGCGTGATGCCGAACGTGACAAGGTGCTGATCTGCTGCGATGGTCGCCGCCTCATTGGCCGCAGCGATGAATGCGGGCTCGTTGAGGATGACGTGGTCCGACGGCAGTACCAGCAGCAGTGCGTCGGGGGATTCGTGCAGAGCGAGCAGCGCGGCGATCGCGATTGCGGGCGCGGTGTTGCGACCTACCGGCTCGAGCACGATCGATGACGGAGTGATGTTGACCTGGCGGAGCTGTTCCGCGACCAGGAAGCGTTGTTCGTTGTTGGTGACGACGATGGGGGCCGCAGCGCCGGGAATGTGTTGAAGGCGGGACGCTGTCTGCTGGACGAGAGTCTGATCGCCCGTCAGCTTCAGGTATTGCTTCGGATAGCCGCCGCGCGACATTGGCCAAAGGCGGGTGCCGCTGCCGCCACACAGAATAACCGGATGAATGTTCATGGAGAAAGGTTCCGAATTGCCGATGTAAAGCGCACACTGAAGTGCGCCAATGTCTTGACTACGTCTAGCAAATTACAAGAAAAAATATCGTCGATACCGATGGCGTAGTGTATGTGTTAATGGAAGATCGCAAATTTAAAAGAGGTGTCTTATTTTCTCACACTCATACCATCGTATAAAAGCTATTGGCTGAGATCGATTCGTCGCTGTGTCGGACGACATGGTTGCCATCATTGACCGAGTGCTCGTTATTTCCTGTAGCGCCATGCGAGGTGCTGGATCCCATTCTTACTCCAGCGAATGGCTTTCAGAAGTGGGCGCAAACGGTTGCCACGAATTTTCATGAGTGGTCGCTGCGCAGGTTTAGCTAGTTTTTGAATAATGATCTCGGGAGACGTAAACAGTTGGAGGGCCCAATCCCAGTAGATCGGATATCTCAACAATACGCCGGCCGTCAGCATGTCGAGCGAGAGCTTGCGTTCGCGCCATGGCAGTGTCAGTGCATCGTGTGTCAACCCCCAACCAGCATAAAATGGAAGGCCATATGTGTACACGGTTTTTCGCCGAATCAGAGCCTCAAAACCCGAGAGCGAGGAAAGTGTATGCACTTCATCGGCTATCTCGATCAGCGAAATTAGATCCGAATCCTGCTCCATCACATCGGCCAAAGCTGACGCTTCAAGTAACCCGCGACGATTACCTGATAGGACGTCAGGGTGAGGTTTGTAGACAATAAATGCGTCCGGGCGCTGGGCACGAACGGTTCGGAGTAAATCTTCGGCCGTCGTGATGCCTCGTGTTCCGAGGCGGATTGATGCATCGTCTGCGACTTGTCCTGGTACGAGTACTACGCGTTTGTCCGTCGGCACACGCCAAGCCGGCTTACGCCGTCCGAGATTGTACTTTGTCAAACCCAGTCGCACGATTTCTTCGCGTAACGTACAAGCCCGTGCGAGTTCGGCTTCGCCGAAATCTACTCCATTCAGGATTACTGTCAGGTCGCTTGGGCGGCTTGGATCGAAATAAAGACCGCGACGATCGATAATTTGGCTGTACGGTGCGACATGGTCGGAACCGAGTCCGGTCGAATGCAGAAAACCATCCTCGATGCGCACCGTCGACGCGTTGGGCGGTAGTTCTTCCGTATTGCGTGCGCCCCAGAATGCGGCATGTTCGCCTTCGCGAAGCCTTCCTGCATCGTTGATCCAGCGTAGGGTTCCGCCTCCTGCGGTCAGGAAGGGGGTAGCGAATGGGCGTTTCCACCACTGAAAGCGGATGCCCGCCACATGGCGTAGATCGGCGAAGCGAAGTACGGTCGTGCGATGAGCCTCGATCGTATCGAGGAGCGCTTCAAGAGAGTCCGATGTCGTTCCAACAGGGGTGCGGTGGCGGGAAAGCCGCATGAACAAAGCTTCGAACAATGACTCCAGCGTCGCGCGCGATCGCCTTGCTGGTTGGGGCACGTTGTCGTGTGTCAGTCCCCAGCCGGCGTAGCACGGCGAACCGAATACGTGTACAGCTACGCCGCAAAGCAACGCTTGCATGCCTTCAACCGCAGAGAGTGTATAGACGTGGTTGAAATACGGGAGGGAAGCGCAGAGTGATTCGTTGGTGCCGATGTGCCATTTTGAGGTGAGGATTTCCGGATGAGTTGACGAAAGCCATTCTACCGAGTCCTGCATACGGCTACGTGCGAACCAAATTTCTGCTTCTGGTTGCTCAATACGTACGGTATTGAGCATTCGGGCAAACTGTCGTTCCCTTTCCTTGCGTGGTGCTTGCAAATAAACCGACGTGGGTTCGTCGAGCACCAGCACGCGTTGCGCAGTGCTGCGCTCGCGCAAGCCGGGCGGAACGCGCGCTGCGCAACTCGGTGGATCGAATGCATTGGCAGCACGGAATCGATTCATGAGTCGCACGGTATCCAATGCGGTGCCGATTGCTGGTGAAGTCTCGTGTTCGGCATCGATGCAATTAATCCACGCTTCTGCAGTTTGCGACTCGAGGGGAGCGGTGAACCACGAGAGCACGGGTCCTTTTTCGCGTGGCATGATGCCATTCGGCCAAACGCGAGTAGAGACGCGAGGGGAGTTGGGCGTGCTTGCGTTCACGGGACGAGGGTTTCCAGAAACTGATCGACGTGATCAAAGTGTGTCTGCCACGTCGGGACTTGGAAGTGAGCTATGCGTGCCAACTGGGCCGTACGGTCTGCGCTATCAGGGTGTGCGAATGCGTGGATGCGTGCAAGCCAACCTGGGCCGTCGAGCGGATCAAGATAGTCAGGAATATCTCCCGCGATCTCATGAAACACGCGAAGGTCGCTGGCTAACACGGGGACGCCAAGCGTTAGCGCCTCGACGAGCGGCATCCCGTAGCCTTCAGCAAAGGACGGAAACAACAGTGCGCGCGCATGTAGTAACCATGCACGCAGGCGCTCGTCCGTACAGTCGGTCTCTTCAATTACCGCGCCGCGAATCGGTTCGCAGCGTTCCAGCATGTCCACGACGTTCTCGCATTCCCACCCGCGGCGGCCAATCACGACGAGTTTGGGCGCATGTTCGCCGAGTGTTTCGACGAGCCGTCGCCAGATGTGCAACATAAACCAATGATTCTTGCGTGGTTCAATCGTACCGAGCATCACGAAATACGGATGCTCGAGCGGGCGCGACGCGTGCGCGCGGGAGGTGATGCCCGGTGCGAGGCGGGCGACAACGCTGGGCGGCAAGGGCAGATCTGCGCGGCGCGCCTCCGTGTTCAATGCATCAAGAGTGTCTTGAGAATTTGCTATCAAGCCGTCCGCATGACGCAATGCCGTATGTATGCGCCGTTGATGTGCCTCGTCGATGCCCGGGCGGCAATATTCGGCGTGTGTGAGCGGAATCAGGTCGTGCACCATGAAAACCGAACGGATGTTGCGGCGTTGCAGCGCACGATAATAGCGAAGATGTTCCATACCATTGTGACTGGTGTGCAACAGTACCGCCCGTTCGAAACGTTCTCGATGCGGAGTCAAGACGCTGCGCGCAACCAGAGTTCGGATGGCAGTGCGACTGGGCATCGGTCCGAGGAGCAGGCTGAATGCGCGTTCGGAATCGTTTCGGGTAAGCGTTTTGGAGTAGCCGAGTTCACTCAGAATCGCGCGGGCCTGAGAATGGTATCGCTCAACGTACGCAAGGCTGACACGATCCACCCCTGTCGGGTGAAGGCCGTTGGCCAGACGGGAAAGCAGGCGGGAGATGTCGAGGAAGATGTTTAACACGCGTGCAGTATTTTTGTGGTCGGCACTGTTACGTGCCGTGCGTTTCGACGGCGGGAAGTTTGAGGTCCGCGTCGATAAAGCGCGTATTTCATTCTACATCGTGCGACAATCCATGCCGCGATTGAATGACCGGATTGGATCAACAAAGAATGTCAATTTTATACCGCAGCGCGTGGGTGACCATTATTGTTGGTGGCGTGGTAGGGCTTAGCGCTTGTTCAATGGTCCCAACATCGGGGCCAAGTCGCTCCCAGATCAGCAATGCCGCCGCGCAGAGCAATCCTGAAGGAATTCAGATTGTCGATGTAACCGATGCAGTGGCACGAAAGCTCTACGCCGAGCGTGGTACCACGGATTTTTCGTCGATACTTGGCAATGACACCGCGTTCCGTCAGCAACTTGGTGTTGGCGACGCCGTGGAAATTTCGATCTGGGAGGCGCCACCTGCGACTTTGTTTGGCGGCAATGTTGTGGAGACTGCGATTGCAGGTACACCGAGCGGTGCACGCGGAACGACGCTGCCAGCACAGGTGGTCGACGGAGATGGAACCATCAATGTGCCATTCGTCGGACCGATCAAAGCTGCAGGTCGCACGCCGACACAATTGCAAAACTACATAGTTGGTCAACTAAAAAACAAGGCGCATGACCCGCAGGTTCTTGTGCGGTTGGCAAAGAACGAAACCTCCTATGTCACGGTCGTCGGTGATGTCGTGGGAAGTACACGTATGCAACTGAGCGCACGTGGTGAGCGATTGCTGGATGCACTTGCAGCGGCGGGGGGCGTGCGGCAGCCTGTGGACAAAATTACGCTCCAGGTGACACGCGGTAACACAGTGGCGTCACTGCCTATGGAGACAGTAATTCGTAATCCCCGAGAAAATGTTCCGTTACGTGCCGGCGATGTCGTTACCGCCCTATTTCAGCCCTACAGCTTTACGTCGCTTGGGGCGACTGGCAAGAACGAAGAAATCAATTTCGAGGCACAGGGAATTACGTTGGCGCAGGCGTTGGCGCGTTCTGGTGGACTTCAGGATTCGCGTTCAGATGCTCAGGGTGTGTTTGTTTTTCGTCTAGAGAATGCGAGTGCGCTTAATTGGCCGAATCAGCCTATTCGAACGACAGTTGACGGGAAAGTTCCAGTCATTTATCGGATAAATCTTAAGGATCCGAACTCGTTTTTTGTCTCGCAGAGTTTTATGATGGACAACAAAGATGTGTTGTATGTGTCGAATGCGCCGGTAACGGAGGTGCAAAAGGTTCTGAATTTGGTGTTTTCAGTAGTATATCCTGTTGTGACGGGAGTGCAGACATTTAAGTAAATCGTGTGGAATTGCGTTTTATCATGAGTCGCCCCTTGATCGATCAGGGGGCGACTCTTTGAGTGCTGTCAGCGGATTTTCTGTGATTGCTAAATTTTCGATCAGTAATCGGTCGATGCAATAAGGCAGATGTGGCCAAATAGGTTGCCGCGAAGTATTTCGAGGCCATTAAGCTTTGCTCGAATAATGTCCTGTATCTGAATTTTAATTTTTGCTGATGTTAAATATAAATTACCGTCGATAAGCGCCGTCGGTACGTGGTCAAATTCGCTGGACGAAAGTAGTTCGCTTAAAACGGTAATATTTATCGGTTTGGTTGTTTTGATAACTTGCCCGAGAACAATGATTGTTTCTGAGGTCGTTATTTTTTTCAATGCATATTTTAGTGCGTTGGCATCCCAGGTCTCAGTGACGACAACCAACTGACATTTGGTATTGTAAATGTCTGGAAGAGTGGGGATCGGAGTGCCGTATATGGGGTTAACCAACGGATCATAAACGCTTGAGAGTGAAGTATGCTCGCCTTCGCGAAATATGAAAACGTTGGATGGATTTGCTAGCGCGTTATAGAACTTGTGCTCGCGTTCGGAACAGCCATTGATGATGGACACATGGGGAACCTTGGTTCTATTTAAATTCCAGTGATAAATGTCACTAAGTACTTGAAGGAATCTCTGGCTGAATGTGCAGCGTTCGCTTACCTCGTGAACATCTAATACGTTAGACGCAGGCTGCAGATCGTGATTTTCGACCTCGGTGAGTTTTGATGCGGAGAAGTCGAAATAACGAATTTCTTTGCGCCTTGATTTTGCAATATCCAATGAATAATTGTAAATAAAGAAATCGGCCTCGTTGTGCCTTTTTATCAAATTAATGGTGTCTTTGCTGAGTGTTTCCGCCAACTTTGTTGTGTTCACTCGTCCTTGATTTCGCATTTCCATCGGATTTGACGGATCAAGGTTCAATACATGCGCTAGGTGGTGAAGGCTTTCGGCCATCTGCTCATGAATACCGATGAATTCTGCACATTCGATATTGTGCATGCTTCTGGAAATGGCGGAATCAATATCGATAGATCGATCGTAAACGTGTGCGCCAAGCTGGTAGGTTGCTGTATTGGAAATGTCGAGAAAACGCTCCATCTCGTACTCGGATTCAAGCAGGGAGACGAGATTGGTCTCGAATGGGAGTGCCGGGTCAATTATTCGCCTATAGCGCGATACATTATCTGATTCGATTGCATTGATTTGCTTGTACTGCCAATCTGCGACTTGTGAAATTACACGATTCAACGGATTTCGCATGAAAAATGCCAGCGAATCATAGTTTAGATATTTCGCAGTGTCGTATGAAAAGTGACCAAAAACTATATTTACGTCACTCATTTCCTCGGGTGTGGCCGTGTGGCTGAACCAATCGCGTTCGAGGATAAGTACCTTATTGTTCGTATTTCTGGAAATCCAATTTACAATGGATGTGCCGGCCGATTTTGGAATGTGTATAAATGCGAGCATAAAATCCCTTCCCCATGTTCATCGAGCGAGCGCGATGCGCTAAAAAACGTCGCTAAAATAAATAGTGACGCCCAAAATCGGAGGCAATTTTGATGTATGCTCGACGATGGGCGTAAAGTGCAAGTTCTCGCTATTCTAACAATCTGACCGCAAATCTTTCAATATTATTTGAATTTAACTGAAGATCATGTGCTTTATTCGCGTGATCGTGATCTCAGTTTATCTTATTTGATCGGTGAGAATGTCGGAAATAATAGGGTGGCGAGTTCGCGTAACTCATTTTCGATTTCATCAGCGCCTCGATCGTTGCTATCACCTATATGTTCAGTGGCTTTGATGTAAAAATCGAAAGCCATCCGATAATCTCCTTCAACTTTACAGAGGTGTCCAAGCTGTAAATATGCATCGGATATTTTTTCAGGCGAATATGTGCAAGCATACTGAAGATAGCGTTGATAAGCGTCTTTCGCGCCGTCGAAATCAGCGGACTCTTTCCGTGCGTGACCGAGAAGACACCATAGATCATCGTGGTTCTCATTTTCGTCGCCGCATAGGAATTCGAGTGCTTTTGCGGCTGCTTTCCAATGCTTGGCCGACAGCAGGGCGAGCGCCTTTTCCCGCTCCGTCACTGCGCCAGGAGAAATATGAGATTTCTCGGAAGATACATCCCCAATGGGCGTCGTAGCGCGCTGACGCCCAATAACGAAGCTCAAGTGATCGCGAACCGAAACATCATTCGGACGAATCGTGAGATATTTGTTGTAATGAGATGCCGCAGACGCAAAATCTCCCAACTCCTTTTTGCAATGCCCGATCTGTACCAGAAGCTCCACGGACTTGGGCGAAAGATCAAATGCTCGTTGATACGCATCAGCTGCATTACTCCATGCCCGCATTCGCATTTCCTGTTCCGCAGTTGCGAGCGCAGATCGATACGGAGTAGGTTTTCGGCTAGATCGCAGGCGAACAAGAAGTGCATTCATTACGTTTCCCCTCGGATCACGCTGAAATTATTGACACGAACGATACCCGTTCCACTTCTGTCAGTGCGCCGTAGCCTAATCTCGATGAATGAATGTTCTGGCTTGATTTGGAATGAGAAATTGGCGACACACGATCCTTCAAGTGTGACATCTAATAGATTGGTTAAACCACAATCTGCTACCACGTCGAGAACAAGTTGATCATTTGATCCTTGTGCGCAGTCGAGACTAATTACCCATTTTCCCGCGGGCAGATTCTTTTTGGGGCCGGAGAACAACCATCCAGGATGAATATGGTGGTTGATATCAGAGATCCCTAATTTTTGGTGCCAACCATCGGCGCTGAACACGCTAAGACCATTCTGATATCGGCGAGCGAATACGTATTGACCATCGAGGATACCGTCATTGATGACATGCTGCTGCAGCTCAATAGTCTTGGCGCTGGCTCCGAACTCGAATAAATTAATATTTTTCCCATCGAAATTCGCGAATTTCAATAGCGAGTTGATGAAATCCTTGCGCGTAATCGAACCTTTGCGAAGTTCAAAAGACGATTGGATACGCAGCGCGGCAGGGAGTCTTTTTCCAAGCATGCGATCGCAGCATAGATCGATAAATGCCTCGTTATCTTCAGGCGAAAATGCCTCTAAAATGTCGGCATTGAGAAAGGGGGGCTCGAGTTGACTTAGTGAATTCGGGATAGTCCCATTGTCGCCGATTTGCCCTTGCGCTAAACGCTCGACGGCAGAAATAATTTCAAGGCGAGGTACTCCTTGCATGAGTTGGTATGCAAGAAAGTTGATTTGATCTTCAAGTTCGTCAATGTCACGATCGAATTTTACTTTAAAAACACGACGAACAAATTCGTTGGGTGCGAGGCCGAAATCCGCTGCGCGTATGGTGTCTTTAGTTTCCATGATTAATTTAATTTGCAATTTGACTTATTATCGACAAATATCGGTTTGCGATGGATTCGTAGTCGTTTAGCGCTAGGTAGTCGTTTCGCTTTTTGTCGTGAAGGTGGAGTACGGATGGGTTGATGCTTAATTGTATTAATGTTTCCGCGATGTATTCGGGTGAGTTGTTCTTTAAAACATGAGAATAATCGTGGAGATCTCTGAGTACAGACGAACGGGAAGAAAGCAGCGGCCGCTTTGTGGATACGGCAATTCTTCCTGCTCCAGTTGCAGATTCTGTGGATTCGTCATAGGGAAAGACGAGGACATTGCATTCGGAGAGCTCGCGAATGATTTGATCCTCTTCGAGAAAATCAAAACTTGATTCGACATAATCCGTCATCGCATACATGTCGATATATGTCTCAACAGTAGCCCGTTCAAGTCTTGATTTTGTATCGGCTCTAACGGCGGTCAGTAACTTAAGTCGAATATTTGGAATGTACTCGCGAGCAATGCGCGCTGCGGCCAGTAAATTCAGTATTTTCTTGTGAGGGTACAGAAAACCGAATGTCCCAACGGTAAATTCGTCTTTGGGCTGCGAGTGCGTGCCGTCCGGAAAATTTAAAATCCCATGAGGTATAACATAGATATTTTTTAGTCTGCCACTTGAAAGCAAGGCCGCATCATTTGCCGTGTGAACAAAAATGGCGTCGAAGTCAGTCAGCCAGGCTGATTTTTCGATATCCATATCCTTCACGTTATGAAGCGTAATGAGCTTTGTTTTGTATTTCGCACGCTTCATCGCGCTCATCAGGCGAGCGCCATCTTCCGCAGAAAAAAATCCAGGGTGATGTTGAATCCAAATTGTATTGTTTCGAGATCTATCTATCTCGGAGCAAAGTGCCTGAATTTCGGTGCTAGTATATCCCCACGGCCGAATGATTTGAGCATCGGCCAAAGCTTCACGCGGAAAAGGGAGTTCGTCGCCGTGTAGTCTACGGGCGAATATATTTTTCGTTCGAGTTGACAGTGCGCGAGTCGTATAGAGATGTTCCGCATAGGTTGCGATGCCGCACACTTGCTGCCAAGTGCTTACCAAGTCGATATTGATTTCAGGCAATTTCGTGGCACCGAGGTCGGGATATATAAGGCAAAGTATGGATCGTTTGGCTACTTTTTCCCAGGTGAAGTGCTCGCTGACCATTGAGTACGCGGCAATGGATTTCGCTGCGGCGACTTGGGGATTGTTTCCAGCTTCGCGTAGCTTCCGACGCAAATCAGATATATCCGGTTGGGCCCATAGGCTATTGGGGCCGGATACGTGCGCGTTAGACGGTTGCAATGTGAAATCAATTAACCACGAAGTTTGATCGTTGCAGAAGTCAGTTTGCCCGCTAAATCCGGTGGTAATTACAGGAAGTCCATAGAGCATGGCTTCTGCGAATGGTAAACCAAACCCTTCGCCTCTGCTAGGTGCCACTAGAGCGATCGCGTCCTCGTACAAAGCCGCAATCTCATTTGCTGCGACACTTTTATTTATAACTTTAATGTTGGATGGCCCGGTCTTGCCGTCCCCCTTCTTCGCGACATATTTTTCTATTTTATTGTGCGGATTTGGGAAGGTCTTAATAAGCAACTCCCATTCAGGGTTGTCGCCAAATTCTTCGCAAAATGCGTCGACAAGGAGTTCGGCTCCCTTTCTTGGGAAGCACGACGAGATGTGAAGAAAACGCTTCGGAGTGCGTCGATAGCGGCGAGCGATCGACGAGGTGTCGGGCGGTGAGGATTTTTTAATCAGATGGTCGCAACCATTTCCAACAATCCAAATTGGAATGGTGATACCAGACAAAATCATGGCTTGTTTGACAAAACTAGCCGTCACGAGGATGACGTCAAGGTGACGGTTAAAGTGCGTAACGATATTGGCTGGTAATTCAGTCTCTTCCCACGCAAAGCACACGTACGCATTCAGATTCGCATGCATATCGTCCGCGCGTGGCGGCCACGTGTTTCGAATGTGAATGTCATAGTCGGCACTTTCCGGTTTGCTATAGAGCAAATTGGTGCGGATACCAACTTCAGAATTTATTGCTGGATCGTCGAGCCAATCGTGGTCGTGTGGATAAAAATCACACCGAACTCCGAGATTTCCAAAGGCCTTCCCGAGCTCGCGATTAACAATCGCGAGGCTATAGTCGCCCTTGAAATTGCCGTCGAACAATATTCTGCGGCTCGACATAACGCGTCGGGCGGTTTCGCTCTCGCGAGGGAATTGGTCTAAAATGAATGGTGATTGCGGCATTTTAGCTAATTTTCTTATATAGATTTATCAATTCGGCTTGGTAGCGATCGACTGAAAAAAGGCTGGCGCGTTCGCGTCCCTTTGTTATGAGTTCGTCACGTAAAGTCGCACTGGTGTCGAGTTGTTCGAGCGCTCTAGAGATTTCGTGTATCGCATATGGGTCCACTTTCAGCGCTGCATCACCCGCTATTTCTGGCATACAGCTAACATTCGACGTAAGCACTGGGGTGTCGAACATCATTGCTTCGATAATCGGTAATCCGAAGCCTTCGTATATTGATGGGAAGCAAACAGCCTTAGCTTGCTTGATGAATGCATATAGGATATTTCTTGGAACATATTCTAGCTGAATAATATTCTGTGGTGCTCGCCCGGCCTTTTGAAGCCCCTCAAGCGTCGACAGTTCTCGATCGGATAGCCATGCTTTGGCTCCAATGATTACAAGAGGCGCTTTGACCTTGCTCGAAATGAACGCGTCGACGAGCCTCTTGACGTTCTTTTTGGGTTCGATAGCGCCAAAGAACAAAAAGTAGCCACCTGGAGGGAGGTGATAGATTTGCTCTATTAACCTAGCCGATTCAGTATCCGATGGCATATCTGCGGCGTTGAGCTGAACTGCCTGATACGTGTTGGTAACTCTCTTTTCGTCGACGCCTAGAATATCGATAATGTCTCGTCGAGATGCTTCCGAAACAGTTATGATGTGATCGGCAGTTGCCGCAATTTGCCTGCACAACTTATAAAATCGCTTTTTGCTATCTGTTGTGGTGTACGGGAGACGCAGAGGAACGAGGTCGTGAATAGTGTACACGTTTGCTGCGCCATCTACCCGTAATGGCATTGGATATGTCCAGTGTGCGATATTCACTTTTTCAGGTAGATGTACTCGGCTGAAGCGTGAAAATGCCTGGAATATGTCGTTCGCTCGTTGAAATAATCGAGGGGCGTTGTATTTTTTGTATGCCCCAAAGCCGGGAGTTTCAATAGCGTTCTTTATGACGACGGAATTGTTTGGAATATCTACTGGATAAAATCCAGAGACTGCGTCTCTTGTAAATTGCCAAGGTTTGAGTAATTGCAGTCCTTTTCGGGGGAGGGCTGCGTCGTAAAATGTGACTTCTCTAACGATGGGGTCGCTAGAAGTCGACGCATTTTTTCCGTAGAGCAATTGAACGGAATGGCCTAGTTCCTTCGCCGTTGCGGCGAGATTGAGGGCATAAGTCTTTATGCCGGTTCCCTGTTCAAGTGCAAGATTTAAGCCGTCGATAAGAATTTGCATGGCCAACAAAGCTCAGTGAGCTAAAGGGATTCATAAAAGGCGAGGCCTTCGTCGATGCTATCGAATGATTTTAGAATGCCTTGATCCAGAATCGACACATGGTCGCAATATTCTCGCACTGCATGCAATTCATGTGAGACGAGAATAATTGAGCGATCTTTTCGATTTTCGAATAACTCCCGATGACATTTTTCTCTGAATCGCTGATCGCCTACCGCGACAACTTCGTCTATTAGGAAGCAATCAAATTCAATGGCCATTGATAAGGCGAAGGCGAGGCGGGCGCGCATCCCGCTTGAATAATATTTTACGGGTTCTCGAAAGTATTTCCCGAGTTCGGCGAAATCTTGAACATAATCGATTACGCTTTTGTAGTCGATCCCGTAGACCCGACAGGTAAAGCGAAGATTGTCTAATCCAGTTAAGCTTCCTTGAAACCCACCGCTAAAGGCGAGTGGCCAAGATATGCTCATATTTCGGGTGACGTGCCCAGCAGTTGGGTTTTCAATTCCGCTAATAATGCGAATTAGCGTAGACTTGCCGGCGCCGTTGCGACCCAATATGCCAAGTTTTTCGCCTTTTTTTATTGTCACGCTAACGTCCCGCAGCACATCTCGTTGCATATGTTGTGTGCGATATCGCTTGCGAATATTTTCCAGTCTGATCATGTGATTTCCAGATGCCGTTCGGCGATCCTGGTTAAGAGTAAACCAATCAAAGTCAGAGATGCGCATGCGAAAAGCATATATTGGAGATCGTAGTGAAATCTCTGAACTCCACCGAAGTAGCCTTCGCGAATCATCTCTACTCCGTTGACCATTGGCAGGAGTAGAATGTATTTTTGAGCAGCCTTTGGGAGCCAATCCACAATAAAAAGTACGCCGGAAAGTGGAAACAATAAATAGCTGATTGTGTGCCAGGTTCGTTCGACGAGATCTGTTCGCTCGCTGAGGGCTCCGAGAACAAGTGCGAGCGACATACCAAACCATGCGGTCATAACCCAGCCAAGGAGTACCTTGGAAATGTCCGCTGGGAGATGTGTGAGGCCCAGCAACCAGCTGACTAGCGTCAACAATGTAAAAGAGGCGGTCGCCCCGGCGATCTCTAGAAAGATACGAGCCAGCAGGACGTCAAGGACCTTGACGTTTCGATGATAGAGTAGTGACAGATTCGGCTCGATAGCATGCACGCATCGCCCGGACGTATTGCGCCAAAGTAAGACGGTTGAATATCCTGTTATTGCAAAAGCGACAATGGATATGGGGCCTTTTTGTAAATGTTTAGTAAAGCTCCATAGTAATGTGACGCCGATTGTAAATAGCATCGGCTCACAAAAAAGCCAGAGAAAACCTATATTGCTGCGTCCGTAGCGCGTGATGATTTCTCGCATTACCAATGCAAATATCACGCGCGTCTGAACGACCGCGCCTCGACGCAAAGATGTGTTAGGTGTCTTAGTCACTGTGTTCACGAATTCCTGCAAACAACAAGCTCAAGATACCCCAGGCGAGCATTCCGAGTGCAAACACTTCAATCACACGTTTGACGCGACGCGGCTCTTGAGCTTTGTCTGGCGTGTTGGGTTGTACGAGGCGCTCTAGATAAAGTTGTTGCCGTTCTGCCTCTCCTCGAGCATTTTCCAGGGCTGCTAGTGCTGAGGCCAATTGCTTATCGGCAAACTGGGCATCTAGTTGTAGGCGAGCGTATCCGGCCGCCTTTTGAGACAGGGAGTCCTGTCCGCCGGTGACATCGCCGGTTGCAATTTTTATCTGCTTTTGAATGGTATCGATGCTGGACTGAAGGGCCGGAATTTGTGGATTTTGAGGTGAAATCGCCTGCAGTTGCATGAGTCGTGTCTGAGCGGCGAACATTTGCGTCTGCAGGCTTGTGACTTGTTGCAGTTGGAGTGCAGATTGACGTTCGGGGTCGAATACCGTATGTGAATTTCGATAGGTTGCTAGTGCTGCTGCGGCGTCTTTTGCTTGTTTCGCGGCAAGGTCAACTTCGTGCTGTGCAAATTGAACAGTATCGGTTGCCGCGCGTGCGTTCATGCGATTAATGAGGCGCTCGCTAATATCCAAAAGTCGTTCGTTAATCTTAGATGCATCCTGCGCTGTATAGGCACGGATCTGCAGGGTAGCGATAGCAGATGTGGCATCGAAGTCGACTGACACGATATGGGATGTGTAGTACTTCCATAATCCTTCGAAACTGTCGTCGAAAAATTTATTAAAACGACTAATAAAATCCCCGTGCTTGGAGTATGCCTCTGCAATGAGATCGTTTTGATTTAATTCGCGCAGCGCATCGCGTGATTCGATATAATCGATGACTGGATACGTATCGTCTTGGGCGCGCGAGAATCCCGTTCCTTGAAGTAATGCTCCGACGACGCTGGTTTGTGTTTGTCGCTGCGCGCCTCGAACGACGAATCTGGATTCGGAAATGTAAATGTCCGAAGCAACAAAGCCAAAATAAACCACCGCAATGGTGGTGGGGGCCAATACGGTGAATGCGAAGAGACGATTAATTTTCCTCAGCCGCTCGATCAGTGACTTTTTCTTGTCACTGGGAGGAGTCGTCATGCCGGTAGATGCATTTTCCAACTTGTTTCCACGATGAAGTCGCCCCTTTTTCGCCGTTGACCGCTGAGCATTAAAATGGCAAGGAGCCGAAGGTCGGTGTGGCGCGAATCCCGCTAACCAAAACAGCTGATCAGATGGGGAGTTCTCGCCGCTCTACATACTTGCGTCACACTGAGCGTGTAGTTCGTTTTGTTGGCGGTGCGGCGGCCATCGAAACGTGCCCCGTCCGGAAGGCGGGAACTGCATGATTCAGTGGGCGGATGATTATAGCGATCCAGCGCGCGGGGCGCCAGCAGGGGGGCGCCAGCCTGCAACAAATCTAGGTCAGTTTTACGCTAATTGATACATCCCACTTCGATTATGGGATATTCTTCTGTCCGCACTCAAAACTGTGTTGACCAAAAGTCGGCGTTCTTTACTTGGGCGCGACACTCGGCGGTTCCGAGGCGTCTGCGTTGCCTTTCCTGTCGTCTATACCACTCGCATGTCTCGCTCATTCCTTGCCCTGCAGGGCACGGCTTCCCCCTTTTTTAGCCGTTTAGCCGATGGGCTGAGGGAGCGAGGCCACGCAGTTCAGCGTGTCAATTTTTGCGGTGGAGATTTGGCATACGACGGTCAGAGCAACTCGTTGAACTTCAGCGGATACGCTCATGAGTTGCCGGAGTGGTATGCGAACATCGTGCGGTCGGGTGCGTTCACCGACGTGGTCATGTTCGGTGATTGTCGCGAAGTGCATCGGCACATGCACCCGATATCGGCGGAGGTTGGGCTTCGGGTTAGCGTCTTCGAGGAGGGGTACGTGCGCCCTCATTGGCTTACCCTTGAGCATTACGGTGTCAACGGCCGTTCGCTGCTTCCCCGCGATCCAGACTGGTACCGGGCTCATCGCGCAGTGACGCCAGCGAGTCCGCCAGCTCGTGCGACAGGCTACAATCTGTACGAGCGCGCTTATCATGATATCCGTTACCGAGGCGCCAACGCATTCTATGCGAGGCGCTTTCCGCATTACCGCAGTCATCGACCGCGAAACGGTTTGATCGAATACGCTGGATTGGCTACCCGTGCGCTTCGCCAACGTGGATATGATGCTGAAGCAGAACGTGTGACGCGCGAACTGCTTCTTGAGCGAAGTGCCTATTTTTTGTTTCCACTTCAGCTCAATTCCGACGCTCAGATAGCAGTTCATTCTCCGTTCGAAGGTGTTCGAGACGCCATTGATCGAGTGATTCGATCGTTTGCAAGCCGCGCTCCCGATGGTGCACGACTCGTCGTAAAAAATCATCCACTCGACACAGGATTGATCAACTACCGGAGCTATGCTTTGCGTCTTGCCGAGGTGTTAGGAGTGGGCGATCGACTGCACTTCATTGACGGAGGGCACTTGCCGACCTTACTCGAGCATGCGAGGGGTGTCGTGGTGGTCAATAGTACGGTTGGATTGTCGGCGCTACACCACCATCGACCGCTGGTTGCACTTGGTACCGCTATATATGGGATTCCAGGTTTGACTTGGCAAGGAGACCTCGATGATTTCTGGTCGAGCGCGGCGCCTCCCGACATGCACTTGTATCGGTCATTTCTTGACTATGTGATGCATCACACCCAAATCAACGGTGATTTCTACACTCAGAGTGGGATTGCTATGGCGACGGCGGGAGCGATCAAGCGTCTCGAGGCAAAGCATGACTAGCAGGGCTGTGCGCTCCATCATAGTGACAGGCGCAAGTGCCGGGCTTGGGCGGTCCTTGGCGCAAACCTACGCTGGGCCTGGAGTCATGCTAGGGCTAGTTGGGCGAGATGCGCGGCGACTGGAAGAGACTGCTGTCGCATGCCGCGCGCGAGGTGCGGAAGTGGTGACGGCCTCCCTTGACGTGCGCGATTCCTCAACGCTGGCGGAATGGTTGCGCCAGTTCGATGATATTCACCCAATTGATTTGCTGATTGCCAATGCAGGCATCGCAAGTACAATCGCGTCCGCGTCGGATTGGGAGGGGCAAGAGAAAATTGCTTCGATTGTGGACACCAATTTTTACGGCGTAGTACATGCTGTGCTGCCGGTTGTCGAACGGATGCGGGAACGTAGCAGGGGCCATGTTGCGATGGTCAGTTCGATTGCGGCATTACGTGGCATGGCTATTTCACCGGCATATTGTGCGAGCAAGGCGGCAATCAAAGCTTATGGGGATTCTATTCGACCGCTGCTAGCCCGTGATGGGATCCGTGTTTCGATCATACTTCCCGGGTTCATCAAAACAGCGATGAGCGATGTGTTTCCCGGGAGCAAGCGTTTCATGTGGACAGCCGATCGTGCGGCAGCCTACATTCGACGCAAGCTTGATGTAGAGCGCGCCGAAATTGCGTTTCCGGGGCCGCTCGTGTTTGGCATGCGTCTGTTGCCTCTGCTGCCAGCCGGGATTGCGGACGCGATTCTTGCGCGCCTGTCTTATGTGCCGCGCAAGGTGGACTCCAATTGAACGGCGCGTTCTGGATGGCGATCGCCATCGTAATCGCACTTTCATTTGTCTTAGATGGGTGGGCGAAGCCGAATGTTCGGTTGCGTCGATCCGTTTCGGCGTCGTTGCTTCACATTTTTTCGGTTATATGGATTGCTGACTTAGTATTGGTCATCACATCTCGCCCGATCTTCTCGGCATTTATCGCATTGGCTCTTGTCGGTTTGGTCGTCGCAGTCAGCAACGCAAAATATGAGTCGCTGCGCGAGCCTTTCGTGTTTACGGATCTGAGTCTCTTCAGCCAGCTTTTTTCGCATCCACGCCTGTATTTGCCATTTTTAAGCATTGGCAAGATTGTCGCAATTGCGGTTGGCGTTGTGTTCGTAATCGGTGGTTTCTTTGCGGAGCCCGCAGCTTCGCGAGCGGGAGCATGGGTGCCCTTGCTGCTTTTGGCCTTGCTGTTCATCACGATTAGAACGCTCGCCAGTCGACTACTCCTTTCACTGGAGCCATGCGTGGATCAGTCGAGGCACGGGTTTTTTTCTGTGTTTGTTGCGTATCTATCGAATGGATTGAGCAGAGTGACGGTGGAAGCCTTTCATCAGGCCACGACGGCAAGTTCTTTTGCTGCAGGTGTACTGCCGGGCTGCCCCGACGTGATTGTCGTTCAGAGCGAGTCCTTCTTTGATATTCGGCGCGCGTGTGACGCCGTTGAACCATCTGGATTTGTGCAGTTCGAGCGAGCACGACGAGAGTCGGTGTATTTCGGTGAGTTGACTGTGCCGGCATGGGGGGCGAACACCATGCGCACGGAGTTTGCCGTGTTGTCCGGAGTTCCTTCTGCTGCGCTGGGTTACGCACGGTTTTACCCGTATGCATTTGTTCGGCGCGCGTGTATGTCACTCGCGAGATGGTTCGATCGCGAGGGTTACGCGACGTTTGCGATTCATCCGTATTACGCGGATTTTTTCGGCCGTGATCGCGTATTTCCGTTGCTTGGCTTTGAACGGTTCCTCGATATCAGGCATTTTGAGCGTGCGGCACGTGTCGGCGCATACGTTGCTGACTCTGCCGTAGCTGACACAATTATCTCGAAGTTGAACGAACGAAGTGACCGCCCGCGCTTTGTGTTCGCAATGACGATGGAGAACCACGGGCCACTGCACCTCGAGCAGGTTTTGCCCGGCGAATCGACTTCACGGCATACTCTTGGTGAAGACGCCTGTTGGCGCGACCTGACAGCATACTTGCGGCACATTGAAAATGCGGATGCAATGATTGGTCGCTTGCTAGATCATTTGCGCACCTCTGATCGTGAAACGGTCGTTTGCTTCTACGGCGACCACGTGCCCGCGTTGCCTCGTGTATTCGAAAAGCTGGGCGTATCTCCGCAAACCAGCGACTACTTCATATGGCGAAATTTTGGCGCAGACGTTCCCGAGTGCCGAAATCTGACCGCCGAGGAACTCGGGTCGGTACTTTTGCATGTGGTACAAGATGACGGAAACCGCACGCAACAACCGTGCGCATCCGAGAAAGCGACATAAAAGATGAACAGTAAGATTGCAATAATTGGGGTGGCTTGTCGGTTTCCCGGGGGCGCTAACGATCTTGGCGGCTTCTGGCAACTGCTGCGCGACGAACGCGACGCAGTGACCGAAATCCCCGCCGATCGCTTCGGCACCGATTTCTACCAGCACCCGTCCAAGCGCGAACCGGGCAAGAGCTACACGTTCTCGGCCGGCGTCGTCGACAACGTCGCCGGCTTCGATGCCGCGTTCTTCGGCATTTCCCCGCGCGAAGCGGCCCAGATGGATCCCCAGCAGCGCCTGCTGCTCGAACTCGCGTGGGAAGCGTTCGAGGACGCCGGCGTGCGCCCGGCCGACATGCGCGGCAGCAACTGCGGCGTCTTCGTCGGCGCGGCCAGCATGGATTACGGCAACCGCAACATGGACGATCTGAACGTGATCGATCCGTATTCGGCGACCGGCAACACCCTGAGTATCGCGTCGAACCGCGTGTCCTACCTGTTCGACCTGCGCGGCCCGAGCATGTCCGTCGATACGGCCTGCTCGTCGTCGCTCGTCGCGCTCCACCAGGCCGTCAAGGCGCTGCAGTCCGGCGAAGCCGACGTGGCGCTCGCGGGCGGCGTCAACCTGCTGCTGCACCCGTTCGGTTTCGTCAGCTTCTCCAAGGCGTCGATGTTGTCGCCGCGCGGCCGTTGCCGCGCGTTCGATGCAACCGGCGACGGTTATGTCCGCTCGGAAGGCGGCGCGTTCGTGCTGCTCAAGCCGCTCGATCGCGCGCTCGCCGACGGCGACACGATCCATGCGGTGATCGCCGGCTCCGGCGTGAACTCGGTCGGCCACTCGCCGGGCGGTATCAGCGTGCCGGGCGCGGCCGCGCAAGCATCGCTGCTGCGCAGCGTCTACGCGCGAGCGGGCATCGATCCGCAGTCCCTGGCGTATCTCGAGGCGCACGGCACCGGCACGGCGGTCGGCGATCCGATCGAGGCGCGTGCGCTGATCGACGTCGTGTCGGGCGAGCGCCCGGCCGATCGTCCGCTGCTCATCGGTTCGGTGAAGACCAACATCGGCCACCTCGAAACGGCGTCCGGCATGGCCGGGCTGCTGAAGGCCGTGCTGTGCCTGAAGCATCGCGCGGTACCGCGCTCGCTGCATTTCGTCACGCCCAATCCGGGCATCGATTTCGACGGCGGGCGCCTGCGTGTCGTCGATCGCTTCGTGCCGCTCGACGCGGGCGACGCGCCGCTGACGGTCGGCGTCAACTCGTTCGGCTTCGGCGGGACGAACGCACACGTCGTGCTGACCGAGGCGCCGGCTGCAAACGAGGCGTCGGCGGCCGCGCCCGAGCCGACTCACGCGCAGTTGTCTCCGCTCGTCCTGACCGCGCGCAGCGCGAATGCACTCGGTGCGCTCGCGGGCCGCTATCTGTCGATGCTCGACAACGGCGGCGACTGGCAGGCGCTTGCCGCCGCGGCCGCACGTCGCCGCCAATGGCTCGAGCATCGCGCGATCGTCGCGCCGGCCGACGCGGCCGAAGGCCGTGCGGCACTCGCGGCGCTGGCCCAGCCGGCACCGGAAGGGTTGCCCGCCTGCGTGGCGACCGGCCAGGCTCCGGCCGACACGCCACGCACCGCGCTCGTCTTCTCGGGCAACGGCTGCCAGTGGGTCGGGATGGGCAACGAGCTTTATGCCGAGAACGCCGTCTTCCGCGCGGCGCTCGACGAAGTCGACGCGCTGTGGTGCGCCGACGGCAGCCCGTCGCTGGTCGACGTGATGCGCGGTGGCCCGAGCGCGGAATGGCTGGCCGGCCAGGGCGCCGAATGGCTCGCCGCGACGGAGAACGCGCAGCCGCTGCTGTTCGCGATCCAGGTCGGCATGATCCGCGTGATCGACGCGCACGGGATGCGTTACGACGCGGCGATCGGCCATAGCGTCGGCGAGATTGCGGCGGCTTGGGTGACGGGCGCGCTGTCGCTCGCCGACGCGGTGCGCGTGATCAAGATCCGCAGCCGCGCGCAGGCGATGACGCGCGGCAGCGGCCGGATGGCGGCCGTCGGCATCGGCGATGCAGCGGCGCGCGAACTGATCGCGCGCCACGGGCTTGCGCGCCGTGTCGAGATCGCCGGCATCAACAGCCCCGATGCGGTGACGCTCGCGGGCGAGCTGCAGGGTCTGCAGGCACTGGAGGCGGCGCTGCGCGGCAGCGGCAAGTTCTTCCAGATGCTGGATCTCGACTACGCGTTCCACAGCAGCCACATGGATCGCATCGAACCGGTCGTGCTGGCCGAACTGGCGAGCCTGCGGCCGCAGTTGGGCAACGGCACGTACGTGTCGACCGTGACCGGCGGCGCGCTTGCCGGCACCGAGCTCGACGCACGCTACTGGTGGCGCAATATCCGTGAGCCGGTGCGCTTCGGCGACGGCATCGCGCATCTGATCGAGCAGGGCGTGCGCCTGTTCGTCGAGGTTTCGCCGCATTCGATCCTGCGTACGTACGTCAAGCAGGCGCTCACGGCCGCCGGCGCAACCGGCATGGCGCTGCCGACGCTCAAGCGCGGTCACGGCAGCGCGGCGACGCTGCGGCAGGCGATTCTCGCGGCGATCGCGCACGGCGCGAGCGTCGATCCCGACCGCTTCGCGCCGGGCGAATCGCGAGCTGCGTTGCCGTCCTATCCGTGGCAGCGCGACCGCTTCTGGCTGACGCCGACCGTCGAAGGCTATGGTCTCGTCAATCGCCGCCGCGAGCATCCGCTGCTCGGCTATCGCCTGCATGAGCACGCATTCGCGTGGGAAAACCAGCTCGATCCGGCGAAGCTGCCGATGCTGGCCGATCACGTCGTCGACGGCGGCGTGGCGTTCCCGGGCGCGGGTTACGTGGAAATGGCCCTCGCCGCGGCACGGACCTTCTTCGATACACCGGATGCAGCGCTCGAAAACGTCGAGATCCGCACGCCGGTCGTATTCCAGCCGCAGCAGGCGAAACTGTTCCGGCTCGTGATCGAGCCGCGCACCGCGACCTTCACGATCGAGACGCGCGACCGGATGTCCGACAGCGCGTGGACGCTGAACGTGACCGGGCGGATGCTGGAAAGCGGCAACGCGCTCGGCGATACGAGCGTCGCGCCGTCCGCCGCGCTCGATCGTCTGCTCGCGCTGCCCGCGGCCGACGGCGACACGCTGTACGCAAACACCGCGGCCATCGGCCTCGGCTACGGGCCGGCGTTCCGCTGGGTTCGCACCGTGCGGGTTGCTGCGAGTGACGGCGCGGCGCTGGCGGACGTCGCCGCGCCGGCCGCATGCGGCGATGCGCGGGCCTTGTCCGCGTATCTGCTGCATCCGGCGCTGATGGACAGCGGGTTTCATCCGCTGTTCGCCTTGCTGGCGGCGCACGCACGCGAAGGCGAGCATCCGGCTTACGTGCCGGTGCAGATCGGCCGGGTCGACTATCTGCGCGGCGACACGGTCGAGCGGGTGCTTGTGCAGATCGACCGGCACAGCCCGCATTCGATCGTCGCGCATTTCGAATTCCTCGACGCACGGGGCGCGATCGTCGCGCGGCTCGGCGGTTGCCGGTTCCGGCGCGTCGATCTCGTCGGCCGTCGGCAGAACCTGCCTGCACGCTTCGTCTATCGCCTTGAAGACATGCCGCTGCCGGGCGACGTCGATGCAGCCGGTTTGCCGGCCCCCGACGCGTTGCTCGCGCAGGCCGTCGCGCGGCTGGACGCAACCGGTAACGACGTCCGCCGGACGCAGCATCTGACCGAAATCCTGCCGCTGCTCGACGTGCTGGCGAGCCTCTATGCGCTCCGCGCGTTCGATGCGCTCGGCGCATTCGCCGGCACGTGGCAGCCGGCGGCCGGGCATGCGGCGCTGGCCGCGCGTCTTGCCGACATGCTGGTCGAGGATGGTCTCGCTCATCGCGACGGCGCGCTGCTCGTGCGCGACGACGCAGCGTGTGCGGCGTTGCCGCCGCTCGACGAGCTGTGGCGCGGGTTGCTGGCCGAATCGCCGGGGCACGTGGCCGAACTGACGCTGCTCGCGCATTGCGGCGCGGCGTTGCCCGACGTGCTGGGCGGCGCGAAGGATGGCGCGCGCTTGCTGTCGCCGACCGGGCACAGCCTGGTCGAGCAGCTCCTTGCCGCGTCGCCGACGTGGCAGCACGTGCACGCGTTGCTGACCGCAAGCGTCGAGCAGGCGGTCGATGCATGGCAGCCGGCGCGCCGGCTGCGCGTGCTCGAACTGGGCGCGACGGACGGCGACGTGCTGCAGACGCTCGGCATGCATCTCGCTGCCGCGCGCTGCGACCACACGATCGCGGCGACGGCCGGCCAGCTGGCCGGCTTCGACACGGATGCGGAAGCGGCGGTGCGCACGGTGGCACTGCAGTCGGGCGAGCGGCTGTCGCTGTCGGCCGATGACGCCGGGCCTTACGACCTGATCGTCGCGAACCGCGCGCTGAGCGATCGTCATGATGTGGTCGATGCACTGAATGCGATGCGGTCGTGGCTGGCGCCGGGCGGACTGCTGCTGCTGGCCGAGTCGCGCCACGGCCGCTTCTCCGACATCGTGTTCGCCTCGCAGGCAACGTCGACGGAAGCCGCTGCCCCAGCGCCGCTGGCGCCGGCGGATCTCGAGGCAGCGCTCACGCGCGCGGGCTACGTCGACGTCGTGCGGCACGTCGAGCAATCGCTCGATCTGGACGGTACGCCGACGTTCGTCATCGCGCGCAACCCTGCGAGCGCTGCTGCTGCGCAACGCACCGACGACCCGAGCGATCTCGACACGCTCGCACGCAACGAACAATGGCTCGTGATGCACGCGCCGGGTGCCGCCGGCGGTTTCGGCGGGCAGCTGGCCGATGCGCTGGCGCGCGCGGGTTATCCGGCCGACATCGTGGACATCACGCATGCGGCCGACGCGATCGCGTCGTTGCCGGCCGGGCAGCCGGCGCACGTGGTGTTCTGCGCACCGGAAACGCCGCTGGCCGAATCGGCGACGGGCGACGGCCTGATGGCTGCGCAGCGTAACGGCGCGATCGCGCTGGCGGCGCTCGTCCGCGCGCTCGGCGCGCAGCCGAACGCGGCCACGCGCTTGACCGTCGTCACGCGCGGCGGTGCGCCGTTCGCCGGGGCCGCGAATGCGCATCCGGAACAGGCGACGCTGTGGGGCCTCGGTCGGGTGCTGGCGAACGAGCATCCCGAACTCGCGTGCCGCCTGATCGACGTCGATCGCGCGGTGGACGGGATTCCCGACGCACTGATTCGCGAGCTGACCGGCCCGGCAGTCGAGGAAGAAGTCG
>Ga0209566_100339_pt1 | contig 41092 bp, 33 predicted proteins | sample Araplavi_mTSA_r2_2_FD_184287 | JGI IMG/M metagenome (GOLD analysis project Ga0209566, IMG submission 184287) | Arabidopsis root microbial communities from North Carolina, USA - plate scrape CL_Cvi_mTSA_r2 (SPAdes) (version 2) | ecosystem: Host-associated > Plants > Roots > Endosphere | place...
CTACAACAACAATCGATACCAGTGGGGATTAAAAAAGATGACGCCTGTACAATACAGGAATCATCTATTGTTAACCGCTTAGATATAATAGTTTTTTTCAAGTGTCCTTGACAGAGGGGCCAGTTCACGTAAGGAGATTGTTTTTTATCTTATTTTTGAATCATCTCATTACTTAACTCGCCGAAATAACTAGAAACCAAACAACGATAAACGATGAATGAGATCCGCAGCATTATGCGCTAACATGCGACAATAATTGCTCTCCGGCCGGTTTGGGCTTGTAGAACAAGGATTGTCACTTTCTTGCAGTCGGAGCTTCTCCTATAATAAACCCGAGAACGCTGCTGCTCAGCACCTTGTACAGTGGCTAATATAGCTAAATCAACGGGAGGTTATTATGAAGGCGTTAGCTTTAACAACAAAAAGAGTCAGCCTAGCTTTGCTGGTCCCGCTTCTGTTAGTAGCAGGCTGCGGTGGGGAAACGCAGGAGGCGGCCAAGAGCGGTGCTGCGGCTGCAGCATCGGATCTGAGGATTCAATTCATGGTTCCGTCATTTGCAGACGTCCAGGATATGAATAACGAGTATTGGTCCAAGTTTCAAAAGGATCATAAAGTTCAGTTGGACGTGGAATGGATTCCTTCGGGCGATTATGACACGAAATTTGACCTTGTTCTGGCGTCCGGCAATATTCCGGAAGTCATCGTAGCGAACAGCATCACTCGTCCGACGCTTCAAAACGCCGTAAAGCAAGGGGCGTTTTGGGATTTGACGCCGATCCTTGGGGATTTCAGCAAGTACCCGAATTTGAAGAACAACGGCTATAAGGATGTTTGGAACTATATAAGAACGGACGGCAAAATATATGGCGTTCCGAGAAACCGGCCGCATATTGACCTCAGCCTCAAAATGAGGAAGGACTGGCTGGATAAACTCCATATACCGGTGCCGACAACGCTTGATGAATATGCAGCGGCGTTAAAAGCTATCGTCAATGGAGATCCGGACGGCAATGGAAAGAAGGATACGATCGGTCTAATCGGACAAAGCAACACAGGCAACTTTTTTGCAGACAGCGACGGCAGCTTTCTAGCAGCTTTCGGGGGCCTGGATCCGGTTTTTGCTAAGGATGGCGGTCTGATCAACAAGTACTTGACGCCGAACTACACGAACATGGTCAGCTATTTCCGCCAAATGTACACCGACGGCAGCTTGGCCAAGGACTTTGCCACAATTAAGCAAACGCAGGCTGAGGAGATCTTCACTACAGGTCGAGCGGTCTCTTACGGGAGAAATACTTGGCGGGACTACAGCTTCGAGCAAACGATTAAGAAGGTGCAGCCGGATGCTAATGTCATTTCTTTGCCGCCGATGAAGGGTCCAGGCGGGGAAAGTGTTCAGCTGTCGGTTCCTTTCTCCGGCGCTTTCTATATTTCGAAAAAAGTGCCTGAGGCAAAAGTAAAGCAAATCTTAGACTTTTTCGAAAAAACGACAACTATGGAGCAAACCGATTATAACTATTACGGCATTGAAGGTGTCCATTACAAGCTGGTTGATGGCCAGCAGCAGCTTACCGAGCTGGGTGTTAAGCAAGTAACCGCGAATGGGACGGGGGCTATTTTCCCTCTCGCTTATAACAATAAGATGAAGGTCATCAATCCTGCGGCTCCGAAGGCTTATAATGATGCGAAAGAAAAATCAGTGGCTTCCTATGCGCAGGCCGGTAAAATCGATTTGTTCTCCATCATTAACTCGAATACCTGGACTTCGATCTGGCCGAAATATCAATCCGAGTGGCAGTCCATGGTCGTGAAGGCGATTGTCGGACAAATTTCGATGGATGAGTACAAGGCTTATATTGATAAGTTAAACGGCAGTGCGGACTTTCAAACGGCATATAAGGAATTTGCAGCCGACTACAAAGGGAAGTTTCCTAAGTAAGATGGCGGGGAGTGATTATGGCTGACTGGAGACGAATCCGAGAACCAGACGGAGAGCGATTCGTCATTGACCATGATGAAGGACGGTGCCGAAAGGGTCTTACAAGAAATGGAGCAGGAGTCTCTCCAGTTAGCCAATGATACCGCTAATTATACGATTGGAGGATGAACCGATGAAAATTAAACGGATCGAAACCTTTACGACAAGACAGCTTGCCGTCGTACGCGTAACTTCAGAAGACGGACTACAAGGTTATGGACAAATCGCGCCTTATCACGCCAATATTTCGGCACTTGTGCTCCATCAGCAGGTAGCTCCCCATGCTTTAGGGGCAGATGCGGACGAAATTGAAGCACTTGCCGAAAGCGTGATCAGGGAAGAACATAAGTTTCCAGGCTCTTATATTTGCAGGGCTGTCGGCGGCTTAGATACCGCCTTGTGGGACTTGAAGGGGAAGCGTCAGGGGAAGAGTGTAAGCGAGCTGCTGGGCGGACAGCCCGGCAAAGTGAAAATTTACGGCTCCAGCATGAAGCGCAACATTTCTCCGAAGGATGAAGCGGACCGGATTCAGCGTTTCATGGACACGCAGGGCATCGAGGCTTTCAAAATACGCATTGCCAACAACTTTGCAAGTGATGTGGATGTGTATCCGGGCCGTTCGGAGGAAGTGGTGCGGGAGGTACGGGCTGCCATTGGCGACAAAGCGCTGCTGTTTGTTGATGCGAATAGCGGGCTCACACCGGTTAAGGCAATTGAAACCGGCAAGATGCTGTCGCAATACGGGGTGTGCCATTTTGAGGAGCCATGCCCTTATATGGAGTTGGAATGGACGAAGCAGGTAGCCGATGCCCTGGACATTCCGGTCACTGGCGGCGAGCAGGATACGGATTTAGCCCAATTCAGACGTATGATAACGATGCGCGCCGTGGACGTCGTCCAGCCGGACATTTGTTATGTTGGAGGCTTGAGCCGCGCTCTTGAAGTGGCCCGAATGGCTGAAGAGGCTGGGATGACCTGTATGCCGCATGCCGCCAATTTATCGATGCTGACAGTCTTTACGATGCATATGGTCTCTGCCATTCCGAATGCGGGGAAGTACATGGAATATACCATAGAAGAGGATGCATGGACGAAGGGGCTGTTTATGGAGCCGTTGATCGTGTCCGACGGTTATGTACAGGTTCCGCAGGGACCGGGATGGGGCATCACAGTAAATCCCGATTGGCTTGAGAAGGCGGAGTATCAATTCAGTGAATAATCATGAGCGGGGGCTATCCATGGAGATACATACACAGACTCAGCCTATTGCAGAGCGAGAGCGAAGCCATAGCGGGTCGCGATTGTGGGCGGCTATGGTACAAAGTAAGTCGATGTACGCTCTGGCGCTGCCAGGTATCCTGTATTTAATCCTGTTCAAATTTGTTCCCTTGTGGGGGCTCTTGATTGCCTTTAAGGAATATAATCCGTTTCAAGGTTTCTGGGGCAGCCGATGGATCGGCTTTACGAATTTTTCAGATTTGTTTTCGAGCGAAGTCTTTTATCTCATGCTCCGGAATACGTTTGCCATTAATATCTTCAGTATTATTTTCATGTTTCCGCTGCCGATTTTGCTGGCCTTGATGCTCAATGAGATCCGGCATGAGGTGTTTAAGCGCATCAATCAATCCATTGTCTATTTGCCGCATTTTTTGTCATGGGTTGTTGTTGCCAGCATGACCTTCTTCATGCTATCCACGGACATAGGGCTTATTAATAAACTGATATCGGGGATGGGCTTCGGGCCTGTATCCTTCCTGTCCAATCCGAACCTGTTCTGGGGACTGCTTACCGCTCAGAGTATGTGGAAAGAAGTCGGCTGGGGGACGATTATTTTCCTCGCGGCCATGGCGGGCGTAGATCCGCAGCAGTACGAAGCTGCAGTTATCGACGGTGCATCCCGGATGAAGCAAATCTGGCATGTGACGCTGCCGGCCATTCGCCCAACGATCATTATTCTGCTTATTTTAAGACTTGGCCACATGGCGGATGTGGGCTTCGAGCAAATTCTGCTGATGAATAATCCGCTGGTCAACTCCGTATCTCAGGTGTTCGACACGTATGCATACACGATCGGTGTATTGGGAGGCAAAATCAGCGTGGGTGTGACGGTGGGTACGTTCAAGGGCGTGGTCGGCTTAATCCTTGTGCTGCTGTCCAACTTCATTGTGAAGAAGCTGGGCCAAGAAGGTATTTATTAAGGAGGTTATACCCATGAGTTATGTGGCAACCAAGAAGTTGACGGTCTTTGATTATGTGAATTACTCGCTGCTTGCCGTCATTTCGATAGCGTGTGTGTTCCCGTTTATTTACGTGTTCAGCGTTTCGTTTACCGATCCGGCGGCGTATGTGCCTTTGCAATTTTACTTATTTCCCGAGAAATGGTCTTTAGCCGCCTACAAGTACATTCTTTCGACCAACAGCTTCCTTAACGCTCTCAAAAGTACAGTATACGTCACCGGGATTGGAACGGCGCTTAGTATCATCATCTCGTTTACCTTCGCCTACGTGTTAACCAAAAAACATATACCCGGCAGAAAGCTGATGCTTGGCGCCGTTGTGTTTACGCTGGTCTTCAACGCAGGCATTTTACCGAACTACTTGTTAATGAAGGAAATGGGTCTGTTAAATTCCCATTGGTCCCTGATCTTATCCGGTCTGACCAATGCGTGGAGCTTACTTGTGATTAAAGGGTTTCTGGACTCTCTGCCCCCGGAGCTGGAGGATGCGGCACGGATTGACGGCTGTTCGGACATCGGTGTATTCTGGCGCATCGTGATTCCTTTATCTATGCCTGCTATCGCGGCTTTCGTCCTGTTCTTTGCAGTTTCGTACTGGAATACGTATTTCAATGCCTTAATTTATTTGAGCGACGCCAAGAAATGGACCTTGCAGGTGCTGGTAAAATCACTGGTCATCGATTCCGATTCCAACGGCGTCGGTACCGGAGGCAGTGACGACAGAGTGCTTCCGCAGGAGACGATCCGCATGGCATCTATCGTGCTGGCGATGCTGCCGATCCTGATTGTATATCCGTTTTTGCAGAAGCATTTTGCCAAGGGAGTCATGCTCGGCTCTGTAAAAGGATGAACACGATCCGCCGGTTATTCCTGCTGTGAACGGCCCCTTTACGGGAAATTTAAATACGAGTTTGTCATCATCGGTTGTGTACATTTGCTAACAGCCAATTGATAAATAATAGAAAAACCAACCTGTCTATTTTCGTTTATGGATAAGCCAAAGTCTGCTCTCTTGAACTTCTAGAGCAGACTTTTTTTATTGTAGTTCTTGAGTGAAATTTAGTTTGATAATGAAAATTGGATTCCCATGGATAAGATTATTTTTTTGAAAAGGCAAGTTAACTAGAGGAGTACGTCATGGGCATGGAAAACGGAATAGGTCAATAATAATGCCAATTGGAATGCGAATTGTAATAAATATTCTATCAATACCGCTAAAGACTCGTAAGCGAATAAAACTTGGTCCGACGCTTAATAAACAACCTGTAAAAGTATTAAACAGTGTTCGAACTACAACAACTCTTCCGATTAATCCGGGGGAAATGCTTCTAATCCTTCTTTGCGTTTTCAAGGGAACTCTTCGACCTGTGGTCAAATGGAATTCTTTCGACATTAAATTCTCTCCCTTATTCATGATTATTTTATTGGCATTGTTGAAGACACAACAACAGTCTATTGTGATGCAGCTTTGTTGAACACGGCATTCGTCTAAAGTTAAAATTTACTAATTATTGGACAGAGAATCCGATGGAATGGTTATAATTGGAGGGGAACGCTAAATGACGAAGCTGCCGATCTCGTACCGGCAGCTTCGTCATTTAGCGGGTTTGACATTTCATTAATGGATTATGGCCATGGATAATTGACCACCACCTTGCGACGAACCCTCGCATAGTGAACAAATATCAATTGATTAATAATGAGGAGGTAATTATGCTTGAGGAACGAATGTTTTAATCAGGGTTTGCAAAGTGATGACGTTGATTGAACATATTCGTATGGGAGGAACCTTATGTTAGAGGCAGATTACATCTTGTTAAACTTTCTATTTATTTTGGTGGGTGCCCTTTCATACTTTGCTTTTGGATTCTATAAAAACAAGCATGATAAATTAATTTTGGGCGTGATTTCCAGTGTATCCGTACTATTTTGCATGTCCTTTCCTTTCACAGTTTTTCCCGGTTATATCTATGATTTAAGAATAATTCCAGTACTAGTAGCGCTTATTTACGGGGGATATCGTTCAGGGGTGCTTGTCATCACTGTTCTGCTGGTTTATCGATATTATCTCGGGGGCAGCGGGTTTGCGGTAAGCGCATTATCGTATATCCCTATCTTCATGATAGTCCTCATATTTCTTAAGCTTCGAAAAAGAATATCAAGCAAACAAAACACTTTAGTTGGAACATTAATGGCATTAATGTCTGCATTAACGGTATCCGTATGCAGCCTTATTCGGTTGAATAATGATTGGGTTGATCATGGGGCTTTCTTTGTTTATTACTGCTTCATCCTTACGATTTGTTCGTGGATCACATTCTTTTTTGTTGAAACGATGAGAGACAATGTACGAATGCGAGATGAATTATACCGGACGGAGAAGCTTAGCGTATTAGGCGAGCTAGCCGCAACGATCGCTCATGAAATTCGAAATCCTATCACCGTATCCAAAGGTTTTCTTCAACTATTAAAGTCCCGGTTGCCAAGCGAAACCGATCTCAAGTATACGACGTTAGCACTTGAGGAGATTGACCGTGCAGAAGCCATTATTTCCGAATACCTGATGTACGCCAAGCCACAAGCCGAAAAGCTGGAAAAAATTGGTGTTAAAGCTCATCTTAGTCATGTGATTAGCATCACCGAACCCTATATCACGTCCAAAGGGCATGTTGTGGCTAGTCAGATGGAGGATTTATTTGTTCATGCGGATGCGAAGAAATTAACACAGGTTATGATCAATATTATAAAAAATGCGGCTGAAGCGATTGAGAAAAATGGAAAGATAACGATTCATGCCTATGCTCAGAACAAACAGGCAGTCATTGAAATTATTGACACTGGAGTCGGAATGAATGAAAACCAGCTCTTGCTATTAGGGAATCCATTTTATTCGACGAAAACGAAAGGAACAGGTCTCGGACTCATGGTCAGTTACCGAATCATTGAAGCTTTGGGCGGAACCATTCACGTTCAGAGTAAAGTCGGGACAGGCACTAAATTCAGCGTCCACATTCCAATGGCTGTAGATTCATAAAATGAGCAAGCGGCGAGGAGCGGGCGCTGAAGAAGCTGTATCATGAGGTAATAAGGCGAAGCGGTGAGTTGAGTATAAGGCAAAGTCTGCTCTGTTGAACTTCTAGAGCAGACTTTTATTTATTTCTTGCGTACAAGTGTCAACGATTAGAGGAGAATGTAGCTTAAGGATTAGGGTATGGTGCACCGTAACCTTGCAATAGCGAAACTATTCCATCTCAAACTTGTCTAACAATGCCCGTGCCTCTTCGTGATCAGGCTCAAGAATTAATAATTGTCGAGTGTAATTCAAAGCATCTTCGTCTAATTCCAATTCGAAACAACAAATCGCTAAACAAAAATATACGGTGGATACGATCTCCTCGTGGTCCTCTTGTATCGATAATTCTAAGTACCGTTTGGAGTCCTCGTACATTTCCATCTCAAACAGTAACAATCCCGCCTCAAGCGCAATGTCATAACGCTGTTCCATGACGTAGTAAGACGACCACATACGCTCTATACCCTGAAGGATATCCAACTTTTCCTCCATTTTTGCGTCCTCTAACAGACCTGAGAGCTGCTTTGTGCTCTGAATGAAGAACTCCGCATCAAAACCACCTAGGCGCCAAAAACTTAATATTTGTTGAAGTTCCATGCTATCCAGATTTAAATCTACCCATTCCTTCAAACAATAAAATTCGTCGGGACCAAAGCGTTCAATAAATCGGCGATAAGCTAATCTTGTCTGGAAATAGTCTATCGGTGTATCCATGTTGATAATGCAACCAATATTTAGATTATTATAATGGTGCGGTGGAAATAACACGAGGGCTCCGTTCTGCTCCCAAACTTGCTGAAGCGCATGGTAGTTCGCCGTTAAAGAAAAACTCCCATGCAGGATCAACTCAGGTGGTTCCGCCAGTTTCAAGCTTTCAAGTAAGTGATCCCCTTTATCTGCTGTTATTAATACAAATCCTTTTTCTGTCAATTGGTTTAAGCGTTCTATACAAGATAAGCCAGCGAGTGGAAATAAAATATGCGAACCTTCCAATTGCTCCTGATATGTAGCTATGACATCACGGTAAGGATATGTTTCTTGCTCGTACTCCGGCGCGCGCCGATGCTCATAATGTAAAGCAATTTGATCAAGTAATTGGGACGGTTTAAGTGAATCCTTACGTTTAGGATATTTGATGAAAACATCTGCTTCGTAAATTTCACCTTCGCTTACATAAAGAAGCTCTTGCGGGATACTATCAAAAAAGTAGTTCGCCACAATGACTAAAGGCTGTTTTAAATCACCTTTTCTGATCGTTGTCTCAGATACAATTAAATGCAGATCTGTGTCATGAACAGCATCATATCGTGCAAAATCGAGTATTCCCTTAGCAATAAAAGTCTTTAGAGCAGGGTGCTCCTTCCATGCCAACACATTGTTCATGGCCAGATCCGTCATGATATATTGAAACGAAGGCAGCGTTATTCCTGCATAGTCAATCAACTGACATAACTCGTGTAACACATGAAAAGCAAAACGCCCCGCTCCTGCGCCAAGCTCCACAATGGGAACGGGCTCTGAGCTGTCTTCTTTCATTGCCCGGTCCTGAAGAAAGCCGAAAATCATTTCTGCATAGGCTGCGGCAATCATTGGATTGCTTGTGATATATTGAGGAACCTGGTCGTTGTTCCAAGCCTTCAATCCTTCTTGTTCATAATATTCCCTCTGAATATTCCAGATAGGTGCTTCACTAAAGCGGTAACTTTGTACAGTATTCCTTATCATTTAAACGATTTCCTGTTCTCCGTACGTTATTGGATTTACAAAGAGCCTCATTAGGAGAGGCTCAACTTTGTATCTCGTATCATTTTATCTTTATTGGTAGAACACTTTATCTACATTGTATTTGGCTTTGCGTTCATTAATAATATATGTTTCATATATTTCTCTATGGACGGGGTCCTCGACTATACAAACCTCGATTTTGGTAACTTCATTCCTGTAATTTTTCATGATGGATACGGTATCTTCAAAATGTTTTTTGATTCGGGGTCTTAGCTTTCGGGCCTTGCCAACGAATAGAAGTTCATCCCGATCATTGTAGAACATAAAGATGCCGGCTTGTTCTCTTGAGATCAGGTGAAAATCTGTAAAACCGTAAATATTGCTTAACTCAGGGTTTTTTTGTTTGTGAATGGTGACATCCGGTGTTGGAATCGTTATTTGTATCATGTACATTTACTCCCTTTTTAATCTTTATTCCTTAACTTATTATGAACTGCCTTTTACTTCTGATCCTGGCGTTTAATAAGATATGTCTAGGACCGCCGTCTCCAGCGGCGGCCGGAACCTTCGGAAGAAGTTCCTTTTCTGCCGACAGAGTCGCTTCGAGTCGCGCCGTCACCTTGGCCGCGGGTGACACGGTCCTCGGAAGATGTAACGCCGGTTTTGACGACTCGAACTGCCGTCGGGGTCGATTCATTCATTGTCATGGGATACGGATGGTCCCCGATTACCGGAATTTTCAGCTTGATCAGCTTTTCGATATCTTTCAAATAAGCAATCTCTTCGTATTCACAAAACGAAATTGCGATTCCACTGAATCCCGCTCGTCCGGTACGTCCAATCCGATGTACATATGTCTCCGGAATATTCGGCAAATTGTAATTAATGACGTGCGAAAGCTCCTCAATGTCGATGCCCCGGGCTGCGATGTCTGTCGCTACCAGTATACGAGTGACACCTTCCTTAAAGTTTTTTAGCGCAGCTTGACGGGAGTTCTGCGACTTATCGCCGTGAATCGCCTGCGCGGTTATCTTCGCCTTCGTCAAGCCCCTCACCAATCGATCTGCGCCATGCTTCGTACGGGTGAACACAAGCGCACTCTCGATCGACATCTCTTGAAGCAGATCGATCAACAGCCACAGCTTATTCGGCTTGTCCACATAGTAGAGCATCTGCTTGATCCGCTCCGCCGTCGACGATACGGGCGTAATTTCGATTTTCATTGGATTCGTCAGTAGCGAATCAACCAGAGATGTGATCTCGCGCGGCATCGTCGCTGAGAAGAACAGCGTTTGTCGTTTCGCGGGCAGTTTGGCGATGATCCGTTTCATGTCGTGAATGAAGCCCATATCCAGCATGCGGTCTGCTTCGTCCAGCACGAGAATCTGCACATGAGTCAAATCGGCGAACCCCTGGTTCATTAAGTCGATTAGTCGGCCAGGCGTCGCGATAAGAATGTCCATGCCTTGCTCCAGTGCCTGTTCCTGTGCTTTTTGTGAGACGCCGCCTACAATGACCCCGCTTCGCAAATTCAAAAAGCGTCCGTAAGATTTAAAGTTCTCAGCTATCTGAATGGCCAGCTCGCGCGTAGGCGTCAGGATCAGCGAACGGATGACGCGCTTGCTGCTCGGTTGTCTCTGCTGAATGCTCAGCAGTTGGATAATTGGCAATAAGAACGCAGCTGTCTTGCCGGTCCCCGTCTGAGCGCAGCCGAACAAATCACGGCCATCCAGCACCGGGGGAATCGCCTGCTCCTGGATGGGGGTGGGCTTTGTATAGTTTTCCTTGGCTAGCGCTTTAAGAATGGGGGGAATCAGTTTCAATTGTTCGAATGTCATTAAGTCTCCTTCTTCGTACCACCGTTGACGCGGAAGTTTTACTTCTAGCAGTATACACCAGAAACGAGTTAGCGCGCTGCATTTTCTGTATCGGCAAATTTTACTTATCATGAATAGACGGACATTTACGGTCTTAACACCGTGAATAAAATCGGAAATTAATAAATAATCCCTCCTTTCCAACAAATACATAGGAATTAAAAGTAGGTAAGATGAGAGGGATTCACAGTAATCGATCCGAATATCAAAACGATCTACGAAGTGAGCGAAGGAAGGATAATGACCAAGGCAGCCGACCAGACGGATCGGTTGTCTTTTCTACGTAAATGGATCGTCTTTCTTGGGGGGATAAAACCGAAGAAGAGCTACTATGTTATATAAAATAACAAACAGTTAGGGATAATCCTGGTTATTTGGAAGATTTTTTTTGAGTTTATCAGTTTGATGTTATATTACATGACATATAATTCAAAATTCCTTGACAGGAAATAGAACTCCTGATACTATCGTATTATTAACATCGTGGAATCAATTATTGCAGAAATCCTTATTATAATTGTTGGAACCGACGATATGAAGCTATTTTAATGCTTTTTTTTGCTTAATTAATAACATCAGTGGAGTAATTAAAGGTGGCCAAGTCATGGATATCAGCAAGCACGATCAGGAGTTTATAAAGAAAAAAAATAAAAATATGGTGCTCGACCTCATTAAGAGCAACCGTCCGATATCCAGGGCGAAGATTGCTAAGCTGACCTCAATGAGCGCCACTTCTGTAGGTCGCATCGTCAACGATCTTTGTCAAATGGGTCTGGTTAAGGAAACGGAGCAATACTCCTCAGGTGTCGGAAGGAAAGCGACAATGCTGGATATTGATGCCAGCTCTGTACTCACAATCGGAGTCGAGATGGATAAAGGCTTGATCCAAATAGGAATCGTCGATTTTGACGGTCATATTATTGCTGAGAAAAGCATGATGAAGCTTTATCACTTGGATGAACCGGCTCAGGTGGCGAGTGAGCTTTCCGAGAACATTCAAGAGCTTATTGATCGCCATGAAATTGTTGTTTCTAAGATCATTGGCATTGGAATTGGCGTTCCGGGAATCATCGATACAGAGAAGGGAACGATTGTTTTTTCTTCGCAATTAGGATGGGAGAATGTCCAATTCGCCGCTTTGGTGGAGGCTCATCTCCACATTCCGACTGTTATCGATAATGACCTGAAGGTCAAAGCGCTGGGCGAAACTTACTATGGCTTCGTCAAAGGGTCAAAGAGAGCGGTGTTGCTTGGCTTCGGTAGCGGCGTCGGTTCCGCGCTCGTCATTGACGGTACCGTGTACCGGGGCGAATCGAACATTGCCGGTGAAATTGGTCATTCAACCGTAGACCCGAATGGCATGTTGTGTGAGTGCGGAAAACGCGGGTGTCTGCAAACTTATATTGCTGACTTTACCATCATTGAGGAAGCCAATAAAGTTAAGCCTGTAACGAGCATTCAGGAAATATTCGACAGTGCGCACAATAATGAGATGTGGGCAGCGCAAATTATCGACCGTGCCTGCACGTATATCGCGATTACCGTCAGCAATGTGGTTTGCATGTATAATCCGGATACGATCATTCTTGGTGGGCATTTGATCGAGCAGCATGGAGAAATGCTCGAAACGGTGAAGCACAAAGTCAATCAGTTTATATGGGGGCCTTTTAACGGCACGTATAGGCTGGTGAGTTCCAAATTGCAAAGCAATGCGGTGATGATCGGAGCGGCCACGCTTGCGCTTCAGCAGCGTTTGGATCATGAAATGTAATCAACCGTCTATCATGAGGAGGAAGTCATATGGATCAAGTATTGCTGGAAGAGTATCGCGGAGACACACTCGAATGCGTGCATCGGGGGCACATTTGTGGAGTTTCTTATAGCGGTGAAGTGAAATATGCGGTCGGCGATACGCACGCAGTCACGTTCCTGAGATCGGCTGGCAAGCCGTTTCAAGCGATACCCGTGCTGCGCCATGGCGCTGATGTCCACTTCGGGTTAACCGGAAAGGAAACAGCCATCATGATGGGCTCGCATCGCGCCGAGCCGTTTCATGTTGAAGCGCTCGAGTCGATGCTGAGGAAGATTGGCGTGGTGGAAGAGGGGCTTGTATGCCACCCGACTTACCCGCTTAGCGTCTACGCGACAGAGGATTTGCTTCGCAAACAGGCGCCCAAGCGTTCGATTTATCATAATTGCTCTGGCAAGCATCTGGGGATTTTGGCGTTGTGCCAAATGATGGGCTATCCCTTGGAGACCTATTTTGAGCCTCAGCACCCAGCACAGCTGGAGATATTGGAAACGCTTTCTTATTTGTCGGAATGTCCGGTTGACCAGATTCAGCTGGGTACGGATGGCTGCGGGTTCCCTGTGTTTGCGATTCCATTGAGAAACTTGGCCACAGCTTTTCTCAAGCTGGCTTGCCCAGAGCTCATTGCGGATTTGGCAATTCGCACCGCTGTTCAGAAGATGGTAGGTCTTATGAATGAGCACTATGAGATGGTTGCCGGTTCTGACCGCATTTGTTCGTCTCTGCTTATGGATTCGAATATCGTAGCGAAGGGTGGAGCCAAGGGCGTCTATTGTTTTGGACTAAAAAAAGAAAAGCTGGCCTTTGCCTTGAAAGTGCTGGACGGTTCCGAGGACGAATGGCCGTTAATTGTCGCGTCGATTTTGGAGCAAATCAATTATGACAATACGGACACAATTCGCCGCATGTACGAACTTGCACCGATAGAAATCAAGAATGATAACAAGAAAATTATCGGTCGCAACACCACTGTATTCACGCTTCGAGTCCACTCATAAGTGATATGAGCATTGTCGGGCAATGACAAATAACGCTCCGGCAAGTTACATATATAATTTCAAGGAACAACGGGAGGGGTTATTTTGAAAAAAAGAATGTCAACCATGGTGATGAGCATGGTCCTTGTGCTGACGGTCGGACTTGTCGGCTGCTCCAGCGCACCAGCAGCAAATTCGGGCAATGCAAGCGGTGCAGCTCAAAGTTCAGGCAAAAAAGAGAAAATCTCCTACTTAGATCCGCTTCCAAGCCCAGAGCGAACAGCACTCATGCAGGATTTCATCAAACAATTTCAAACCAAAAACCCGAATATTGAAGTCGAATACACGTCCGTTCCTTGGGATGAAGCGAATAAGAAATGGATGGCCCTCGGTGCTGCCAAGCAGCTGCCCGATGTCATCAGTATTGACGATACGTCTCTCGTAGCCATGTCCGCGGCTGGATATATCGAAAACTTGCAGCCATATTACGATAAATGGGATCAAGTAGGCAACCTGACCGAAGCGTTCAAGCAGGCAAGGAATAAGTATCAAGGCAAGGTCTATTCCATTCCCGATGGATTTTTGCTGCAAGGCCTATTTATTCGAAGCGACTGGTTCAAAGAAAGTAACTTGCCAGAGAAAATCGATACATGGGACGATTACTTCAAGCTTTCCCAACAGCTGACGGATACGTCCAAAGGAAGATACGGCATTTCGTTCCGTGGCGGCGCGAATGGTATTCTTCGGGCCATGGAATACGTGATGGCGGCGACGCATAGCGATAGCTGGTTCGATAAAGACGGTAAATCGATTCTCTACAAACCGGAAGCGCAAGCGGCCTTCAAGAAGTTTTATGACATCTATTTGAACGGTAACTCGCCTAAGGAGTCGATTAACTGGGGCTTTAATGAAATGGTGCAGGGCTTCTTAAACGGCCAGACGGCCATCTTGAATCAAACGCCTGAAGTCATTATTACAGCTCAGAAGAACATGAAGGAAGGCACATGGAACGTCGTGCCAATGCCGAAATCCGATGACGGCAAACGTTATATTTTCTGGGGTTACACAGCCGCCTATGCGATGTCAGCCAACTCCGAGCACAAAGATGCAGCTTGGAAGTTTATTCAGTTCCTCAGCTCTCCAGAAATCAATTTACAGTATTCCATTAAAAATTCGACGATTCCGATTTATAACGACAATCTGAAGGATCCGAATTTCAGCAAAGGTCCGATTGCCGGATATGCGGCTGCGATGGCGGACTCCAACATTGTATTTGCCGGACCTCCAAGCCATCTGACCAAGCTGGGGCAATTCTCGGGTACATTCGCCGTCCAAGAAACCCAAAAATATTTGAGCAAAACGCAATCCCTTGAAGATACGATTAAGCATTTGGCTGATTTCCTGACTCAGGAGCAGCAAGAATATTTAAAAAATAATAAACAATAACATCTAGAAGCAGATAACCGGGGCGGAGTTCTGTCCCGGTTATCTTTTCCTTATCCGAAAGGAAGGTGAAGCGGTTTTGAAATTGAGATTGAAACTATGGGAGCCTTACTTGCTCATTGCTCCTGCCATCCTGATCTTGTTAGCTTTTTTTGCATATCCGCTGCTGCAAGGCCTGAAGCTCGCCTTTATGCACTATATATTGTTTGAACCGAACGACGTTCGTTTTTCTGGTTTGGATAACTTTAAAGCTATACTTACGGACAACAATATCGTTCGAATTTTGTTGAATTCTTTATTGTGGGTCGTATTAACGGTCGGTTTGCAATTCGTTCTCGGATTTATTCTGGCGCTAGCTTTGAATACCAAGTTTAAAGGCAAAAACATCTACCAATCGGTCGTATTTCTTCCATGGGCGGTCTCTGCCTTTTTGATCGGGATGATTTTCAAGTGGATGTTCAGTGAGCAAAACGGTTTGATTAACTACCTGTTAATGAAGCTCGGAATATTGGATAAAGGGATTCCGTTTCTGGCGCTTCCGGGCCTTTCGATTTTTCCCATCATCATCGCGATGGTTTGGTACGGCGTACCGTTCTTTGGCATCATGCTGCTGGCCGCCTTGCAATCGGTGCCCAAGGATATTTACGAATCTGCAGATATCGACGGTGCCGGCCGATGGACGAAGCTATTTTCCGTGACCATTCCTTACATTAAGCCGACCATTATTCTTACTATTTTGCTTCGGGTGATTTGGGTGTTCAACTCAGCAGATCTGATTTATATCATGACAAATGGGGGGCCCGCTAACACTTCACATAATCTGTCATCCTACATATTCAATCAGATTTCCTATACGACGGATTTCGGTCAAGCGTCCGCTCTGGGCATACTCATGTTGATCATCCTCATTCTATATACGTTAATTTTCCTTCGTGCAACCAAATATGACGATGCAGGTGATTTCTAATATGGCTTCCTTCGGACGAAAAGCGGCTCCTGAATTAGTTCGAGTTGTTGTATTGTTGCTTTTTGCTTTAGGTACGCTGCTTCCTTTTTATTGGATGATTGTGACTTCATTAAAAACAAGGCAAGAAATATATAGCGGTCAATTGACTTTGTGGCCCAAAGCGCTAACATGGTTGAACTATGTGGATACGCTGCAAAATACAAGCTTTCCCCGATATTTAGTGAACAGCTTTACAGTCAGCATGAGTAGTTCCATTCTTGTTCTGCTGGCTTCCATCTTGGGAGGTTACAGTTTGGCCAGGTATCAATTTAAGGGTAAACAATTTGTGCTCATCTCCTTTTTGGCTACCCAAATGGTGCCGGTCATGGTCATTCTAGTGCCTTTGTTTATTACTTTTGGCCAAATCCATTTACTGAATAAGCTGCCTTCATTGATTATTACTTATACGGCGATGAATATACCGTTCTGCCTGATTACGATGTCCAGTTTCTTTCAGCGAATTCCGGTTTCTTTGGAAGAAGCGGCCATGATTGACGGCTGCAACAAATTCCAGACGATGTCCAAGGTTGTATTGCCGATGATGCAGCCCGGGATCGTGGCAACATTTGTGTTTGCTTTTATCGGTGCTTGGAACGATTTGTTCTTCGGCGTTATGTTCACGAACAGTGAATCAGCCAAGACGGTTCCGGTCGGTTTAAGCAGCTTTGTTCAGAAATTCGATATCAATTGGGGGCAGATGAGTGCGGCCGGCATGATCTCGCTCATTCCTGTCATTATTATGTTTGCCATTGTGCAAAAATATATCGTCGCAGGTTTAACACAAGGCGCTGTGAAAGGTTAGGTGAAGCAGGATGCTGCTCGAAGTGATTGCTACGAGTGTGAGGGACGTCATTGCGGCTGAACGGAGTGGCGCCGATCGGATCGAACTCATCACCGGCATGGTGGAAGGCGGGATGACACCCAGTTATGGGCTGATCGAAGCAGCCGTTCAGGCGACTCATCTTCCCGTTCAGGTGATGATCCGACCACACAGTTATTCTTTCTTCTATGATCGTCTGGATGTTGCCGCAATGATTGCAGACATCCGCACGGTCAAACGACTCGGGGCCGCTGGTGTCGTGCTGGGCGCGCTTACTCCGGAAGGGCGGCTGGATTTGGAAGTGATGGCGAGATTGCTGGAAGAGGCAGAAGGGCTTTCCGTCACCTTCCATCGTGCGTTCGATGAGGTACGGGATGTTCAGGAAGCGCTGGCCGAGCTTGAGAAGTTCAAGCAAATCGACCGGATCCTTACCTCCGGCGGCAAGCCCAATGTTTTGGATGCTGTGCAGGAGATGAAGCGTTTGGTCGTTTGGAGTCAACGTGCGTCTATCCGGATTTTGGCGGGAAGCGGTCTTACGATGGCTTCACTGCCTGCATTTATAGCCGAAACAGGCGTTCAAGAGGTGCATTTCGGTAAAGGTGTGCGACTGAATGGCGACCCGCTTAGCCCGATCGACCCCGCTCGGATCCAACAGATTAAAGAACAAAGGTACGAGTCTGCCAAGACGGATGCATGAAGGAGCAACTATGATAATCGATGAGTACTTTTTAGGAATTGACATTGGCGGAACCAAAATGCTGGCTGCCTTGGTGGACGCTCAAGGGCGCGTACTAGCCAAAGATCAACAACCTACCTTAGCTGCTGAAGGGGAGCATGAAGTCATCAGAAGGCTGATCGATATGATTGAGGCGCTGCTGTCCTCTGTACCCAATCTCCCTACTCGCAGCATGTTAAGTCTAGGTATCGCGACTGCAGGCATACTTGATATGAATGCGGGAACGATTGTTCTGTCGACAAATTTAGGTTGGAGGCATGTTGCTCTAGGCCCGATATTGGAACGGAAATTCGGTGTTCCGGTTCGCCTGATCAATGATGCAAGTGCGGCAGCGCTGGGAGAATGGCTCGTTGGTGCAGGCAAAGGGACGGAGGACTGTGTGTATGTAACTGTGTCCACGGGAATAGGAGGCGGTGTCATAAGTGGTGGCCGCATGCTGCTCGGTGCTTCGAACAATGCAGCGGAGATCGGCCATATCAGCATTGATAGGAAAGGGCCGATGTGCAAATGCGGGAATCGAGGCTGCGTTGAATTATATGCCGCCGGTAATTCCATAGCCCGTCAAGCTGCAGAAGATCTACGTGCCGGCAACCTGCAAACTGCGTTGCTGGCCGATCTGGCCGGACATGATCCGGAGAGGGTTACGGCGAAGCTTGTGGCGGAGGCTGCTTCAAGCGGAGACCCTTATTCCGTCTCTTTGCTGCAAGAAGCGGGGGAGGCACTTGGGGTAGCGATGGTGACGATCATTCATCTATTCAATCCGGAAATCATCATTTTCGGGGGTGGCGTGTCGCTAAGCGGGGATGTGCTTTTTGAGCCCATGCGGAGGACGATTCAAGAACTTGGCATTGAGGGTATGGTGAAAGATGTTAAAATTACCCGCTCGTCGCTCGGGGCGGAAGCGGGGGCTATCGGTGCCGCATTATTGTGGAAGTATGAAAATCAAGCTGTGAAGGAGAATTCATTTGAAGATTGAAGTCGTACCTGCGGAAGAAATTCGTATCAGAGTTGCGGACTTGATATCAGAGCAGATGAAGAACAATCCGAAATCGGTGCTTGGCATGACCACGGGCTCATCGCCGTTAAAATATGGGATTTATCGCGAGTGGATCCGGCGGGAGCAAGCAGGTGTGCTTTCCTTTCATGAGGCAAGATTCATGAACCCTGATGAGCTCGTCGGCATCGCTGCTGATCATCCGGAAAGCTATCGAACCTATATGCGAGAGCATTTGTTTGATCAACTTCAGACGCTTCGATACGAGCCACTAATTCCTGATGGCCATTCCAAGGATTTGCTGGCTGAATGTCGAAGGTTTGATCAATTGTTGGCTGATCTAGGTTACGTGGATTGGCAACTTATGGGGCTAGGCTTAAATGGACATATTGCCTTTATCGAACCAAGCGATAGCATACCGGCGAGAACTTATATTTCGCAATTGTTCGAAGAGAACAGACCTGTTCAATCGCCGCATTTCAGTTCTGAGGCTGAGGTGCCCAAGCGGTCGATAACGATCGGTTTGGAGGCCGTTATGCAAGCGCGGAGCGTCGTTCTGGTTGCTGCAGGCGCAAATAAAGCTGACATTGTGGCCAGAGCCTTTACTGGACCCGTAACAACCAGCGTTCCAGCGTCTTTCTTACAGCTGCATGCGAATGCGACGATCATTCTCGATCCTGCGGCTGCGGGAAAAATCTCATTGTAACAAACCGTCGGGTGACAAAAAATTTATCTCATTAAAGGCCGCGTAAATCGCGGTTTTTTGTTTTTTGGCAAGTTAAGCGTTCACTCCATGGGGTGAACGCTTTTTTTTCGGAGTAAGTGTAGTACTGAAAAACAGTAAAGATACAGGTCTTGCAGCATCAAGTTTACCGATTCAGTTGTGCATATTACCGTTTTAACAGTAACTATGTTGGAAAGTGTAATAATCGGTAATCTTCTTTTACCATTTAATCATTTATACATGACATGTGGAAAACACAACTTTATTATAGTTGAAACATGAAAGGGCAACAAAAAGCGGAAGGAGGAAAAGGGTGATTAACGGAGATATTGCTGCAGGGAAAAGGAGCGAAGCAACCGTGCCGGTTAGGAGCTCTGTCGTTTCAAAAGCCCGTATGAAGCGGAAAAAGCGGGAAGCCTGGATAGGGATTGCCTATGCATTACCTGCTTTGCTGCTATTGATTTTGTTTCGGTATTGGCCGCTGCTGTTCGGGTTGTGGATGAGCCTCTGGAAGTGGGGATTTGTCCCCGAGCAGTTTATAGGACTGGATAATTACATAAGGATTTTCACGGAGGAGATTTGGACGCATGATCCGGTTGAAGGGTGGCAGCCCGGGGATATCGGAAACGGACTTCTGGTTACAGTGTACTATGCTTTGGGGACGATACCGGCCTCTTTAACCCTAGCATTCATAATTGCGTATGTCATATTTCATTTGAAGATGGGGAAGACCCTGCTTCGTGTCATGTTCTTCGTGCCTTACATTACGTCACAGGTAGCGGCAGCACTCGTGTTTAAGTGGATGTTCCACCCGAATGTCGGCTTGGCGAACGCAGGGCTGGAGGCGATCGGCGGAACTAAGCTGGAATGGTTTACAGATCCGGACCCTCTTCTGCTTAAGATCATACAAGCTTTAGGTGGCCATTGGCCCGCCCAGATACCGCTTATCTTCGGTGGCCCTACTCTCGCTCTATGTGTGATTATATTATTTTCCATTTGGAATAGCCTTGGTTTCTTGATTGTTGTTTTTTTGTCAGGCTTGTCCCACATACCGCGAGAATTAACGGAAGCCGCACGTATCGATGGTGCCAGTACGCGGGGGATCATTCGTCATGTGATACTGCCGCTGTTATCACCGACCTGGTACTTATTAACAATTGTTTCGGTAATCGGTGCATTCGAGTCATTTAACGCCTTCTATGTGTTCACCGGAGGAGAAGGTGGCCCGCTCAACTCGACCATGTCGCTCCCACTGTATATTTTCCGAAGCTTCTATGTAAATGGACAAGTCGGGTATGCTTCAGCCGTATCCATGGTTCTATTCCTTCTATTGCTTTCGTTGACTTGGCTGCAGATGCGTGTTGGAGAGAAGAGAGTACATTACTTACATTGAGGTGATGATATTTTGTTTACGGTGGGAAGTCGTTGGTCATCAAGAATAGGATGGATGCTTGTGCTCATCCTGATCCTCTTGCTCGCAGCGATCGTAGCGTTCCCCTTTTTGTGGATGATCTTGACCTCCTTCAAATCACTGGAGGAGATCAACCTCATGCCGCCGACCCTACTGCCGGAAGTATGGCATGCCCACAACTATGCGGAGGCTTGGATGAAGCCGGAATCAACCTTCGGTAAGTATTTCTTTAATACAGTCATTATCGCGGGACTAGGGACTTTTTTACAGATGGTCATCTGCGCGTTTATTGCCTTCTCCGTAACCCATTTTACGTTTAGGGGTAGAGGACTGATCTTTATGGCGGTTGTCATGACCATGATGATTCCATATGACGTAACACTTATTCCGAATTTCGTGACGCTTCGCCACATTCCTTTCGCAGGCGGGAATGATTGGGCAGGGGATGGGGGGCAAGGCTTTTACGACAGCTACATGGGCGTGATTCTTCCGTTTCTGGCAGAGGCCTTTACTGTCTTCTTACTTCGACAAGCGATGCTATCCGTTCCGAAGGAATACTGGGAAGCTGCTCAAACGGATGGTATGTCGCACTGGGCGTATTTATGGAAGGTTTTATTGCCGCTAATGCTTCCTTCCGTTGTGACAGCCTCGCTGTTGGGGTTCATTGGAAAATGGAACGGGGTCCTTTGGCCGCTGCTCATCACATCGAGCGAAAAGCTTCGGCCCCTGCAGGTCGGCTTGCTGTACTTCCTGAGCGAGGCAGGACCGAATTATCACCTGCTTATGGCGGCGGCAACCTTCACGATTGCACCGATTGTAATCTTGTATATGTTTGCACAGCGTTGGTTTCACGAGGGCATTGCTTCCACGGGTCTTAAAGGGTAGGGAATATGAGATGGACAACAACAAGGATGGAGGTTGGAGGATTTGCATTGGTTTGAGGATATCGAAGTCGTATTGTTTGATTTAGATGGAACGCTTTATCAAGATGAAAGCTTCTATAACCGTTATTTGGAGCTGTTATTTCAGCATACAGATTATAGCTCTGAGAAGGTGCAGTCAATTACAGACGAGGTAAGTCTGATTGTAAAAGGCGGTCACTTCCTGAAGATCGGGGATTGGTATAACCCGGAGAATGGTGAGTGGATACGTGATACAGATGATGGCTTATTTGTATGCACTTGGGATGGCGTGCCGCAGAAGGAGCATTCGTCGTACACGGATTCAAGGCAGGGTCTTATATACGCCGGTGATGTTTGGAGCCTCGTCGGGATCTTAGCGAATCGCTATCAAATCAATGAATCCGTAAGAAAAGGCGCCTTCCTGCAGGTGAGAAAGGAGATGCTGAATCAGCTAAGCCTGGAGATGGAGCGGCAAGTGTTGGCGGAAGCCATTCAAAGCTTAACGAATATTCGCAGCAAAATTTTATTAACGAATTCTCCGGAAGAAACTGGCAGGGAATTCGTAGATACATTAGGTTACTTGGACGCATTTGATCACATCGTCTATTCGGCTGGAAAACCGGCGGGAGTGGAGAGCTTTATGCGGGAGCTCATGAAGCGGGAACAGCTTCAGGCACACCAAATCGTATCGATCGGTGATCACGCATGGAATGATTTATACCCCGTGAGGGAACTGGGGGGGCATACCGTCTGGATCTCTCCATACGATAGCTCCGATCTGAACCAGTGGGATCTGCGGATTTCTACTCTGCATGAGTTGTCGGAACTGTTGCAGCAACTACAGCTGGCCAAAATGGCCGCTGCTCAAAAATAAAGGGAGGGATGGATATATGGTAGCGGGCTTTAACCAAGGAAACAGTGAAGAAACATTAACCTTTTACGGAGGCTTAACGACAATCGGCGGTGTGCACATCGTTTATGGCTGCGGCGATACGGGATTTGTTTTCGATTTGGGACTCGGCCTTTCGAGAGCTTACTTCGCCGCAGATGTTCGCGTAAAGCCGGATCATGGTATTCGCAGTTTTTTACTAACACGTATGGCTCCTCCAGTGCTGGACTTATATAATCCTGATCTGTTTGAGGGCATAGGCGAAACGGAGCTGCAACGGATCTGGGGATGTGAAAGCTTCCCTAAGTTTTCTAGCCTCCATACTTTCGTCAGCCATATCCACCAAGATCACATGGCGCTGCTTCCTTCGCTGCGTCCGGGTTTACCCGTATGGATGCATCGCGATGCTTATGCCGTGCACCGTGCGATCGTTGCTGCTGGAGAGTATATGGATACGCCGGCTGATATCCGGATTGTGGAGGACAGGCAGACGGTGGACTTCGGGCCATTCCAGGTTGAATTTATCGAGGTTGATCATGATACGCCGGGAGTCACTGGTTTCATTATTCATGGCCCACAAAGCAAAATCGCCTTTACCGCAGATTGGAGACGGCATGGAAGACACGCCTACCGGATGGACCGGTTCATTGAACGCTGCCAGGCAGCCCAAGTGGATGTGCTCATCACGGAAGGAACGAGACTTCGCCCGGATACCTTATTCCAGAAGCCGAAGGATCGCTTCGAACTCGACGTAGCCAAAGAATGCAAGCGCGCTATGCTGGAAACCGACGGCCTTGTCTATGTCAATATTTTGGCGAGGAACGTCGAACGGGTAGCCGATCTGATTGTTGCAGCCAAAGAAGCAGGCCGCATTCTTGTGCTGGATGAGAGCACCGCAACTTTATGGCAGGAAGCATCACAGCATATAGACGCGCTGAAAAGCCACCAAGCCTTGGCTATCGATCATGCCGTCATTCGTGTACTTGCTATACCCGGATGGTCGCAAGGACCGGTTCCACAGTGTGTTTCCGAGCTATCCTATGAACGGATCTCATTAGAGGAAATCATTGCGGACAAAGGCCGGTATGCTGTCTATCTAATTTATCCACATACACCATTGCTGGCTGAATTGGAAGTGCCTGGCGAAGCTTCGGCAGCATCTATTTATGTACATGCGGACGGAAATCCGCTTACACCGAACGACGAAATTCTCCATCGCTGGTTGCAGCAGTTTGGGGTTCAATATCGTTATTGTGCAACGGGCGGACATGCCGCACCGCAAGAAATCTCCGCTCTTACCGAGGCGATCGGGCCAAGTGTGGTGATTCCGCTGCATAGCCAGCACCCTACCTTGTTCGACAGCAGAGGCGTTACGAAGGTATACCCAAGCTTGGGAGAAAGCATTGTATTACCGAAGCTGCTTGGAAAATTAGCGACAGTATAAGCGGGTGATTCCATCTTGTATCATACTAAACTAATTTAGAGGAGAGATTTACAGTGAATTTACGTTCATGGTCGAATCGAGTTAAAGCTTCAATTGCTGCATTGACGCTCTTGTCAGCCGTAGGCTGCGGCGCTGTAGGAAACCAAGCTGCTTCCCCTACCCAAGCCTCGAACGCGGGTTCTGCTACTGCGGCAGCGAAATCCGAAAGCAAAGTGGCACAAGGAATTGAGCTTGGCAAGAATGGTCCGGTGAAAATCGACTTCTGGCATATTCAAGCCTCTATCTATGGCGATTCCATCAAAGAAATCGTAGCCAATTTCAACAAAGAGTACGAAGGCAAGATCGTCGTTAATGAAGTCTTTCAAGGCAGCTACGACGATCTGAATAAAAAGATTCGAGCCGCTTTGCAGGGCGGGGGGCTTCCAGCGGTTGCAATGGCTTACGAGAGTGATACCTTGCAGTATATGAAGGCAGACAAAATTGTTCCGCTCGATAATTATATCAATGATCCTGTATATGGTGTCAGTAAGCAGGATTTGGATGATATGATGCCGGGTGTCTTGGATCGTCAGCGCATACCGGAATACAAGGGGAAAACGATGAGCTGGCCGCATGGCAACAGTTCGATGGGCGTGTATTACAATATGGATTTGCTTAAAAAAGCAGGCTATGACAAACCGCCGGCGACCTGGAAAGAGTTCACATCGATGGCAATCGATGTGACGAAGAAGACGGGGGTCCCTGCGTTAGCCATGGGTAACGGAAACAACGGAGGCACCTTCCGCACCTGGCTTCGGACCTATGGCATCAACCCTATTGCCATGGATCAAACGAGCGTCAATTACGACAATCCGCAGGCTGCCGAATTAGCAAGCATGATTAAGGAGCTGATGGATAACAAATCGATTACCCTTGCTCAAGATACCGAACAGGAGTTTACGAACGGCAGAGCTGCCATGGAAATTTCAACAACAGCAAGAACAAGCTCCAAATTGGATTTGATCAAGGATAAGTTTAAATGGGGGATTACTCTTATTCCGCAGGGCAAGGAATCGACGAAAATTACAGAGCTGTACGGCGGCAATCAGGTCTTGTTCAAAACCAATCCCGAGCAGCAATTGGCTGGATGGATGTTCCTGAAATATTTTGCCGCGCCCAAAGCTCAAGCCATTTATGCAGCCAAGACAGGTTACTTCCCAGCGACCAAGTCTGCTCAGGATACCGATCTCCTGAAGAAGAATTATGCAGACAACCCGCAGAAGAAACAAGCTTTCGATGAAGTATTCCCTTTTGCCAAAATCGACGTATCTTCGGCGGCGCGCAGTTCGATCGACACGTCAGTCGGGGTTGATCTGCAAGCGTTGATGGCCGGCAAAATGTCGGCGGAAGAAGCGATGAAAAAAGCTCAAGCGGATGCGACCAAGGCACTCAAGGAATTCAAGTAGATCTTCAAGGAGGGAAGCGGATTGAGTTCGGTTCGGCGTAGAAACGAGATCATCCAGACCGTCCGTTGTCAGGGATCGGTTTCCGTCATTGATCTGGTTAACAAATATAATGTCTCGGTGGAGTCCATCCGCCGAGACCTTCGTATTTTAGATGAAAAGGGGTTTCTCCGAAGAACTTATGGAGGTGCTGTAAAGAAAGAGCAGACCACTTGGGACTTACCACTGTACGAACGGATTCAGCTAAATCAGGCGAATAAAGAGGCGATAGCCAAGCATGCTGTAACCTTGCTCGAAGAGGGAGATAGCGTATACATCGATGGGAATACGACAGGGCTTGCCAGCTCAAGGTTTATCCCGGCGGATATGGAGTTGTCCATTGTGACAAATTCCACAATGGTTGCGTTAAATCTGATTCAGAAGAAGGGTAAATTAAAAGTGTACCTTGTGGGAGGAGAAGTGGACGAAGAAGGGAAAACGTTCGGATACAAGCTTCATTGCGATCTCCGACAATATCGCTTCGATAAAGTTTTATTTTCCTGTATGGGCTTCGGCCCCAAAGGGGTCTTCTTCTCGAAATGGGAGCCGCTGCAAGCCGCTCAAATGCTGGCAGAGCAAAGCAATCACTTAATATTGATGGCGGATTCCTCCAAGGTCAATCGCAGTGGCTTTCTCTTTGGGTTGGAGCTCGGTCGAATTCATACGCTGGTCACGGATGACGGGATTGCAGCAGATATGCGAAACCAGCTTCGTGAAACGGTAAGGAACGTTATCATTGTTCCAACCGACAGCTGGGATGAACCGGATGTGGAATATGATAACGCAGCATTTGAATGAATAGGAAACAGCCTACCTGTATGGGTAGGTTGTTTTCTATTCAAGAAAATATTATTGTAATTAAGCTGCGTTGCCACCCATTGGCTCCCGGTATTTCGTCTATGGACACGATAAAGATGCTTAGCGATAAGTGTTTGAGACGGTCCCATACAAAAGGAGATTCATTCGCAATGAAATCTGACCCTATTAAGTTTTCGCCGGGATTTTGGGGGGGATTACAACAGTTGGGAATTGCCCCGCAAGACGTGGCTCGTAAGGCTCAGGTGCCCTTAACGATTCTTACAGAACCAGCGACGGTCACCGCCTCCCAATATTCCAGAGTCTGGCAGGCCTATGCTGATCTTGTTGGCGACACGGCCATCGGAATCATCAAGCTTGTAACCATCTTTGAGACGACACAGTATCCACCAACCGTCTTGGCGACCTATCATGCTCGTGACTATCGCGACGCACTTCATCGAATGGCAAGGTACAAACAATTGTGCCCTCCGGAAAGTTTGCGTATGACGGAAGAGGGTGAACGCTGTACAATCGAACTGGATGGGACGAGCAGTGAGCAACCCGTGCCGCCAGTGTTGGTTGGCACTACGCTGGCTTTTCTTCTGGAGTTGGGGCGACGGGGCACCGGCCAGCCTATAACTGCACGGTCCGTGGAATTTTCTCAGGCAATGGGTGATGTAAAGGCGCTTGAAGCTTACTTCGGGTGCTCGATCCAGATGGGTGCAACCCATAACCGTTTGACGCTGCATCGAACAGATCTGGAACGCCCCTTTATTTCATATAACAAAGAGTTGCTTGAGATTCTAACTCCCGTATTGGATCGATCATTGGATGAACAGCGCAACGGTTCAATCACGGAGAGGGTCAAATGGATCTTAAAACGCAGCCTAACGGGAGGGCGCCTTGACATTGGGGCGGTGGCGAGTGAATTGAACCTGAGCGATCGAACGCTGCAGCGCCGCCTTACGGATGAAGGAATCACGTTCAAGCAGCTGGTGACACAAGTTCGACATGAGCAGGCACGCGAATACTTGGCAGATCCGAAGCTCGATATCAAAGAAGTGGCTTTTTTAATTGGATACGAGGACCAGAACTCGTTTTACCGTGCCTTTCGCTCATGGGAAGGCGATACACCTTCAAATTGGCGTTCCGAATATATAAGGGCACATCTGCTCTCATAGAGTCTTTTCCCCGACCCGTTGAGGTAAAATCGGTATTCCCCAAGTTTCATCATTTGGCGGGTGTAACAAGAAATTTGGCGTTGTATGCTAGTTACCGATTGATCCCGACCAGGTATGATAATCTCTATCCGGAGCACACCGTGAATCACATCAAAGGAGAGCTATTTTATGGATATGGGATTAAAGAACAAAACCGCTTTAGTAACCGGATCGACCAAAGGTATTGGAAAAGCGATTGCCATTGAACTTGCCAGAGAAGGCGTCAATGTCCTCGTGAATGGACGGAATCATGAAGACGTCGAACGAACCGTAAATGAATTGAAATTGGAGTTTCCGTCAACCGTTCCTCAGCATGCTGCAGCCGATATCGTGGATGTGCAGCAAAGACAAGCTTTGTTTGAGCGATATCCGCATATCGATATTCTGGTTAACAATATGGGGATCTATGAAATCATGCCCTATGAGGACGTAGACGATGAAGTATGGGAAACCTATTTCCGCACGAATGTCCTTGCCGCTAATGGACTATCTAAATATTATTTGCCTCAAATGTTGACCAACAATTTTGGACGGATCATCTTTATTGCCAGTGAAGAAGCGATTATGCCTTCAGGGCAAATGCCTCAGTACTGTATGACCAAATCCATGTTATTATCACTGTCCAAAAGCTTATCTAAATTAACGATTGGAACAGAAGTCACATCCAATACGATCCTGCCAGGACCATCGCTGTCCGAGAACGTATATCAAATTATTGAAGGTTTGTTTCCTGATGATCGGACATTTGCGGACAAAGAGAAAGCATTTATGGCTGCAAGCTTGCCCCAATCGGAAATACAGCGGTTTATCAGGCCTTTTGAAATAGGCAGGCTGGCTGCATTCGTATGCAGTCCTTATGCATCTGCATTTAAAGGTTCTCCAATCCGTATGGACGGGGGCATGGTGCCTACCATTTTTTAATAGTTACTTTAAATCATCCTCTAGCACTGTCCTTATAGAGGTTTGATTCACAAGTATCATTCTGATAAATGAAACGAAAGCCTTTAAAGAAGGGGACCTTCTTTAAAGGCTTCTGTCAATTGTTCAGAGCAACGGGGCTAATGTTATTTAGGTGATAACGATATGGTTTAATCAATGGTAAAGTCAGAAAATAAGCTGGTGGGGATCGTATCGGAACGCTCCAGGCCTAGTTGAACGGTCTTTCCACGCTCTACGGACGCTCCATTCTATCTTCGAGCCAGTCCTCCAGTGTGGCTACTCGCTCAGGACGCAGCTGGCTTCGGCCAAGAAAACCAATGCCATGTTGAGGCATAGGATCCTGATCGGTTGGTTGATATCGCAGGTCGACGCTCCATCGGACGCTGTCGGATAGGTTTGGCGTCGACATATGAATTAACCGATCATTGAATAAAATGGCTGAACCGGCGGGTACGGGGAGTGCGACAGTATCGCGTTTTCCGATCTGATTCTCATTCAGAGCCGTGTAACCTGTGCCTGTGACACTCTCGCTGTGCCAATCCAGCACTTTATGCTTATGCGTACGAGGTTTGATATGCAAGCAGCCGTTCTCTAACGTCGCATCGACCAAAGAAATCCACACCGTGATGACAGGATTCGAATTGGCATCCGGCCAATAGGATTTATCTTGATGCCACGGAACCGCGCCTGCGGCTACCTTCGGCACTTTGGGACGTACGTTATATACCGGATTCACAAAAATTTCCGGGCCAATTAAAGACTCTACTGCATCCAAAATTTTCGAATGGGATAACAGACTGTAATAACCGGGCAGACGGTCCCGCCAACTGCGTCCATATTTTAAAAATTCCTGATCTGACAATCCTGCAAACAAGTCAGCCAGCCGGTTCGGAAATGGATGATCTTCCAGCTTATCCGAAACTAGACCCGCCTCAAAGAGCTCATCCGCGATCATTGAAACTTTATCTGACATTGCATGTTTGACCGGTTCCATATCCGCCTCAGTGAGAAGGTTCTCGATGACCAAATAACCTTCCAAGTCGTAATATGCTACCTGCTCTGGCGTGAGACTGCCGCTATGGATTCGATATGGCGATTCTTGTGTAATATTCCGATTTTGCCTTGTGCGTATTTGTGCTTGAACCTTGTTGTTATCCATTTCAGGATTTGGGTTTGATAAATTGTCCATGCAAGATTCCTCCTTGGCGGATTACTTTTACTGATGCCTTTATTCTAGCTTTGATACCGTTTCTTGTATTGAGGTATAGTTCCGATCATTTGCCTTTTTTTCCGGTGAATATTGACGGTTAGCAAGGTCAAATCCATACTACAAGTAACGAGGATTGTCGTACTCTAAGGAGGGGTTATCAGTGAGGCCATTAAGCGATATTCGCCCGACGATCAGGAATGCACATCCTTACCGTTTTTATGGTACGTTTCATGAAACTCCGCGTATCGGCTATCGATATGCGTTGCATCTATTTATGGAGGGGAAAGGAGAGATGTACGTTGATCAGCAGCGCTTTCAGATCGACAAAGGCTCTCTTATTTTCGTCCCGCCTGGAATTCCACATAGCTTTATGAATGACGATGCAGCGCCGCTCTTTTCTTATAATGTGTACTTTAATTTATGGGATCAGTTAGCTGCGGATGAAAAGCATTTTGCCTATGGGAACGAGCCTTATGAACATCACTTGCAGACAGAAACCGTGCTTTGTCCTGAGCTTGAGGCGCTTCAAACTCATACCAGGCTTCAGTTATATCCGAAGCTCTCAGAAGACCTGATACACTTGGCGAAAATGTATGAAAGTCTAACAACATATAGGAACGAAATTGTAAATGCCTTGCTCTATGGCTGGTTGCTGCAATGGCAGCAGCTGACACGTTCGAACCATCCCGATAGCGACTTTCGGATCCGCAAATTGGTTGAAAGAGCGGCAGGCAGTGAATGGATCCCAGACTATGAAGATTGGCTTACTGAAAGTGGATTGCAGAAATCTCAGTTCCATCTCGTATTTAAACAAACGACCGGACTTTCTCCGCAGCAATATATCGTCAGGTTAAAAATGAGGAAAGCCAAAGTATTGCTGCTCGAAAGTAATAGGACAATTACAGAAGTAGCTGAAGAATTGGGCTTTGATTCCATTCATTATTTTTCGAGGCAATTTTCCTCGTTGTTCGGGGTCTCCCCTTCGGTATACAGACAAATGTATTAAGTCCCTTCCTAAAAAAGGATACCCCGCATGTAGTCGCATTTCGTATGCTTCTTCTCCAAAAAAAGCTATAATTCAGTTAGACACTTTACGGATTGGGAACAACGGGGGTATGAATGATATCGCACCAAAAGAAAGACGTTTCTCTTCGATTATATGGGCAGCAGCATCATCAAGCTGGATTACCCGGCTTCCTTGTATGGCTGAGCTTGTTGCAGAAGCGGTTTTAAGGCTTCATAGCGAAGGAATTGTTCATAAACGGCTTAGCCCGGATACCATTTTTGTCAATAATGAGGGCACTCCAAACGTTGATTTGACTGTCCTCAAAACGGATAACGAGCCGGTAACGAATACGTATACGCAAAACGGAAAAACAACCTATCTCGTCAATGAGAACAGCTTCCAGCTGCGTCTGCACGCCGATCAAGCGGTGACGAGCGAACTGCTCGTCAATAACGCCGAAGTCGGTACGCCTGGCGGCAGCGATGATTCGCAGCAGCAAACTGGCGGCCAAGTCGATCAGATGCTGCAAAATATATGGAAACGCCTGATCGAGCAGGAGCAGGATGTGGAATTTATTACTTCCGCCGAGCTGACGGCGAATCAGGAAAGCAGGGTCAAGATTCGGGATCGAGCCGTTCTTCGTATTCCCGCTCAGCCTCTGCAAGGTCGTGTCGGGCTTGGTGTCGGTGCGGTGAGGTCACCCCAAAAATACGAGTATGGCGGCTTAAAGGTCATCGGTGATATTTACGAGTTCAAATTCGACCCGCCTACTACACTTCAGAAGCCGGCTGAGCTCATGGTCCGGTTTAACTTGGAGGAGCTGCCCGATCCGAACCGGGCTGCGATTTATTGGTACAATGAGCAGATGAAGCGATGGGAGTATGTCGGCGTGCGATTAGACCTGATAACGGGCACCATCACAGCCCAGCTGCCGCATTTCAGCAAGTTCGCCTTGCTGTACAACGCTGATTTGCCGTTGTTTGCAGACATGCACAACCGTTGGTCGCAAGATCAAGTCTACCGCTTGGCATCGATCGGTGCCGTGAACGGCGTTCAGTCTGGCAATGCTTTGGCATTTGGGCCGGAGCGGGCTATCACCAGGCAGGAATTTGCTAAAATCTCCGTTGGCATTGCGTCAGCTGCTTCAGTTGCTGCGACAGGCGAGCTGTCGGCTGATTTTGCGGATCGCGATGAGGTGGCGGCGTGGGCGAAGCCTTATCTGGCGGCAGCCATCAACCATCGCTGGTTAGGGGGCACAGAGAGGGACGGCCAGCTGCATTTGGATCCAAGCGTGCCGATCACCCGAGCAGAGGCCATTGCAATCATCGGACGCATGCTTGAGGGCAAGTCCATCGGGGAGAGCCGTGGCGCCAGCCTTTCATTTTCAGATGAAGCGGATATTCCCGATTGGGCTAAGCCTTATGTGGATAAGCTGGTGAAGCTTGGCGTGATCAACGGCTATCCGGATGGTACGCTTCATCCTGATGCGGAAATTTCAAGGGAAGAAGCTGCAGCGATCATTAGCCATATGTTAGATGTTCGTTAAATAAAGACAGGTTCAGGCCTTATGGGCTTGAGCCTGTTTTTGTTAGTTCCTCGCGTCGAACGCAGCCCAAGCTAATTTACCTCTATGTGAATCTAATACGATAAAGGAAGTAGGCCGAATTTTAGATTTTAATGGTCAGGTTTGAATTTTGACGATTTCAATTTTGTAGGGTTATGCGCTAGTATAGAACAACGAAATAACGCATGCAGCAGGTTCGCCTCCCCGTCTTCGGGAAGTGGCCTGCTGCATTTGGTGCTTTATCTGCTCATAGGAGGGAGGATGTCAGCATGCGAATGATAGGTCAAGTAAACAGAGAGCGCTGGGCGATATATTTGGATTTGAATAGTATTATCAGCCAAGCAGAGACCTCTTTGAAGGCTCCAGTTGTACATATCACAGAAGCGATCGCTCCGCAAAGCCCAGGGAGCGTGCATGACTATTACTCGAACGGAGATTATTGGTGGCCGAATCCGGATACGCAGGACGGGCTGCCGTACGTTCGTCGTGACGGCGAGAGCAATCCGGCGAATTTCCACGAACACCGGATTCTGCTCAGAAGGATGCGGTTCCGGGTCGCATCGCTGGCCGCCGCCTATCGCATCACGGGTGAGCGGCGCTACGCAGAGAAAGCCGTGAGCCTGCTGGATGCTTTTTTCGTTAACGCAAGAACGCGAATGAACCCGCATCTGCTGTATGCCCAGGCAGTGCCCGGGGTATGCGATGGACGGGGGATCGGCGTGATCGACACGCTGCACCTGATCGATGTGGCGGCAGCCGTTCTGGTGCTGGACAAAGAACCTGCCTCCGAAGCCGATGCCCATATTCTGCAAGAGGTCTCAGCTTGGTTCACAACCTACTTGCGGTGGATGAATGAACACCCGCAAGGGGTGGAGGAAAGAAACGAAGCCAACAACCACGGGATCTGCTGGTTCGTGCAAGCAGCCGCATTCGCCCGGCTGACCGGTCATCATGATTTGCTGAATGGGTGCAGGGAGCAATACAAGCATCGGCTGCTCGCAGAACAGATGGACACGGATGGCAGCTTCCCCCGAGAATTGGCGCGCACGAAGCCATATGCCTATTCGCTATTCGCCTTGGACAATCTTGTAACGCTTACCCATATTCTCTCCACGGCGAACGACAATTTGTGGGAATATCAAATCCCGGATGGCAGAGGCATAAAGAAAGGAATTTCATTTATGTTACCATATTTGGAAAATAAACCGACATGGCCGTACGAGCGCGATGTGGAATACGATGCGCATTGGCCTGTCGGAATGTCGTTCCTCTTGCTTGCAGGTATGGCTTACGGTTCCGATCGGCTCCTTGCCTTATGGCAGAAGCTCGACCAACAACCGCGGGAGGCGGAAGTGCGCCGGAATATGGCGATTCGGCATCCGCTGCTCTGGATATAAAAAGCCGGATACACAAGACGGTTTCTCTGATTTTCGTTATAATAAATGAAAGCAGTTACAACATGGCGGTAAGGGGTTAGTGCGAATGAAGCTTAATCGGATCCGGTTCAATAAACGCAGCGTAATGGTAACTTGGCTGACCTCCTATATTTCGGTGCTGCTTGTTCCGATCATCATTAGCGGGATCTTATATGCGGCTTCCTGGCATGTGGTCGAATCGGAAGTGAACCGGGCCAACAATAACGCACTCAAGCAGATGGAAATGGCGATCGACAACAGTCTGGGCGGCATTGAGCGTCTGAGTTTGGAAATCTCTCTCAACAAAGAGGTAAACGCCTTCATTAATACTTCACAGCCGCTTACGGATAACGATTACTATGATTTAGTCACGATTTCCAACGATTTGCGGGTTTACCAGACAGCCAATGATTTCATCGAACAAATCTATTTGTACTATAAAAACAGTGATACGGTGATATCCACGCGCAATCGGACGGACAGCCGCACCTTGTTTCAAATGCTGGACGGACAGAACCTCCAAGGCTTCGAGGCGTGGAAGGCGTTTCTTGACCGCCGATATATCCAGGAATATGCACCGGTTACGATGATGGAAGACGACAATCCTTATAAAGCCGTTGTGTTTGCCAAATCCGTGACCTTGGCGAATCGGGATCAGCCGGGGGCGGTGCTGCTTTTCGTCATGAAGGATTCCAAACTGCTGGCCAATATTCCGCCGTCCGAAGCGACGTCCGTTGCCGTGCTGGATAAAGAAAACCGGGTTGTCGCTTCAAGCGGACTGGAGCAAAGTCCGGCGTTTCTCGCCTACGATAAGCTGGCTGGGGAGAACGGCCTTTTCTATGGTGATGTGACCGGCAAGAAAGTCGCTGTCACGTATACCACTTCGGCTCGAACAGGCTGGAAATATGTCTCCATGATCCCCGCCGAGCGTTTCGACGACAAGATGAAATATATGAAAAGACTTGTTTATGCCAGTATTTTACTTAGTCTTCTGCTCGGAGGGGTTGTCACGATCCTGCTTCTTCGCAGAAATTACAATCCGATTCATGTGCTTATCCGGAGCTTCTCGACGAAAGCGGGGATTTCGTTTGCCGAGGGGACGAATGAGTACGGCTTTCTGCAAGAGGCGCTGAACAGCACATTTGCGGAGAAGGAGCAGGTCGACCGCCGGCTGCACCAACACCGGGACGCCATCCGCTCGCATTTCTTGCAGGGGCTCCTGAAGGGCAATCTGGAACAGGACATTCCTGTACACGAATCGCTTTCTGCACATGACATCCAGCTGGCTTCTCCGCATTTTGCCGTTCTGTTATTTCACATTGATCATTTCGGCAAATTTCAAGAAGACGTCCCTATGGATTCGCAGAAGGCCAAGTTGGTGCAGTTTATTCTTATGAACGTGGTGGAAGAAGTGATCGGCAGTCATCACCGGGGCTTCACGACGGAGATTGAGGATATGCAGGCGTGTATTTTTAACTTTGGCTCCGAACAGGACCCAGCAGAGCTGCGGCGAATGGCCGAGCAGGTCCAACTGTTCCTGCTTGACCATTTCCATGTCCATTTAACAGTGTCCATCAGCGGGATCCATGGCGAATTGTTCGGTATCGCCGAGGCTTATCAAGAAGCGCTGTCAGCAATGGCTTATCGCCTTGTCATCGGCAGCGGAGCGATCATCGGTTACAATGATTTACCGAGTTCCGAAGCTGTCCGCCAGGCTGGCAATTATTATTATCCTTTGCCTGTGGAACAGCAGTTGATCAATTTCGTCAAGATCGGGGACTATGAGAAATCGAGCTCGGTCATTGAGCAAATTATAGAAACGAACGTATCCAATGCCGTGTTATCGGTACCGCTCGGCAAATGCCTGATGTTCGATCTCGCCAGCACGATGTTGAAAACGATGAATGAAATCGGCACGCAGGGCCATCTGAAGTCGTTCATGGACCAATTCAACCCTGTTGAACGGCTATCCGGATGCGAAACGATTAAAGAGATGAGAAGGGAAATTCTTTCGATTCTCGAGCAGGTCTGCCAGTCCGTTCAAGCGGAACGCAAGCAGGAGATCAGACCGCTGGGTGAGCTTGTCCGTGCTTATGTGAAGGCAAATTATGCCGAAGAAAATCTGAACATTTCGATGATCGGAGAGAAATTCGGCATTACCCCTTCTTATTTATCCAAGCAGTTTAAAGTGCAAACCGGTGACGCACTGCTCGATTACATAAGCCGGACACGTTTGGAAGCAGCCAAGAAGCTGCTAACGGAGCAGACTCTCTCCATCATGGAAGTTGCCCGAAGAGTCGGTTATGCGGACATCAATACGTTTAACCGCATATTTAAGAAGTTCGAAGGCATTACGCCGGGAAAATACAAAGAGCTGAAGTGAAATTCCCGCATGGACGAAAGTCGTACAAGCTTGCTTGCGCGACTTTTCATTTTTTGTATGACCATTTTGGATTCTAATGATTGCTTATTACGAATTTTAAAGAGTGATTCGCAGTTTTGGCGATACCCAACCAGAGGGGCTTCCCTCCATACTAAAGGCACAGTGCTGCAACAAGCAATCTGCACGAATTCATAAGAGGGGGATTCACATGAGGACACGATCCGCGAAAAAATCAATTAGCCTGGCTCTGAGCGTTGTGGCGGCTTCCAATCTGTTCGTCGCCTGTTCCAAAGATGGTTTTTCGGAAAGCCCAAGCCAGACAGGAGCCGCGAAAGCGACGGCAGCGCCTTCAGCCGCAGCAGTTCAATATCCAATTAGCACGCAAGAGACTTTAACTTCTTGGGAGCAAATCGATACGAACCTGGCGTCTTTCGTTCCGAACTTGGCCGAATCGCCGTTCGGCAAGCAGTTAGAGCGTGAAACCGGCGTGAAGGTCAAATATACGCACCCGGCCGACGGTCAATCGAAAGATCAATTTAACCTGCTGATCGCTTCAAATAACTTGCCGGATGTCATTGAGTACAACTGGGGAGGCGGGGGATCGGCAGCATACCCGGGCGGACCTGAGAAGGCCATCTCAGACAAAGTGATCCTTCCACTTAACGATTTAATCGATAAGAGTGCGCCGAATTTAAAGAAGCTGCTGCAGCAGGATAAAGAACTGGACAAAATGATCAAAACGGACAACGGCACTTACTATGCATTCCCGATGATCCGACCGGAGAACGGCTTAGTATTCCGTGGACCGATGATTCGCAAAGATTGGTTGGATGAGCTGAACCTGCAAGTGCCTGTGACGATTGATGAATGGTATACGGTCCTTAAAGCCTTCAAGGAGAAGAAAGGGGCAAGCGCGCCTTTTACAGCTCAGTACAGCAATGAATTGAACATTCAGGACGCGTTCATTGGCGCCTTCAAAACAGCGAACCGCTTCTATATCGACGATCAAGGCAAAGTGAAGTACGGGCCGACGGACCCGCAATTCAAGGATGCGCTAAGCTTGCTGCACAAATGGTATGCCGAAGGATTGCTGGATAAAGACTTCGCACTTAATACGGACTCCAAATCGCTGGATACGAAATTAATGAGCGATGCTTCGGGAGCTACTGTCGGGTTGTTAAGCGGCGGTATGGGCAGATGGATGGATACCGGCAAAAAGAAAAATCCGAAGTTCCAGTTGGTAGCGGCACCCTATCCTACGTTGAATAAGGGGGAACGGGCGTTTATCGGCCAACGCGACTTCAAATATAACCCGGTTGCAAGTAAAGCGGTGTCAGGGGATTCCAAGCATGCGGAGCTCGCCGTCAAATGGATGGATTATGCCTATGGCGAGAAAGGGAGTATGCTCTTCAACTTCGGGATCGAAGGCCAAAGCTATAACCTGGTGGACGGCGTGCCGAAGTTTTCCGATACAATCACGAAAGATCCCAAGTACAACCTGCAGCAAATGGTTTCCCAGTACACGAAGCCAAATGGTCCATTCCTGGGGGATAGCCGGAAGAGCTTCAATACATTCAAGGAGCAGGACGAGGCGATCAAGATTTGGGAGCAAACGGATGCCGTCAAGCATGTGATGCCGCTCTTCCTGACGCCGACGGCGGAAGAGAGCAAAGAGCTGGCCAAAATGAATACGGCGATTTCCAGTTATAAAGAGGAAATGTTCGTTAAATTCGTGATGGGGAAAGAGCCGATCGACAAGTTTGATGAGTACGTGAAACGGATCAAAGACATGGGGATCGATCGGGTGACCGAAATTTATCAAGGCGCACTGGATCGATACAACAAGCGATAAGAGTCAACGGCAAATCTGGCGGAGGAAGGATAATTCCGTATCCCTCTCCCGCCAGAACCGGCCGTGGCTGGAGAGGGGGATGAGATTCCGAATGGGGCTGCTGCTCGATATTCGCAAAAATAAACTGCTGTATGTGATGCTGCTTCCAGTTCTGCTGTATTATGTCGTGTTCCACTATGTACCGATGTACGGCGCCGTAATTGCCTTCAAGGATTTCACACCGAGACTGGGGATTTGGGGGAGCGATTGGGTTGGATTTGAACATTTTAGGGAATTTTTTACAGGTCCCTACTTCTGGCGAACCATTAAGAATACGGTGCTGATCAGCTTTTACCAGCTGTTATTCGGCTTTCCTGCGCCTATCATTCTGGCGCTTCTGCTCAATGAGCTGAAACACGCTGTCTTCAAACGAACGATGCAGACCGTCACCTACATGCCGCATTTTATTTCATTGATTGTCATTTGCGGCATTCTGAAGGATTTCACCTCCAGCGAAGGTGTTATTAATGATGTTATCGCCTTTTTCGGCGGGGAACGGTTGACCTTCTTGCTCGAACCGAGCTTGTTCCGTACCGTCTATGTTTCATCCGGCATCTGGCAAAACATCGGCTGGGGAACGATCATTTTCCTCGCGGCGCTAACCGGGATCGATCAAGAGCAGTATGAAGCAGCGACAATCGATGGTGCAGGCCGCTGGAAGCAAATGATGCATGTTACGCTGCCAGGGCTGATGCCGACTATCATTATTCTGCTTATTCTGGAGATCGGGCGGATGATGAATGTCGGGTTTGAGAAAATTATTTTGCTCTACAATCCGGGCACCTACGAGACGGCTGATGTTATCTCCTCGTATGTGTATCGCGTAGGTTTGCAAGATTTTAATTACAGCTTCAGTTCAGCGGTGGGCTTGTTCAACTCGGTCATCAATTTCGCCCTGCTCATTTCTTCCAATTGGCTTAGCCGCAAATTTAACGATACAAGCTTGTGGTAAAGGAGAGAGCTCATGCTGAACAAGGCAAGCTTTGCAGAAAGAGGCTTCGATTATTTCAATACGGTGTTGATGGTTCTGTTGATGGTGCTTACTGTATATCCGCTTATTTATGTTGTGTTTGCTTCAGTCAGTGATGCCGGGAGCTTAATGGGGCATAAAGGGATCTTATGGCGGCCCATCGGCTTCTCGCTTGATGCCTATACGAATGTTTTCCGCAACCCGATGATTTTGAAAGGCTATGGAAACACGCTGTTTGTCGTACTAATCGGCTTAATGCTGAATATCATGTTGACCTCGTTCGGGGCTTACGCCTTGTCGCGAAAAAGCTTGCAGTACCGCAAGCCGCTCATGCTGTTTATCATCTTTACCATGTTCTTTAGCGGAGGGCTCATACCGCTGTACTTGACCGTCAAAGGAGCAGGCTTGATTGACTCCTTGTGGGCGCTTATTATTCCGCAGGCGATCAATACGTTTAATCTGATTCTGATGAAAACAGCATTCGAGGCGATTCCCGACGCGTTAGAGGAGTCAGCCAAAATAGACGGTGCGAACGACTTTGTGATTTTATTCAAAATCGTGCTGCCGCTCTCGATGCCTGTCATTGCCGTGATGCTGCTCTATTATGGTGTCAGTCATTGGAATTCCTGGTTCCAGGCGATGATCTTTCTGCAGGAGCGTTCGCTGTATCCGCTGCAGCTGGTACTGCGGGAAATCTTGCTGCAAGGGGAGGCCACTGCCAATTCGGGTGCTTCCGACGGCGATGCGGCGATGCTTGCCGCTACCTTGAAGTATGCAACGATCATCGTCGCTACAGTGCCGATTTTGTGCGTGTATCCCTTCTTGCAAAAGTATTTTGTCAAAGGCGCTCTGATTGGAGCGATCAAAGGATAGGGGAGGAAACCTGGCGTGAAAGATAGCAGCAGCCCTGCGGTACGACTTGATGTCGACTGGGAACGTTTCATGGCAGCGAACGATATGGAGTGGGTAGTGAAGCCCGTAAGCTGGGATGAAGGCGCGTTTCTTGGCAACGGTTTGCTGGGTACGATGGTCTATGGGGAGGAACATGCCGCTAAGCGTCATGTTCTTCGCATGGTTACAGGGCGTACCGACGTGACGGCAACCCGAACGGACAAGCCCGGATTCCCGCCCCGTGTTCCACTCGGCGAATTGAATTTGGAAATGTCCGGTAAAATATACCACCCGACGCACATGCGTATCAGCCTGTGGGACGCTGAGCTGCAGGCCACGCTGACGACAACGAACGGGGAAGTGAAGCTGCGCTCGTTGGTGCACAGTCTTTGCCCGGTGCTCGCGGTAGAGATCGAGACCTCCGAGGGGGAAAGCGGTGCACAATGTGCGTGGTATGCTTATCCAGACGTGGACCTTGTGCTGAAAAATGCGGATGGGGTGAACCTTAATCAATATATACCAATCGCGGAAGTGGAATATACGCAAGTGGAGGACGGAATACGCGTCTGTACACAGCGGTATTCGGGCTCAGACGGCTGTGTAACCGCTTGGAAGGACGTGCAGGTTTCGCCGAATCGCCGGATCTTCTGGCTGTCCGTTGCTCGCGGGCATGGCGATGCGGCAAAGTCCGAGGCCGTGAAGGCGGTGGCGCAAGCAGCAGCAGCCAATTACGAAGAATGGGTGCAAGCGCACCGGGCGTGGTGGCATCGTTACTATCGCCAAAGCTTTGTTTCGCTGCCCGATGGCCGGTTGGAAAGCTTCTACTGGATCCAAATGTACAAATTGGCTTCGGCAGCGAGAGCTGACAGCCCGCTGATCGATAACCAAGGGCCTTGGCTCACATCCACGCCTTGGCCGGGTCTCTGGTTCAATATGAACGTGCAGATGAGCTATTCGCCGGTCTACACGGCCAATCGGTTGGAGATCGGTGAATCCCTGGTTCGCTCGCTGGCTGTCAATCACGATCAGCTGATCCAGAATGTACCGGAGGCTTGCAGGCACGATTCCGCCGGATTGGGGCGCAGCTGCAGCTTCGATCTGTCCGCCAACGTAGAAGATGAGGTTGGGAATTTGACATGGATTTGCCATAACGTTTGGCGCCATTACCGGTATGCCATGGATGACGAGATGCTGGAAAACTTATTATTTCCCTTATTAAAACGGAGTGTGAACTATTACAGGCATCTGCTGGAGGAGGGAGAGGACGGATACCTGCAT
>Ga0209566_100340_pt1 | contig 40831 bp, 38 predicted proteins | sample Araplavi_mTSA_r2_2_FD_184287 | JGI IMG/M metagenome (GOLD analysis project Ga0209566, IMG submission 184287) | Arabidopsis root microbial communities from North Carolina, USA - plate scrape CL_Cvi_mTSA_r2 (SPAdes) (version 2) | ecosystem: Host-associated > Plants > Roots > Endosphere | place...
CTAAATGAAAGCAGGTTAGTCTTATCCATGATAACTGTAAATAACGTAACGCTTCGTTACGGCAAGCGAGCGCTTTTTGAAGATGTTAACATCAAATTCACACCAGGTAACTGTTACGGTTTGATCGGGGCCAATGGCGCCGGTAAGTCCACATTTTTGAAAATTTTGTCCGGTGAGATTGAAGGTAACACAGGTGAAGTGAGCATCACACCAGGGGAGCGAATGGCTGTCCTGAAACAAAATCATTACGAATTCGATGAGATCGAAGTATTGAAAACGGTCATCATGGGTCATGCGCGTCTTTTCAAGATTATGGAAGAAAAAGATGCTTTGTATGCCAAAGCCGATTTCTCCGAAGAAGATGGCATGAGAGCAGCCGAGCTGGAAGGAGAGTTCCAGGATCTGGACGGCTGGCAAGCTGAATCGGATGCGGCTGAGCTCTTGATCGGTCTTGGCATCCCGACAGCTTTGCATGATACGAAGATGAAAGATCTGGAAGGTAACGAGAAAGTACGTGTTCTTCTTGCCCAAGCGCTGTTCGGCAGCCCGAATATCCTGCTGCTCGATGAGCCTACGAACCATTTGAACTTGGAATCTATCCGTTGGTTGGAGCACTTCCTTGCGCGTTTCGAAGGCACCGTTATCGTGGTATCTCACGATCGCTACTTCTTGAACCAAGTATGTACACATATCGCGGATATTGACTTCGGTAAGATTCAAATGTACGTCGGTAACTACGATTTCTGGTACGAGTCCAGTCAATTGGCGCTCAAGCTTGCTCGTGATGCGAACAAGAAAACCGAGGAGAAGCGTAAGGAACTGGAAGCCTTTATCGCGCGCTTCAGTGCGAATGCCTCCAAGTCCAAACAAGCAACTTCCCGTAAAAAGCAGCTGGAGAAGCTTACACTTGAAGATATTCGACCTTCCAGCCGTAAATATCCGTTCATTAACTTCAAGTCCGAGCGTGAAGCAGGTAAACAATTGCTAGCGGTGGAAGGATTGACTAAAACGATCGATGGCGTGAAAGTGCTGGATAACCTGTCATTTACGATCAACAAAGGGGATAAAGTTGCTTTTGTCGGACCGGACGGTATTGCCAAGACGACGCTGTTCAAAATCATCATGGGTGAATTGGAAGCGGATAGCGGCACTTACACTTGGGGGGTTACCACTTCGCAAGCGTACTTCCCTAAAGACAGCCAAGAGTACTTTAACGTGGATATGAACCTGGTGGATTGGCTGCGTCAATATTCCAAAGACCAGGACGAATCGTTCCTCCGCGGCTTCTTGGGCCGCATGCTGTTCTCCGGCGAAGAAGCGTTGAAAAAAGCGAATGTGCTTTCCGGGGGCGAAAAAGTACGCTGCATGTTCTCCAAAATGATGCTTAGCGGTTCTAACGTGCTGATCCTCGATGAGCCGACGAACCACTTGGATCTGGAGTCGATTACGGCGCTCAACAACGGTCTGGTTGACTTCGACGGTACGATTCTGTTCGTTTCCCATGACCATCAGTTCATCCAAACGATTGCCAACCGTGTCATGGAAATCGGACCGAATGGTTTCATCGACAAGATGATCACTTACGATGAGTATCTGGACAATGAAGATGTGAAAAAGCAACGCGAAACGCTGTATGCGTAAATAAAAAAAGCGCCCTGATCGGATTGCTCCTCAGGGCGCTCTTTTTGCTAGCTGCCGCCAGTCCGGCGACGTTGATTGTTGACTTTTTTAGTCATTTGGCTTTTCGCTGATTGGTTACCCCCGCCTGCATAGCTGGAGTTGCCTTTTTGGCTTGCTTGATCTGCTTTTTTCTGTGCAAGCTTCTGCTTAATGGCATCAGCTAAGCTGACTTTTTTCTGACCTGCTTGCAGTTCAAGCTGATCTTCAGGCTTGTCTGACATGGAAACACCTTCTTTACGTGATATTCTTTTAGTATAATCGAATCAAAGCAAAGATGAAAGAAGGTGAGCCTGTGTTCGACCCGACAATCTATGAGAATTTAAAGGTTGTACTTGAAGGTGCTGTATATGACCTGGACTTGAGCGGGCAAATTCTGGTCACGAAGCGCGCAGACCTGATTGATCTATCCACGATGTCGCGTTCTTATGTGATTGAATTTACGAAAAAAACAACGCGGCCAAGCAAAGCGGAGATTTGCCTGCATGTGCATCTGAGCGATTTGGCGGCCGAAATTTTGGAGAATCCTTCCGCATCTCCCGGATGCACACTGGAGATCAAACTATATACCAAAGTGACGGAGCCCGCGAGGGATTGTGCAGAAATTGAAAAACAGCTACAGCAGATTTGGGAGCATCGCCCGAAAATTTCGCAGCAGCTTTCATTCACATATGGGGCTACGGCGGCCAAATTCATGCACAATCAGATTACGTTATCCTTTGGAAGAAAGATTAATGAGGGTCATATCGATGACTTCCCGAGGCTGCTGGACTATGCCATCGACAGTTTAACTTGGCTGGATGAGCGGGGGAGTTAAGATGGAAGAACTATCGCAACAAGAGCTTTATATTCGGATGGGCAGCGGTCAGGGACAACCGTTAGCCGTGTTCATCTATACACCGTTCTGCGGTACGTGCAAGCTAACGGAGCGGATGCTTGAAGTGATTATGACCATGCAGCCTAAGCTGCCGCTGGTCAAGAGCAATATCTTGTATCTGCCTCAAATTACGCAGGAATGGCAAATTACAAGCGTACCCTGCATTGTCATCATGGAGCCAGGAAAAGAGAGGCGGTTCATATACCGCATGCAATCCGTAGACGAGCTGTATCGGCAGTTCATGCCACTGATCAGCTCGGAATCATAAGATGGAGGTTATTGAAAATGAATATGGGATCGCTACAGATTGGAGATTTGGTGACAGCTGAATATAAAACCGGTGTATACGTTGGGGAAGTGGTCGAAATGACCAGTGCTATTAAAGCCGCTGTGCGGATATTGGCTGTGAAAGAACATCCGACACAGGGTGATTTGCACAATCCGATGGATCCGAGTGTTGCTTTTTTCCACCAGCGCCGCGCGTTAGCTTATCAAGAAATTGCACTGATGCCGATTTCGACAATTAAGCCTTATTCAGGCACCGTGCCTGATTATAAAGAATCACTGAAGAGAGCGCTAACCTCACAAATGAATAAGCTATCGGACTTGGAAGCTTGGGCCCGCCGCTCTCTACAGGAGCTAGAACAGCTGCAAAATGAATATTTTCCCGGTCAAGGTTAGGATACTTCAAGGTACAGCTTGGTTCCATCGTTATACTTGAAAATCGCAACATCGCCAATGATTTCGATCAAGGAGATCATTTTCAACTTTTTACGAAACTCGAAATGAAGCTCCAGCTCCTTCAGTTTTTGCCGAAGCAGCTCGATTTGTGAGTGTTTATGCGTGTAATTAACGACAGGAATCGTTTTATTGATAAATTTGATGGATAGGGAATGCATGTCCATACCTCCTTGGTGGATGATTCTTCAACAGTTTTCTACCTATAAGATACATTTCAAATGTTAAATATGTTTTAGAACAACTATTAAAAAAGTATAAGTCTATTGCTTTATCAATGTATTCGCCTCATTTTGTCCGTATTCTGCATGAATGCCGTGCAGATTTACGTAGACAATCGCCTTGCGATCACCGCAGAATAGCGCGTTATTCTCGCCTATTCCCAGTTGCGGGGAGACAGACCCCCATTTATAATAAAAAAGATTGTATAAATAGAGACAGTGGAGGGGTACCGGTCATGACTTCGCAGAATCCGATTCGAATCGGGATTATCGGTTCCGGCAATATTGGAAATGTACATATGGAAGTGCTGAAGCAGATTCCAGACGCGCAGATTGCAGCGGTGACGGACGTGTATTTGCCGCTAGCCGAAGCAAGAGCCAGAGAGCATCAAATTGAGAATGTATATGCAACAACAGAAGAGCTGCTGGCGGATGATTCTATAGAAGCTGTCATCATCGCGGTATCCAACGAGTGGCATGCGCCAATCGCGGTTCAGGCACTGCAAGCCGGCAAACATGTGATGCTGGAGAAGCCAATGGCGATTAATCTGGAATCTGCCAAGCAAATCGTAGAGGCGGAACGCAAGAGCGGCAAAGTGCTGATGATTCCTCACCAGCTCCGTTGGGAGTCCTTGTCCATGCAGGTGAAACAGCAAGTGGAAAAAGGAGCGCTAGGTCACATTTATCACGCGAAAGCAGGATGGGTACGTCGTAAGGGCATCCCTGGCTGGGGCACGTGGTTTACGCAAATGGAGAAGTCGGGAGGCGGGCCGCTAATCGACCTTGGCGTGCACATGCTGGACTTGTCCCTCTATTTGATGGGCAATCCGAAGCCGGTTTCGGTTTACGGGGCTACTTACGCAGAGTTCGGTCCGCGGAAAAAAGGGATCGGCACATGGGGGGCTCCGAACTGGAACGGCCGCTATGATGTGGAAGACCTGGCGACGGCGATGATCAAACTCGATAACGGCGCCACGCTCTCCCTTGATGTCAGCTGGGCGGCACTCGTAGAAACTGACAATCAGCCGTACGTACAGCTGCTTGGTTCCGAAGGCGGCGCTTCGATTCGCGGCACGAAAGGCAAATTGCTTGCCGAGCTGTTCGAGCGTGAAGCTGACGTGGACTTAAGCATCCCGGATCAAGATGAAGGCCCGCGAGTTCGCATGGCCATGCATTTCCTGGCATGCATCCGCGAAGGCAAACAGCCGATTACTTCGGTAATGACCGGTTATACGAATAATCTGATATTGGATGCAATCTATCGCTCATCGCAAACCGGCCGCGAAGTACAACTGGACTGGAACATCTAAGGGACATCTAAGTGACAGGAGCTGCAGCAAGTGAACTGGGAATTATTTAGCATCATCGGCACGATCGCGTTTGCGGTGAGTGGTGCGATTGTCGCCATGGAAGAGGAATACGATATTCTAGGCGTCTATGTGTTGGGACTTGTGACTGCGTTCGGCGGCGGTGTGATCCGTAATCTGCTGATCGGCAAGCCGATTGTTTCGCTTTGGGAGCAAGGGCTAAATTTTCAAATCGCGTTGTTCGCGATGACGCTCGTCTTTTTTTTGCCAGTTCGCTATATTCGTTTGTGGAAAACATGGGAAGCATTTTTTGATGCAATCGGATTGGCTGCATTTTCCATCCAAGGCGCCTTATATGCGACGAACATGGGACACCCGCTCAGCGCGGTCATCGTGGCAGCGGTGCTGACAGGTATCGGCGGCGGGATGATTCGCGACGTTCTCGCGGGGCGCAAGCCGTTGGTACTGCGGGATGAAATTTACGCTGTATGGGGAATGCTGGCCGGCGCACTGGTCGGTTTGGGCTGGGCGCAAGGCACCTGGCAGCTAGCCGTGCTGTTTGTCCTGATTGTTATTTTAAGGATGCTTTCCGTTGTGAATAATTGGAAATTACCGAAACGGTCACTGCGAAATGCCGTACCCAATCAAGCTGCGATTCCTAATTCTTCACATCGCGCGGAAGGCTAGTCAGGGAGGAGAGCGTATATGTCAGAAAAATCGTTGCAGCATGAGCAAAAAATTGCTTCAGAAACGCTGGCCGAGCGGGTTGTCTCCATCAAGGAGCTGCAGGACGGCGAGTTAGAGCGGTACGAGATCGCCAAGGATCAAGAAACGGGCGAACATTACTTGCATTATGCTTATATGCACCGGGATTTCACCAATACAGGTGAGCCGGAATCTTTTCACTATTTGCTGCCGATTGACAGCGATGACGTGCTGGGACTGATTTTCGGTGAACAGCGGTTTGAATATCCGGCCAACTGGAACAAACCGTTTTTGCGCAACGGACCGGAAGGCTTCTACATTTGGTTTGATCCTGCACCGGAAGCCAGTCAGCAGGAAGATGAACAAGTCGCGGCCGATCTGTTGCAAAAATTAAGAGCTTTTCGTGAGCAAGGCAACGTTGATGCCGCGTCTGTCCGCAAGCTGCTGGAAGAGCTGGATGAGACCCGCAACAACGATGAATCATAATCGACTCGGATAAAAGCTTGTCTTCGCATTTTATGCGGAGACAGGCTTTTTTTGTTTGGTAAAAATGAGGATATTTGTCCATATTAACACTATGGAACGTTTACTGAAGAGGGGTGGGCTTGCAAGCATGAGAAGAGAGACTTATGAATTCGCTGATTTGGACAACAGAGAGGACCTGCTCCAAGAACTGCGCAGCCTGGAATCGCGCATGAAGCATGAACTCGGTTACGATGTCGCACTGATCGCATATTCACCGGGAGATGACAGGAACGAAAAGTAATTGCAGATATACAGAAAGGAGTGTGGAGTCACACGTGAACAAGCAATTGATTAAAATGTCAGCCTTAGCCTTACTGCTTTGCTTCCTGCCAGCTTGCGGCCAAAGCAATTCGCACAGCGAAGCAGGCGGCGCTACTTCCGACAATCTCCATGCCGGAAGCTGGGATACGGATACACGTAATAACGAAAATTCTTCGCTTGGGGCCAAAAGCATTCCGCAATCCGCACGCCCCTCCTTGGTACCGTCAACAATTGACAACTCGAAGGCGCATGAGAACACGCATCTGCTGATGAATCGAGATTTGGCTGATCACATCATGAAGACGGCCAAGGTTGGTTCCACAGCCGTGGCGGTAACGAATCATAATATATATGTTGCCGTTGATATGGGCGGCATGCAAGCAATGGGTGTAAACGACCACCAGCAGATGCTGAGCAAAACGAATAATCCGGAATCGGAAGCAGGCCTGTTCGGTTCAGGTGCAGGCTCACAAATGGATTGGGTATCTTCCAAGCCGCTTCCAGCCGATAGTGCAAATGCAATTCGTCAAGCCATTAATCGTGTTTATCCGGATGCGAACGTGTTTATTTCAACGAATCCGCATTTCGTCAACCGGATGCTGTATTATGATACGCAAAAGCGCCAAAATAAGATGATGGACACCTATTTAAACGAATTTAACACCATGGTGCAATATACATTCCCGTCCTATTCGACCGGACAGAACCATTTGATGAACAAATAACCGGAACAACCCTCAGAGGCTTACACGCACTGGGGGTTTTCCATTAGGAGAGCAGCCATGACCAGCAGATATAAAATACGCGCCTATTGCAGTTCACCCAAATGTGATTATGTGCAGCCTGAAGATGTCATAGAAGCGATCAACTACGAGACTGCATACAGCTTGGCGCAGTTGTATAACGAATTGCCGAGCAGACAGCGCTGCCCGGAATGCGGGGAGCGGATAGCCTACTATTCGCATACGATTGTGAAGGATCCGTTTGTGGCCGACGGGATATAACTTGACATCTCCTGCTTCCTGATAAATAGTAAGGAATACAACAAGATCAGGAAGGAAATTATTTCATGTCATCTTTAATATGGCCAGAGCACATTACAGCGCATATAGCAGTAACGAAAAGACGCGTCCTGGAGACGCTGACAAGTGAAGAGCGGAAGCTGATCGGTACGGCGAAGTTTGAAGCGCCGCGCGACGACATTTTGCAGGATGCAGTAATTTCGCTTTTTTTGGGCAAAAATGTACTGCTGAAAGGGCCGACCGGCTCCGGTAAAACGAAACTGGCGGAACATGTGTCCGCGTTGTTCGGTCAGCCGCTGCATGCGGTGAACTGTTCCACGGACCTGGATGCGGAAGCGCTGCTGGGCTTCAAAACGCTGCAGCATCACGAGCAGGGCGGGAGCTCGATTGCGTTCATTCCCGGCCCGATCATCAAAGCCATGACACGCGGACATTTCCTGTACATTGACGAGGTCAATATGGCGAAGCCGGAAACGCTGCCGCTCATTAACGGCGTCCTGGATCACCGCCGGACGATTACGAACCCGTTCACTGGGGAAGTCGTCACAGCGCATCCCGATTTTCGTGTGATAGCGGCTATCAATGAGGGCTATATTGGAACGGTGCCGCTCAATGAAGCATTGAAGAACCGTTTTGTCACCATTGACGTGCCTTACTTGCAAGGGGACAAGCTGCTGCAGCTGCTGCGCGGACAATCCGTGCTCAAGGATGAGAAGCTGCTAGTTACCTTTGTGCAGTTATCTGCTGATTTGTTGACGCTCATTGAAATGGGACATCTGCCGGATGAAGCGGGATCGATTCGAGCGCTGCTTGATGCATGCGATCTCGCCGCATACATACCGCCGATGCGAGCCGTAGCCAGAGCGATTGCCGATAAATTGGAGGACGAAAGGGAGCGTGCGGCTGTGATGAATGCAGCAGACACGTTATTCTAAGCCGATGTTCGTAGGAAAATTAAGCTTACTGGACGATAAAATCGATTCAAGCCTGCATATGCAGCTGGTCGATCTGGCGAGGATGTTCACAGGCCGCAAAGAGCTGGAAGTAGAAGCTGCCTTTCATGCCGCCTATCTGGAGAAGGAAGCGCGCATCACGGTGAGCCAATTTTGGCGCGACCTCGCGCCGGCCGATAAAGCGGCGGGCATGAAGAGCGATGTCTATTTGCGCGCGATTGGAAGTGCCTGGCACACAGGCGCGTTGGCGGTTAGCGCGTATATGAACGGCAGCCAAAGGTTGCCGTTACCCAAATTGGCGCTGCAGTTGTTCGCCCTGTGCGAAGATATGCGGCTGGAGCGGATTTGCCGCAAGCTGAGGCCGGGCACGGCGAAAGTTTTCGCGCAGCGGCATCGCATTTACGGCGCCTACTACACGCATAAGCTGCGTGTGCACCTGCAGAAGGGGGAACAGGCGGAGGCGGTTCTGTTAGGCGTGTACGGCTGGTTTACCAGCGCGCAATGGGGCCAGTTAACGCCGAGCTTGGCACCGGAGCTGTATCCGCTGCTGGAACAAGTCGAGGAGGCGGAGCATACGGCCGAAGTTGGCGCATGCTGCCAGCAGATGATGGACTTGTTGGCGCAGGGGATTGCGCGTGATGCGCAGGCACAATATTTTTGGATGCAGGCGGGAAGCGGTGTGGATGATCCGCTGCCCGCCTCGCATAAGGGCGAGCGGAAGCGCGCGAAGCGGCTCGCCAATGAGGATGCGCTCCCCGGGGAAGAGGGGGAGCGCCAGCTGAAGGGCCAAGAACGCATGCCGACTTGGCACCGCGAAACCAGCGACCCGAGCCCCGGGCTGCTGCGGTTCGAGCTGGAGCGCGGCACCCGCACGGCCGCGCAAGACGATGCGCCGCGCGCAGGTGACGCCGCCGATCAGGCGCTGGCGATCGCGCAGGGCCGCTCGCAGCGCGCCGCGCACACCGGCGCTGCGCCGGAGCGGCGCCAAAGTCATGCCGTGCCGCCCCCTGCGGGCGGGCACGGAGAGAGCGCCACGCGCGCGTACGCGACCGCGACGTGGCTGCCGCCGCAGCGGCCCACTGCTGCGCAGGAGGCCGCTTACAAGAGCCTCAGCGAGCGCGTAGCGCCGCTCGCGAAGCCATTGCAGCGCGCGATTCGGCGCACGCTGGAGCAGAAGCGGATCGCCCCGCGCGGCGACCGCTTGTTCGGGCGGCTCGACAAGCGGCTGACGCGAGCCGTTACGCAAGAGGCGCCGCGGCTCTTCTATAAGAAGCGCGCGCCTGTCCCGCAGCTCGACGCGGCGTTCGCGCTGCTCGTCGACTGCTCGGCGTCCATGTATGACAAAATGGACGAAACCAAGCTCGGTCTCGTGCTATTCCACGAGACCTTGCGCGGGCTGCGAATCCCCCACGAAGTGGTGGGGTTCTGGGAAGATGCTGACCGTGTGACGGAGGAGGAGGCGCCGAACCTGTTCCAGGTGACGGTCGATTTTGCCTCCTCCTGCACGGCCGGGCGCGGCGCGTCCTTGCTGCAGCTTGGGCCGCAGCAGGACAACCGCGACGGCTTCGCCATTCGCAGCATGACACGCAAGCTGCTGCGGCGGGGCGAACGGCAGCGCGTCCTGCTCATTTTCTCGGACGGCGAGCCCTCTGCCGCCAACTACCATGAAGCGGGAATTATCGACACCTGCGAGGCGGTGCTGGAGGCGCGCCGCCAAGGCATCGAGGTGATCAGCGTGTTCCTCGCCGGGGGCACCGTGCATGAAACGCAGCGGATCACGATGCGGAATATTTATGGGCGCAGCTCGATTGTCGTTCCCCATATCGAGGAGCTGCCGCAACAGCTGGCGCCGATTTTGCGCAAACTGCTGCTGAAATCTATCTTTTAGCAAATAAATCCTTTACAATAATACGAGATCGGATGTCGTTTCGGGTCGAATCCAAGGAAATAGGGAAGCTTTCTGGCAACCTCACGTTCCCAATAAGACGTAAAAGGTTCCCGAAATGGAGTCTCCTTTGACGAACAATCTGTTTTTTGCTTAGCATCGCGATTTCTCTATGTTAGAAATGCAGAAAAATAATGAAAAGACCGTTTTAAAGCCTTTACAGGCTAAGAACGGTCTTTTGTATCTTTGAAAAATCTAAAGTTCTTTACTTGCTAGTTTACTAATAGCGAGGTGTCACTAGAATAGATGCTAACACCTAAGCTGGACATGGCGTCCTGTATTTTAGTACCCGCGACATAATCAGCAGGCGTGTTTGACCCCGAAATAATTCCTAACAACTTATTATCGCTTGCTTTAAAGATAATCCCGCCGCTATCTCCCCCGCCTGACATGGTATATGTAGTATTATACCGAGTGATTCGGATCAAGTTATTGTACGTAATCCCGTTTTGAACGAGCTTATCATTTAACATTGTCACGTTGCCGCATGTAGCACCTGTTTTAATACCCGCCTTACATACAAGGTCGCCTACATTCGATGTTCCGACTCCAGAATGTCGGGAATCGTAGTTTGTTAAAGACTCGGCTTTGTTGAAAAAGTAATTCGATATGTACCGTTGACTTGTTATTTTAATAAGGCCAGCATCCAGTCCACTAGAAAACTTAGAATCTGTAACAGTACCTATTGCCGTATTATTTTGCCATGCCGGCGAACCGACAAGCTCGACGCAATGTCCTGCGGTAAGTATATACGACAGGCCGTTCTTCTGTGCTATTGCTGTGGTAGAGCAGCCAGATTGATTTATGGCAATACCGCCGCCTAGAGTGCCGTAGTCAGCGGTACGACTTAGCAAAAACGGGCTTTTGTCTTCTTTAAGATGCTTAATCACCAAGTCATTCCCGAATTCTTTTATGAGAGCGGCTTCTAAAGACGGATCGAGATTATAGATTTCGAGTATTAGAGTATCGTTGATGGTGTCCGCACCGAGACCAAAATTCTTATAGCCTAAGCTTATTAGCCTATTGGTTAGCTCGTCTTGTTTAGCAACCAACTGTTTCCTAGAATATTTTGCTTTCTTAATCTGGAACTTCGTTTCAGGAAATTTTGCTTTCAGCATCTTCTTTAATTCGTTTGTCTTCTTGTCTTCTTTAGCTAAATAGATGATTACTTTGCCATTTTTGGAGTCCATGAAAATTTCGCCATAATCGCCTACTGCTTCATCTCCGCCAAAAAATTCCTTGACACTATCAGCGATAGCATCTCCGCTTTGCATTTCAAATTCCAGCATCTTCTTACCTTCCTCATCCAACGGCAAGCCCTTAGCGTTTTGAGTTGTCACGGGTATTGGAGTTTTTAAAACCATGTCATCCTTATTTGCTATCCCTGTTCTTGCCGAAGCCAATAATAGCACGGACAATGCTAAAGCGGATGATATTAATTTTCTTGCTTTCATTTCATTCACTTCCTTGTCTTTGTATTTTTTGTAGAACTAATGTAACAATATATCGTTTTCTATTATCATGGTTTTGCAACCTCACATACACTGAACCCCGCAAGGGACAAAGAGTTGGGGCAAAACGGTTGCGAAGATTTCGGTCGCAAAACGGGGTGGGGGGCCGTTTGGTTGCTGGATTTTGCAAAAGGTGACACAAATGCTCTCACTGTCTTTGTGGTGAATGCCAAACGAAAGACGAAGCTCTTAAGTAAAATGCAGCGCGCATCCTAACGAAAACGCGCTGCATTTTTAGCTTTTCACTCATATAGTCGTCTCTTCGAAGCTTGGTTCAATAGAAAGCCTTCTCGTAAGAGTGCCTTTCACTTGCGATATATTGAGATTAGCCTCCATCGCCAAAATTAAGCGGTTGAATAACCGGGGGATTCGGAACTGGCTTCGCTAAATTCTCGGCATGTGCGACTCCACTAATTAATCCCATAGCAACAACTAGAACAAATAACCATTTCTTCATACTAGTACTCCTCCCATAATTGTTGAAAATGTTTTCTCTTGCTCAGAAGATGCTTCTGCTCGATAGCGCCAATACAGCTTAGCGCATTTTTCAAAGTCGAAAGTGTGGTTATTTTTACCGGCATAAGCAAAACTACGGATAATTTCATTAATGCCGGTTTGGAAACGACCTTTATGGCACTCGTAAATTGCTCTTTGGTAACTATAACGATAAAACTGACTTCGCCATACCGTATTCTCTGAATGTTGATAAGTTTCAATTTCATTTGCATATCGTCCTAAAATGTGGTCGATGTCATAGCCATGCATATTAGCCGCTTCCACTAAAGTTAGTATTCCAGATAGCAGATTTGGTTTATATTGCTGGGAAGCAATAAAATCAACAAAATCATCAAGAACGTTCACATTTCCTTGAAACAATTCAAGTAGAAATGTATTTCCCTTAGCAAACGTTTTGAACTTCTCGATTTCTACCTTCGTGTCATCATCCGTAATTTCAAACCAATCTAGATTTGCATAACCTTTTGTAAATTCTTTAGCCTCTTCATAATGGCCAATTAAACTCAATGACCTTTCTTTTAACAAATAACCTTGACCCCAATATACAACAAGTGGGAAGTTTGGAGCCATTTTTTTGTCCCCATCTCTTATAAACTTGACGTCCTTGTACTTAACTGAGTACATGTAAACGAAATGTGCGCATGCCCTTAGTTGATCGGCATAAATCCCCAACTCAATATACTTGTGCAGCGAAAGACATAGTCTTGCTACCTTGAGCAGAGCATCAAGTTTGATACCGTCGGGAAGTGACCTGATAAAAGGTGTAAAACGCTGAGTTATTCCCCAATTTTCTTCCGCATTATTACCTAACGAAAGCAAAAAGATACGATAATGGGCTATCGATATTTCGATGGGAATGTAAGTGAGGTCGCTATTAACAAAACTCTGATAGAAGGTTAGTGCCTCTTTCAGTTTGCCTGATTCATATAATTGTTCGGCAAAGTTAAACAATGATAAATCGTTTAAGTCATTCACTGTCTTCATAAAATCCATCTACCCCTCCTCAAATACACTGTTTTACCATTATTAAAAATAATTATTGTTTTAACCATGACCATCCATTTATATAGATTAAATTCAATAATTTCCTAAATATGTATTATCTCTATTAGAGACAGTACTACGAACCCAATTGTTACAGAAAACCTCAAAAAAATTTTTTGACTGTGCATTCGTCCATGTGACTTATCCGTGGGCAATAGGCGTTGCCAAGCTTTTGCAGGTCAAAGTGACCTTCTCTTCACCAATCGAATCAGTCGCGCGCGCATAACCTCTAACGTGTCTTCACCCTTTATTTCCCTAAATTTTCTCAAATAAAAAGCCTTTTTTTTCTTCATAATAAATATCAGCCCAATCAGTTCGTTGCAGTACGTAACTATCAGTAATAAAACGAACATTCTCACAGATAGATGTATTAAAATAATTCCGACAAAAGGGAGCGTGCTGCTGTGATAAATGCAGTGGATACGTTATTCTAGCCGATGTTCGTAGGAAACTAAGCTTACTGGACGAAAAATTGGATTCAAGTCTCCATATGCAGTTAGTTGATTTGGAGCGGATTGTTCACTGGCCGCAAAGAAGTTGAAGTGGAGGCTTCCTTTCACGCTGCTTATATGCGCACTTCACCGTGAGTCAATGTTGGCGCGACCTCCGGCCGGCGGATAAAGTGACCGTAATAAAGAGTGGCGTCTATTTACGCGGATTTGAAAGGGTATAGGCAAAAAATTGAAGCGCGAATTGCTGCTTTGTATCCTCTTCAGGAACAAGTCAAAGAAGCGGAACATACGGACGAGGTGGCTGCCAGCTGCTAGCGGATGATGGATTTGCTGGCGCAGGGGCTAAGTCGTGATGTCCAGGCGCAATTTTCTTGAATGCAAGCGGGCTTGGAGAAGGCTCCAAAAGCGCGTAGCGCGCTCGATTGTCGTACCCCATGTGGAAGAGCTGCCGCAGCAGCTGGCACCATTTTGCGCAAACTGCTGCTGAAATCTATCTTTTAGCAAATAAATCCTTTACAATAATACGAGATCGGGATGTCGATTCAGGTCGAATCCAAGGGAATAGGAAGCATCACCGGTTTTACATATCTTCATTTTCTGCACATATCATACTTAGGGTGAATCAAGGAGGACATTGATTTCATGTACGGAGCGCCATTATCGACAAATGCCAAAAAAATCATGATGCTGGGGTCTGGTGAACTCGGCAAAGAGGTGATCATCGAGGCTCAGCGTCTCGGCGTGGAGACGATCGCTGTTGACCGCTATGCCCATGCGCCGGCGATGCAAGTCGCTCACCGCAGCTATGTCATCGATATGCTGAACGGCGAGCAGCTGCGCAGCCTGATCGAGCAGGAGAAGCCGGATTTGATCGTGCCGGAGATTGAAGCGATCGCCACTCCTGTGCTGGTGGAGCTGGAGCAGGAAGGCTATCGCGTCATTCCGACGGCGACGGCATCCCGGCTGACGATGGACCGCGAAGGCATCCGCCGTCTCGCTTTCGAAACGCTCAACCTGCGCACAGCGAAATATGAATTCGCCGACAGCTTGGAAGAGCTCCGTGCCGGCGTTGCGAAGATCGGAACGCCTTGCGTCATTAAGCCGATCATGAGCTCCTCCGGCAAAGGGCAAAGCATCTGCCGTACGCCGGATGATGTAGAACAATCGTGGAACATCGCGATGGAAGGCGGCCGGGCGAAAAATGCGCGCGTCATCATCGAGGAGTTCATCTATTTTGACTCGGAAATTACACTGCTCACTGTCCGCTCCGTATCCGGAACTACCTATTGCGCGCCGATCGGGCATATTCAGAAGGATGGCGATTACATTGAATCGTGGCAGCCGCATGCGATGAGCGAACAGCAGATTGAAGAAGCGCAGCACATCGCCAAGACGATCACGGATTCGCTCGGAGGCTTTGGGATCTATGGCGTTGAATTGTTTTTGACGGCGAATGGCGTATACTTCAGCGAAGTTTCCCCACGTCCGCATGATACGGGCATGGTGACGATGGCGACGCAAGATCTTAGCGAATTTGCCCTGCATGCGAGAGCGATACTCGGCTTGCCGATTACAGGCATTCGCTTGTTGACGCCAGGCGCCAGCTATACGCTGAAAGCCGACCGCGAGACCAAGGCGTACCAGATTGGCGGCTTGGAGCAAGCTTTGTCCGTGCCGAATACGCAGGTGCGCATTTTTGGAAAGCCGGAGACGAAAGTGGGACGCCGGATGGCGGTCGCGCTCAGCAGCGCAGATACGGTGGAAGAAGCCCGCAAGCTGGCGAAGCAGGCGGCTGGTGAGCTAACGATCAGCTACGAATAAGGCGCGACGTTGAAAGCTTTTTACATTAACATCTTAGAACGGCTCAGGAGGAATTATTGTGGATGCAAAACCAGCGAGACTCTCGCGTACTGTTTTAACTGAAATTATTTTGCCTGCCGATACGAATTATCATCATACGGTATTTGGCGGCCGCGTTATGCAATATATCGATAAGGTGGCGACGATCGCTTCAATGCGTCATTCAAGGCGGGGTGTCGTGACAGCTTCCAGCGACAGTCTGGACTTCTTCGCGCCGGTCAAATTAGGCGAAGCGATCCAGTTGGAAGCTATCGTGACGTGGACGCACCGCAGCTCGATGGAAGTGTATGTGAAGGTGGAGTCGGAGAACTTGCTGACAGGCGAAAAGAAAACGACGGCCGAATCGTACCTCACCTTCGTGGCATTGGACGAGAAAGGGCAGCCTACGCCCGTACCCGCCATCATCCCGGAAACAGACGAAGAGAAGCGGCTGTTTGAAACCGCCGCCGCCCGCTATGAAGCGCGCAAACAGCGCAAAGCGGAGCGTATGGCGCATACCTTTTAGCACTTGTACCTCAGTTGAAACCAACGTTGCTCCAAGCCGTAATAACTAGAAGTAGATATGGATTTTCAATATTAGGAGGAACCAAACCCATATGAATGCACACGAAATCGATTATCGGATTCTCGGAAATGAAATGCAGTTCGTGGAGATCGAATTGGACCCGGGCGAAAGCGTCGTTGCCGAAGCGGGCAGCATGATGATGATGGATCAGAACATCCACATGGAAACGATATTCGGCGATGGTAGCAGTGACAACAAAGGCTTCATGGGCAAATTGCTCGGCGCAGGCAAGCGGCTGCTGACGGGCGAGAGCTTGTTCATGACGGTGTTTACGAATCGCAGCCACAACGGCAAAGAACAAGTCGCCTTCGCAGCTCCGTATCCGGGCAAAATTCTGCCGATGGATTTGCAGGAGCTCGGCGGCAGACTCATCTGCCAGAAGGATTCGTTCCTCTGCGCGGCCAAGGGCGTTTCGGTCGGCATTGCATTCCAGCGTAAGCTTGGTGCCGGATTTTTTGGCGGAGAAGGCTTTATCATGCAAAAAATTGAAGGCGACGGCTTAGCATTCGTGCATGCCGGCGGTTCGATCGTGCAGCGAGATCTTCGTCCCGGTGAGATGATTCGTGTTGACACAGGCTGCTTAGTGGCGATGACCGATAATGTGGATTACGATATCGAGTTCGTGAAAGGTGTGAAAACCGCATTCTTCGGCGGTGAAGGGTTGTTCTTCGCTACATTGCGGGGACCTGGGCGTGTATGGATACAATCGCTGCCATTCAGCCGCTTGGCTGACCGAATTGTATCTGCGGCGATGCCAGGTGGACGGAAGGAAGAAGGCGGGATTCTCGGCGGACTCGGCAACCTGATCGATGGGGACGGCCGATAATAAGCAATAAAAAAGGTGTCTTGCCGTCATTCTTAATGACGTGCAGGACACCTTTTTTATTACTTCGAACCGCCTTGGGCAAGAATCGTTTCCCAAATGGCACCTTTGCCGTACAGTTCTTTGTTCACTTGATCCCAGCCGCCAAGGTATTTGATATCGAACAGTCCTGGAGGATTAGTGTAGTTTTTCTCATACTGTTTGGCGATGGTGGGGTCTACCGGACGGAACCCTTTTTCCGCAAATACCTTCTGTGCTTCAGGGCTCCATAAGTAGTCGAGGAACGCTTGCGCAGCTTCGCGGTTGCCGTGTTTATCGACGTTCTTATCGATTAGCGCAACGGGATTCTCAATGGAAGTCGTGTACTGCGGAATGACTTTCACATATTTCTTGCCGCTCTGGATGCGCGCTATCAGTTCGTTCTCATAGGTGACAATCGCATCGCCTACGCCTTTGTCGAACGTAGTGAGGGAGTCGGCGCCGCTCTTATCCAGCACTTTAATATTTTTATAAACATCCGCCAGCAATTTCTTCGCTTGTTCCGGGTCTTTTTTGCCGGCTGCTTCGGAAGCTTTCAGTCCAGCGCCATAGATCGCATTGATATCCCATTTGGCGCCGCCGGAGGTGCTGGGATTCGGGATCAGCACTTCAACGCCCGGCTTGGTTAAATCGGCGAAATCCTTAATGCCTTTTGGATTGCCCTCACGCACGCCAATTGCCGCGATTGAGCCTGTAATCATGCCGCCATGCGGATTTTTTTTCCAATCATTGGTAATAAGTCCTTTTTCCGCGATTTTTTGAATGTCACCCTCTAGCGAGAGCGGGGCAATGTCAGCTTCAAAACCTTGGATAATAGCGGTGGCTTGTGAGCCGGAGGCTTGGTAGGATTCCTGGAATTCGACCGTTTGACCGGTTTTCTTTTTCCATTCCTCTTTGAATTTAGGCAATATTTGATCGAAGGAATCCTTCAAGATCGAGTAGGCGCCGATGGTGATTGTAACTTTGCCGCCTTCGGCTGCTTTCGTCGTGCTGCCCGCAGCTGCAGTTGCTTGCGGCGTAGCCGATGTACTTGTACCCTTATCCGCAGTGCCGCAAGCTGTTAAAGACAGGCTCGCTGTGAGCAAGATGGCGGTTAATGTGCCTAACGTTTTTTTGGTTCTCATGAAATCCAACTCCCCTTTGATTTTATATAAAAACAGGCATCGGATCTTGTTTGGCCTGATTTTCAATGATTTTGTTACCGTTTGACGCGAATACCGAGATCGAATGGATCAAAATATTGACAGCGTCACCTGGCTTATAAAGCCGTTCTTTCACGGATAGATAGGCAAAAAGCTTAAGCTCGCCGGTCTGAATTTCCAAATACCAGGAGTCTCCGCGAAAATGCACATGCGTCACGGTTCCTGCTTCGCCTGCGGTGGCTAAAATCGAAGTGTCATGCGGGCGGACTTCAATGGATTCCGGGCGGATCAGCACGTTCACATCAGGCAGCCATTTGCCATCCTGCTGCACTTCTTCCAAGTACGAGAAGCCATGCAGCGGAACGTAATGGGGCAAGGTGTTCGACTCGCCGATGAAGGAAGCGACAAACGAAGTGGCCGGCTTTGTGTAAATTTCCCATGGCGTGCCTTGCTGCTCGATCCGGCCCTGCTGCACGATAATGATTTCGTCCGCGACTTCGATCGCTTCGTCTTGATCGTGCGTGACGAAGAGTGTCGTCACTTTAAACTCATCGATCAGGTTTCGCAACCACAGGCGCAGCTCCTTGCGAATCTTGGCATCGATGGCGGCGAACGGTTCGTCGAGCAGAAGCAGCCTTGGTTCCGGCGCCAATGCTCTGGCAAATGCGACGCGCTGCCGTTGTCCGCCGGAAAGCTGGTGCGGGTATTTATGTTCATGTCCCTTTAAGCCCATTAGTTCAATCAGGTAAGTAACCCGATCGCGAATATCGGATTTAGGCTTTTTCAAAACACGAAGCCCATAAGCGATGTTATCGAATACGGTCATATGCTTGAACAACGCATAGTTTTGGAAAACGAAGCCAATGCCCCGTTCTTGCACGGGCAGCTGCGTGGCTGCTTTTCCGTCGAAATAAATGTCGCCGTTGCTAGGGCTTTCCAATCCGGAGAGCATGCGGAGAATCGACGTTTTCCCGCCGCCGCTCGGACCGATCAAGCCGACCAGGTGGCCGCTTTCAACGCTGAAATTCACATCTTTGATCGCGTGAAAATGTCCAAAATATTTATTGATTTGTTTAACTTCAATATGCATACAGGTTCCTCCTGACAAATCGGAATAAGGGTAAAGGGTGAAACACTACGCGCTCAGGCGTTCACTGCGATGTTTCAACCATTCGAGAATGAGCAGTATGCCGATAGACACGAGTCCAAGTACGAAGGCGAGCGCGTTGGCAGCGACGTTATTGAAATTTTCCGCATCCTGGTACACGAGCGTGGTAGCCGTTTGCGTTTGGTTGATAATATTGCCGGAAACAACGAGGATGGAGCCGAACTCCCCGAGCGATCTGGCGATCGTAAGGATCAGACCATATAGAACACCCCAGCGGATAGCCGGCCATGTCACTTGCACAAAGGTGCGCCAAGGTCCGGCGCCGAGTGTGGCGGAAGCTTCCTCCGACTGTGTACCAATCTCTTCAAGCAGCGGAACCACTTCGCGCACCATTAAAGGAAAGGTGATAAACATCGTGGCGAGAATCATGCCGGGCAGCGCGTAAACAATTTTCATATCGTGAGCTTCAAAAAAAGTGCCAAGCATCGTATTCGGGCCAAAGAGCAGGATGACCATTAACCCGACGATAATCGGCGATACAGCGAAGGGCAGATCGATGATGGCATTAATGAATGGCTTCACCCAGCGCGCAATCCACGAACCGCGAACGATTTCCAAAGACACGTAAATACCGACGACCGTATTCAAAACAGTGACGATGACAACGATGATTAAGGAGATGTACAAGGCGTGAATCGCCTCAGGACGTGCGAGGGATTGGAAGAAAGCTCCGGCTCCTTCTTCGAATGCGCCAAATGTGATGCCAAGAAACGGAAGGATGATCAGTAAGAAAATGACGAGAAAGGAAAATGTGATGAGTGCTTTTTTCATGATAGACGCCCCTTTCCGTGCGTGAGTACGTTAATGATCCACAGGATTAGGAGGGAAAGGGTCAATAGGATGACGGAGATGGCCGCTGCGCCTTCCGGATTGTAGTTTTGCGTTTCGCCGTATATATAAACCGAAGCGACCATCGTTTTGCCGGGCAGGTTGCCGGAAATGAGTGAGATGGCGCCGAATTCGGCTAAGGAGCGGGAAAAGGCAAGCATGCTTCCGGCAATGATGCCAGGGAAGATGGCAGGGAAAACGACTTTGCGGAACGTATACCATTTGCCCGCGCCCAGCGTGTAGCTGGCTTGTTCTTCCGCAGCGTCAAGCTGCTCTAAGAGCGGTTGAACGGTTCGGATCACAAAAGGGAAGGTAACGAACACGAGTCCGATCACAATCGCTGTCTGATTGTACAGCAAGGTAATGCCGAGATGGTCCAACCAGATGCCCAGCGGGCTTTTGGGTCCGAGCAGGGTGAGGAACATCAGACCGGCGACGGAGGTTGGCAGCGAGAAAGGCAGATCGACCATGCTGTTCAAGATGCTTTTACCGCGAAACGTGTAGCGGACGAGCACGTAGGCGATGATACTGCCGACAACAGCTTCGATCAACGTCGAGATAATGCTCAGCTTGACGGTAAGCAGAATGGATTTCCAGGCTAGCGGTCCTGTGACTTCCTTCCAAAACGCGTCCCAGCCTAAGGAAAATCCTTTCACATAGATGGAGGCGATCGGCAGAATCAACAGAACGATCAAATAGCCGATAAGCACAGAATGAACCGTAGCTTTCAATATTTTGTTACTCACGTTACACCACCCAAATTTATTAATCGCATTGAAATACTTGGAATTGAGATGACTATATCAATGGATTTGCTCCGATGTCAATAACTATTTTTTTGCGAATTCATCAATTTTTCTTATGAACTGGGGCATTCGTGGCGAAAAATCGCGTTGACGCTGTTAAAAATAGGTGTTAAGATGAGTTTAAATCCTAGTAACTAAGTGTGATATTGATGATCTAAGAACATAAATAAGAGTCAACCAGACGACTGGAGACTCCCTCGTGACGAGCGTTCAGATGATGAAGGCGGGAACAGGGGGTCTTTTTGTTTTCTGGCGTTAGCCGAAACAAATAGGAGATACGTGCTGCAGATTACCTCTCGTAAGTGAATTCATGCAGGACGACGCTCCCCAAAGTTTCTGCGAACGAAAGATCTTTTACGCAAGTTTGAATCATTCGTACAAGGCGTATGTGCGAAGACTTTTATAATAGAAGAAACAGAACAAGCCATGGTCCGTTTAGGCTGATTTGCTTGCCCAAAACTATCCTCCAACAGGATAGTTTTTTTCGTTCGTCAGGGATTGACACCTCTGAAGGCTGATGCTAAGATAGCTTTATAAATAAAACTAAGTAATCTTATCGGAATTATTTATTATCCACCGGACGACCGGAGAACGATAAAGACACGCCTGATCTCTATGATGGAAAGGGGGTGTCGCTCGGATATCGTAGACGATTGCTGGATACGTTAAGTGGTGGCGATATTAGCAAAATTTGATTGTTTCATGATAGCACTATACATATTGCAATGGAAGGAAGTTTGCACGATGGAGCACACAATTACCATACAAAGCGAAAGCGCAGAATTGGCAGCAACGCTGCATTACCCGACGAATCAAACGGAAGCCGGCCGGCCGGATTGTCAACGATGGCCGTTAATCATCATTTGTCATGGCTTCATCGGAAGCCGGATCGGTGTTGACCGTTTGTTTGTGAAAGCAGCGCGCGAGTTCAGCAGCCAGGGCTACTGTGTACTTCGTTTTGACTATGGCGGTTGTGGGGAAAGCACGGGCGATTACGGCGCCGGCGGCCTGGATGTGCTGATCGAGCAGACACGAAGCGTTATCGATTATGCATTGACGATAGATTGTATTGATTTAAGCCGTGTCACCTTAATCGGGCATAGCTTGGGCGGGGCGACGGCGATCTTGACAGCCGCCAGAGACAGCCGCGTTAAGACACTTGTGCTCTGGTCAGCTGTGGCGCATCCGCACAACGACATCGTGCGCATTGTCGGCAAGAGTGAGTACGAACGACTGCCGCTTGGCGGATCGATCGACCATCACGGCTATTCCTTGACAAGCCGCTTCTTCGATTCGCTATCCCAGCATCAACCCTTCGAGCAGCTGCGTAAAGTGAACGGCGATGTGCTGCTGGTTCACGGCACAGCGGATGAGATGATCCCTGTCGATTACGCGCCGCTGTATCAGAAGATGTTCTGGATGCGCCAGGAAGGGCAGTGCGACCTGGAACTTATTTATCAGGCGGATCATACGTATTCTTCCACGTCCAGCACGAACGAATTGCTTGGGAAGACCGTCAACTGGCTGGCGATGTTACAGAGACAGAAAAAGGATTGGAATGATTGGACGATTTAATACGGAGTGGAGGGCTCGAGATGGCAAAACCATTGGAGTTGGATGAAATTTGGATGGAACGGATTAAACAAATTTTAAATGGTTTGGAGTATGGCTCGGTACAAATCGTTGTCCATGACGGGCGCATCGCACAGATCGATAAAACGGAACGGAAAAGATTTGATACGCCATCCTCTACACAAGCTTCGTTGGTAGCGGTAAAAAGTGCAAAGCAGTCCAACAAGGCCTAGCCTGCACGCCTCATTCACCTGCTTGTGAACAGCCCGCTTTCTCCGGAAAGGGGCTGTTTTCATGTGTAAGAAGCGGTATACTAAAGCTATACATTCCGGAGGGGGAGCTGCATGCAGAAAAAGCACTTTGTGTGGAAAGATTCAAAGGGCAACGCGATCTTTGTCTATGAGTGGCTGCCGGATAAGCAAATACCGATTAAGGCTGTCGTTCAAATCTCGCATGGCATGGCGGAAACCGCGGCCCGATACGAACGGCTGGCGCTTTATTTAACACAGCATGGCTATGCGGTATATGCAAACGATCATTTAGGTCATGGCAAGACAGCCGGATCCCCTGATCAAGTCGGGAAATTAACCCAAGATTGCTTCCATTGTTTAGTTAGTCATATGGGTGGCATTACGAGCCACTTACGGATCAAATATGGAATGAAACTGCCACTTTTCATATTTGGGCATAGCATGGGTTCATTTTTAACGCAGCATTATATGGTCTCGTATTTGAATGTGAATCCGGAACATGTCCAGGGATTCATCTTATCCGGATCTAACGGTCCACAGGGGGCGATGTTAAACGGCGGCATCGCTGTAGCGAACCTCGAATGTGCTTTATTAGGTGATCATCACCGCAGTACATTGATAACGGCGCTTGTGTTCGGCCCCTATAACAAAAAGTTCGCCCCGAATCGCACAGGAGCGGATTGGCTCAGCCGGGACGAGCAAGAAGTTGACAAATATGAGGCGGATCCCTATTGCGGCTTGATCTTTACTTCGGGCTTTTTTCGGGATTTTTTCCGCGGGCTCAAAGAAATTCACCGCTATGACCATGTGAGTAGACTGCGCAAAGGGCTGAAGATTTTCGTCTTGTCCGGGGAGGATGACCCCGTCGGAGATCAGGGCAAAGGCGTGAAGAAGCTGGTTCGCATGTACGAGAATTTGGGCCAGCAACAAGTTCACTATAAACTTTACCCAGGTGGGCGTCATGAAATACTTAATGAAATTAATCGCGATGAAGTCATGCAGGATATATTGACGTGGCTGGACGGACAAGTACAGCGCTAAGACGGATTATGCATTCCGCTGCAGCTGCGCACGAATCCCTTCCCGGTCAATCTGAATCCAATATTCGACGATTCGGCCATTCTCTACGCGATAGACGGCGCTGGCGATTTCAATTACGGTTTTGCCTGTCGGTGCGAAGCCGTCTACGTCGCCGATATGTGTGCCGGTCTGCTTCCAACGCACATAAACTCGTTCGTCCTGGGCGATGAATTCCTGGATTTCCAGCTTGAAAGCGCCGTATGCGTCGATCATTTCCCGCACATGATCGGCATAATTGCCGGGCGTGCGTTGAACGGTCGCTTCGTTCTCCGCCGTCATTTGATGCGCAAGCACTTGCTCAGCCATGACCTGGTGCGCTGCATCCGGGTTAAGGCCAGTGCGAACTTGATCAAAAAATAGGCGAACCGTTTCAGTCGGTGATAACATAGCATGTTGCTCCTATCATTTTTTAGTAAAGTTTACCTGTATTCGCGCGAAAAGACAATAAAAAACCAGCCTGCGCGCGAACTGCAAGCTGGAATTGGGAATTATTGCAAGAAACGTCGGAACTCCTCGGTCAGCAGCGGCACGACCTCGAACAGATCGCCGACGATACCGTAGTCGGCGACTTTAAAGATCGGCGCCTCCGGGTCCTTATTAATCGCGATGATCACCCGCGAGCTGCTCATTCCCGCCAAATGCTGGATGGCGCCGCTAATGCCGCACGCGATGTAGATCTCCGGCGTCACGACCTTGCCGGTCTGGCCGATTTGCATCGCGTACTCGCAATATCCCGCGTCGCACGCTCCGCGGGAAGCCCCGACAGCGCCGCCGAGCACGGCCGCCAGCTCTTCGAGCGGGCGGAAGCCTTCGGCGCTGCGCACGCCCCGTCCGCCGGAGACGACGATCTTGGCTTCAGCCAAGTCGATGGCGCCGGACGTTTTGCTTACGACCTCCCGCACGATAGCGCGCAGGGAGGGGGCGGGGTAGGCAACATCGGTGATCGAAGCTTGACGCGAGGCGTCAGGCGCCTGCGGCGCGATGTTGTTCGGGCGTACCGTCACGACCCATGTGCTGTCCGGGTCGGTAAACGCTTTCTTCTCGACCGCCTTGCCGGCATACAGCGGCCTCGTGAACAGTACGCCATCGCTGCCGCGCTCAATGGCGGTTACGTCCGAGAGCTGACCGGCTTCCAGCTTCGCAGCGGTCAATGCTGCCAGATCGCGGCCGCTCGCCGTGTGGCCGAAGTAGACGGCATTCGGCTCCAGCGTGTCGATCACCGCCAGCAATGCCGTCAAGTACGCCTCCGAGCTGTAAGGATCCAGCGCGGCGTCTTCGACGCTGTAGATGGCGTCTGCGCCATATGCCGCAAGCTCGCCGGCCAGGGCTTTGCTGCCAGGCCCGCCGATCAGCACGGCTGCGATGGCATCGCCGTCCTCCGCGGAGAGTTGAGCCGCACGCAACGTTTCAAAGGATACTTGTCGAAGCTTGCCGCCGCGAGCTTCTGCAACAATCAGAAATGTTTTTGGCATAATCGTAGCCTCCTCTTGATTAGATCACTTTGGATTCATTACGCAGCGCCTGCACCAGTTCTGTCACTTGCTGGCCCAGCTCGCCCTTAAGGATGCGACCGGCTTTGCGCTCCGGAGGCAGAGTGAGTTCGACGCGTTTTGTTTTGGCCACCGCAGCACTTGCTTCCAGGTCGTCCAGCATCAAATGCTGGAAAGGCTTTTTCTTGGCTTTCATAATCCCCGGCAGAGAAGGGTACCGAGGCTCGTTGAGACCTTGTTGTGCGGTGAAGAGCGCAGGGAGCGGGACCTCGATGATCTCGACGTCGCCTTCCGCATCGCGGTGTGCGACAGCTGTGCCGCCATCGAGCTCCAGCTTCGTAATTGAAGCCACATGCGGAATCCCCAGCAGCGCCGCCACGCGAATGGCGACCTGGCCTGCGCCGTTATCCACGGAGAAGTTACCGCCCAGCAGCAAATCAATCGATTGTCCGCGCAAGTAAGAGGCCAATATTTCCGCAACCTCATATTCATCCCCTTGAATACGATCATCCGAAATCAGCACCGCTTCATCCGCGCCCATCGCCAGCGCTGTGCGCAGCGCTTCAGCCGTACGGTCAGGTCCTACGGAAACGACTGTGACTTTGCCGCCTTGATCGTCACGGATTTGAATGGCCTGTTCGACGGCATATTCATCATAAGGATTGATGACGAACTTCGCGCCATCCTCCACAACGCTTCCGCCTTGCAAGGTGATTTTTTCCTCCGTATCAAACGTTTGCTTCACCAATACAAAAATGTCCATAGCCAAGCTCCTTTCTGAATATACATGTTATGAAGGGTTATTTAACACCTATGCTTCAATGCCTTTCAAGAAGAAGTTGACGGTTTTGCCAGCCTGTTCCGTAAGCGGGTACTTATGGCCGGAGATGAGCCAGGAAGTGACGACTTCATCCATCGCGCCGAAGATGAGAAGCCGCACGAGCTTGACATCCGTATCGGGATGGAAGCTGCCGTCTTGCTTGCCCTTTTCCAGTATATTTTCGATAAAGACAATATATCTCTTTAACGCCTGGCCAATCTCTTTGCGCAGGCCAAGATCGCTTTGGCGCAGCTCAATCTGGGTCACATACGCCAGATGCACGTTGTTCTCCAGTTCGGAGTAATGGATCTCGCACACGCGGCGCAGCGCTTCCTTAGCCGTCATCTGCTCATGGATGCCTTCGTTGAACTTCACGACAAGCTCGCCGAGCTTCTCTTGAAAGAGGCTGGTCAGAATGTCCTCCTTCTTCTTAAAGTAAAGATAGATCGTGCCATCTGCTACACCAGCCTCCTTGGCGATGCGCGATACTTGGGATTTGTGGTAGCCATTCTCAGCGAACACTTTGAGCGCGCCTTCGAGAATCGCGTAATATTTGTCTGGTTTTTTGCTACTTGTCAAGCGAATCACCTCGGTGTTAGAATACAGATATCGGTGAATGAATACTCATTCATTTCTAATCTCATCATAAAATATGCAGTATACCTTGTCAACGGCGAATTCCAAGCAAGTAGTTCAAGCAGGAAGCGGCATTCAGGTCTACTAAAAATCAACAAGCATCTTTCGGGTAGGGCACTTTACTCCACAATGAAAATGCTTTTTTACGAGGTCGGAATGTAAGCGCTTTTACAGGAGGGGATGACGCAGCAAAGGATCAGATGATGGCTCAGCAGGCAAGATGACTAGCAGTTGAAGGAGGATTGTCCAATGTCCGGTTCACTCATTCAGTTTCTATTGTTTCTGGCCGTTACCGGGTTTGCGATCTATCTGTTCGGCAGAGTAGTGTACCATCGGTATTTGTATATCAAGCTTGGCAAGAACGTTCAATTGGAAAAAGAAGCGAAGGCAAGGCTGAAGGAATTCGCCATCCAGGTGTTTGGCCAAACGAAGCTGTTGAAGGATAAAAAGAGCGGCATCATGCATATCGTCATTTTTTACGGCTTCATCATCCTGCAGCTAGGGGCGCTTGATCTCATTGTAAAAGGATTAATTGGCCATCGGTTACCGGTTCCGGGTTATGCGTATTTCACACTCGTGCAGGAGATCACGGTGGCGCTCATCCTGCTGGCCATGGGATACGCGACATACAGGCGTTATGGGGAAAAGCTGAAACGGCTGAAGCGCGGTTGGAAGCCGAGCATCGTGGTCTTCTTTATTTTCTTTTTGATGCTGTCCGTGCTGGTGACTGCAGCATTTGAACGGGTTCACGAGGGGCTTCCGACTTCCGGCTACGCGCCGATATCTTCCTTGCTTGCTTCCGCATTCAGCGGCATGTCGCCGATGGCGGCGGCTGTTGGATTTTATGCAGGCTGGTGGCTGCATTTGCTCATCTTGCTTTCTTTTCTTATTTATGTGCCGCAATCCAAACATTTCCATATTATTACAGCTCCCGTCAACATCCTGCTTCGCCGTACGGAACCGGTCGGCAAGCTGGCTTCGCTTGATCTGGAGGACGAGAATGCCGAGTCGTTCGGCGTCGGCAAGATCGAGGAGTTTACGCAAAAGCAAATGCTCGATTTCTACTCCTGCGTAGAATGCGGACGCTGCACGAGCATGTGTCCCGCCAATACGACCGGCAAGCTGTTGTCGCCGATGCACCTGATTACGAAGCTGCGCGACCACTTAACGGAGAAGGGCGCAGCGATCACATCCAAATCTCCGTGGGTTCCGGCTATGGCTTTTGCAAGTCACAGCACGCATGACCCGCTAACAGCCGAGTTGATTGGCGACGTCATTACCGAGGAGGAACTGTGGGCTTGCACGACATGCCGCAATTGCGAGGATCAATGTCCAGTGGGCAACGAGCATGTGGATAAAATTATTGATCTGCGCCGCCATCTCGTCTTGACGCAGGGCAGCATGCCGCACGATGGGCAGCGGGCCTTGCAAAATATCGAACGTCAGGGGAATCCTTGGGGCATCAGCCGGAATGACCGGGTGAAGTGGGTCAAGGAAGTCGATCCCGAGGATGAGCTGCAGGTGCGTACGGTGAAGGAGAATCCTCAGTTCGAATATTTGTTCTTTGCGGGCTCTATGGGCTCTTATGACAACCGCAGCCGGAAGATTACGAAGGCTTTCGTCCGCTTGATGAAGGAGGCCGGGATCTCGTTCGCCATTCTTGGCAACGAGGAGAAAAATTCCGGCGATACTCCAAGACGTATGGGCAATGAATTTTTATTCCAACAGCTGTGTGCAGACAATATTGCGACTTTTCAGAAGTATAAGGTGAAGAAGATCGTAACGGCTTGCCCGCACACGTACCATACCTTTAAAAACGAATATCCGGAATTCGGTTTGGAGGCGGAAGTTTATCACCATACCGAGCTGTTGGATCTATGGGTGAAGGAAGGGCGGTTGAAGCCGCAGCATGAAGTGCCTGAGCGCGTCACGTATCACGACTCCTGCTATTTAGGGCGCTATAACGAGGTATATGAACAACCGCGCAATGTGCTGAGAGCGATCCCCGGCGTCGAGCTGGTGGAGCAGGCGCGTTCCCGTGAGAACAGCATGTGCTGCGGAGCGGGAGGCGGCATGATGTGGATGGAGGAGACGGCCGGTACCCGCGTCAATGTGGCGCGCACGGAGCAGCTGATCACCGTCAATCCTACTATCATCAGCTCCGCCTGCCCGTACTGCCTGACGATGGTCGAGGACGGCACCAAGCTGAAGGAGGTCGATGAACGGGTGAAAGCGCGGGATATCGCCGAGATTCTGGAGATGTCCGTATTCGGGGCATCGGCTTAAGGCAAGGGCTGGTGTTGGCAAAGCAAGGAGTAGCAGCTGATCACAATTTTAAGGAGGTTTCTCCCAATGACAACGATCCGAACAGCGGCCGTAATTGGCTCCGGAGTGATGGGCTCCGGTATCGCCGCCCATTTAGCGAATGCAGGTATTCCCGTACTTCTGCTGGACATTGTTCCCAGCCAATTACTGCCGCAAGAAGAGGCTGCCGGGCTTACGCTTGCGCATCCCAAGGTGCGCAACCGATTGACGGTTCAAGCCATCGACAAGCTGAAAAAAACGAATCCAGCTCCGCTCTACAGCGAAAGTTTTGCCGACCGCATTACGCCAGGCAACCTGGAAGATCATCTGAGCAAACTCGGTGAGGTTGATTGGATTATCGAGGTCGTTGTCGAAAATTTGCCGATCAAGCAGCAATTGATCGGCCGGATTGAAACCGTCTGGAAGCCCGGTACGATCGTCTCGTCGAATACGTCGGGGATTTCGATCAATGCCATGGTCGGGCAAGCAGGCAGTGAATTTAAAAAGCATTTTTTAGGTACGCACTTCTTTAACCCGCCAAGATATATGAAACTGCTGGAAGTAATTCCAGGTGAGCATACAGATCCAGCGATCGTGGCTTTTATGACTGACTTTTGCGAGAAAAAGTTGGGCAAAGGCGTCGTGCAAGCGATGGATACGCCGAATTTCATTGCCAATCGGATTGGCACGTATGGTTTGCTGGTCACATTGCGCGAGATGCAGGCCAAAGGCTACTCGGTTGATGAGGTGGACGCTGTAACAGGTCCGGCGATGGGCCGCCCGAAAAGCGCGACGTTCCGGACGCTGGATTTGGTCGGATTAGATACGTTCGTGCATGTGGCGAACAATGTGTACCAGCTCGTCGACGATCCTGTGGAGAAGACGATTTTTGACAGTCCAGCGATTTTGCGCAGCATGGTGGAGAAGGGCTGGATCGGGGAGAAGCAGGGCCAAGGGTTCTACAAGAAGGTGAAGACCGACGGCGGCAAGGAGATTCAAGCTTTGAATCTGGAGACGATGGAATATGCAGTTGGCGGGAAGATTGGCGGAGCTTCCCTGGAAGCGTCCAAACAAGCCAAAGGGGCTGGAGCTAAAATCAAAGCGCTGCTCGGTGCCAAGGACTGGTATTCCGAGCTGGCGTGGAACATATTGAAGCCTGTGCTGCTGTATTCCGCAGAGAAATTGGGGGAAATTGCCGACTCCATCGTGGACATTGATAACGCGCTCAAATGGGGCTTTAATTGGGATTTGGGCCCTTTCGAAACGTGGGATGCGATCGGCTTGAAACGCACGGTGGAGCGGATGGAAGCTGAAGGAAGCGTCGTGCCGGCATGGGTCAAAGAGTGGATAGCTTTGGGGAATGACAGCTTTTATCAGCAAAATCAAGGACGGACGTTTTATTATTCGGCAAACGAATATCGGGGGCTGGAGAGCAGGCCGGAACTGATCTCTCTTTCTGCCCTCAAGCAGCAGAATCAGGTGATTCGCGCGAACAGCGGAGCCAGCTTGATTGATATCGGCGACGGCGTGGCGTGCCTGGAGTTTCATTCGCCGAATAACGCCATTGGCGCCGATATTTTAACGATGATAGGGCAGAGCGTAGATGAAGTCCGGCAAAACTATCGCGGGTTAGTACTGGCGAACGAAGGGAAAAACTTTTGCGTCGGCGCTAATTTGATGCTGCTGCTCATGGAAGCGCAGGATGGCGAATGGGATGAAGTGGCGAATATCATCCGGCTGTTTCAGAACGCCATGATGAAGCTCAAAGGGCTGGATAAACCGGTCGTGGCGGCTCCACACCGCATGACGCTCGGCGGCGGCGTGGAAGCATGCTTGCCGGCGGATCAAATTCTGTTCGCTTCAGAGACGTATTTCGGGCTCGTCGAAGTGGGGGTAGGTCTTATTCCTGCGGGCGGGGGCTGCAAGGAGCTTGCACTGCGCGCCAGCCAGCACACTACCGATCCGGATGTGGATCTGCAGCCGTTCATCAACCACGCATTCGAAACGATTGCGATGGCGAAGGTGTCGACGAGCGGACATGATACGAAGCGGATCGGCTTTATGCGGGCGCAAGATGGCGTCGTGATCAATCCAGACCATCGTGTGTATGAAGCGAAGCAAGCTGTGCTGCGCATGGATCAAGCGGGGTACACGCCCAGACCGCAAGAGAAATTCCGCGTGGTCGGCGAGAACGGCAAGGCGGTGATGCAGATTGCCGCTTACACGATGCGTCAAGGCGGCTATATCAGCGATCACGATGTGCTAATCGCCAATAAGCTCGCTCACATCTTGTCAGGGGGCAATCTTCCGGCAGGTACACTCGTCACGGAGCAATATTTGCTGGATCTGGAGCTGGAAGCGTTCCTCAGCCTATGCGGCGAGACGAAGACGCAGCAGCGCATGCAGTATATGCTGTCCAAAGGAAAGCCGCTTCGCAACTAACATCAATCCGATAATGAGGTGAAACCGATGAAGGAAGCAGTCATTGTATCGATAACACGTACGGCGGTCGGTCGCGCGAAGAAAGGCAGCTTCGCGCAAACACGCGCCGAAGACCTTGGCAAAGCGGTGCTGGAGGAAGCGCTGCGGCGCGCGCCAGGCCTTGAGAAGAGCGATGTGGAGGACATTATCATCGGATGCGCGATGCCTGAGGGCGAGCAAGGGCTGAACTTTGCCCGCACGATGGCGCTCTATGCGGGCTTCCCCGTGACCGTGCCGGCGATCACGGTCAACCGCTTCTGCTCCTCCGGGCTGCAAGCGATCGCTTATGCGGCGGAGCGCATCATGCTCGGGCACGCGGAGGTGATTGTCGCCGGAGGCGTAGAGAGCATGAGCCACGTCCCGATGACGGGCTTCAAGCTCTCGCCGCATCCGCTGCTTGTGGAGACCATGCCCGAGGTGTACATGGGCATGGGACATACGGCCGAAGAGGTCGCCAGCCGCTTCGGCATCACGCGCGAGGAGCAGGACGCCTTCGCGACGAGCAGTCATCGGAAGGCGGCAGCAGCGATTGCCGCCGGCAGGTTCAAAGACGAGATCGTGCCTGTGGCGACGAGTGTGAAAGGGCTGGACGAACGCGGGAAGGCGTTCGAGAAGAGGTTTGTGCTCGACACGGACGAGGGTGTGCGCCCGGATACGTCCGTGGAAGGGCTCAGCAAGCTGAAGCCTTCGTTCAGCTTGAACGGAACGGTGACGGCTGGCAATGCGTCACAGACGTCGGACGGCGCTGCGGCAGCGGTGCTGATGAGCCGGGAGCGCGCAGAGGCTTTGGGCTTGAAGCCGCTGGCGACGTTCCGCTCGTTCGCATTGTCGGGCGTGGAGCCGGAAATTATGGGTGTCGGCCCGGTGAAGGCGATTCCGAAGTCGTTGCAGATGGCGGGCATCACGCTCGATCAGGTGAAGCTGTTCGAAATCAACGAAGCGTTCGCCTCGCAGTGCGTCCACATCATCCGTGAACTGGGCCTCAATGAGGAGTTGGTGAATGTGAACGGCGGTGCGATCGCCCTTGGCCATCCGCTCGGCTGCACAGGCGCCAAGCTGACGGCGAGTCTCGTTCATGAACTGCAGCGCAGAGGCGGCGGTTACGGTGTTGTCTCGATGTGCATTGGCGGCGGTATGGGGGCGGCAGGCGTATTTGAAGTGCATGCTTAAGATTTGCTTGAGGTCTAGGGGAGAATCAGTCAAATTCCAATTCATGGGAGAGATGAGAGCATGGAAAATAAAGTGATCGGCGGCAGCTTTGTCATTGCTGAAACGGATTATAACACCATTGTCACACCTGAGGACTTCACGGAAGAAACACGCATGATTGCGGAGACGACGCGCGATTTCGTCGCGGGCGAAGTACTGCCTCATGATGAGCAGCTGGAGAAGCTCGATTACGATTTGACGGTTAGCCTGATGCGTAAAGCCGGGGATCTTGGGCTGCTCGGTGCCGATGTGCCGGAGATTTACGGTGGTCTAGGGCTTGATAAAGTCAGCTCTACCGTCATCAGCGAGAATCTGGCGCGCGCTTCCTCGTTTGCACTGTCCATCGGGGCGCATGTCGGGATCGGGACGCTGCCCATTGTCTTCTTTGGTACGCCGGAACAGAAGAAAAAGTATTTGCCTGACCTCGCCACAGGCGCCAAAATCGCCGCATATTGCTTAACGGAACCGACTTCGGGTTCAGACGCGCTTGGTGCGAAAACGACGGCTCGTCTCTCCGACGACGGTAAGCACTACATTTTGAACGGCTCCAAGCTGTATATTACGAACGCGGGCTTTGCTGATATTTTTATCGTCTACGCCAAAATTAACGGCACGGATTTCACCGCTTTTATCGTGGAAAAAGGGCTGCCTGGATTTACGCTGGGACCGGAAGAAAAGAAAATGGGCATCAAAGGCTCCTCGACGCGGCCCTTGTTCTTTGAGGATGTCCATGTGCCGGTGGAGAACTTGCTGGGCGAGATCGGTAAAGGTCATCTGATCGCCTTTAACATCCTCAACATCGGCCGCTTTAAATTGGCTGTAGGTTGTGTCGGCGCCGCCAAGGAGACGATTGCACTGGCCAGCAGCTATGCGAATACGCGTCAGCAGTTCAATACGCCGATTTCCCAGTTCCCACTAATTGGGAAAAAGCTGGCGGACATGAACATCCGGACGTATCTCATGGAAAGCATGGTATATCGCACAAGCGGGTTGTTTGACAGTATTTTGTCAGATATCGATCATACGAGTTTAGAGGCAGGTAAGCATTCAGCCAAAGGCATCTCGGAATATGCGTTGGAGTGCTCGATCAATAAAGTATTTGCCTCCGAGGGGTTGGGTTACGTCGCTGATGAAGGCGTACAAATTCATGGCGGTTACGGCTTCATTCAAGAGTACAAAGTGGAGCGGATTTATCGGGATTCACGGATTAACCGGATTTTTGAAGGGACGAACGAAATCAACCGACTGCTCATCCCGGGAACGCTGGTCAAAAAAGCGATGAAAGGTGAGCTGCCGTTGCTGCAAAAAGCGCAAGCGCTCCAAGTCGAGCTGCTGTCATTGGTGCCGGGTCAAACGTTTGAGGGGACGCTGGAAGAGGAGAAGCATCTCGTCGAGATGGCGAAGAAGATTTTCTTGATGGTTGGGGGTGTTGCCGTTCAGAAGTATGGGATGGCGCTCGAGAAGCAGCAAGAAGTGCTGAGCAATTTGGCAGATATCATGATCCATATTTTTGCGGCGGAGAGCGGTCTGCTGCGTACGCTGAAGCAGGTCACCAAAGGTGGCGAAGAGAAGGCGAAACATGCCGTGCAAATGACGATGGTATTCGTTCATGAGGCATTTGACAGTATTGAGGCTTATGCGAAAGAAGCGTTGAGCACGATGGAAGAAGGCGATGTGCTGCGCACGCAGCTGTCGATGTTGAAGAAATTGTGCCGCCGAAGCAGTGTGAACACGGTCGGGCTGAAACGGGAAATTGCCGCTCGCGTGATTCAAGGTGAAAAGTACATCGTGTAATCCAACTCACATCACGAACCTGAAAGGGATGGTTTTGTATGTCTCCAACAAAGCCTTGGCTGCGTCACTATCCCAGTGAGGTGGCTCCGACTTTCGAGTACCCGAAGCTTAATCTGGCACGTCTGTTGGTCCAATCGGCCAAGAAATTTCCCGAAAGACCGGCGATTTATTTTATGGGCAAAAAAATGACGTACAAACAGCTTCTCGAAGCCTCATATCGCTTTGCGAATGCGCTGACGGCATTGGGTGTGAGCCGGGGCGAGCGCGTGGCGATTATGATGCCGAATTGTCCGTCCGCCATCATTGCCTACTTTGGAACGTTGATGATAGGGGGCATCGTCGTTCAGACGAGTCCGTTATATATGGAGCGGGAGCTGGTTCACCAGCTCTCCGATTCCGGAGCAAGGGTTATCGTGACATTGGATTTGTTGTTCACGCGTGTACAGAAGGCCAGGGAGAAGACGCCTTCATTGCAGCATATTCTCGTTTCATCGATTAGGGATTACTTGCCTTTTCCGAAAAATGTGCTTTATCCGATCAAGATGAAAAAGGACGGCGTCGATCTGTCCGTTACACCCGGGGAAGATGTGCACAGTTTCAAAAAGCTGCTGCACGCAGCTTCGGCTTCTCCCATTTGCGTCGATGTGGATGCCGAGCAGGATTTGGCTTTATTACAGTACACCGGCGGAACGACGGGGATCTCCAAAGGTGTGATGCTTACGCACTATAATGTGGTAGCGAATACGTATCAAACGAGCAACTGGTGCTACGAGGTGCGGCTTGGTGAGGAGCGTTTTTTGGGTGCAATTCCGTGTTTTCACGTATTTGGTTTGACGGTGCTGCTGAATCAGTCGGTGTTCAGAGCGGGGATGTTGATATTAATCCCAAAATTTGACGTAAATCTAATTCTCGATACGATCAATGATCTGAAACCGACTATTTTTCCGGGCGCACCGACAATGTATGTGGCTTTAATTAATCATAAGCGCATTCAAGATTACAATATCTCGTCAATCAACGTTTGTGTAAGCGGTTCAGCACCACTGCCGTTGGAGGTGCAGGAGCGGTTTGAAGCTTTGACAGGCGGGCGGATTGTCGAAGGGTATGGGCTTACGGAAGCTTCGCCGGTCACGCATGCCAATCTGATTTGGGGGTATCGCAAGATCGGGACGATCGGTATCCCGTTTCCCGATACGGACGCCAAGGTTGTCAATTCGGAGACAGGCGAAGAGATGCCGCTGGGCGAAATCGGCGAGCTGATTGTCAAAGGCCCGCAAGTGATGCGAGGCTACTGGAACCGTGAGCGGGAAACAGCGGTGACACTGCGCGATGGTTGGTTGTATACAGGCGATATGGCGCGGATGGATGAAGATGGATTTTTTGCAATTGTCGACAGGAAAAAAGATTTGATTATTGCCGGCGGCTACAATATATACCCGCGTGAAGTAGAGGAGATTTTGTTCGAGCATCCGGCGATCATGGAAGCGGTGGTGATTGGTGTCCCTGATGAATACCGCGGTGAAACGGTTAAGGCATTCGTCGTTTTGAAGCCCGGCATGACGTTGACGGAGCGGGAGCTCGAGCTCTGGTGCCGTGAGCGGTTGGCTGCCTTCAAAGTGCCGCGCAAGGTGGAATTCCGCGAGACGCTGCCCAAAACGCTTGTTGGCAAGGTGCTGCGCCGGCAGCTGTTGGAGGAAGAGCAGAGGCAGAGCTCTTAGTTCCGTTCCCCGTGATGAGCTCGGCGATTTGACAAAATACGGAATAAAGAGAAAAATAGGAAGATGGAATTGGAGGGAAACCCTGTGAATGTAACGAATTCAGAAATAGAACAACGCCTTCAGCGTCTAGCTTCGGCTGCGGAACCGACATTCTGGGGCTTTCTTGGTTGTGAGTTTGTCGGTTTGGAGAATGGTGCAGTGACCATCGCGCTGGATGCGAAACCGCATCATTTGAACCCTCTCGGCATCGTTCATGGCGGCGTGCTTTCGTCGCTGCTGGATAATGCGATGGGGATTGTGGTCATGACGGCTCGCCCGGAAGAGAAATCCGTCACGACGAACTTGAACGTACACTTCGTCTCGCCGTTGAAAGAAGGCAGGCTGCTTGTGACGGCGGAGATCGTTCACCAATCGCGCAAAATGATTACGACGCAAGGCAGAGTCACCGATCCCGAGGGCAATTTGTGTGCGATGGGGACTGGGACGTTTCGCGTGATTTGATGGTTGTTGGGTGGAAGAAAGAGTAGCGGAAGGGGATCCTTCCGCTATTTGCATTTTATCGAGCGTTTCTCAGTTTTGCTGAAATCATTCTCGATGATCCCATCCGAACTCGCACAAGTTCAAATTATTAACTATATGTAAACTTACATAACATTAAAAATGCCAATAATTCAAAAATAGTTCAAACTTCGCATATTAATGTAACTAAATATAACATAAAATGATTGACTCTCTTGCCAATGTCATCCTATAATCAAAAAAAAGGCAATGAGGGGGAGCGCGTTATGCATCTGACAATCCGAGAGGCGTTAACGATTTATCCATTAACGGAAGCGAAGCTGGTGGCCGGCAAGCAGGGTGAAACGCGTATCGTTAAATCCGTCAACGTTATGGATGCACCGGATATCGCAGATTGGACCAAATCAGGCGAGATGCTGTTCACAACGGCGTTCGCGATGAAAGACTCCCCGCAAGAAACCGTGAACTTGCTGCGCAAGTTGAACGAGCGAGGAGCGGCAGGGCTGGGCATTAAGCTAGGGCGATATTGGTCAGAGCTGCCGCAAATGGTCGTCGAAGAAGCGGATCGTTTACATTTTCCAATTATCGAGATGCCATTTCAGTTTACCTTTTCCGATCAAATGAATGCGTTATTCCATGCAGAATACCGCCGAAATACACAGCAGCTCCAAAGTGTACTGGAAAAACAAAAGAAATTGATGCAATTTGGCCTGAAGCAAGATGATATGGTCGCGATGTTCACGATGATCAGCAGCATAGTCGGATATCCGATGGCGGTTATCGGAACTAACGGCCAAATTCTTTTTAACACGAGCTCATGGTCCAATGAACAGCTGCAAATGAACTGGCCTTGGAAACGCAAAGCGGGTTGGGTGTATACAGGGAAGGAACGCGCTTACCGGGTGGCATTAACCGGGCAAGTGGATGAAAAGCTGGGCAGTTTGCTGGTGATGCCTGATGCCGTGCTTATCGCCAATGTGGAGGAGGGTCTCTTTCAACAGGTTGCGGATATTTTAGCTTTTCACATGGGGTTTACGTTCCGTTCTCATATGGAGGAGACGGCGCAGCGCGACTTGCAGAATGAACTGGCACGGTATTTGGAGCGGGGCACGTCACTGGAAGCCTTCATGGAACAGGCGCAAGCCAGAGGGATGAACTTGTTCGGTGGTGCCTATCAGTGCGTGATCGGTAAGCTGCGGAGCGGGCAAGGAGCCAAGTTGTCGGAAGAATCGACCGCAGCTCAGCTTAAAGAGCTCAAGCGCTACATGGATGCGCAGCCCAAAATATCGAGCTTGCAACCTCAGCATTTTGTGCTTAAGGATATGCTCTTCTCCGTGTACACGGCGAATACATCGTCTACGTTCCCGGAAGAGCAGTTGTCACAAATACTGGCCAAGTATGCCGGCGACACTGCGGGTTTGAAAGAAGCCGATGGTGTAACTTTCTACGTCAGCCCGGTCAAAACAAAGCCGAATGCGCTGCGCGAAGCGTATTTGGAAAGTGTGGAGACGTGGCAGCTTTCAAGCCGCCTCGGCCTTAGCGATCGCATGCTTCAATATGAAACGATTGAATTCGCGCATCTGTTCCAACACATCACATCCGAGACGATGGAAACCTATTGCACCAAAATATTGCGGCCGCTGCTGGAGAAGGATGCCGAGTATTCGCAAGAGATGATCCGCACGCTAGAGGTATTCATCCGCAATGACGGTCAAGTGAGCGAAGCGGCGAAGCAATTATTTATCCACCGCAATACGGTTACGTACCGTTTGGAAAAAATTAGTGACTTGCTGCAAGTAGACTTTAAAAAAGTGAACGATTTATTGAAATTGAAGGCGGTATTTTTGTTTCGTCAATTTTTACATGCAAGAACGTAAAGAAGAACCCTGAGCATCGAGAATGCTCAGGGTTTTATGCTTTCCAGTGTCAGCACCGTAATTTCTGGCCGGCATAAAAACCGGATGGGATAGATCGAGGTGCCAATCCCGCGCGTAGTATACACCAGCAGCTTCGAATTCGGCACGTGATGCAAGCCCATCACATATTTATCGCCAAATGGCGGCGTTGTGATAGCGCCGAGCAGGGGCAGGCGCACTTGACCTCCGTGACTGTGGCCGGACAGCTGCAAATCGGGCGTATGCCCAGCCGAAACCGAAGCTGCACCCCTATTGCGAGCCCCGTCCGCACCAGCCGCAACATCAGCATAATTCGCCGAATGCGAGAGCAAGAGCGTGAACGCGTCCGCCGATGAGCCGGCGAGCGCCTTGCCCAAATCCGGATTGCCAGTCCACATGTCTTCGACACCCGCAATCTGTAGGTTTTGCCCGCTCTTGCTGCGAATTATCGCATGAGCATTGTGCAACAGCTCGTAACCGCCAATCTTCAGGATGGCGGCTGTTTCGGCGATACCCGTATAGGTATCGTGGTTGCCGAGTACGGCCCATTTGCCGTACGGTGCATCCACGCTAGCGAGAATCCGGCTCGTTTCTTTCGGGTCTTCACTGACCCAGGAATCGAATAAATCGCCTGTGAAGACGAGGAGATCCGGCTGCAGCAAACGGACGAGGCTCATGACTTTATTGAGATGAGTTAGATTAAAATGATGGCCGATATGTAAATCACTGATCTGCACGATGTTCATGCCGTGAAAAGCTTGCGGAAGCCGGGCAAAAGGCAGCTTGGTGTGGGCAATGTCGTACCAGCGCGGTTCCCATAACGTGGAATAGCTGCCAGCTAAACCGCCGGCGGCCAGTAAAGAGCCGAGAAACAGCATCCCTTTTTTCAAAAAAGAACGTCTGGAAAGCGAGGGCAACGATGACATAGAAGGTCTCCAATCGCAAATATGGCTGAGATTACCATTCGATTATATCAGCTCACTATCATTGAAGGCGAATGTTACGCCATCATCCTGCTATTTGCATCTAGCAGCAGCATATTTTATAATTAAAGCTATGAAAAGGTGAAGGGGGAAGTTCGCATGTCAGCTTGGAAAGAATTGACGACATTAGAAGAATGGCAGCAAGTGCTGGATCGCTCTGCAGAGAAACCGGTGGTGATCTTGAAGCACAGCACGACATGCCCAGTGAGCGCAAGCGCAATGGAAGAGTATGAGGAATATTTGGCGGGAGAGCCGAGTCAAGATGTCGATTACTATATGGTGAAGGTCATTGAGTCGCGTCCTGTATCCAATCAAATTGCCGAAGACCTCGGAATCAAACACGCTTCACCGCAAATCCTTTATTTCAAAAATAAAGAATCGATCTGGAACACGTCGCATTGGTCGGTAACGGTTAAACATATGACAGCAGTATTGAACTAACATATGTAAACATGAAAGCCCTTGGAAGCAGCTCGTTGGACGAGCCGTCTCGCAAGGGCTTTTTCGTTTACATCGTAGATTTCTGCAGCAGCGGGATGCAAATCTCGGGTGGAACAGGCTTGCTGAATAAATAACCTTGCATTTCCGTACAGCCCAGCTTGGGTAATACCTCACGCTGCAGCTGCGTTTCTACGCCTTCGACAATCACGCTCAAATTCAAATTGTGCGCAAGGCCTACAATGGATGTGATAATGGCCGATTCCGAGCGATTGGCAATATTCGTGATAAATGAACGATCGATTTTGAGCCGATGGATCGGAAACTTGCTCAAATAACTTAAGGAAGAGAAGCCCGTGCCGAAATCATCAATGGAAATTTGCACGCCTAACGCAACCAGGTTGTGCAATTGTTTTAACACGAATTCGGTGTTGTGCATAGCGATACTTTCCGTAATTTCAAGTTCCAACGCGGCTGGCGACAGTCCCGCTAGTTTCAGGATCTGATCCACGGTGTCCACGAAGTCATCTTGGCGCAATTGGATTTGCGACAGGTTCACGGCAACCCGCAAGTCTGTAAAGCCTTGATCATGCCACGTTTTACACTGTCGGCAGGCCATTTCTAGCACTTTTTTGCCGATCGGCACAATCAGTCCA
>Ga0209566_100344_pt1 | contig 40369 bp, 33 predicted proteins | sample Araplavi_mTSA_r2_2_FD_184287 | JGI IMG/M metagenome (GOLD analysis project Ga0209566, IMG submission 184287) | Arabidopsis root microbial communities from North Carolina, USA - plate scrape CL_Cvi_mTSA_r2 (SPAdes) (version 2) | ecosystem: Host-associated > Plants > Roots > Endosphere | place...
AGGCCGCGCGTTTTTGGTATGCCTGGGCAGCCTGCATATCTGCATATCTGCCCATAGCTCAGTTGGATAGAGCATCGGCCTTCTAAGCCGACGGTCGGGGGTTCGAATCCCTCTGGGCAGGCCAATAACCACAATATCTTGCGGGTTAGCGCTTGCAAACAACCCAACGCCAAAACTCGGCCATGTAACCGCCCTGTAAGCGGATTCATCAATGCCGCTCGGCGACGCTCGCTGAACTACTGCCCTCAACTGACGCCTGTACCGGTGGCACAGACATGAGCCGGATTGACGGTTCGAGGCCATCTCTGCCTCGTTGCGGGGGACGAACATCGTGACGCATCTCCCGCAACAGTACATTTACCAAACGATCGTGGCGCTCATCGCTGCGTTGGGTATTGCGGTATGAAATCTCATCTTGGAACGCGTACGGCGCCGCAAGGACTGACGGCGACGCAACAAGCGTCAGCGCATTGACAGCATCCGCGTAGCGCGCGTGCTCGTCCTGAGTGACAGCCCTTCCCAGTACCACTCCGGACAGCGCAGCGACGTATTCGCGATAGTGCTCCAGCTTTGCCTTACGCCAATCCGCTTCGTGCTCGCGCTTCTTCGTGAGCAAGTACGTCACCACCGCAACCAACAGGCCAAATATTCCAGTGGCAATAGCTGCGAAGATTGCGCTTCCCACGGCAGCCCCCTCTCCCTGAGTAAATTCGTTCTTGCATGCGCTCGCGGGTTACCGCCATCTCAGCATCTTATTACTGAGCGGTTTTTGCTGTCTGCATAGCTATGAAAGATTAGCGAAGCCTCCTCCCCCGGGGCTTGCAAGGCAAAGAACATCATCACGGTTGGACGTGATTCTGAGGTGAAATGTGCCGCGTCCGGCGATGATTGCCATGTGAACAACGATCGCGGATAACCTGCTTACGCAAATTGCCCCTACGGTGAGGGCATGGCACTTCGCGGACCGACTGCTACGATGGGTTGGCAGGACCCACAGCAGATGGCATCGGGAGGGGCAATGAAAAGGATCGTAGCGGTGAGCGTTTTATTCGGCTTGGCTTCGAGCGTGTTCGCTGCCGGCGAGCAACTCATACAGTTGTCCGGTGGCACTTACTATGTTACGGGCAACGCCTACGAGCAAATGGCTGCAGGCACGCGCAGCACCTATGTCATGGGCGTCATGGATGGATTGCTGGGCTCATGGACGCTTGACGGAGTTGCTCCGAAACATGTGGGTGCGCTCGGGGCGTGTCTTCAGGGTATCCCTTCCGGTCAGGCTCGCGCCGTCGTAGACAAATTCATGGCGGACAATCCGTCGAGGTGGGACTCCCAGATGAACGCCCTCGTATACAACGCGCTGAACGAAATGTGCCGGACTCGCGGCACTCCGATCTGGCCGTAGCTCCACAGAACATAAGAAAGCCCGCCATATGCGGACTTTTTTATGTTGTGGGCTCAGCTTACCGAAGTCATACGCCGGTGCGGGCTGTCGATCTCAAAAGTGAGACGTTAGAGAACACCCCTTTGGGACACGGTGCGTTGCTTCACCCGGCGTCAGTTTTCATCAATCGATGGGAGTCCTATCGCCTCAGGGCACGGGTTGCACGTTGAAGCGCTTCATCCATCGAATCGGACCAGCCTTCTGGCACATCAAACTTAATTTGCAGTTCGTGCTTGCCCTTTACTGGTGCGCCGTTTTCGGGGAATTTTTCGGTAAGAAAAGCAGGCACCCCTGCAGCTTTATCAATCATTCTTCCCGCGATACCAATAAGCAACGACAGCAGCTCTTCGAAAATTTCTTCGGCCTCAACAAACCGAACGCTCTCTTCCCATGCCAAGGCACTTTGACATGCCTCATTAAATAAGCGGCACGTGGCAATGATCTCAGCATCGTTCCCTGGAACTCCTAACTCGCCCCATGCCCGACCGAACTCATCATTAAGCAGGCCACTAAATGCCTGCACAATAGCGCCAAGCTCGGCCATCCGACTCCTCAACCACGGCATGAAGGCGGCTCGTGCAATTTGAGTGCTCGGCTTGACGTATAGCTTTCGCTTGAGTGCCGTCCATCGTCGAAGGACAGGCGTCATTTCAAAGCGCAGAACCTCGGCAGTGAGGCGATACTCCCAGCAGTCATTCTTTTCAACGATTAGCCGCTCGGCGAGATAGCTAAGTCGACCGAACTCTTCGAGATGCCGCGTCTCGTATCGACGCCGAATCTCTGCCCCGGCTTTTCCTACCTGCGCGGCAATACGAAGCTCATGCTCACGTTGCCATTCGAACAAAAGACCCGCGGGGTATCGATCGGGGTCATCATCAACTAGCTTATGGCAGTTCGCACACAGCCATATTCCATTGGAGATGTCGCTTCGCTCCGAAGGGGTCATATCTGGATCAAATCGTGCCGATCCCGGATTGGCGCCATAGATATGAGCGGCCTCTCCCACATTGACGGAACCCGAGGGATCGCCAGAGGGTCCGCTCGTGATAGCCCCACAGTCAGGACTTGAGCAGCGATTCGCGGCTCTCATCGCCAGCTTTGTAATGACCGCCTGTTTGAATCGATCCTCTGCAGCCATCTTGTTGTCGGTTCATATCTGGGGCGAACAGCTTACCGCAAGACTGTCGCCGTACTGCGCCTGAGCCTACCGCCGGCACGGCGCAGGGCGTTGAACACTAGCGCCCTCTCCCTCGTGTGAGAGGGCGATCAGAGAAAATCGGGGAACCTCGGGCGCTGATGTAGAGTGTCTCCAAGGGGCGCGGTACGCGCAATGAGACCACAGGAAACAGGCGGCGCAAATAAAGCTGCCGAAGGACACTCTCGAATGACTGGCGCAATGAAAGCGCACTGCCCGCGCTGCAACGGGGAGCGCAAGTGCGAGGTCCACGGGACGATCACGGACAAATGGGAAGTCGATGACCGGCGCATTGCAGTGTATGGGGAGAAAGTCCATCGTCTGCTGAGGTGCATGGGTTGTGAAACAGTCTTCTACCATTGCGCAAGCTGGGACTCAGAGGACTACGAAGGCCAGTACAACGGAGAGGGCGAGCTTGAGATGACGCCTGTCATCAGAACCGAGACCTTTCCCGCCCCTGAAAAGCAGAGTTTGCGGCCCGATTGGACGTGGTCGCTGTCAAAGCGTGATCCTTCGTTAGGGGCAATCATGGACGAGATATACCGCACGCGTGACGAGGGCGGTCTCATCTTGCCAGTAGTGGGCTTGAGAACCGCCTTTGACCGCGTGACGGAAATTTTGGGCATTGACCCAGCCCTGAGGTTTGAGGAGAAGATTGAAACAATTCTTGCCCAGGGGTTCGTCGGACAGGCTGAGGCTACCGCGCTGAGAGTCGTGGTCGACGCAGGCAGCGCCGCCGCGCATCGCGGGTGGATGCCAGACATTGAAGATTTGAACAAGCTGCTTACTGCATTGGAGCATTTCATTCATCGATCTGTGGTGTCTGGTAAAGCCACGCTTGCTGTCGCCGCCAGCATTCCACCCAAACCCGCCCGCCGGGCCAAACAAAGCAACGCGGTAAAGGGGGCAACTTGACGGCGCCCAAGATATGACCGTACGAACTCTTCTCCTACCTGATCGCAATGTCGCGGATATGATCAAGACGGCCGTCAGGGGCGGCCCTCAGAAGGGAGGGCAACAAGAGGAATCCAGGGCACGCTTCCGTCAAACGATGAGCTGCGTGCCGCCTCGCCGTATCGAAGAAAGGAAGCGGCCGAGAGTCTGATACGCAGTGTGTTGGATGCGCTCGACGCGGACGGCGGCGACCCCGACCGGTGGACGCCGACCGCTTATCACAGGCGCTCGGCTTGATTGTTTCAAGGTTCTACGTTGCCTCGCTTGTCGCGATCGAGAAGGCGCTCGCCTCTACAAAGGAACGTGCCGCCCCTGAGGCATGCGGACGAACTGGCGTGACGCTGACCAAGCATGCGCTTCGAGACGGGCTCGACTACGTGGCAGGAATGCCGGCTCCACATGAGCAGTGCCTAATCCGCATAGGTCTGCGCGTAGCCAAATGCATCGGGGCTGGCCCATTTAGACGACCTCGGGAATAAACCACATTGGCGCCTGTATCAGTTGCGCCGAAAGTGCCCATACTGCAGTTCAAGTGACGGGTCTAGATGGTCAATCCGGTGGTGCTGATCTAGCGTAAGGAGTTCCTTGTCATATGCGCGATGAATGTCGACGCGCAGAGGAATGCCGTGTGCGGCTGTATTGTCCCCATCCTGCCAATTGCTGCCTCTCAAGTGCGCGGCTTCGAGCAGTCCCTCGACGTTGCAACCTGTGACCACGCACTTTTTCCCGTGTAGCGCAAATACAGCGGAACGGAACGCTCTCTGCTGCAAGCGTTGCTTTACCTGCGCCATCTTGTACGCCGGCCCTTCAAGCTTGTCGCCGGCAGCAGCGACTCCCACTTCGCCCCAATGTGATGGGTTGACGTATGAGTAGGTGACTGCGCCCGCCTGTTTCAACGCAAGCTTCAACGGGTTCTGCTGGGGGTCGCCAAAATTCAGATCAGTCACGAAGAACCGCTGCGCGTCTCCAATGATCAGGGAGAACCTGCCTCCGCCCTCCTCAAGCGTCCCGAGGTAGTCACCCAGCCAAATCTCCCGATTTCTCTCGATAAAGTGCAGCGCAAATGCGTTTCCGGGTTCAACCGCCTTGGGCTCGCCTACCCAAAATCCATCCAACATGTCACCCGGATTGCCAGGGCGTGGCCGGTAATTGGCCTCGGCCTCAGCAACATTGTTCTTGGTGATAACGATACGGGCGCCAAGAGAGCTGAGAACGTCGACCAAGCCAGCGGCACTGATAGCGTTGGCATCGTCACGATTCAGGAACTCATTGATGGACACGACCCGCTCGACAACGGCATATTCGCGGCCACTCTCAGGGTCAACTTCGACGCTGCCTAGCTTGTAGAGTCGGTCGTTCTCGTACACGAACGCATTTTCGTCATACGAGTCCGGGAAGCCGCGCACGATGGCATATGTCGTACCGCCTGCTTTCAGGCGTTTCACATGCTGTAGGCGGTCTTTCCGACCGCGCACCACTTCGTGCGCAGGCACCGGCCCCCACACCTCGATTCGCTCAGAACCGTCGGGGCGCCGTTGGCGATTTTTTTGCCAGAGCTTCATTACAACTACGCCATCGTCTGCGGTCGCATCAAACGCTCCTCGCACTGTCTTCAGGTGGAGGCCCAACACGTCCTGCATGAAAGCGTTTAGCCGTTGCTTGTGCCGAATGATGCCTTCATTCACTTGATCGCCTCTTCTTAGTCGTTAGGTCGCGCCCTTCGTTACTTGATTGCCAAGCCTTCGACCGGCTTTAAACCACGCTCCGGTGAGAAAAGACTGAACTGAAGAAGGCATGGCGAGCGATTGTTGTCAGCGTTGATTCCAATGCTGGCTGGCTCGCCTTGCCGTGCAATCTTCTTGCCCGTCATCCAACAACCATCGTCGTTTGGCCCAAGGCTGCCTTCCTGCGCGAAGTAGACCGCCAACTGCGGGCCGGGTGATTTCACGAAAAACGTGACCAGACAACCCCCGGGACGATCGTCTGTGTCCAGTCCAAGCGTTAGTCCAGACGTCCGCGCCTGCTCAACCGTCTTGACGATTGGAATCGAGTGCATGCCGGTGTTGTGGCACTGACCAGCATCACCGTTTGCCTTCAGCTCAGTTTGCAAGTTCCATCCCTTCATCACACCATCGGGGTCGACGACCGCCAACTGCAGCACGCAACCGCCCACCGCGTCATTTGTTGCGATACGGATAACGTCAGACCACTCTCCGAACCCAGTAACAATTTCGCCATACGCGCGCCCCTTGCATTGGGACGCAACAGTGCCTGGCGTGCTATCAGCCTCCCAGCGCTCATACAGCTTTACATTTGAGTAATCCGACGCTGGAGTTGGCCGTACGTCTGCGTCGGCTGCAGACGGTTGTGCAAACGCGCTTACCACACTGACTGCTCCAACTAGTGCAACAAACAGTTTGAGCACTTGTGTCATAGCCACCTCCCTCAGTCAGAGAAATGATTTACGGGACCAAGATCAGCTACTGAGCGCGCCGACGAGCACGGCAATCTATCGGTTCCAACCGGGGCGCTTCTGCTCCCATAAGAGGAATACAGCATCTCTATGGGTATCCCCATCCCCAAAATTGGGGGTATTAAACCGAAATCCTCATCGGTGGAACCTAGCCTCTCTGGAGGCCATAGTGGACGAGAAGCCGCGGCGCTTTTCTGACACCGCGATGCAACGCCCACGTAACGCTGGCCGTTACGCTCTTCAAGTCAGATTTCAAATCTTTTCAACACTGACAGGCCGGGAACCTCGATAGCATTGCGCCGCCCTGCATCGGGGCGCCAGCCGCAGCGTAGTAGAGGCAAATTGGTACGATGGCCGTGAGTGTCTCCGCCCCCCGTTTCTCGGATGCTGATCCGGAGCACGTTCGAATTGCAAACAAGATCGAGGTGCGGCTGGTCAACCAAGACTTGCTACCCCGCTTAGCGGACCCGTAGTCGTGCCATGAATTTGGTGATCGCGCAAAGACCAAACTGGTAGAGCGTTGCCGCATAGGACACACAAACCAGCAGAACCAAACCTCACTCCAATGCAGCAGTTCAGCATGCGGCCGTGGTGTCGCAGACGCTGCCGCAAGAGCATTTAGATACCAAGAAATGTGGAATCCGATATCAAGCTTGACGCAGCGATGGCCGACAATGGAACTGCCAGAGAAGTTCTACACGTGCGGCGGCATTCTCTTGGCTCTGCCTTTGATGGCAATGCTGTTTCCGGCAAGCGGCCTGCTGCTCATCGACCTTGCGGCAATGCCCACGTTCCTTTGTTTCGTTGCGGGCTACCTTACGTGGTGGACCCCGAAATTCATGCGCGTATGGCGGTCCAATATTGGGCGTGTCCCGCTCGTCTTGCTAAATGGAACACTTCTGCCATTATGCGGTGCCCTGGGTCGGACTGTTGCAAGCAAAGCAACCGGCCTGCCGGCACAGTCGCTAGACCTTACCGTCGGCCTTTTGGCCATTCTTTCCTACCCCGTCGTTTGGGGGATATTTTTCTTTTTGTTTATCACTGTGGAGGCATTCGTCAGCATTGGTGTTGCAGCGGTGCTGTCCACATCGGTTCATTTTTTTAGGGCCGTGATCTCTCTAGCCTTACCGTGGCGGAGGCATGCCGGAGGACCGGGATGGATTGATCGCTTGGCAAACCATGGTTTTGGCGGTTTGGTAGCTGCAATTCTGGTCCTAATGGCCGTAGCCGCATATGGCAAAGGTCTCTACTCCGAGCGCGTTGTAAGGTTGCTGGCCTATAGGCTAGATTTCGGATATGCGCAGAAGTATCCGCTCGTGGACCATACTCGCCCCATGCGCCTGTTAGACAACCAATACGCCGCATATGCCGAGTTCAAGGACTGGGACGTGGAGTTTGTTGTCGAGAAGCTTGAAGACAAGCCGGCGACAAACAAGCGCTGAACGCGCGTCATATGGAGGCGAAGGACGGGCTACCTTCCCGCTCGATCGCGATCGGAACGACACTTGTGCCTCTCCCTCAATGAGGCTCGCTGACCTTTTGCCGCCGTTGCCGGGACTACGCTCGGCATGGAGTTTGGCACTTGAGCCCCGGTTCCGGGCGCGGCAAGAAGCAAACAAACACCGCAGCCTACGCCTTGATCATCGATGCAACGAAGTCTCGCGCTGCCGCCAATTCTGGCGCTGTTTCAATGTTCGCGCCATACCTCTCTAGCACGGCAGCGACCCAAGCGTTTTTCTCTGCAGGCTCGTCAACAACGAATGATTCAAGCTCTCCTCCTGGCACTACAAATAGCCCTAAGTCAGCCAGATCGCGAAGCAACCGGTCAGCAGCAGCTTTAGCTTCCCTGCCTAGCATACCAACACCGGATTCCTTCGCCCTGCCATCACCTACTGACGTTCTCAGCAAGTTGCGCAAGTTCGACACAGTCTTTCGGTCTATTTCCTCGAGCTTGTCGTCAATCTCTTCCGTAAGTGCTAGCAATTTCCTTTTAAACGCTTCTGCGCTGACCTTCCCGAGCTCGTCAATAGAGGCCTTCACCGCGCGATAGTCCGCGTCATAGGTGGACCAGTCCCCACCGAGTGACTCGACTATGCTTCTGAATTGCCCAACAGAGCATAGCGCATCGAAATCAACTGCCGCTGCCACGGGGACATCCAGACTCTTGAGCGCCTTGACCAACTTTGGGATCCCGCCTTTTCCGCCAGACTGCGCAAACATAATGTCTCGCACATAGGGGTGCTCTTCACTATTGCGTAATACATCCGCCACCGCCGCGTAGAACCGGCAGTCCCCTTCCGCTTCACAGATGATCACCTTCTCGTGGAAAGCTCCATCAAGAATGTTTGAATAGCGCAAAACGGGGTCGCTCCAAACTGTCCGCACACCCTCTGGTTGAAGCTCCGAGACGTAGTTGTTTTTGCCTTGACGCGTCAGCCGCAAAACTCGAATGGATCGGTCGCTCGCCTCAAGAAGCCCGCGAAGAAAATCTGCGCTGTGCGTCGCCAAGAAGACTTGCCCGCCAGCATGATTTTCTGCCAACAGGCGGCCAAGAAGACGCGCTTGCGGCGGGTGCAAGAAAGTCTCCGGCTCGTCGACCAAGAATAACGATTGGTGCCCTAGAAGAACGTGCATCAACAGCCCAACAAAGCTCCGCATGCCATCGCCTTGCAAATCGAGGCGCGGGCTTTCGCGCAGCCTCTGCCGATATTCATCCGTCTGGACGCTTTCCTCTTGTCTTGGGGCAACATTGGGGCCGACATGCAACGGTATGACCTGTGCCGCAAAATGATCGATGGCAATCTCCGTACCGAACGCACGTTTGAACCATCGATTCAGTTTTGCCATCATTGCCCAGTCTTGATGCAGATAGTGCATCGGGTGCGAAGGGCTCTGAATGCCAAGGTCAATAGAGGGCTGTGTTTGGGAAAGGCCAAGCCGCGAACCGGCATCGATGTAGACGCCGAACCAATTGTGCAGCGGCGCTAAAGTTTCCGTATTTGTGACGAAAGTGTTGGCGCTGTCAATGTTAGCTCCTGCCCCGCCTAGGAAATATGTTCCCCCTGAGCCCGGCATCTGACGCCCAAGAGAGCGGATGACCTCCCACGCATCATTCCGGTCCGATGTCTTGCGAATCGACATCTTGCTCAACACTGGGCCGCCATGCGCAGGAAACCCGGGTTGTTGCTGTAGCCGCGTCCATAGCTCTCGTAGAAAAGCGCTTTTTCCCGCGTTGTTGGGGCCGACTATTACAACGAGATCATCCGGGCCGAACGTGACTTCCTTTCCCCCGCTGACGGTGAGACTTTCGATGCTAAATCCGACGGCGTTACGCGCCATTTTTGTACCCCCCGAAATCGCTAGATTTCTTCTCGAACTCATAGGATACGGCTTAACGGCGTCCCGAAAAAAGAACGTAGAACACCGCAAATTGTCTCTGCCGCTGAACTGCCCACGGATGAAGTACGGGTAAATTGAATCCGGATTTTGCGGCGGTATTTTTCGAGGCTCGGCGGCGGTCTTCGGCCCTTGCCTCCCAGGGATTAAGCCCCCCCTCCCCCCTGTCATTCGGCCCCACTGCGCGGCCAGATGCGGGCCACCATCGAACTATCAGAAGCGCGCCGCCAAACAGCAGCCACACGAAAACGATACGCTCAGAACGCGTTCTAGCGCGTCCTAGCAGAGCGTGCATATTGCGCTCTGCGGAAGCCGCCGTCTTCAGCCGCCGTCTTCAGCCGCTGTCTTACGGTCATGGCACGGTTCGCACTGCGACTGCCAGTTAGGCAGATTCCAGATCGGCGTCTTGGCTACCACCATGCCGGCCTATGTCATCAACGGTCGTCACAGTGGTGTGCGGCATTGCTGAATACACATCTAGGCTGCGCATAGCGGATGGTCAAGAAGGAATGCCGCCCTAGCGCACTGCGGACCTTGGTAGGAAGCCCTTGCAACTATGGATTGTTCATCAACACACAGGGCCGCGCATAGAACCACGCGGCCCCATACCGGGGTGAAGATGGCAATGGCCTACCACCTCGGCCAGAGCACCGGCACCCGCATCCCGCCGGACAGCAAAACGTCTTCTTCAATGCAGAGCGAGCCGCCTTTCGTCATGACGATGCGCTTGGTACCCGTCCCATTGGACTCGGGTTTCGAGACACGCGCAGCCGGCGGCCTCTGAGTGACAACGGAGCGCTTCACAGCGGCAGCTTTCACTGTGCGCGGCGGGGTGACCTCTTGCTGCTGGGGTTGCGGTTTGTCGCCCGCTTCGCACACGCCGTTGTCCTGCAGAACTTCGAAAAACTTGAGGCGTTCGCGGCTCAACGTCACCGTGCCGTTCTCATCGAGACGCGGCGTCGGCAGGGAGAAGCTTTCCAACATCGGCTGCAACTTGTGCGTCCATGCGGTGAGGCGTTCGGACACTTCAGCGCGACTCAACGGCAGCAGCGTCATGGCATCGATGTCCACCAGAGCCGCCTGCAAAGCATCCCTGAGTGCAGTCACCTCGCCGAGGTTGCTTTCGTACTGAACATCACGCTCACCAGCCCAACCGCTCTGCACGATGGTAGTGATTTTCCCGAGATGCCGCAGCATGTCCTGAGCGTCGGCCAAATGAACGCGGAACTCGTCCAAACGCGTGTCGCGGCAATCGCGCAATGCTTGCCGCAACTCTGCGGCTTCAGCGGCCTTCACCATTTCGGCAGCATAGAGGGCAGCGCTTGCTTCCCGTTCTGCCTCACGCATTAACCGCAGATGCACTTCGGCTGCCTCTGCTGCGCGGACGGCTGCTTGGTGCTTCTCGCCTGCACTGTTGATACCCGGATTATGTTTCCCGTCGATGGCGTCCAGGCGGCCACGCAGTGCCTTCCGCTCTTCAATGCTCTCGCGCTCCGCGCGCTCGAAAATCTGGAGCGCTTCCGGCGATTCAAGAAGCACGCGGAACGACTCTTCATCCCGTTTGCTGAAGTCGGCCCGGTCGAAAAATTTCCTGAGTTCAAACATCTCTATCTCCAACAGATGCGCGCTGGGCGCGGGTTTTCATCGCGGCTCGGTATTCGCGTCTTTCACATCATTGGCGGTCCTCCCATTTTTTTATTTCCTGTCCAGCGGGTACGTTTGGGTACACCCCTAAAGGGTGGTGTACCTAAACGTACCTTCCGTCGCTGGGTACACCAGAGGTACACCTACCCAAACGTACCTTCGTGTACCTCGCTCATTTGGCTGCGGTTGCGATGCACACCATGCCGGCGGCTTCGTTAGCCGCACCTGCCGCAACAAGCGACTTGATGGCGCGATATACAGGGCCTTTCTGATGGCGGCCCTCAAAGTGTTTAACCACGGTCCCTTTCTTGACGCCGCCCGTTTGGGCCGCCAAATACTCGGATACCGCAGCTTCGACAGCACCCATGCGCTTGCCGACGGGCTTCTCCGGGGCATCAGCAGGCACTACAACGCAGGACGTTGCGGGGTCGCCCCACTTCGTAAAACCGAGCGCAACCGATTGGAGCTTGAACCCGATGCGTTCGCCCTTCGTACCCAAATCGCGCTGTTTGGTGATTTCCGCGCAGCGGCCGGCAGCTACTTCTGTGACCTCGATTTCGGTATCTACGGCGGCACGCATCCCACTCCAACCGCGCGCACCTGCTGCGGTGTCTTTCCCGCAGTGGTGAACCAGCATGACGTGCGTATTGCACTCAGAACGGATACGGTCAACGTGACGAACAACAACGCTCATGTCCTGCCCCGCGTTCTCGTTCGCGCCAGCACTGAGGCGGGCCAACGTATCGCCAATGATCAGTTGAACGGGATACCCGACCTGTGCCTCCAGGCGACGCACCGCTTGGATGACTGCTTCGGTGTCTGCTTCACCGTTAAACAGGTCAATGGGGTTCTGAACGATGGCGAAGTTCGGCACCTTGGCGCCGTGATGCTTCTGATAAGCCTGAAGGCGGCTGCGTACCGAGGCGGGCGATTCCGCAGCCAAGTAAACGACCAGACCGGGCTCCGTCTTACGGCCCATCCACGACCTACCGCAAGCAATAGCGGCAGCCATGTCGATGACGAAAAACGTCTTGCCCGTGTGCGAGTCGCCGTAGAGCATGCTGCTGCCACCCGCAGTCAATACGCCTTGCACAATTTCGTCGGGCGGCATGTAAGCGTTGGGCAACTCATGGGCAAACACCACATCCAGGCCCAGCCCCACCATGGCCGGCTTTGCGATGAATTTGGCGCTGCTGTGCGGCGGTGCAACGATGCGTTGAGCGTTCTCAACTTCTTCGCGGATACGCGTGCGTTCGGTGCTCATGCCAGCACCCCCGCAATCACGTCATTGAGGTCGTTTTGTTCTTGCCGCGTCACGAACACTTCCGCACCGGTACCAGCCCAGCGCTGCGCGCACGCATCTGCGCCGGCGATGCCCGCAGGATCATTGTCCTTGGCGATAACGAGGCATTCGATACCGGGCAGCACGGGAAAGACAGCCAAATTGCCTGCATCAACGCAGGCCCACACCGGTGCGTAAGCCCATGCCAAGGACAGCGCCGTTTCGATGCCCTCTGCGACGCCCAAACCCGTCGTTGCGGCCTCGTTGGGCCACAAGCGAATCACGCCGCCTTGCTTCCGATGACCGCCCAACAACAAGCGCGGCGCGTCAATGTCGGCTTTGCTGCCATCGGCTTGAATCCATGTGCGGTGCAGGCTCAGCGGCTGGCCCGTCATAGCATCGGTAATCAAGCCGACCAGTGCAGCGCCAACGTAACCAATCGGATGTTTCAGCGCCGGGTGACACCGCAAGTCGCCATCTGCGGGCGGGATGCGGCAGCGGCGGCTTTCGAGATAGCTCAATGCGACGCCAGCGAGCGGCTTGCAGGCGTCCCACAAGGCGCGGCCATACTCGGACAACGTTTCGCGCTTCTGCGTCGTCACGGGCTTGATGCTCGGCGTTGCGGGCATTCGCTGACGTGTGCCACGGTCGGGGCGGTAGCTTTCCGTGAAGGCGCAGCGGAAGCAATGGGCAACGCCTTTGCCGTCTGTGTCGATGGTCAGGCCGGCGCATTTGTCACGCTCGCCGCGACCGCACGCGGGGCAAGTGATGCGATGGGTGCCGACGGGGAAACTGGTCCACGAAATCATGGCCGTCTCCCTTAGCGCGTGGACAACCAGCGCGTCAGCTTGCGGCGGTCGGCGGCGATCAAGGCATAGACACCCCGAGGAACCGGGTTGCTATCGCGGTCAATCGCGCAAACCATCACACAGGGGACATCGAGACCGCGATGGCGCAAGTCAGCGATGAGTGCCGGCCCATTGGAGCAGCCGGCAATGCGGTCGATTTCTTCGCGGCGGCGGGAGCTCGTCAGCAAGGCATGCAGGACGCGCAAATGACGCGGGTTGTTGGTACCCGCGAACTTGAGCTGCGTATTAAAATTGGGGACGTTTTCGGCGGTGTCGAAAAGGTCCGATTCAGCTTGGCGGCGGTCGGACTTTTTCATTACTGGGCCTCCAAGCGCATCAGTTGCTCGGCGGCATCGCCGGGCCACGCCAGAAAGCGATTCGGCATCTTGACGGGGCGCACACCGTAGTAGCTGCCCGTTTCCATGAGGCGCTTGCGGATGGATTGCGCGCGGATACCAAGGAGCGCGGCAAGCTCCTCGGTGGTCAGGTGGCGGCGGGTTTGAGTCGCCGTTTTTTGTTGCGTAGACATTTGCCAGGCTCCAAGTCAGCGCGACTCAACGTGAATCGCTTGGAGCCAACCCTGGCGACGGCAATAGCGAGGGTTCTATTGCGCAACACCAGTTGCTTTATCTGGTGCGGGTTTGCGGGAGATTTTCGCAATAGCACGCTGCAACAGCGCTAGCGATTCTTCTTGTGGTTCTTCCGGGTGGCCGTTCCCGCTGTCGGAAACGGTGAAGCCTTCTTGGGAGCCTCGAATTTTTTCCTGGCTTGCGCCAACAACACACCGATACGCTGGCGCGTCACGCCATATTTGGCCGCCAGTTTTTCCTGCGTCACGTCAGGAAGCCTGCTCTCAACCAGCAACGTGCGCTGTTCGCTATCACTCCATGGCTCACCTTTCAACTGCATGGTGCGAACAGCCGTTGCGTTGGCGTTGGGGTTGTCAGGTTTCGCGTTTGGCAGAGATTGCGCCTTGGTCGACAAGCGCGCAAGGTCGCGCGCTTCCGCCAACTCGCGCCGAGACCGCATCTCTGCGCTGATAACGTCGGCGTGCGGGTGACACTCCGCCCAGTTGCTTTGCTTGCCGAGTTCGCGAATCTTGTTGAGCCGTTCGCGCATCAGCATTGCTGCAGGGTCGGCATTGGCCTCCAAGCCTTCCACAAAGCCGTCAATTTCCCAGAGATTCGCGCCACGGAATAGATGCTCGGCACTATCGAACACACCGAGCACAACGGCCAACGATTGATTTTCGGGGGTTTGATACAGCACGCCGTCGTCGGTAAGCCTACGCGCGGCGGTAGGGTGTCCAATCCAGTGTTCTTTTGTTGTCATTGCGCGCCCTTCTTGCGCGTCCTTCATGGGAGGGTGCCCCTGCTGGGGCCGGTGAAGGTGTCCGGTTTTCCGCCCGTCGGCGGCAGCAGGGGCATACCGGCAATCTAGCCTGACTGCTGCTCAAAAAAAACCTCGATTTGGCCGAAGGTCCGAACAATCGCGTTGCGCACGCTGCTGTATGCAAGCGACTATTGCACAGCACGCAAACCGGACTTATAAGCCTCTGCCGTAAATGCGATGCCAGCCTGTTCCAGCATCCACGCTTCGATTTTGGTATGCCACATGCGCAGCAAGTCCAGCGGACGGCGCCGATAGTGCTTTTCGGCCAACGCTGACGGCTTGTGCCCCATGATTTGCGCGGAGATGCCCGACGGCATTTCCACCCATTCGCACAGCGTGCCGAACGAACGGCGCAGGCCGTGCAAGCTCACGTGGGGCAACCCCGCAATCTCAAGCGCCTTGTTGTGCGAGGGACGCGGCTCCGCCAACTTGCCCTTGGCGGCGGTCGGGCTAGAGAACACCCATTGATTGCGACGCGGCAGGCAAGCGAGCAACGCAGCAAGATACGGTGTGAGCGGGATAGTGCGTTCCCCTTCCACCTTGTCGCGAATGGTCATGCTCCCCCATTGGAAATCCACGTCTTCCCACTGAAGTCCGGCCAGTTCTTCGCGCCGTGCGCCGGTGATAAGCAGCCCTTGCAGGTAGGCCGAGATAATGGGGTTCGAATTGGTGCGTACTGCGGCGAACCATGCGGGCAACTGTTCGCGCTGCAAGCAGTCATCTTTTGCCTTGGGCTTCGGTACAACGTCGCGCACAACCCTCGCACTGTAGGCGCCCGAGGACACCAAACCCGAATACTCGGACCGGTCTTCACACCAACGAACAAAAGCGCGCAGTTTCCGGTAAGACTGTTCAGCATTCGTCGGGCGCGCTTGTGCCTCATCCGCGAGCCACGCGCTCACCCGCTGAGCCGTTAGGTCAGACAGCCGCAACGCCATCAGCGGCGCAAGCGGGCCGGGAGAGGTTTTGCCCTTACCGCGCTTCTTTTCCTCCCCGCCCGCGCGGGCTAGGTTGATGTGGTCGATGTAGTGTCGCTCCGACCATCTGCCGCGACTGGCTTTCAGATATGTGTCCCACGCCTCAGCCACTGTCACGATTTTTCGGGTCGCCTCAGCTTTGCGGGCCTCGTGGGCAGCGCGCTTCTCGGCTGCGAACTCTCGCGGGTCTTTCCCGTCGTCAATCAGGATTTGCAGGCGCCGGGCTTCCTCCTGGGCATCCCCGAGCTTCCATGTGCGCGGGTCGCCAATCGTCACCCGCACCGTTTGACCATGAATCTTGCTTTGAAAAATGTAGGCCTTGGCACCGTTGGCAGTAGCACGCAGGCCCAGGCCGGGAACGTGGGCATCCCACAAGAAAGCCTGCTCCCTGCCGTCGGTACAGGCGTGCTCATCCACCCGCTTTGCCGTGAAATTGACCTTTGCCACTTCACCCTCCCACACAGGCCGACGGTCCCCATGTAACCGCCATGTAACCCGATTGTGGGGCAAAAGATCAATTTCGGTCAACTCAGCAGGCCGAACAACTCGCCCATAAACCCTTATATTTATTGAGTTTCGTGGGTTACATGAGCATCGATCAACACCAAGAAATGCATTATTTTTCGGCCTTCTAAGCCGACGGTCGGGGGTTCGAATCCCTCTGGGCAGGCCAAAATTCTTTGCGAATCAGGCACTTAGAGAGTCGCCGCATCGGGCGATTTCTGGAAAACTGCCCGCGCAGTGTGCCAGAATTGCACCAAGGAAACCACCGCAAAACTAGGCCCAGAGCCGATTTGCGGCGCGGCCCATCCGAGCCAATTGCACCAACGCTCGATATCGGACCTTTAGAGGGATTCTCAAAGTAGGTCGCCAAACGGCCAGAGCCCCCCTCCCTGTCCGGCAAAACCGAACAAGTACGGCGTGGTGTCGGATGGCTTCTCTAAGCGTTATGGCCGCTTCCTGCGGGAAACGCTCAAGATCATGGATAGGCGCATCACGCTCCATTCCTGGCGGCATGGGTTCGCTGACATCTGCCGAGCCGCTGGTGTTGCTCCAGACGTGCGTATGGCCCAAATGGGTCATACCAAAAGCGGAGGTTTCCGGGACGGACGACCTGGGCGACGGAATGCCACCTAGGAGACTGATTAAGGCGGTGGCGGGGGCTCGCTACGCGGCAGTCCGTCGCAGTCTGCCGGGCCCAGCGTTGGAGTGGCGGGCTGGGCATCTCGCTGTTTTAATTTACGTCCGTAGATGGCATCTATGCTGGTTTTGAATTCGGCCCGTCGCCGAACTGGCGCGAGGGCCGGTCACATCGAAATTTCAAGTGTTTTCGCGCGCTCCTGAAAGGCGCTTTTCCAACTCAAGCCATACTAGATCGACTATTTTTGAATATTGCTTGGCTAGATGTTTTGCGGATTCAATGTCGTCGGAACCTATCGGCAATTGATTTAACAAACAAACCAAAAAAGACGCGCGATCACGATTACTTGGATGCGTCTCACTTTCTCGCGAAGAATATTGCGACAAATCTCCCCGCTCTATATAAAATTAGTAGCGATCTTGAAGATCCAAGGCAACAAAGAAGAGATAGGCCCCGATAAAAGACATTGAAACGTCAAAACCATCATCAGCACGAGCTTTGAGCGTCAAAATCAAGCCAATCGAGTCAGCCTCATACTCCTGGAAGTGCGAATCCGAAATTGACTCCCCGACAGCACTATCGATGACGGATTTTGAAACAAAACTCTCCACGTGATTCGCGAACACATGGCCAAATTCGTGTGCCACCAAAAACACTTCCATTCCGACGCGGAATAGTGCAGCAAGTTGAAGGTGCGCATCTCCCGGAATATATGGCTTAACCATAGACGGCACTGCTGTCTCATCAATAACAGAAAGCAACTCCTCAAATTTTTCGATGCACTCTCGATTATTTTTTATATTCTCACAAACATCATCAAGATCGACGGAAAACCGATAGGCACCGTCCTCCGACTCTAAAATCGGGATGCATAGAGAAAAGGCTTTGGCGAACAGATTGCAATAGGTGAAAATCTGAGAGTCAAAGAGCAGAAATTTCTTTTCCGAGCAATCCAGTCGAACCGCCTGCGCATTTACAAGACCAGTTGGAATTGTGGAATACAAAGGAAAGTTCTCAGCATCCAATCCAATATCTTGAGTAGCTTTCTTGATTTTTTCGACAAGCCCATTAAGTATCGAATATTGAATCGGAGATTCAAACCGCGTTGGCAAAACAAGTTCCGCTGGGTACACATCATGGAACCCGATCTCCTCTCGCCTCACTTTAGAGGCAACTTCTTCGAATACCCCCCGAATCTCGTCAAAAATTTTGTGTGCCTCGTACACACCTCGATCAGACAACCCACCCAGATTGCCACTTTTCAGGTGCTTCTCCAGGCATGCGTAATTTTCATCGGAGTCAGATAGATATTTTATTTTCACGATTATTTTCTTTTATATAACCCGATGCTAGCCGAATTATATTGATGCATGATCAACTCCTGCCCGAGCAGCACGGAGACAATGGCCGGTTCCGCATAGCAGTTATTGCGGCCTTGTCATTCTTGTTCATGTTGGCAAGCGGAATGCCTTGAGGACTGAGCAGTCGGAGCTGCTCATCAAAGGCGCCGTTCATGTATGACAACGCATCTGTACCACTATCGGTGCCGGCATCTTGTTGCGCGCTTGATGCCGTTTGGCTCGGCACCACACCCATTGATTCCACCATGTCATCACCCCACGCGTTGCCCGCCAGTTGAGCCATGATGATCGGCGGCGTGGCGCACTTGCAAAGCACAATATCCTTGTCTAATGCGGTTTCGCCCATGAACCGGATACGCCGAGGACCCCCGGCTTTGGCAATCACACCGATGCACTTGCACGCTTCGCAGTAGGCCTCGCCACCAATCAGGGCCACTTGGTGCCGTGCATCATCGAAGCCGCTGCTCCGCCCGCTATAGGGCAAGATGCGCCCGCCCCGCTCCAGTGCGTCACCCACTACGGCGATTCTGCGTTTCATGCTCTGGTCTCCTGAGCCGCGGCTGCGGCGTCGTGTAATAGGTCAATACATGTAGGGCGCAACACACTGGCAAGGCGCACGTCCTCACGTTCGGTCCAGCACGATCTCTACGCGCCGATTCAAAGCCCTGCCCGCTGCGGTCCGGTTGTCGCCAACGGGCTCCTTTGCCCCGCGTCCCATGGTGGACATGCGGCTCTCCACAACACCGTGTGCTTGTAGATTGCGTCCGACTGCCATGGCGCGGGCAGCCGATAGCGCCAGATTGGTTTCCGTGCGGCCGCGGGCACCGGGTGAATCGTCGGTATGTCCCACAATCGTCATCTTGCCGCCTGCATCGGCCAGCACCATTGCAAGCCGCTCAAGCTGGCGCGCGAGTGTCGGAGTCAGGTCTGCGCTACCGGCAGCGAATCCCAGGTCGCTGCTGAAGACGATGTAGATGCGATCGCCTTCCGTGCTCAAGCCAAATTGATTGGCACCGTTTTCGGACGCCAACGCGTGGGCAATGCGATCCTCCAGCGAGGCTTGCTGCTTCGTGACTTGCGCGGAAAGTGATTCCACTCGGCTTGCGAGCGCCTGGTTGTCGAGGTGCTGGCGGTACACAACAAAGGCAAGACCAAGCACGAGAGCGGCCACTACCATCGCAATCACGATCCGTCGCCAACTACGCTGCGGCGGCTCATCTTGAACTGGCAGCGCCTCTGACGTTGGCATGCCGACAGTGATCATCACTTCCGGCGCTTGGGCTTCGGCCGTGGAATTACCCACCGCGACACGGATGCGTTGATATGCGGCGTATGCATTGGCGACGGCCACATGCGGGCGTTGCCGTGCTGCAGCCGAAGTTACGGTGGTCACTTGCGTATGGCCGTGAACGGGCCAAGCTTTGGGCAACGGCGTGCCGCGCTCATCCCGCAACCCACGCTCCATCAATTGGCCGATCACTTCCAACGCGTTTTCACTGGCATTGGGCGTCTCCTGCAGCTTGGTGATCCAACTGCGACAGCGTTCTCCATAGCTCCGTTCGCCATAGAATTCGGCAAGTAAGCCGTGCTGGAGCCAAACACCTCGCAAGCGGTTGGCACGACCACGCACCCGGCTGCCGGCTTGATCCAGCGCCGCACAGAAACAGTAGTGAACCGCCTCGATGGCATCGGCCTTGAGTGAAGCTGCCTGGCAGGCTTGTTTGAAGGCCGCCAGTCGTGTGCGTGTGTCAGACTTGAGCGCATCGAGCCTGGCGGCGGATTCCAATTCCGGTGATAGCTCATCGAGCAGCCAGAACAACGGCTGTGCCAGTCTGAGCAGGTGATTTTTGGCGGCGCCATGTGGCCCCACTGAGTTCTTGGACATGTCTCTACAGCTCCGAAATCAGGCGTATCAAATCGACTTCGCCACTCACGTATGCGGCGTCAGCGCCGTCCGCCTGCCACAGGCAACCGAACCCGCCCCTCCGGATGAGCGATTGAGGCCAGTCACGGCGCGCGATCACGCGTATGCGTAGCTGGATGCCAACCGCAACCCCATTGCGAGGATCGGCCTATTGTTTGAAATGAATCCCGAAGCGGCTACGCCAGTGCGGCCGATGCTCAGCCCATAAGCCATCGACGCTCTTTGCAAAATCTAACGCCTCGGGTGAGTCGATATGCTCACAAACCAGCGAAGCAAGACTGGAAAGCCACAACGCAGGCGCATCCAGAATCTGCTCGACCCAATACCAACTGGTGGTCTGCCAGACGATCAACGGGTATTGGCGACCAACGCGATCACGAGACGACGTCACAACACCAACGAGGTCGTCATCCGCCAGGAAACCAAGACTGCGCGCGGACAGCAGGAAGAAGCAAGGCTGCCCTGGGTGAATGGCGCTGACTGCATCGGGCTCGGATGACGTCGCATCACGTTTCAACGCTAGTGCGTGCTCCGTGCCCGCCTTGGATACCCGCCAACCGGAGCGTTCGACGCGCGCCGCATCAAACCATCTGCGCCATGCCTCCACCTGATTCATCGGGGCGTTGTGTCGAACGTAGTCTCCCAATGCCGGCAACTTGCCAAAAATCGACGGCGCTGAAATCAACCCGATCTCTCGGGGCACTGGAAACCTTGCAGCAACCCGGTCGTCCACGGGTTTGCCAAGCTGCCCGTGTTGATGTCGAGCTTGGCTTTGCGCCCGTCGAAGTCGTATTCAGCAATGAAGTGACTGCTCGACAGCGAACTGGCGAGCTTGCCCTTGGCAATCACGCGCATCATGGCCCAAGGGCCATTGGCCGTCAGCGTGGACGTCTCCGGCCGCACGCGCGGGTTGGCCGTAATCTCTGCGCCCTGCCCGCCTCGCGGCCCCGGCCACGTTACCTTGAGCGGGATGACTGGCCCGTGCACGTACCTCTGGCTCTGGCCGTCGAAATCCATGTTCAATTCGACGATCTCCGGGTCGAGTTCCACCACCTTGAGGTCAACCTTCCAGGCCATCTTCTTGGCGCCCGGATCGCGGAAGAACACTTCGCGGATGTCCTTAGCCCGTTGGAACGGGACGAGGCTCGGTCCGGCCACGGGCGGCACATCCGGTGCACTCAGCTTGTAGCGCCAAGGCGAGATGGTGGTGTCCACGTGCGGCGCCAGCACCTTCTGGAAGAAGTCATCCAGCACGCCACCCGTTGCGAAGACGCGTGCAAAGTCTTCCGTGTCCACGTCTTGGGCGGAAGTGGGCGTGAACGGATACTTGCCATCGATGGCACTACGGCAGCTCTCGCCAATGACGGCATTCATTTGCGCGATCAGGATGTCGCCAACACCCTTGTTGACGTCACGCGTGCCCTGCATCACTAGGTCGGCCAGCACTTCCTTGAATGGGGCCGGCAGCTTGGCAGCTTCCATACGCAGTTGGGAACCTGCTTCCCCCGGCGGAGGCAGATTGCGGGTCTCCAACGCATTGTTGGCGACCACCAGCGTGGTGTAGTACGCATTGACCATGCCAGCAATGGCATCCAGCCTCGGCCGGCTTGCCCCAGCTTGCGGAGCGGCCGCCGTTGGATCGGCCTGGCCTGTCACCACTTCGCGCAGGGCGGCGAACCGACCGTCCACCAGTTCGCGCTCCTGACGTGCCTCGGCACGCGCGGCAAAGCCACTGATCTTGTCGGACTTCTTGTCCAGCACGGCCAGCGCTTTGTCGGCCAGCGACTTCCCTTCCGGATCGGTTGACTGGCTCAGAGTGGTCTCGCGTACCGCCACGCGCCCCAGACGTGCCAGTGGCGAGTCGGGAGCGGCAAAGTTGCGCAGGACTTCGAGGTCGAAGGTCAGGTTGTTGCCCGTCAATGCCCGAATGTCGGACAAAAATTCCGTCCAACGCTGGGCATATTCGGTCAGGTACAGGCGACGGATTTCCCGGGTAAGCGGGTCATCACCGGTCAGCCGCCCAGCGGCGCTCTCAAGCGTTTTTTTTTGAGCCCCGGCGCGACCCATCACCCAGGTGTCCACGGCCTGCGCCTTGCTGACAAACTCCGGCAGGCGTGCGTTGAACAGCTCGTGATAACCTGCATAGGTGAACAGGCCGGGGATACCCCGCTCCAGTGGCTCCCCGCTTGCGCGGGTGAAAACCGTACCAGCCTGCGGCCCGATGGCGCGCACCAGCGTGAAGTCTTGGGGCGCCTCGTCCATCATGGCTGCCTTGGCGCGGTCGTACAGGCGCTCGGTCGACTTGTTGCCATCCAGAAAATCCCGCGCAGAACGGATTAACGCCTCGTTCTTGGCATAGGGCGACTGAATCGGACGGCTACCGTCAAACAGCGTATTGAGGTGATCTACCACGGCCACCCGTCCGCCAAAGGCATCGGCGCCGCCCCCGGTCGCCCAATCGCTTTGAACCCAGCTACGCACGTCGGACGCATTGAACTGCTCCCTGTCGTACAGCATCAGGTAGACGCGCAGGGTGTCGTAGGTAAGCTTGGCGTCCTTGTTGGCGATCGCGGAGGTCAAGACGGATTCCACACGACGCACAAGGTAGGGCACCAGCAAGCTGTCTTCCAGCTTGGTATGCGTAAGCACGGCCGCAGTCAGCACGGGAGCCACGCTGTAGAGGCCATAGCGCCAATCCATCGTGGGGCTGGTCAAGGTCAGGCCAGGGTAGGCCGGCAAGTCATGGGCGGCAGCCAACACCTCTGGCATGGCCTCCGCCTTCGGCTTCTCGTAGAACGCCGTGACAGTGGCCGCCAGTGCTTTGGCCTTCTTCTGAACGGACTTCAGGTACTCGTGGTTGTGCCCAAAGCTGACATAGAGCGCACCCACCAACCACAGGAAGAGGACGACGGCCAGGGCGTGCCCCAGCAGACGCAGTAACCGGAAGCGGAGCTCCCAGCGCAGGTTGGGCCGTACCAGACCGGCTTCGGGAACAATGACCTGCTTGAACACATCCAGCAGGAAGAAGCTACGGTTCCCGACAATCTTGGTGGGGTCCGCCGAGAGGCCATGGCTGGTCTGCGCGGCTTGCGGCGCGCCCATAGGGTCGAATGCTCCCCCACCGCGTTCGAACTTGCGGAACACCGTGCTGTAGTCACCCACCACCACGTGTTCGGTCTGCGTCGCGCTGGTGAAATACACCCCGCGCAGCATGTGGCGCCGCTCGGTATCGTCAAAGCGTGAATCCAGGAAGACGTGCTCCAGCATCTCCAACAGGGGCTGGGTCAGGCTGGCAAACTCTGGGCGGAACGCCACCATGCGCTTGCGTCGTGCTTCGTCAAACTCTTCATAGAAGCGCGTGTTGAGTCCGGCGCGTAGTCGCCCTTCCAGTAACGCAATCTCATCCTTGCAGCGGGCAAGTATGTCGAAGCTGGATTCGCCACGCTTGCGCTTTTTGTCGCCAAAGGGAAGTGTGAACCCCCACGGTTGACCGCGACCTTCGCTTGACAGGTATTGGAAGTACTCCGTAAAACCCATCAGTTGGTCGAGCTTGGTGACCACCACATACACCGGGAACTGGATACCGAGATCCTGCCTGAGCTCCGACAGGCGGGCGCGTAGCATCGAGGCTTGTGCCGCGCGCTCTTCCGGTGAAAGCGTCAGCAGGTCGGTACTGCTGATAGCCAGCAATGCCCCGTTGATGGGCGCGCGCGTGCGGTGCTTGCGCAGCAAGCCCAGGAGCCCCTGCCACTCGGCGGCATCAATGGTGGAGTTAGACTCGTGGGTGCTGTAGCGCCCAGCCGTATCGATCAAGACGGCATCGTTGGTGAGCCACCAGTCGGCATAAGCGGTGCCAGGGTGTTCGCTCGCTGCGGCGCGCATCTGTTCCGCAATGGGGAACTGCAGGCCAGAATTGAGCAAGGCGGTCGTTTTGCCGACGCCGGTGGGGCCGACCATCATGTACCAAGGCAGTTCGTACAGATAGCGCTTGTTTTCCAGCAACCTGCGCAGCCCGCCCGTGCCACGCATGCCTTTCAATTGCCGCAGTGCGTGCTGCACGATCTCGTTGAGTTTGGCGATCTCAACCTTGGTCGCCTCGTCCTTGGCCTTGCCATTGAGCCTCAACACCTGATTGCGGAAGGTGATGTCAGTCCGCGCTTTCTGGATCAACAGATACACCACGTAGGCGCAATACAGAAATGTGATGGCCGCGATCAGCAAGATGCGCACTGACGACGGTTCCAGCGGCTTGCCATGACCAATTGCCAACATCGGACCTGCGTGCCAGATCAGCAAGCACACAGCAGCTACGCCAATGGCTGAAATCGGCCATCCCGCCAGCCAGAAAATGGCAAAGGCCAGCAGCAACACGATGATCGTGACGCGCGTCCCAACGCTGGCCAGCGGTTGCATGCCATTGAAGCCAAACAGCGGACCAATAAACCAAACGGCAACCGCCACCAGTAGCACCGCGAGCAACGCAAGCGCCTGCCGGGAGAACAGGGCCTCGCTGATACGTTTCAAACTTTCCATCCTGTGCTCTCGTTACTGCGTCACGATGATTTCAACGCGCCGATTCTTGGCACGCCCCGCTGGCGTCTTGTTGTCTGCCACGGGTTCGGAGTCGCCCTTTCCAATGGCTTCCAGTCGGCTCTTGGCCAGACCCTTGCTGGTCAGATACTCGATCACGGTTGTGGCGCGTTCTTCCGACAACGCCTGGTTCGACGGGAACTTGGCGGTCTTGATCGGTATGTTGTCGCTATGGCCGATTACGGTGACCTTGCCGCTCACGTTGTTGATCTCGGCCGCGACCTTGTCCAGCACTGGCAAGATCTTCGGGCTGACATCGGCACGGCCGCCGCCGAACATGTCGTCGCCGCGGAACGTGACATCGCTACGTGTCGCGTCTTCTTTTACGCTGACCACGCCGCGTGCGATCTCGCCTCTGAGCAGTTCAGCCAAGCGCAAGGCTTTGGGTGGCTTGGGCGGCTCCGGAGGCGTGATCTTGCCGATGGAGAGGATCTCTTGTTCAACGTCGTGCGCCTGGAACAGCAACTGGTATTTGAACCAAGCAAAGAGCCCAAAGGCGCCCAGGGCCAACACCGACGCGATGACCCAAACCGGGAGCGAACGCAGCAGGCTAAGCTTGCCGGCGGATTCGCCCCGCCAATGCGGGGACAGCTCGCGCGGCACTTCCTCTCGCTTGCCGGACAACAAATTGAGCAGACGCTGCCGGATGGCTTCCAGTCTTTGATGACCTTCGATCTTGTCTGCACCATATCGGCCGGAGAAACCCAGGGACAGGACTTGATAGAACAATTCAATCAAATCGAGGTGTTCTTCCGGGCTGGTGACCAAACGGCCCAGCACATGGAAGCTTCTCTCACCGCCCCTGTTGTCCTGGTGTAGGCTGACGAGCAGCGAAGACAAAGGCCAGCCCCCCTCCCCCCAATTTTTATTGTGCGCCGCCTCGTCCAGGGCCGTGCAAAGTAAGTAATGGGCCCCGAGGATGTGGTCTCGCCGGACATTCGCCCGCTCACACAGTTGCTGAAACCGCTTGAGCTCTTCGGCCAGAAGGAAGCGCAATGCAACAACAGGCCCTGATGGGTCCCCGCTATTTGCGTCTGCCGCTCCCTGCGCGCGCTCTTTTTCTGCTTCTTGCTCTTCTTGTTTTCTGACGCCGGGCAAGTGCGCCGGCATCTCCGCCAGCGCTCGCAGCAGCGGCTGGGCCGCTTCCAGCAGCGGGTTTGGCGCACTCTGGATGCGCGCAAGGCACTCTTCAGGCGTCTCGGCGGTACGCCATTGCCAAGGCGTTCCCAACACGCGCGCGGGCTTAGCTAGCTGCGCTTGGCTGCCTGAGGTCTGTTTTTCTTCAGCCGCTCGATCTTGCGTGGCATCGCCGGCATTGGGTGCCCGCTTCTCGTTGTCGACACGGTCGTTCATCGCACGCCCCACAGTTCAAGACGCAACTCGGGGAAATTACCTGCCACGTGCAACGCGAGCCCGCCGTAGCGTTGGACTTGCACCCACAGCGGATGGTCTTGCGTCAACTCAAAATAGACCTGTCCCGCATTGAAGGGAATCTGACGCGGCGGCACGGGCATGGCTTGCAGCGGAATGCCCGGCAGGTGTGAACGCACCAGATCCGCCAGGCGTTCGGCTGGGCCCACCTTGGCTTGTGCCGGGAACTGCTGCTGCAAGACGTCGCTCGGCATCTGCGCGCCAACCGCCAGCACGAAGGTGTTGAAGCGCGCGAACTCCGTCGGCTCTAGCACGGCCAGTTGAATGCCGTGCTGTTGCTTCTGCAACTCAATGAGTTGAGCACCACGCTCCAGCACTACATTAAGCAGGAACCGAAGATCGTCAACCACCGGCTTGATGCAGGTGTGGGGTTCGTCGTGACGATATGCGTCGTATCCTTTCGGGCGTCGGGTGGTGGTACGAACAAAAGTGGACAGCTCGCCGGCCAGCGCTGTCAGTTCCACATACAGCGCCTCGGGCGAGGCAGCCTTGGCGGCCATCATGTGTTCCAGCTTAGGCTCAACACGGTTGAACAATTGCAGGATGAGGTGTTCGGAGATTTCCGCAGCATCACCTCCCCGGGTGCCGGACGCGGTCAAGCGCTCGGCCAGCGAGGTGGCACGCAAGCGCAGCAGCCCATGGACTTCGCCCAGCCAGGTTTGCAGCAAGGCACTAGCGGTGTACACGTTGACGGGCGGAATCAGCCCGATATCCAGGCGAGCGCTGCCATCGGCACGGATTTCCGTCACCTTAGCCAGCGGCATACCGAGCCAGGATTCGGTCAGTTCCTTCTCCGGTGTCAGGCGCAGGCGCAAGTCGCCCAATTGCACGAGCTTGGGGCCCTGACCAATGGAGTTGGCGTCGAGTAGGTTTTCTTCGAAACTACGGTAACGGGCCAGTGAATCCTGCGCATCTTCAAAACTCGTTTCTTCTGCGTTAGGTGTGCGAATGGGCACGGCCAGATAGATGATCTGGTTCAGGTGCTCGTGGCGCAGCGCTAGCGGCGCGGGCAGCTTGGCGTGGGCTGGCGCATCAAACGGCGTGCCGTCTTGAAAGATACCAGTGGCACGGGACACCACCAGTTTGCCCAGCGCCAGTGCTTCCGCATCAATGGCGAGATGCTGGAAGCCCCAGAAAAATGGGCTCAAGGCAGCGGCGCGCTTGTGGGCGAAATGCTCTAGGTAGCGCTCCTGCTGCTGGAAGAGCTGCGGGCGCAGGAAGAGCCCTTCGCTCCAGACGACTTTGTTGTACCAGCTCATGAAGAAAATCAGTCAGGTTTGGATACGGTAATGGCTTGCTGGTCCAACACGACCTGCAGCTTGATCTTGCGTGCGGGGACGACGGCCCTGTACCACACGGCTTCGGGCGCGGGTGGCAACTTGTAGACGGTGCGCCAAGTGGCTTTCCCCAGATCGCGGTAGCCCACGAGCAAACCGATCGACTTGGTTTCTGGGTTCAGCTTGCGCTCGATGTCTCGAGCGTCGCCGGGGCGAAGGACGAACTCGTCGCGCACCAGCAAGTCCTGGTTCAGCAGCGTCTTGTCGCTTTTGTCCAGCGAGAAGTAATCGGCGCTCTCGAAGGCGTTGTCGGCCTTGAGCTCGTACACACGTACGAGCACGGGCGAGGCTCGATCCTTGTCGTCGGGGTTCACCGTCGACTTGGCTTCGATGGACAAGTCGAGCTTCATCTGCTCGGTTTGTGCGGGTGTGCTTGCGCAACCTCCAAGCCACGCCGAGGCGATGCAGACCAAGCCCATCAGCCGGTGCCGATGATGACGAACCTGGTGCCAAGGTGTGTGAAAAATCATGGCTGCCGCTCCTGCCAGCCACCAATCGGGAAGGGATTAGGAGATGCTGCTGTCATTTCTGGCGATACGTCTTGGGGCTGGGGAATGGATATTCCGGATAGCCAACAATCATGTTGGTTACCAAAACCTTGACCTCATCGTTCGGGAAGAAATGCACGGCAAATATGTCGCGCTTGTCTGATTGGTATTGCGGCACCTCAACCACTTTGGTTTTCCAAACAATTGGATTGGCATTGCGCCTGTCGGTCCACCTCACTGTCACGGTCATCCCTGGCTTCCACACCTCGGGGACAGAGATGCAGCAAACAAATCCCCCCCTCCGCTATAGGGCATCACGTTTGGGCCGGGATAACCGTTCACGGTAAAAAGTGAGACGTAGGTATCCGTATAGTTGATGCCGGTGATGTCCATCGCACCGACAGGACTTTGGGTAGCGCAGCCAGCAAGCGCAAGACAGCAGACAATTTGGCGCAGACGGGCGAGCGTAGAAATTGTGACGCCCTTCATGGTTGGATTTTCATAATTTAGTGGGGTGTCCAAATTTAATCTTTATGCCATCGTTGTCATGCATCAATTTCTGTCAAAGATGCTGCGAAATCGCATGATGGCCATCTCGTTGAGGCTGTACTCATTCATGCCAGCGTTATAGAAACCTGCCACAGAGTCGTGAACGTATTCGTCAAAAAATCGCTCGATGGGCTCGGAAAGTTTTCTCACGTCGACGGACGCCATGACTTTTCGAAGCTGCTGATAGGGAATATTGTGCTGGTAGTTCGCTTCCATGCCGGCAGACTTGATCGCCGCCTCATGATTCATCAATGCGAACTTGGGATCGTAGTTGGGATCGACGGGTGATGTGTGGCCGTATAGTGAACCCATGCGTTCCATTACGCTCCGTGAGGTCATATCGAGACCCGGCCGCTCTTCTTTGGATGCCCGCACATACCAAGGGCATTGCTTGTAGTTCTGGCGGTATTTGAAGCGATAGCTGTGATACAGCGACATGTGTTGCTGGTGCATGTCTTCAACACGACCTATGCTGACGTTAGCGGCCAGCAGGTATGCGTTAACGTCCTTAATAACCGTACCTGATGGCGTTAGGTCTTCTCGGTCACCCTTGGACAATTCATCCATGGCACGCAAAGGCACGCCGGCACGGCGCGCTTCCAAATACATATTGCCCCCCGCCACCGTGGCCATAATGTCGGCTTGCGTTGGCGAGACACCCAGAGCCCCTGGCTTGTAGCCCCCACCCACATCTGAGTGAGAGCCGGGGTACATCACCTCTTTGACATTGGGCGGGTAATTGCCGCGGATCCGCACGCTGTCCAACGAAAAGCTCCCGCGCACTTCATGGCCAGCGACAAAATGCACACACTGTTCAATGGCGGGGTGAATTTCCATGAAATTGCCCCAGCCCCAGTGACCCTTGGCCCAATCGTTGCCGGTAGTGTTTCCGGGTCCGACTGCCGCAACCGTGTCGAAAATACCCAGAAAAAACACGCGCAAGGGGATGCCTGCAAACAACCAAGCACCATCCTCCTGAGTGCAGGATTCGAACAGCCAATTGGTGAACGCACGCGCTTCCGCGGCTCCGCGCGAGAAACCAAACACGGAGAGGTTGATCTGTGTGATTTGCGGCTTCTTGCCTCGCAGGGCTGCCTGCAATCGGTCTTGCCGCTCCTTGATCGACAAGACGATGTTTTCGGGGGGGACGCCTGTATTGGCAAATTCTTTTGATGCAGAGGCATCTAGAAAATCGGTTCCCTGAACATAGGAATAAGCCGCGTTCATGAGACGCGTAAACGCCCAAACAATTCGCGCCTGACCGCCAGCCCCAAAGGCACTTCCTTTGGTACCACCTTTGTCGCCAATCTCAGCAAATGGGGTGCCAACACCTGGGATGTAAAAGGGAGCGAAGCCATTATCTGGATCGTTTCTATAGGCATGAAAAAGACGCACTACGTTGCTGTGCTTCTGCTTATTTCGGTCAAGCGGGGTTTCGGGAGCCCTTGGGGCGCTCCCGGACTTCATCGCCTCGCGTTGCGCCTCTGCCGTGATACCAATGTAGTCCTCCAGACGGTTGTTGCCGGTACCATCAAAGAAGATGCCTACGTTGACTTGGCCGGTACATGCGGGCTCGCTGTCCTTGGGAAGCGTGCACGCCAGCGCGGCAACCCGCTGCATCGCCTCGCGAGGCGATAACTCACGCAAACCATCGGTCGGGAATGGATCTGGAGATTGCGCTGTCATTTCGCTTTCCTTTTGGGGGAGCCCAATGGGTAATCAGGATGATGGGGATACAGCATCGTCACCAAAACCTTGACCTCATCGTTTGGGAAGAAATGCACTGCAAAATGCCCCATGTCTTCCGGGCGATATTGCGGCACCTCAACCACGCGTGTTTTCCATGGAGCAGGATTGGCGTTGCGATCATCGGTCCACCTTATCGTCACCGTCATGCCGGGCTTCCACGCGTCTGGCACCGAAATGCAGCAGACCCCCCCCGCACCACCGCCGTGAGGGTAAACGTTCGGACCTGGGTAGCCATTGACAGTGAATGCTTCAACAACGGTATCGGTGTAGTTGATGCCAGTGATGTCCATCGCACCGACGGAACTTTGTGTGGCGCAGCCCGCCAGTACAACAAGGCAGAGGAATTTGCATGCACGCGCGAAGATAGAGAAGATGGTTTTTTCCAAAGCAATGTCCTCGTGGTTCGAAGTCAGTCAGAAAAATGTCCGGAGATTGCGTTGTCATTTCTGGCGGTAGACCTCTGGATCGGGGAAAGGATAGTTTTGGTGATTTGGAAGCCGACGATGACATACCCAGTACCGTCAATCGAACAGCTCGACCAGCGCCTTCCCCATTTCTCCGCGCTTCCAACCACGGTCTGTTACCAGCTGATTTAGCTTCGGATTCTCCAAACCACGCTGTCCGCTCAGCGCGTCGAAGCTTGCAAGTGCGACAACGTCCGGAAACGAGTCGAACTCCCGTTCGCGCGCGAACTTGCACACTGCTTGGATTCGCTCGAAGAATTCGGCCTTTCTGGTTGTCGGCAGCGCGTGCTGTGTCTGCTCGAACATCGCTTCGATCACCGCATCCGGCTCACCTTGGTCCACCAGTCTCTTGAACTCATGCTTCCCGATCTCGAGTGGATATCTTGGTGCGGCATCAACAGGGATCACTGGCAGGCTCGCGAGCGCTCCAGTTCGATCGACGTACCACCATGCAATCAGGTCATGTGTCAGTGCTGCCCATGATTCCGGGCGCAAGATTTTTGGCAAGTCCTGTAGCACTCGGGTATCAGTGAAACGCAGCAACAGCTTCTGTCTGTCGTCTGACACGACGCGCACACACTTCTGCCAGTTGGGCTTGAGCTCGGCGGCTTTTTTTTCTGCAACCACCACACTCAACATTGGTCGGCCAGCGCAGTGCCGCACGATGGCATTCAGTTGCTCCACGAGTGTGTCCTTGTCCTCGCGAACCAACGGAATCAGCAAAGGTGAAACCTCGCGCATGGCATCCAATTCATCGTTGGAATACAGAACCTCTCGCGAGCCCGGGCACGCGAGCGCACTGCCGCCATGGTCAAAAGCGCTATCGACGACTGCGGTCCAATACGCATGGGACTTGGCCTCGATCAGCGCGATCAGCTTGGAGGTAATGTCCGCATCGTCCAGCGGATCTACGGCAAAGTACATGTTCCATTCCTTGTCAGGGTGCACTCAACGCACTGCCTTCTTTCCTGTCAAACAGCAGCAAGTGCGCTACCTGCTTTCATGGCCTTAATCAGACACTCGATGCACACCGGCTTGGGCATGGCGGGAAAATCCATCGGCAAAGCCTGTTTCACCGGCCACCCATGGTCGGCCGCATGGGCGATATAGAGGCCTTCGGTGGTGTGTTTGATACCGGCGGCGTTGTACTGCGTGTGGCTACCGCCGCCACCAATCAGTAGCTCCTTCTTGGCGATCACCTTGATGCTGTCTTCTGTGCTGATGATGCTGATGCCCAGCTTGGCCAGCAGGCTCATGGTGTCGTTCTGCGCCTGGATTTCCACCGGACCTCGGCTAGCGAACAGCCTGATGCCCAGCTTGTGTGCGCAGATGGAGACCATCTCCTTGACGCTGGCAAGCCAGCTCTTGCCAACGTTGAACGACAGGTGCTCCCCCATCGTCAGCGAGGTGTGCTGCCTGCTGTGCAGGTGGGTGCTTTCCGCAGCAGTAGCGGCAATGCCGGCGGCGCTTGAGACGACGACGTGCGGGGATGTGAGCTCGCCCAGTGCTGCACCCGAGCCTTTGATGGTGTCGTTCTGCTGCTTGATGGCGTCGGCAACGCCTTTCTGTTCGTCGAACTGGGCTTGCACGCTGGCGGAGGCTTCCTGAAGCGTTTCAGCGATGCTGAGCGCCTCCTTGAGCCGTGCGATGGTCTCGCGCATGTCCAGGGCGTGGCTTTGGGCGCTGGCACGAGTTTCCGTACTCACCAACGTCCCTTTGGCGGAGCGCAGGGCCATGTGGCCGTCGGTGCGCACCTCGGCGCCTTCGCCACGCTTGTCCTTGCGACCGCTGGGGTCGGGGATGCGGGTAATGTGCCCCAGGTTAATCTGTGACAGCAGGTGATCGGATGAGAGTTGCGATTGGATCTCGCCCTGGGTGTCGTCCATCACCAGGTGGTTACGTCGGCGACCGAAGAGCTCCTTGCTGGCAATGCCCGACAGCGCATGCTGGCTGGGTAGATTCCAGGGTGGCGTGTTGAGCTGGTTAGGAACGCGCCCCATCACAACGGGCGTGTTCGGATCGCCGTTCAGGTAGCACACCAACACCTCCTGCCGGATGCGGGGCACGTGCATGGCGCCAAACTGGTCGCCAGACCAACCGTTGGCAACACGGATCCAGGGCGAGGAGTTCTCGTCGTACTTGCCGTAGCGGTCCCATTCGAACTGGACTTTGACGCAGCCGTGGTCATTGGTCCATACCTCTTGGTTCTTGGGGCCGGTGACGATGGCGCGCTGGATGCCTTGAACGCGCGGCTTGTGGGCGGTCAGCGCCGGACGGAAGACTTCGTCGGTGGGGTGGGCTTCCAGCTTGACGCGGCAGGTGTATTGCTGTGTGCTGCCACTATGAATGCCCACGTCTTCCAGCGTGAGTTCAGTGCTGACGATGAGCACCTCGCGGTTCAGGGCGTCGTGGTCGTGGTTGCTAATCTGGTAGGTGCAACCTGCGGCGATACCGCGCAGGTTGCCTGCGCCGTACATACGCCGGCCTTTGGCACGCCGCTCTTCCGCGCGGATGCGCACTCGGAAGTTGCCGACTTCACGGCTGTCATAAATGCCGGGTTCGTATTCGTAGCGCTCGAATTCTGAGAAGTGGGTGTCGCGTGGCAGGCTGTCGCTGACGGTCAGATCGGCCTTGGGCTGGCGCGGGTCGTAGTCCTTGAGGGTGACGCGGCCGGTGCGCAGGCGATTCTTGGGCTCGAAGCGCGTCAGGTGCTCCTGGTCGACCTTGAAACCTTGCGGGTAGATCGACAGCGCGTGATACGCCTGGCTGGGGAATTTTTTCCAAGCGCCGGATTCGGAGACGAGGACGAGCCGGTGGTGACCACCGTCGTGCTCGAAGAAGTAGGTGATGCCCCATTCTTCTGTGAGACGTTGGATGAAGTGGGCGTCGGTCTCGCCGTGCTGCACTTCCCAAATCAGCTTGGGGAAGACGCGGGTGTCCAGACGCTTGTCCACCGAGTACGGGTAATCGGCCAGCACTTCGTCCAAGATGTCGATGACTGACTTGTTCTGGAACGATTTGAAGTCGGAGGTCTGCGTCGCTAGCCAGAGCCAGGGGCGCAGGGTGTAACGATAGAGACGATTGCTGTCCACACCGCCGATCAGCTCTACGGCGGTGATCAGGCCGGTGATCTGGCGCTCGCCCGCGCCAATGCCGCCCAGTAACCCCTCGCCCATGCCGTCGAGTTCAATCGACAACGTCATCTCTTGGCCGATGGCGGCATCGAGATCGGATTCAAGCATGGACTGATCGGCGGCGAGGGAGACGGGGCGCAGATCCACCGTGTAGGTGAACAGCTCGCTCAGGGCTTCGCGGCCCGAAACGCGCACGAATTCCAACTGCGGCATGCCCAGCAATTCGGGAATCGCGCTGCTTGTCGCTTTGACTGTGCGATGACTGCCCATCAAGTTGGAAATCTCTTCTGCTGCGCCCATCTCTCGACTCCTTATGATTGAGACACCACTGTGATGACTGGTGGCGCTGCCCATCTAATCGTTGTTGCCGTCAGATGGGCTGGACATATCACGCTTTCTGATTGCCCTTGATCCAGCGCTTCCAGCTACCTTGCTAGTTCATGGCTGTTGCAGCGGCCATGCCTGCAATGCCCAGCGGCACCAGCGGAATCGACAGGAGCGTCAACACCCCATCGGCAGCGACCGTCAGCGGTGTGAGCAGCACCAGCGCGGCCTTACCACCGGTCGGCACCTCTTCACGAATCTGCACGCTGTAGGTCTGGTTGAACTTCTTGGCCAGCGCAGAAGGCATCGTGAACCCCTTGGCGCTGTAGCGTTTTCCGCTCAACAGGAACGACTGCGTCATGCGTCCGCTGGCGTTCTTTGAGAAGCCGTAGGACTGTGCCAGCCGCTGTTCCTCGCTGCTCGCATCCGCCGGCAAGGACAGCGTGAAGCCCCCGGTCATGTCCGACTCCGGCGTCACCTTGAACTGCTCCATGCGCGCCGTTACTTTCGGGTGCAGCGGCGAGTCCATGACCTCAACCAGACGCGGCGGCGTGTCGAGGATGTAGTGGTACTGCGATCCAAGCACAACGATCTTCGAGCCATTGGCCGCTACCAGAATCTGGCTCACGTTCTCTGTGTAGTTCTTGTATTCCTTCTGTGAGATTTCCGAATACAGTGACTTGGTAACGGGCGCGCATGCGCCAAGGCCCAACAGCGGCAGGACAGTTGCTGCCAGGATCAGTTTGCCTTTCATTTCTATATTTCCTCTTGGTCTTTTTTTGAACAATCAAGGTGGTGCCCACCCGATGTAATCAGCTATCGGATGGGCAAGCCTAGTTAGGCTTCCTTATTGCCCTTGATGTCGTAACCAGCCGTGATCGCACCACCGCTGCCACCCTGGGCGTTCTGCACCATGTACTCCTGCTTGACCTTGGAGAACGACAGCGCCACCTTCTCGCGCACACGCGCCTCGTCGGTCGCGGTACCACGCGGTGCCACCTTGGTCACGATCACATCGCTCATCGTTAGCTTCAGGTACTCCAGCGGGTTGCCGCCGGCCTTTCGCACTACCAGCGTGGCTTGGTCGATGTGCTTACCAGTCAGGCAGTACTTCATCAGGTTGGGCGATGCACGGTCGACGTAGTGCTCGAAGGACAGGTCCGACACGGTGGCTTTGCCGGCACCGCCGCCGCTGCCGGCGTGCATGTTTGACTGTTGCTCGATGTTCCAGTCCCACACCAGCACTTCGATTTCGTTCTTGTGCGACGAGTCTTGCGATTCGCCGTCGATGCCATTGATCTTCAGGAAGATGTCCTGTGCCATTGCAAAGCTCCTTTTGTTGTATTGAGTCTTTCGTCAGGTACTGCTAACAAAGGCCGCAGCAGTTCCCCGCGGGCCTGCCGGTAACAGGTCCGTTGGGAACCACCTTGGATTCAGGGGTAAAGCTGGGGGTCAGGTTTACGCAGCTTCCTTAACCGACGGCAGGCGCGCCACCAAGCGCAGCGAGACGGTCAGACCTTCCAGTTGGAAGTGCGGGCGCAGGAAAAACTTAGCGCTGTAGTAGCCCGGGTTGCCTTCCTGCTCTTCGACCACGACTTCGGCGGCAGCCAGCGGGCGGCGTGCCTTGGTCTCTTGCGAGGAGTTGGCCGGATCGGCATCCACGTAGTTCATGATCCATTCGTTCAACCAGCGCTGCATGTCTTCGCGCTCCTTGAAAGCACCGATCTTGTCGCGCACGATGCACTTCAGGTAATGCGCAAAGCGCGAGCAGGCAAACAGGTACGGCAGGCGCGCCGACAGGTTGGCGTTGGCCGTGGCATCCGCGTCGTAGTACTCGGCCGGTTTTTGCAGCGACTGCGCGCCGATAAAAGCAGCGTAGTCGGTGTTCTTGCGGTGGACTAGCGAGATGAAACCGTTCTTCGACAGTTCGGCTTCGCGGCGGTCGGAAATGGCGATTTCGGTCGGGCACTTCATGTCGACGCCACCATCGTCGGTCGGGAAGGTGTGGCACGGCAGATTCTCAACCACGCCGCCACTCTCCACGCCGCGAATCAGCGTGCACCAGCCGTATTGCTTGAACGAGCGGTTGATGTTGACGGCCATGGCGTACGCCGCGTTGCTCCACACGTACTTACGGTGATCGGCGCCGTCGGTGTCCTCTTCAAAGTCGAAGGCATCGACCGGGTTGGTCTTGATGCCGTACGGCAGACGCGAGAGGAAACGCGGCATGGCCAGACCAACGTAACGGGCATCTTCCGAATTGCGCAGGCTATTCCACGGTGCGTATTCCAGGTTCTGGAAGATCTTGGACAGATCGCGCGGGTTGGCCAGCTCTTGCCACGAGTTCATCTGCAGCACGGAAGGCGACGCACCGGCAATGAACGGGGCGTGGGCGGCAGCCGAGATCTTGGCGAGCGAGCCGAGCAGCTCGACATCCGGCGGCGTATGGTCGAAGTAATAATCCGCAACAAGGCAGCCGTACGGCTCGCCGCCGAGCTGGCCGTACTCTTCTTCGTAGACGCGCTTGAAGAACGGGCTTTGGTCCCAGCCGATGCCCTTGTAGCGGCGCAGCGTGCGGCGCAGTTCTTCCTTGGAGACGTCCATCACGCGGATGCGCAGCTTCTCGTCGGTCTCGGTGTTGGAGACAAGATGATGCAGGCCACGCCAGGCGGATTCCAGCTTCTGGAAGTCTTCGTTGTGCAGGATCAGGTTGATCTGCTCGGAGAGCTTGGAGTCGATCGCACCGATGATGGCCTCGATGCTCTTGTAGGCATCGTCGCTCATGGTGAATGTGCTGGCGAGCGCCTGCTCGGCCAGGGTGCGGACGGCCAGATCAACGGCCTCACGGGCTTGGTCGGTCTTTGGGGAGAACTCGCGGTTCAGTAGCGCCGCAAAGTCGGACTGGTCAGCCGTTGCGACGCTCTGTTGTTTCTGTTGTTGTGCGGAAGCCATGGATTGCTCGCTCAATGGTGGAAGTCAGGAAGGCAAGAAGCTGGGTGGCTCAGGCGTCGGTCTGTTCGGTTTCGGCTTGAACCGGCATCACCTCAGGCTTCGGTGCCTTGGCCAGTGCCCGCAACAGCGCCGGGTCTTGCAGCAATTGGTTAATGAGCGACTCTGCGCCGGACTTGCCGTCCATGTAGGTCTGAAGGTTGGCAAGCTGCGTGCGGGCCTCGAGCAGTTGCCTAAGCGCGTCGACCTTGCCGGCGACCGCGGCGGGCGAGAAGTCTTCAATGCTCTCGAAGGTCATGTCGACCATCAGTTGGCCTTCGCCGGTGAGCGTGTTCTGCACGGCAAACGCAACGCGCGGCTTCATGGCTTTCATGCGCTCGTCGAAGTTGTCGATGTCGATTTCGAGGAACTTGCGATCGGCCACCGCAGGCAGCGGCTCGGCCGGCTTGCCGGACAGGTCGGCCAACACGCCCATCACGAAAGGCAACTCAATCCGTTTCTCCGAGCCGTAGACTTCGACGTCGTACTCGATCTGGACGCGCGGTGCGCGGTTGCGCGCAATGAATTTTTGCGAACTGTTCACAACAGACATGAATCTCCCCTGTTGGGTTGAATGAAGAGGAAGTGCTTGAGGAGCGTGCCGCCGGCGCTAAGCCGGTTCGGCGGCGGGAATGACCGGCTCTAGGCCGCGTCCGGAAAGGTATTCGGCTTGGTAAGCCAACTCGATGCCATCACTGACCAACTGGATGTGGATGGTGGCGAGTGGCTGTTTGCCTGCCAGCGCACCCAGCCAAAGCTTGGCCAGTTGTGGCTGGATACGTTGTTCAATGAAACTGATGAGCTGGCGAGCGCCTGTTTCACCGATCGGGCAACGCTCGACGATGTGCGCAACCACGGCGGCGTCATAGGTGAGCGCGATGTCGTGCTGCTCACGCATGCGCTTGACCACGCGGTCTAGGTGCAGGCGGACGATACGGCCGAGGTTATCGGCGGCCAACGGCAGGTACGGCACCACCACCAGACGACCGAGGAATGCGGCGGGGAAAATCTTGCGCAGCTCGGGCATGAGTGCGTCGCGCAGTGTGGCGGGTTCCGGCAGCAGCGCCGGGTCATCGCACAGGCTGGTCAGCAGGTCAGAGCCAGCGTTGCTGGTCAGCAGCAGGATCGTGTTCTTGAAATCGATGTGGCGCCCTTCCCCGTCCTCCATATAGCCCTTGTCGAAGACTTGGTAGAAGACTTCGTGGACGTCCGGGTGGGCCTTCTCCACCTCGTCGAGCAGCACAACGCTATAGGGGCGTCTGCGTACGGCTTCGGTCAACACGCCGCCCTCGCCATAGCCGATATAGCCCGGCGGCGCGCCCTTGAGCGTGGAGACGGTGTGCGACTCCTGGAATTCGGAGAGGTTAATGGTGATGAGGTTCTGCTCGCCGCCGTAGAGGGCATCGGCCAAGGCTAATGCGGTTTCGGTCTTGCCGACGCCTGAGGGGCCGACCAACAGGAAGACGCCGACGGGCTTATTGGGGTCGGTCAATTGGGCGCGCGCGGTCTGGATGCGCTCGCCAAGTTGGGCAAGCGCGTGGTCCTGGCCGATGACGCGTGTGCCCAGCGTTTGCGGCAGGGCCACTACGGTGGCGATCTCGTCAGCCACCATGCGGGTGACGGGGATGCCAGTCCAATCGGCCACGATGGCGGCGACCACAGCTTCGTCCACCTCGGTGTACACCAACGGTGTCTCGCCTTGGGCGGCCTGCAACTCGGCTTCGAGGTCGGCCAGTGCGGCCGGCGACTGGCTCGCCCCTTCCGGTACGGCGTCGATTGCCTGCCGCTGCTCCAGAATGCAGGTGGCAAGTGCCCGCTCCTGCTGCCAGCGGGCTTCGGCTTGACCGAGTTCGATGTTGATCTCGCGTATCACACTGTCGACCTCGGCGATACGGCGACGATCTGCCTTACCGAACGCGGCTTCCTTGGCAAGCAAGGCCGATTCGGCCTGGGCAGCAACCAAACGCTGCCGCGCCAACTCAACGGTGGCGGGCGGTGCGTGCAACGACAGGGCGACGCGCGCGCACGCGGTGTCGAGCAGGCTGATGGCCTTGTCGGGCAACTGGCGCGAGGGGATGTAGCGGTGCGAGAGCTTGACGGCAGCACGCACAGCCTCGTCGCGGATCAAGACCTTATGGTGAGCTTCAAAGGTGCCCACCAGGCCACGCACCATGGCGACAGCGTTGGCTTCCTGCGGCTCCATCACTTGCAAAACTTGGAAGCGCCGGGTGAGCGCGGGGTCTTTCTCGATATGGCGTTTGTATTCGCTCCACGTGGTGGCACCGATCGTGCGCAGAGCCCCACGGGCCAGTGCGGGCTTGAGCAGGTTGGCGGCGTCGCCCGTACCGGCTTGGCCACCTGCGCCGACCAGGGTGTGCACTTCGTCCACGAACAGGATGACGGGCTTGGCGGATTTGGTGGCCTCTTCCAGCACCCCTTTCAGGCGCGCTTCGAATTCGCCCTTCATGCTTGCGCCGGCTAGAAGTGCACCAACGTCCAGGCTGAGCACGCGGACGTCTTTGAGGCTCGGGGGAATGTCGCCAGCAGCGATGGCCTGAGCCAGGCCTTCGATGACGGCCGTTTTGCCGACACCGGCCTCGCCGATCAGCAGCGGGTTGTTTTGGCGACGGCGCAGCAGGATGTCCGTCATGGTGCGGATTTCGTGCTCGCGACCGATGACGGGGTCGAGTTGGCCTGCGCGTGCGGCTTCCGTCAGGTCGCGGCAATACTTGGCGAGTGCGCTCTTGCGCGTACCTCCAGGGGCCATCGCACCGCTCGCCTCGCCTGGAATGGTCAGCGCGAGGCCGCTGCCATCGTAAGCCGCTTCCTGGCTTTCGGGGGATTGCGCGATCAGCGCGGGAATGCTGTCGACCAACTCCTCCGCTCGCACCTTGGCGAACTGATGGGAAATACCGAGAACGGTGCGGCGTAGTTCCGGTGTCTTGAGCAGCGCGGTCAGCAGATAGGCACCGCGCACGCGGTCATCGGCGAATGCAAGCGTGGCATACACCCACGCGCGCTCGACAGCAGCTTCGATTTGGAAGGAGAAATCGCTGATGGAACTGGCGCCGGCTGGCAGGGAAGATAGTGCGCGTGCAAGATCAGCCTCAAGTGCCTGGAAATCGGCTTCGGCATGCCTCAGCACGCGCTGCAGGTCACTATCGGATGCTTGCAGTAGCTGATGCAACCAGTGCACAAGCTCGACGTATGGGTTGCCACGGAGCTTACAGAAGGCGGTCGCGCTCTCGATCGCCTTGAAAAGGGTGGAATTTAGTCGGCCGAATAGC
>Ga0209566_100345_pt1 | contig 40126 bp, 33 predicted proteins | sample Araplavi_mTSA_r2_2_FD_184287 | JGI IMG/M metagenome (GOLD analysis project Ga0209566, IMG submission 184287) | Arabidopsis root microbial communities from North Carolina, USA - plate scrape CL_Cvi_mTSA_r2 (SPAdes) (version 2) | ecosystem: Host-associated > Plants > Roots > Endosphere | place...
AAGACAGCAAAGACAGCAAAGACAGCAAAGACAGCAAAGACAGCAAAGACAGCAAAGACAGCAAAGACAGCAAAGACAGCAAAGACAGCAAAGACAGCAAAGACAGCAAAGACAACAATGACAGCAACGGTAGCAAAGAGAGCAAAGGCAGCTCGCGGATGTTCGCGGAGCGGCCTTTTTTGACTCTTTTCGGCAGTGGAGACATGCGAAGATAGAAGGGAGGGTATTTACTGAGCTGGACATGTCTGATGGGATTCAAGGGGGGAGACGGGACTTCGGGTTGTTGAGTTGCTGCCTGCGCGTCGTACATTAAGCCGGACAGAAGACTGGAATTCGAACGTTTATAAGTTTGAAGGTGCAAAAGTTGGAAGGTAAGAAAGTTTGAAGGTTAGAAGGCTCGGAAGTTCGGAGGTTCGGAGGAAATAAGTGCCAAAGTGCAACTATATATGCCTAATTTGACCTTCCAATGGCCGATAAGTGCTAAAGTGCAATTAATTTTTCACCAATTAATGCAAGAGCGACTACCGAACCAGTATTAGTTGTATTTTAGCAATTGTGGGCCCGGACACAGATCGTTTAGAGGAAATTAGTTGCACTCTAGCAACAATTCCACTCACCCATCGCGCTAGGCACGAATGGGGGCAAGCTAATGACCGCCAGGATCATCATTCTTGACGGCTTTTTGTCGTTCGGTCCCGGTCTCAGCTGCTTCGAGCATGAACCTGCCTTGTCGTCATGCGGGGCGAGACCAGCGTCGCCATAGCGTTTTTTCGCTGGTGCCCCTCCGCGCGCAGACTCGATTATCTATCACGCCAGGCCCAAGCACGACGAACGCCTGAAAGCTTGGTATAATAGGAGGATGAGTTCATGCGATAACTGGAGGATGCTATGGCTGGTTATACCCCGATGATGCAGCAATACTTGTCTGTGAAGGAAGAAGCCAAGGATGCCTTGCTGTTCTTCCGGCTCGGCGATTTTTACGAAATGTTCTTCGACGACGCGCTGACGGCGGCGCGAGAGCTTGAGATCACGCTCACCGGCAGGGGGGCGGGGCAGGAAGAGCGCATTCCGATGTGCGGCGTGCCCTATCATTCCGCCGAAGGATACATAGCGAAGTTAGTAGATAAAGGTTACAAGGTCGCGATCTGCGAGCAAGTGGAGGACCCGAAGGCGGCAAAGGGCGTCGTGAAACGGGAAATCGTGCGCATCGTGACGCCGGGTACGGTGATGGAATCCAAGTCGCTCGGCGAGACGGCGAACAACTTCATCGTAGGCGCCGCAGAAGAGGAAGGGCGCTTCGGCTTCGCGGCTTGCGACCTGACGACGGGCGAGATGTACGTCACTTCGTTCGCCGCTTCCGCGGAAGCGGTCAAAAACGAGCTGAACGTATACCGGCCCTCCGAAGCGGTCGGCGACGAGCGTTCGCTTGCCCTTCTCGGCGAAGCGTCGAAGGCATCCGGCAGACCGCTGGTCGCGACTGTCAGGACGCAGTCGGAGAGACCGGACGAACGGCTGGCCGCTCAATTTCCCGAGGAGCGTTGGGATAGGCATGAGACCGTGCGCAAGCTGGCGGTCGCTCGCCTCGCGGATTATCTCGGAGAGACGCAAAAGCGGTCGCTCGCCCACCTGCGCGCGGTCAAGAGCTACGATCCGCAGCAGTTCATGGCGCTCGATGCGTTCACGAGGCGGAACCTGGAGCTGACGGAGACCGTGCGCGACCGCTCCCGCAAGGGCTCGCTGCTGTGGCTGCTCGACCGCACCCGCACGGCGATGGGCGCGCGTCAGCTCAAGCGCTGGATCGACCAGCCGCTGCTGGACCGGGCGGCTGCGGACGAGCGGCTGGACGCCGTCGAGGCGATGCACGGCAATTGGATCCTGCGCGAGGATCTGCGTGCCGCGCTGTCCGAGATCTACGATCTCGAGCGGCTCGTCGGCCGGATCGCCTACGGCACGGCCAATGCGCGCGACCTGAACGCCCTCGGCGTCTCGCTCGCCCGCATTCCCGCGCTGAAGGACATCTGCGCGGAGCTGGGCTCGGGCCCGCTGGCTGCGATGGCCGACGCGCTCGACGCCTGCGAGGACATCGCGCAGGCGATCGCCGCCGCGATCGCAGCGGAGCCGCCCGTCTCCGTGCGAGAGGGCGGGCTGATCCGGTCAGGTTATAACGAGCGGCTGGACGAGCTGCGCGAAGCGAGCCGCAACGGCAAGACCTGGATTGCGGAACTTGAACGCCGCGAGCGCGAGGCGACGGGCATCAAGTCGCTTAAGATCGGCTTCAACAAAGTGTTCGGCTATTATCTCGAAGTGACGCGGGCGAATCTCGGCACGCTGCCCGAAGGCCGCTACGAGCGCAAGCAGACGCTGGCGAACGCCGAGCGGTATGTAACGCCGGAGCTGAAGGAAAAGGAAGCGCTCATCCTCGAGGCCGAAGAGCATATGGTCGACCTCGAATACGAGCTGTTCGCCGCGCTTCGCGACGATATCGCGCTCCAGATCCCCAGGCTGCAGCGGCTCGCCGAACGGGTGGCAAGCCTTGACGCGCTGCAATCGCTGGCCGAGGTCAGCGCGGAGCGCCGGTACACCAGGCCGGCCTGGAGCGAAGGCTTCGATCTGATCGTCGAAGGCGGACGGCATCCCGTCGTCGAAGCGGTGACCGAAGGCAGCGCCTATATTGCCAACGACGCCCATCTGACGAAGGAGGGCGGCGCGATACTCCTGATCACCGGCCCGAATATGGCGGGCAAAAGCACCTATATGCGCCAGGTTGCCATGATCTGTATCATGGCGCAGATCGGCTGTTTCGTTCCGGCTGCGCGTGCCGAACTGCCTATGGTCGACCGGATCTTTACGCGCATCGGCGCGGCGGACGACCTGGTCGGCGGGCAGAGCACGTTCATGGTGGAGATGAAGGACATTCAGATCATGACGGAGCAGGCGACCGAGCGCAGCCTGGTCATCATCGACGAGCTGGGCCGGGGCACCTCGACGGACGAAGGCATGGCGATCGCGCAGTCCGTCATCGAGTACGTCCACGACCGCATCGGCTGCAAGGCGCTCGTCTCTACGCACTATCACGAGCTGGCTCATCTTGAACAATCGCTCAAGGGGCTTCGCAACGGCTGCATGGCCGTCAAGGAGAGCGCGGACGGCGTGACGTTCCTGCGCAAGCTCGTGCCGGGCGCGGCCGATTCGAGCTACGGCATCTATTGCGCACAGTTGGCTGGACTGCCGGAATCGATCGTATCGAGGGCCTACGGTCTACTGGAGGCGGCCGGCGCCGAACCGAAGCGCGACTTGGCTCCTCCGATGCATCGATCGCTAGGCGAGCGTGTTCCGGGGATCGTCGCCGAGGGGCCCGCTGCCGCCACGCAGTCTATGGCTTCGGTCGGCGTCGATGCTAACCCGGTCGCAGCCTCGGTCGCATCTGGCTCGGTCGCATCTGCTTCGGAAGCGCCGCTTGCCCCCGTGCTTCAGCTCTCGATGTTCGAGGAAGCCGCGGCTGCCGCCGACGCGAAGACGGCTAAGGCGAGGACGCCTGAAGCGGACAAGCTGCTCGACAAGATGCGCAAGCTCGACGTGATGCGGATGACGCCGCTGCAAGCTTTAGAGTGGCTGAACGACGCGCGCAACCAACTGATCGGAAAAGGGGACTGAATTTGAGAGGAAACCGAGCATTTTCAAGCGTGCTGCTGAAGTCGATCCTGTGCGTGGCGCTATCCGCCGTCTGGATGCCGCTCGGCGCGCACGCCGCGACGCAGGATCAAGTCAACGAGGTGCGCCACCTGCTGGAAGAATACCATATCAGCAAGCCGACGGACGAGAAGCTCTCCGAATCCGAGATCGACGCCATGATCGATACGCTCGACGATCCGTACACGGAATATTTTTCGCCGGAGGAGCTGCAGCGCTTTTCCAACGCGATCAACCAGTCCTATGTCGGCATCGGCATCGTCATGTCGCAGGACGACGGCATCACCTACATCGAAGACGTCGTCCCGGACAGCCCCGCATTCAAGGCCGGCATCATGCCGGGCGACGCGCTCGTCTCGATCGACGGGGTGTCGACCGCGGGCCGGACGATCGACAAGATCCAGGAGATGGCTGCGGGTCCGCAAGGAACGACCGTCAACGTAGGCGTCAAGCGAGGCATGCTGAAGCTCCAATTTCTGGTCGCGAGATCGTCGCTCCAGCTGCCGGTCGCCACGTCCCGCCTGATGGGAGACGGCGTCGGATATCTTCGTCTCGATTCGTTCTCGGCGGATGCAGGCGCGAAGTTCAAGGCTCAGCTCGAATCGCTTGAGGGAAAAGGAATGTCCTCGCTCGTCGTCGACCTGAGGGGCAACGGCGGCGGCTACGTCGACCAAGCCCAGCAGATCGGCTCGCTGTTCGTCGAGGACGGGATCCTCGCGCATGTCGAAGGCCGCGACGGCAACGATACGCCGCTCGAGCTTCACGGCACGAGCCGCCATTATCCCGTTTTCATCCTCGTCAACGGCGGAAGCGCGAGCGCCACGGAGCTGCTGTCCGGCGCGCTGCAGGAATACGGCATCGCCAAGCTGGTCGGCACGAAGACGTACGGTAAAGGCGTCATTCAGCAGCTCATCCCCGTCACGTCCGGCGGCACGCTGAAGGTGACCGTACAGGAGTACAAGACGCCGGGCGGCAAAAAGGTGGATAAAGTCGGCTTGACGCCGGATTACGCGGTGTCCGGCAATCTGCAGCAGCTGATCGCCGCTTACCGGCTTGCCGGAGGCGGAGACATCCGGCTCACCGCCGGCAGGGGCGCGCTCGTCGTGAACGGCATCCGAATGGCTGACGCAGGTTCGGTCCTCCGCAAGAACGGCGTCTGGTACGTCAGCTCGAAGCTCGGCGCCCTTGCGTCCGAGTCGACGCTGAGCTACGACGCGAAGTCGCGGCAGATCGTATTGGCCAAAGGCGGGTCGATCCATCGTCTGGCCGTCTCGGACAGCCATATCATCGTTAAAAACGGCGTCAGCTATATCGATATCCGGCTGTTATCCAAGTGGTTCGCCAATCTGTCTTGGTCGGCGTCCGGAGACGGTACGTTGACCCTGTTCGACACGGCGGCCTGACCCGTACCGCCCACGAAGGAAAGGGGGAAGATCATGGGCATCATCATCCAGCTCGACGAGCATCTGGCGAATCAGATCGCGGCCGGCGAAGTGGTCGAGCGGCCGGCCTCCGTGCTCAAGGAATTGATCGAGAACGCGGTTGACGCGGGCGCGAAGCATGTCGACGTGACCGCCGAAGAGGGCGGACTGTCGCTCATCCGCGTCGTGGACGACGGGGCCGGCATCCAGCCCGACGATCTGCTGACCGCCTTCCAGCGGCATGCGACGAGCAAGATCGCGAGCGGACGCGATCTGTTCCAGATCTCGACGCTCGGCTTCCGGGGCGAGGCGCTTCCGAGTATCGCGGCGGTGTCCAAAGTCCGCTGCCTGAGCGCCTCCGAGTCCGGGGGACTCGGCAGGCTGCTCGAGATCGAAGGCGGCACCGTCAAGCGTCACGAGGACGCGGCCGCGCCCAAAGGCACGGACATGTCGGTGAAGGAGCTCTTTTACAATACGCCGGCGCGGCTGAAGTATATGCGGACGATTCAGACCGAGCTGTCGCATTTGTCCGACGTCATTTACAGGCAGGCGCTTGCGCGGCCCGACATCGCGTTTACGTTTTCCCACAACGGCACCGTTCTGCTCCGCACGCCGGGCAACGGCGACCTGAAGCAGGTCGTCGCGGCCATCTACGGATCGGGTCCCGCGAAAGCGATGCTGGAAGTACAGGCGGACGGCCCGGACTTCTCGCTGTCCGGGCTGACGGCCATGCCCATCGAGACGAGGTCCAGCCGAGGGGCGGTCACCGTCATCGTCAACGGCAGGTTCGTGCGCAGCCCGGCGGTCGTTCAGCCGCTGCTTCAGGCTTACCACACGCTGCTGCCGATCAACCGTTATCCGCTCAGCGTCCTGCATTTGCGGATGCATCCATCGCTCTTGGACGTGAACGTGCATCCGGCAAAGCTCGAGGTTCGGTTCAGCAAAGAAACCGAGCTGCGCGCGTTCGTGGAGGCGGCGGTAAAAAAGGCGCTCGAAGCCTATGCCTATATCCCTTCGGGCACCGCCGTGCGCAAGCCGAAGGAACAGACGTGGCAGCAGGAGCAGATCCGCTTCCACGTGCCGCCGATCGGTGCGTCTGAAGCGTCGTCCGTTCCGGAGGCGCCCAGGCAAGCAATCGATCCTGCGAGCCCTGATGCACAGAAGTATGCAGGCGCAAAAGGTGCGGGTTCGTCAAGCGAAGCCGATCCCGCTTCGCCAAGGGACGCCTCAACCGGCTTGACGGCGATCGGCGCATCCGATTCCGCCGCCTCTCGTTCGCCGTCCGATGACTGGCGGTCGTACGATTCGGCGACGCAGCCGGCTTCGCAGCGACCGTCGTTCGAACGCTTCGCGCCGGCGTCAAGCGGGTATAAAAAAGCCGGCGATGCGATGGCAGGGAGCGATTCGGCTCCGAACCTGCCGCTCTCCGGCATCGATTCGGCAGCGAACCTGCAGCTGTCCGCTGCCGATTCGGCAACGCCTGCGCGGCCCTGGTCAGAGGGGGCGTCCGATAGTCGCAAGGATGCGCTTCGAGAGTCGAAGACGTCGGACTATTCGGCAGCGCGCAGGGACCCTTGGAACGACAGGGGGCGGAAGTCCGAGACTTCGGCGCTGCAGGACCATGTATGGCGGACGGCGTTCGGGGCAGCCGGCGCGGAGACGAAGCCCGAATTTCCCGAACTGTATTGGATCGGACAGCTGCACGGCACCTATATCGTCGCGCAGAACGACACCGGACTGTATCTGATCGATCAGCATGCCGCGCACGAGCGTATCCATTACGAGATTTACTACGATAAGTTCGGCGATCCGGCTGCCGCCAGCCAGGAGCTCCTGCTGCCGGTGACGCTGTCGTTCGCGCCAGACGAATACGCGGCGATCCGGGGCAAGCTGCCTTGGTTCGAGCTCGCGGGGGTATATCTCGAAGACTTCGGAGGCAATACCTTTATCGTACGGGCAGTGCCGCATTGGCTGCCCGAGGGCGACGAGGCGGACATCGTCCGGGAGATGGCGGATTGGATCCTGAAGGAGCGCGGCATCGACTTGCACAAGATCCGGGAGAAGGCCGCGATCCTCTGCTCCTGCAAGGCGTCCATCAAAGCGAACCAGGCGCTCACGCGCGAAGCCGGCGAGACGCTGCTGCGCAGGCTGGCGGCATGCAAACAGCCGTACACATGCCCGCACGGACGGCCGATCGTCGTCAGCTTCACGACCTACGAGCTGGAGAAAATGTTCAAGCGGGTGATGTCTTGATAGTGACGACCGCCGAAAAGCCCGACGAGGCGATTGTCGCGTATGCGCAAGCGCTGGCGGCCGAGCTCGGCTGCCGCTTCGCGGAGCGCAGGCGCGAGACGCTGGCGGGGCTTGCGCGCAAGTACCCCGAGGCGGCTGACGGCATTCTGGTCGCCGGGCCGCAAGGCCTCAGGTTCGCCGCCGAAGGCGCCGAGCCGCTGTTCTACCATCCGAGCATGGCGCAGATTCGCGTCAAACGGCTGCTCGAGGGCGAAGGCGATGCGCTCGTCGACGTGAGCGGCATACGGACCGGCGACGTCGTCGTCGACTGCACGGCCGGGCTCGGCGCGGATGCGCTCGTCCTGTCCTACGCGGCCGGGCCGGGAGGCCGCGTGACCGCAGTCGAGGCTTCTCCCATCTTGTACGTCGTCGTGCGCGAAGGCCTGCGAGCCTACCGAAGCGGATTGCCCGAGCTCGACGACGCCATGCGCAGAATCGAGATGGTTCACGGGGAGCATCTCGACGCGCTGCGCGGACTGCCCGACCGAAGCGCCGACATCGTCTATTTCGACCCGATGTTCGCGCGGCCCGTGCTCGGCTCGGCATCGCTGCGGCCGCTGCGGCATTACGCGGAAGGCCGCTCGCTGCTTCCCGAAGCCATCGCGGAGGCGCGGCGCGTCGCGCGGCGCGCAGTCGTGCTGAAGGACCACAAGACGAGCGGCGAATTCGAACGGCACGGATTCCGGCGGGCCCGGACTTCTTATTCGGCCGTAGACTATGGAGTGATCGGGATTCAATGACGAACAACAAGCCCCCGCTGATCGCGCTGGTCGGTCCGACGGCCGTCGGCAAGACGGCGACGAGCCTTGCGATCGCCAAGACGTTCGGCTGCGAGATCATCAGCGGGGATTCGATGCAAGTATACCGGGGGATGGACATCGGCACGGCCAAGCTGCCCCTTGAAGAGCGCGAGGGCATCCCGCATCACCTCATCGATATCAAGGATCCAGCAGAACCGTTCTCGGCGGCGGATTTCCAGGAGGCTTGCGAGGGTGCGATCCGCGACATTCAGAGCCGCGGACGTATCCCCTTTATCGTCGGAGGGACCGGCCTTTACGTGGAGTCCGTGTGCTACGGCTTTCGGTTTCAGCCTTCCGGCGGCGATCCGGCCTTCCGGGAGGCGATGCAGGCGCTGGCCGAGCGGGAAGGCGCGGATGCGCTCCACCGCAGGCTGGCCGAGGTCGATCCGGCCGCGGCCGCGAAGCTTCATCCCAACGACGTCAGACGCGTGATCCGGGCGCTCGAGATTCGCGAAACGACGGGAATTCCCGCCTCCGAGCAATTGGGAGAAGCGCGGGGCGACCGCAAGGAATCGCCTTACAATCTCGTCCTGATCGGTCTCCATATGGAAAGATCCCGCTTGTACGCGCGCATCGGAGAGCGGGTGGACGCGATGCTCGAGCAAGGTCTGCTGGAGGAAGCGCGGGGGCTGCTCGCAAGCGGGCTGCCGTCCTCGGCGGTATCGATGCAGGCGCTCGGCTACAAGGAGATGGCCGCGTATCTCGAGGGCCGGGCGACTTACGAAGAAGCCGTCGAGACTCTGAAGCGAGATACGCGCCGTTTCGCGAAGCGCCAGCTGTCGTGGTTCCGCCATATGCAGGACCTGATTTGGGTCGACGCCGACCCGCAAGCAAAAAACACAGAACTTTTGCAAACGATCTATGCTATAATAGCAGGAAAGTTAAAATGAGCTCCGAATATAATCGTACAAAAGAAACTCATGGCGATGGGGGATACCGGCAATGAACAAGTCCATTAACATCCAGGATACGTTTCTGAATCAACTGCGCAAGGATAGCGTGCCTGTCACCGTTTACCTGACCAATGGCTTCCAAATTCGCGGCGTCGTCCGCGCCTTCGACAACTTCACGATCGTCATCGACAGCGACGGACGCCAGCAGATGGTCTACAAGCATGCGATCAGCACGTTTACGCCGCAGCGCAACGTATCCCTTCAGCAGCAGGACACCGGGGCCAACGCTTGACGCCAGGCTTCCGGCTCAGCGCTTCATGCGAAACCTTTCACCCCCATTCGGCGTCTAAATGAATAGCCAGGCCACAGGGCAACCCAAAACTTGGGTTGTTCTTCTTTTAGGCGGGTATGGTATACACAGAGAAAAACCAACTGTAAAAAGGGGAGAACAGTCATTGGCTCAGACACCACCGAAACAGTCCCGCAGCGGGAAAGGCGGCAAACCGCCCCGCAAGAGAGGGCGCGGAAAAGTCGCACTCATCTGGTTCATCTGCATCGCCGTCCTGGCGGTTCTCGCCGCGGCGGTAGCCTACCTGCTCGTCATCCTGAACGGCGAGCGCATTCTATCTGCGAACATCAACAAATTGGATCTGGACCGGTCGACGATCGTCGCGGACGCCAGCGGCAACCAAATCGCCAAAATATCGATTGCGGGCGGCAACCGCGAATATGTGCAATACAAGGATATTCCGAAAGCGGTCCGCGACACCTTCGTAGCGGTCGAGGACAAGCGGTTCTACGAGCACGGCGGCGTCGACCTGTTCGGCATCGGGCGCGCGCTGGCGAAGGACGTCGTGGCCCGGAGCATGGTCGAGGGCGCGAGCACGATTACGCAGCAGCTGGCGCGCAATCTGTTCCTGAACGCGGACAAAACCTGGTTCCGCAAAGGCACGGAGGCTTCGATCGCCCTGGCCCTTGAGCGGCATAAATCCAAAGAAGAGATTCTCGAGCTGTACTTGAACCGGATCTACTTCGGCAATGGACAGTACGGCATCAAGACCGCGGCGAAGTTCTACTTCGGCGTAGGCGATCTGGATCAGCTGAAGACGTGGCAGATCGCCACGCTCGCCGCGATTCCAAAGGGACCGAGCATCTATAATCCCTACAAGCATCCGGACAACTCGATGGAACGGCGCGCCGTCGTTCTCCGGCTTATGACGGACCAAGGCCTCATCACCGAGCAGGAGCGCGCCGAAGCGGCCGCGATCGTCTACAAGCCGTCGATGGCGATGACGAACACGAGCAAGTTCGCGAGCTACACGGACTATGCGATCGACGAGGCGCTGGATAAGCTGGGGCTGACGGAGGAACAGCTGCTTTCTGGCGGCTACACGATTTTCACGACGATCGATACGAAGGCCCAGACGGCCATGGAGAGCGAATTTTCCAAGGACGCCAACTTCGAGAAAAGCAAGGACGACACTCCGATCCAAGGCGCGATGGTTATCATGGATCAGCACGACGGGTCGCTGAAGGCGATGGTCGGCGGCCGCGACTATCAGAAGAGCGGGCTCAACCGGGTGGAAAGCCAGCGGCAGCCCGGTTCCTCGTTCAAGCCGATCGTCTCCTACGGGCCGGCGCTCGAGACCGGGAACTACACGCCGGATTCGACGCTGCGCGACGACAAGATCTGCTACAACAACGGAAAGTACTGCCCGAAGGATTCGAACAAGAATCCGTATGTCGGAGCGATCGCGATGAAGGATGCGATCAAAGGCTCGATCAATCAGCCGGCTGTCTGGCTGCTCAACGAGATCGGCGTGTCCACGGGCGTCAAGTTCGCCTCCAAGCTGGGCATCGATCTCGACAAAAACGACCGCAACCTCGCGATCGCGCTCGGGGGTCTGACCAAGGGCGTGACGCCTGTGCAAATGGCGCGTGCCTACGGCACGTTCGCGAACGGCGGGCAGCTGCAGGACGCGCATGCGGTTTTGAAGATTACGGACGCTTCCGGCAAGACGGTCTATTCGTTTAAAGCGCCTGGCGACAACCAGGTCATCAAACCGATGACCGCCTATTACGTGACCGAGCTCATGAAAGGCGTCGTGAGCGGGGGGACGGGCACGAAGGCGCAGATCGGCGGCCGCACGGTCGCGGGCAAAACGGGTACGACGCAGCTCGGCCTGAAGGGCGCCAGCTCGTCCGGCAACCGCGACGTATGGTTTGTCGGCTATACGCCTGAATATACCGCGGCAGTGTGGATGGGCTATGACAAGACCGACAAGGACCACTATGTAAAAAAGAGCAGCGGTCAGGCGGCGGCGCTCTTCTCCAAGGTGATGACCAAGGCGCTGGAGGGCAAGGAAAAGCTGTCGTTCCCCGTGCCGGATCAAGCGAAAGAGCAGCCGACGCCAACGCCTAACACGCAGGCGATCACCGACCTGTCCGGCGTCTACGATAGCGCGCAGGTCGCCGTCGAGCTGAATTGGACGGCCGTCTCCGGCGATGACATCACGTACAAGATTTACCGCCAGGGCGGCGGGGAAAATAGCTTCAAGCAGCTCGTCGAATCGGTGACGCCGTCGTTCGAAGATCTGTCGATCCTGCCGGATATGTCGTATACGTATTACGTCAGGCCGTATGATCCGAAGACGGGGACCGAAGGACCCGAGTCGAATCATGTGACCGTGTCGGTGACGACCGAGCTCGAGCCGACACCGACGCCTACGCCGACGGAGACGCCGCCGTCTGAAGAAGGCGATGGGGATCAAGGCGAACAGACAGGCGAACCGACGCCGGACGGAGGTCAGCAGACGCCGGATGGAGGACAGCAGACACCGGATGGAGGCCAGCAGACGCCGGACGGAGGTCAGCAGACGCCGGATAATACAGCGTCGCCAACGCCGACACCGACTCTGTCGCCGGCGGCCACAGTTACGGACGGGCCGGTAGCCAAAGCCGATACCACCCCGTCCATCCTGCCGACCGAGACGCCTAAGGGCAAGGCCGAGAAGGATAAAAAGAAAGGGAGAACGGACGTTCAGGCGACTTCGACAGATCTGCAGTCGCCTTCGCCTTGACGATGCGAATAGAGACAAGCGCAGCCGCGCTTGTCTTTTTTTCGTTTATTGTACAGAATAGGTTCATTGTAGATAGAGTAGATGGAGGAATCGACGATGGAATGCAAACGGGTTACCGAGCAAAAAGAATTGGAAGGCTGTCTGGCTGTTCGCATGGAAGTTTTCGTCAAGGAGCAAGGCGTCTCGCCCGAGGAGGAAGTCGACGAATACGACGCATCTCCTGCGGCATGCCGGCATTTTCTGGTGACGGACGAACAGATGCCTGTAGGAGCCGCGCGGTGGAAAACCTACGAACCGGGTGTCGCGAAGCTGCAGCGGATCGCGGTTAAGCTGCCCTATCGCGGGCGCGCGATCGGCAGCCTGCTGGTGCAGGCGATGGAGCAGGACGCTTTGTCGCTCGGCTACCGGGAAGCGATTCTCGACGCGCAGTGCAGCGCGGAGGCTTTTTACGCCAAGCTGGGGTACGAGACGGTGTCGTCCGAGCCGTTCTACGACGCGGGCATTTTGCACGTGAGGATGCGCAAGGCTTTGCGCTGAAAAGCGCTCAACTGGTTCAATAAGGCAAGTTGTGGTAAGCTTTGTGTAAACCTGATTATCGTGAACGAGAGAGGATTTATGAAACGAAAATTTTCCGATCGGGCCAACTGGCGCCGCATCTTGAAGAAAAACTATGCCTGCATCCCGATGGACGAACCCTATTTTCGCGGATTCGTGACGTTGTATCGGATTCAAGACCTGCGGGATCCGCTTTGGAAGGAATATAACGGCAAGCGGATGTGCCTCGCGGACAAGGGTTATTTGTGGACGCAGCATTATCCGCGCGGGGAGCACTTCGTCGTGACGACGATGTTCGACCACCGCGGGCAGGTCGTCCAATGGTACATCGATATTTGCAAGACGCAGGGGTTGACGGACCAGCAGGTGCCTTGGTTCGACGATTTATACCTCGATATCGTCGTGCTGCCCACCGGCGAGACGCTGCTGCTCGACGAGGACGAGCTGGAGGAGGCGCTCGACGACGGCCACATCACCCCGCGGGACGCTGCGATGGCCCATCGGACCGCGCAGCGTCTGCTATCGCTCATTCGGCAGAAGAAGTTTCCATACTTCGACATGAGTCTGAAACATCGCAAGCTGTTTTTGGAGCGCCTTGGATGGGAGGGCGGGACGCCGTGAACGGGGACGCGAGGCAGGGGCCGGAGCCAAGCTTGCGCGGCGTTCGGAGCCGCCGCAAACGGTTCAAATTCGCCGCATACGTCGTCTATGCCGGGCTGCTCGCGCTGTTCGTTTGGTGCGGCAGCCTGTTTGTCGTCATCAACCGCTTCGAAGGCGAGCCGCGGGAGGGGCTGCCTGCGCAAGCGGACGTCGGCATCGTGCTGGGCGCGTCGCTCTGGGACAACAAGCCGAGCCCGGGTTTGATCGAGCGTCTGGACCAAGCGCTGTCGCTTTACCGTTCGCATGTTTTCGGCCGCTTTATCGTCACCGGCGGCTTGGATGCCGGAGGCGCCGTTCTGACCGAGGCGGAAGGTATGCGGAATTACCTGCTTCAGCAAGGCGTGCCCGCAGATCGAATCGTCGTCGAGCCTTCGGCGACGAGCACGTACGAGAATCTCAAGTTTTCGCAGATCATCATGCGAGAACGCGGATGGCGCACGGCGGTCATCGTCACGCATCAATACCACGGCTCGCGCTCGCTGGACATCGCCGAAGCGCTGCATTACGAACGGCCGCAGGTCAGCGTGACGCATTCGAAGGTGATGAACATGGCCTATCACCGATCGCGCGAGGTGCTCGCCTACACGAAGTGGCTGCTGCAAAAATGGCTGTAGCGGCAGCCCCTCTGCATGATGCCTGGCCGGCCCGAATAGACTGATAATGCGGCGTTCGCGCCGACTTTTCGTCTGCGGGGTGAAGCCGTTCATGAATGCGAGAGCGCCGGGCGAGCGGGATAGCGCCGCCGCAGCGAGGCCCGCCCGACAGATTAACGTGGTGCTGAGGAGCCAGGACGCGGCGCCATCCACGACAGCCTCGAATCCTGAGGCGCTGGCCGCAGCGCGCGGTCTGCCGTCCTCCGGTCCGTGGGCTATGTGGCAGCAGGAGCTGGAGCGCATGGTCGGCCTCGACAATGTGAAGGAGCTCGTGTACGAGATCTACGCGCTTCTGCAGATCGCCCAATATCGTGGCGACGCGGGATTGCACAGCCAATCGCACGTCTATCATATGATTTTCAAAGGCAATCCGGGGACCGGCAAGACGACGGTCGCCCGGCTGCTCGCCAAGCTGTTCCAGAGCATGGGGCTGCTCAGCAAGGGGCATCTGGTCGAGGTCGAGCGCGCGGACCTGGTGGGCGAATACATCGGACATACGGCGCAGAAGACGCGCGAGCTCGTGAAGAAGGCTTTGGGCGGCGTCTTATTCGTCGACGAAGCGTACAGCCTGGCCAGGGGCGGGGAAAAGGACTTCGGCAAGGAAGCGATCGACACGCTCGTCAAGGCAATGGAAGATCATCGCAATCAATTCGTCCTTATCCTCGCCGGTTATCCGCTCGAGATCGAGATGTTCATGATGACGAACCCTGGCCTTCCGTCCCGCTTTCCGATCCAGATGGACTTCCCGGACTTCACGGTGGACCAGCTGCTGCAGATCGCGGAAGGAATGGCCAGGGAAAGGGACTATGTACTGTTGCCCCAAGCGGTCGCCAAGCTGAAGCAGAACGTGCTTCAGGAGCGCGAAAACACCGCTCACCCGTTCAGCAACGCGCGGTACGTGCGCAATATGCTGGAGCGGGCCATCCGCAATCAGGCGGTGCGCCTCTTGCAGCAATATCCGTCCGCTTCGCCTACGAGGCAGGAGCTGGTCGGCATACGTGCGGAGGATCTGAAGCCGCTGCCCGCGACGGGAAATCCTTCCGGACCTGCGTTTGGATGGGGCTTCAATTAGACGCGGCGGCAAGCGGGTATAGTATAGGAAAACGACAATACGCACTGGAGGCAGCCGGACGATATGAAGCCTAATTCTTACGATACGGGGGCGCAGCAAGGCGAACGCGCGCTGCTCGTCAGTCTGGTTACCGATGCGGTGCGCCATTCGGGCGCGGATCCGGCGCATTCGCTGGACGAACTCGCCCATCTCGCCGAGACGGCCGGCGTCGAAGTCGTCGGACGCCTCATGCAGAACCGCGACGTGCCGGACACGAGGTGGTTCGTCGGCAAAGGCAAGGCTCAGGAGCTGAAGGAACGGATCGCCGAGGAAGAAGTTACGACGGCGATCTTCGACCAGGAGCTGTCGGGCGTGCAGGTGCGCAACCTTGAAGAGGAGCTGGACGTCAAGATCATCGACCGCACGCAGCTCATATTGGATATTTTCGCAGGGCGGGCCAAGACGAGGGAGGGTATTCTTCAGGTAGAGCTCGCCCAGCTGACCTATCTGCTGCCCCGGCTCTCCGGTCAGGGGAAAAACCTGTCGCGGCTCGGCGGCGGCATCGGTACGCGGGGACCCGGCGAGACCAAGCTGGAAATGGATCGCCGGCACATCCGCAACCGGATCGGCGAGCTCAAGAGGCAGCTGGAAGGCGTGACCGCGCACCGCAAGCTGCACCGCGAGCGCCGCAAGAAAAACGGCGTCGTACAGGTGGCGCTCGTCGGTTATACGAACGCGGGCAAGTCGACGCTGCTCAGACAGCTCACGAGCGCCGACGTGCTGGCGGAGAACAAGCTGTTCGCTACGCTCGATCCGACTTCGCGGGCGCTCGCGCTGCCGAGCGGCAAGGAAGTGCTGCTGACCGACACGGTCGGATTCATCCAGAATCTGCCGCACGATTTGGTCGCCGCGTTCCGGGCGACGCTGGAGGAAGTGAACGAGGCCGATCTGCTGCTGCACGTGGTGGACGCCTCCTCGCCCATGAGGGACCGGCAGCGGACTGTCGTGGACCAGGTGCTGTCCGAACTCGGCGCGGGCGGACAGCCGACGCTGCTCGTGTACAACAAGATCGACGAATGCCCGCCTTCCGCGATCGGATTGCTGGCGGGCGGCCCGGATACGCTGCGCGTGAGCGCGTTTAGCGAGCGGGATATGGAGACGCTCGTCCGGCGAATCGAGGACAAGCTGCTCGGAGGCGTCAGGCAGCTGTCGCTGCCCGCTTCCCGCGGCGAGCTCGCTGCGCTCGCTTATCGCGTTGGCGAAGTGCTGGAGCAGGAGACGGACGAAGACCGGCTGCTTCTGAAGCTGCGGATCAATCCCGCGGCTTTGGAGAAGTACGGTCGTCCGCTGGAACATTATTTCGTGGAAAACATGGATACGGTATAGTCGTCAGGGCGAGAACCGGTTCGGAATGGGAGCAGGAACGATAATGGCACATGAAAGCAATCTAGACACGGAACTTGAATGGCAGCGTCTGTCCGAGCGGGCGGAGGCGCAGACGGCGGTGCGGTTTGCGGAGACGGACCGCATCGGCGAGCGCAACAATTGGAAGGTCATTCGCGCTTTTCGCAAGCATAAAGTGAGCGATTACCACTTCGCCTCTTCGACCGGGTACGGCTACAATGACCGGGGGCGCGAGGTGCTGGATCTCGTGTATGCGGATGTGTTCGGAGCGGAGGCCGCACTGGTGCGGCCTCATTTTGCGTCCGGCACGCATACGATCTCGACCGCGCTGTTCGGCGTGCTTCGCCCGGGAGACGAGCTGATCTTCGTCACCGGCGATCCGTACGACACGCTGCGCAAAGTGGTGGGGCGTCCCGGCGACGGCATCGGCTCTTTGTCCGACTGGGGCATCGCGGCGAAGTCCGTCCCGCTGCTTGCGGACGGCGGCCCGGACTGGGCGGCGATCGCGGCGGCCGTGACGCCGCGCACCCGCGTATTCGCGATTCAGCGGTCGCGCGGATATGAATGGCGTTCATCGTTTACGATCGCGCAAATGGAAGAGATGGTCGCCAGACTGCGAAAGATCAAGCCCGACGCGATCATCTTCGCGGACAACTGCTACGGCGAATTTACCGAGGAGCGCGAACCGTGCGAGATCGGCGTCGACCTGATCGCAGGTTCGCTCATAAAAAATCCCGGCGGCGGCCTGGCCGCGAGCGGCGGCTATATCGCCGGGAAGCGGGAGCTCGTCGATCAGGCTGCCTACCGCATGACGGCGCCGGGCATCGGCGCCGAGGTCGGGGCGATGCTGGGCACGACGCGTTCCATTTACCAGGGGCTGTTCCTGGCGCCGCTGCTGGTGTCTCAAGCGGTGCGGGGGAGCATCTTCGCCGCTGCCATATTCGAGATGCTCGGCTTCGAGACGAAGCCAGGCTGGGACGAGCCTCGTACCGATCTCATCCAAGCGATTGCCTTCGGCTCCGAAGCGCCGCTCATCGCGTTCGTACAGGCCGTGCAGCGCGCAGCGGCCGTCGATGCGCATGTCGTGCCCGAGCCGTGGGAAATGCCTGGCTACGAGCATCCCGTCATTATGGCGGCGGGCACCTTTATTCAGGGCGGCAGTCTCGAGCTGTCCGCCGACGCCCCGATTCGAGAACCTTACATCGCTTATATGCAGGGCGGCTTGACTTACGCGCATGTGAAGCTCGCCATGCGCGAAGCGTGGGAGACGCTGCTTAAGCGCGGGATGTTAGGCGATATGTCAGTATCGCGGGATTAGTGGACGGCTGTTCCTTCGTCTGCGTTTGCTTATTGGAAATAAACCTTACATTCCTTGACACGTTTTGCGGGCCGGGCTACAATGGGGGTAGTTGCAAAATTCCGCGCCGAGATGGAAGGTTGATACGAAATGGCTGGCGACGAAATACGCAGAAATATGGCGCTGTTCCCGATTGGCATTGTCATGAAGCTGACCGATCTGACCGCCCGGCAAATCCGATATTACGAACAACATGAGCTCATCCAACCTGCGCGCACGGCCGGCAATCAACGTCTGTTTTCGTTCAACGACGTCGAGCGCCTGCTCGAGATCAAAGCGCTGATCGAGAAGGGCGTAAATATTGCCGGGATCAAACAGGTGATGAACCCGGTCGGCGACGGCGCCGAGGACGCGACGGTGATCAACGAGCTGTCCGAGGTCAAGCGCCGCGAGATGACGGAATCCCAGCTTCACCGCATGCTCAAGCAGCAGATCATGTCCGGCAACAAACGCCCGGGCCAAGTGTCGCTCATTCAAGGCGAGCTGTCGCGGTTCTACAAGAACAAGTAGCGGTACCCAACAACGACTATTTCTTAGGAGGCTGTCATGAGCTACTCACGCGAGGATATCATTCGGATCGCCAAGGAAGAAAACGTACGCTTCATCCGCCTGCAATTCACGGATCTCATGGGCATCATCAAAAACGTAGAAATACCGGTCAGCCAGCTGCCGAAGGCGCTGGACAACAAGATGATGTTCGACGGCTCCTCGATCGAGGGGTACGTGCGCATCGAGGAATCCGATATGTATCTATATCCGGACCTCGATACTTGGGTCGTTTTCCCGTGGGTCACCGAGGATCGTGTCGCCCGTTTGATCTGCGACGTCTACATGCCCGACGGCACGCCGTTCGCAGGCGATCCGCGCGGCATTCTGAAGCGCGCGCTGGAGGAAGCCGAAGAGCTGGGCTACACGTCGTTTAACGTCGGGCCGGAGCCGGAGTTCTTCCTGTTCCAGACGGACGAGAAGGGCAATCCGACGACCGAATTGAACGACCAGGGCGGATACTTCGACCTGGCGCCTACGGACCTCGGCGAGAACTGCCGCCGCGACATCGTGCTCATGCTCGAAGAGATGGGCTTCGAGATCGAGGCATCTCACCATGAGGTAGCTCCCGGCCAGCACGAGATCGACTTCAAATATGCGGACGCGATTCGTGCCGCCGACCAGATCCAGACGTTCAAGCTCGTCGTTAAGACGATTGCGCGCAAGCACGGCCTGCATGCGACGTTCATGCCTAAGCCGCTGTACGGCATGAACGGCTCGGGGATGCACTGTCATCAATCGCTGTTCAAAGGCTCGGAGAACGCGTTCTACGATGCGAACGACAAGCTCGGCCTGAGCACGGTGGCTCGCCACTATATGGCCGGTATCCTGCAGCATGCGCGCGGCATGGCCGCCATCACGAACCCGACGGTCAACTCGTTCAAACGGCTTGTTCCCGGTTATGAAGCGCCTTGCTACGTGGCATGGTCCGCCAGCAACCGCAGTCCGATGATCCGCATCCCGGCATCCCGCGGCCTGAGCACGCGCGTCGAAGTCCGCAATCCGGATCCGGCCGCCAATCCATACCTGGCGCTTGCCGTCATGCTGAAGGCCGGTCTCGACGGCATTCGCAACAAGACCGCGCTGCCTGCGCCGGTTGACCGCAACATCTACGTCATGAGCGAGGAAGAGCGGATCGACGCCGGCATCCCGAGCTTGCCGCTGAACCTCCGCGAAGCGCTCTCCGAGATGCTGAGGGACGAGGTCGTCTGCGAAGCCCTCGGCGATCACGCGCTGACTCATTTCTATGAAATGAAAGAAATCGAGTACGACATCTACCGCACCCAGGTTCATCAGTGGGAGCGGGATCAGTACTTGACGATGTATTAATATTTGAATCGTGGCAGCTGTTCTCGTTAGATGAGAACAGCTGTTTTTTATTTGGTATGGAGGGCGGGCTTTTGTCCTGGTGCGAGGGGAGAAGCGCCGTAAAATAAGCAGAAGCCCCGGACACCCGCGAGTGCGGGGCCGGGGCTTCGCTGAATAGATGAGGGTTGAGCGTTCATCCTCGATGCGACAAGAATCAACGAATGCTGCGGATTAAACCGATGACTTTGCCGAGAATGCTGACGTTGTTCAGTCGCAAAGGCTCCATTGTGCTGTTTTCCGGTTGAAGGCGGATATGATCGCGTTCCTTATAGAACGTTTTCACGGTCGCTTCGTCTTCTTCGGTCATCGCGACGACGATATCGCCGTTCGTGGCGGTCTGCTGCTGGCGCACGATCACGTAATCGCCGCTGTGGATGCCGGCGTCGATCATGCTGTCGCCCCGGACGGAAAGCATGAATACCGTCTGCTCGCCGACCATCTGAGCGGGAAGCGGGAAGTACTCCTCGATATTCTCGGTGGCCGTGATCGGCACGCCTGCAGTGACCTTGCCTACGAGCGGGACGGACCGAACGGACTGCGCGAACTGCACGACGGGATCCTGCTCGCCGTCCGTAATCTCGATCGCGCGGGGCTTGGTCGGGTCGCGCCTGATCAGGCCCTTCTTTTCCAGGCGGTCCAGATGGCCGTGCACGGTCGAACTGGAGGCCAGGCCGACAGCTTCGCCGATCTCGCGCACGGATGGGGGATAGCCCTTATCCTTGACTTCATTCTTAATAAATTCCAAAATGGCGGATTGGCGATTGGACATCTTCGACACGCGAAGCCCTCCTACTGACTTAAGAATTCATATGACAAATTATAACACAGAACCGGAGTTCGTACAAACATTCGTTCTTAGAGAACCTATGTTCGCAAAAACCGTTGACTCAAACATATGTTCGTGATATTCTCATATCAGAACAAACGTTTGGGGTGGATGAGATGGTACAAGTTCAGCTTCTCGGTTCGGAACGCAATTCGATGAAGGCGGGCGTTCGGTCCGGCAATCGCTATACATATAATAAGGAACGCAATGTGGGTGCCTCAGGCGCATCCGCCGGGTTCTCCGGAGCTTCTTCGGCGGGTAGTTCGTTCAAGGCACTCCTGACATTCAAGTTTTTGCGGCTGTTGTTCATTCCGCTGGCCGCACTGCTGCTCTATTCCGGTCTGACGATGATGACGGCTTCCGCCGAACCTGAGTCCGTACGTCCGGCTACCGCGGCTGAATCCACGATGACAGTCGACAGCGGCGACACGCTCTGGTCGATCGCCCAAGACGTCAAGCCGGACGGGATGAAGACGGGCGCAGCTGTGCATCTGATCATGAAGCGCAACGGTCTGACGTCTTCCTCGCTCGCTTCGGGACAGAGCCTAATCCTTCCGGCTAAGTTGTCTCCCTCCCACAACGGGGAGAACTGATCCTCGAAGCTATGTAGTGTTAGGGAGCAGTAGGAGACGATATAGAACGCATGTTCCATCGTCAGGGTGTTGCACGCTCTGTATTTAACGAATAGAATGCAGATGAGAGGCCGATGAACATCGGCTTTTTTGCATTTCGCCGCGCCTTGACATTCCCCTTGTTATCATGTCAAATTAGAAGAGGCATTCGGGAGGTGACCTTATGGAATTTGACAAGCTTATAGCGCGAATCAACGAACTTGCCCATAAACATAAAACGTCCGGTTTAACCGACGAAGAGACGGTCGAGAGGCAGAAGCTCCGGCAGCTCTACCTGGAAAATTTCAAGCGCAATTTCAAACAACAGCTCGACCAGATCGAATGGACCGACGAACCACCGGCCGATACGATTAAGCACTAATCGTAACCTTCGTAGAAGCGGCAATCGTTCCCGAAGCGGCATTCGTTTACGCTAACGATCGTGTTTGTCGGGCGATTCTTTTTTCAGGCAACGCGGCAATGCCGGGCGACGTACCGGTTTTGCCTATACATAGGAGGGTACGTATGTCACGTTCATGGGAACGCGCTGTACAGCGCAACACGAAGGAGATCAATAAGCGCCGCAAAAAAGAAGGCAAGCAAAGCCTGTCCTCGCCGGCGGTGCAAATCGATAGGTTTAAAGGGCGCAGTATCATTATGCCTTTTACGCTCGTATTGCTCATTTTGTTTTACATTTTAATGTTCAAACCTTGGTCCGCGGATTTTACGCAAAGCGCGGGGATGTTCTGGGCGACTGTCGGCTGCTACGTGCTGCTGGCCGTATTTTATTACCTGAGGCGGCCGTACTTGGCCGTATCGAAGGACAAGCTGGAGACGCGCAGATTCGCCGGCTTCAAGACGTTGAAGCCGCTTGAAGTTCGCAAGATCGTTCAGATGCCCGGTTATATCGTGATCGAGACGATCAAAGGCGGCAACTGGGTATTCTCCAAGCTGATGAACCGCTACCCGCTCGAGGCGATGTCCGTTCGGCTCAAGGAATTCGCTAACCAGCACCAGATCGAATGGGAGACGCGCGCCAAATAAAGATGCGGTCGAGTCCGAGCCGGCAAATAGGCGGCGGACAACCTATTATTATAGAAGAAACGCGCACGGGAGAGATGGACGAGAATGAGCATTCAAGCGATCATGTTCGATCTGGACGATACGTTGCTGTGGGACGACCGCAGCGTCAAGCAGGCGTTCGAAGCGACCTGCGAGCAAGCTTCTAAGGAAGCGGACGTCGATGCGGAGGCGTTGGAGGAAGCCGTACGCAAGGAAGCGCGCGCGCTGTATGAGACTTACGAGACGTTCCCGTTTACGCAGATGATCGGCATTAACCCGTTCGAAGGGCTGTGGGGTAACTTTAGGGCGGGCGATCACGAGATGTTCCGCAAGATGGAGTCGATCGTTCCGACTTATCGACGCGAGGCGTGGACCCGAGGATTGGCTGCACTCGGCGTAGACGATCCTTCGCTTGGCGCCAAGCTGGCCGAGCTGTTCCCTGCGCATCGCCGCAAGCTGCCGCTCGCCTACGAGGAGACGTTCGAGGTGCTGGATGCGCTGAAGGGCAAGTACAAGCTGCTGTTGCTCACGAACGGCTCTCCCGATCTTCAGGAGGAGAAGCTTGCCATGACGCCGGAGCTCGTCCCTTACTTCGATGAGATCGTCATCTCCGGCAAGTTCGGGGAAGGCAAGCCATCGCCTAGGCTGTTCGAACATGCTTTGGAGCGTCTCGGACTGAAGGCAACTGATTGTGTTATGGTCGGAGATAAGCTCACTACGGATATAAAAGGCGCGAACGGCGTCGGAATGATCTCCATCTGGATCAACCGGCATGGCGCGGTTCGAAGCGATGAGATCGTGCCGAGCTACGAGATCGCGAGCCTAAGCGAGCTTCAGCCTCTCGTCGAGAAGCTGTCCGCGAACTAACAGAAAAGTGCCGGCTCCCTTCGTAGAAGGGGCCGGCACTTTTTCGCATTCTGCATCGTGATTATTTCACGAAGGTAGGATCCTCGTACGGGTGTGCGATCCAGCCTTCGGTTTCGATAAACAGGCGGACGGCAACGACTTTTTTAGACTCGGTCAAGGTGAAGAAATGCACGCTGCCTTCGGGGACGGAGATAACGTCGCCGGCGGTCAGGATAACATCGAAATAGCCGGTCGCTTCGTCGCCGCGGATGATGAAGATGCCTTCGCCAGCCGTAATCGCGCGAACTTCGTCCTCGGTGTGCGTGTGGATTTGCTCGAACTTCTTCAACAGCTCTTCGATGTTCGGCGTCGACTCGGACAGAACGACGATGTCCCATGTCTTGTAGCCGCGGCGTCCCGCCAGATCGCGGATCTCTGCGTCGAAGGTCGAGAGGATCTCTTGCTTGTCTTCGGCGGACAGCTCGAAATTTTCCTGCAGACGCTCCGGAAGCTTGGCCGGATTCCAATGTTCATACAATACGCCTTGTTTGTCCAGGAAGGACCGGACATTGTCTTCGCCTTCGATCAGTTCGTTGGTGTTGCGGACGCGAACCTTAGCCATGTTTAATTCCTTCTTTCCCACTATGAATTTGTTCATTTGTTGAGTAAATTATAAACCTGTCATTGCCGTTTGTCGACAGTATCCATCGTGATCTTTTCGGGAAGATAACATTCTGCTACTATAGAGGTTAATGATTTTACCTATGAAGATACCCGGAAAAGGATGATACGTCTAAATATGACTTTAACCGATAAGAAAGCCCCTTTGCAAGAGCAGCTGAAGAAGCGGATTCTCATTCTCGATGGCGCGATGGGCACGATGATCCAACAGGCCAATCTGACTGCGGAGGACTTCGGCGGCGAAGAGCTCGAAGGCTGCAACGAAATGCTCGTCCTGACCCGTCCGGACGTCATTCGCGGCATTCACGAGCAGTATTTGGCGGCGGGATCGGACATTATCGAGACGAATACGTTCGGCTCTACGTCCGTCGTGCTCGCGGAGTACGACATTCCCGAGAAGGCGCGCGAGATCAATCTGGCAGCCGCGCGGCTGGCCCGCGAAGCGTGCGACAAATATTCCACGCCGGACAAGCCCAGGTACGCGGCGGGCGCGCTCGGACCGACGACGAAGACGCTGTCCGTGACGGGCGGCGTTACCTTCGACCAGCTCGTCGCGGATTATCGCGAGCAGGTCGTCGCGTTGATGGAAGGCGGCGTGGATGCGATCCTGATCGAGACTTGCCAGGATACGCTGAACGTTAAGGCAGCGAGCATCGGCGTGCGAGAGGCGTTTGAGCAAGCCGGCCGCTCGCTTCCTATTATGATCAGCGGTACGATCGAGCCGATGGGGACGACGCTTGCGGGACAGAACATCGAATCGTTTTACGTGTCGCTCGAGCACCTCAACCCGGTGTCGTTCGGACTCAACTGCGCGACCGGGCCGGAGTTCATGCGCGATCATATCCGCACGCTGTCCGCGATCGCGAAGTCCGGCGTCAGCTGCTATCCGAACGCAGGTCTCCCGGACGAGAACGGACACTACCACGAGTCGCCCGAATCGCTTGCGCGCAAGCTGCGCGCCTTCGCCGAGCAGGGCTGGCTGAACATCGCCGGCGGATGCTGCGGTACGACGCCCGCCCACATCAAGGCGATCGCCGACGCGCTTGCGGACATGCCGCCGCGCCGTCAGGAAGGCGATCATCCGCCTGCGGTTTCCGGCATCGAGACGGTTTATATCGAGAGCGAGAACCGTCCTTATATGGTAGGCGAGCGTACGAACGTGCTCGGCTCCCGCAAGTTCAAGCGGCTCATCGCCGAGGGCAAGTACGAAGAGGCTTCGGAGATCGCGCGTGCCCAGGTCAAGAGCGGCGCGCACGTCATCGACGTTTGCCTTCAGGATCCCGATCGGGACGAGACGGAGGACATGAAGAAGTTTCTCGACTTCGTCACCAAGAAGGTCAAGGCGCCGCTCATGGTCGACACGACCGATCCGGCCGTCATCGATATGTCGCTGAAGTATATTCAGGGCAAGACATTAATTAACTCCATTAATCTTGAGGACGGCGAGGAGAAATTCGAAAAGGTCGTGCCGATCCTCCACAAGTACGGCGCGGCCGTCGTCGTAGGCACGATCGACGAACGCGGACAAGCCATCACGCGGGAAGACAAACTCGAGGTGGCGATCCGCTCGCACGACCTGCTGGTGAACAAATACGGCTTGCAGGCCGAGGATCTCATTTTCGACGCGCTCGTCTTCCCGGTCGGCACCGGCGACGAACAGTACATCGGCTCCGCTAAGGAGACGATCGAAGGCATCCGGCTCATCAAGGAAAGGCTGCCCAAATGCCAGACGATCCTCGGCGTCAGCAACATCTCGTTCGGCCTGCCCGAAGCGGGTCGCGAGGTGCTGAATTCCGTGTTCCTCTACGAATGCACGAAGGCGGGACTCGATTACGCGATCGTCAATACGGAAAAGCTGGAACGCTACGCATCGATTCCCGAGCATGAGCGCAAGCTGGCGGAGGCGCTGCTCTACGATACGAACGACGACACGCTGGCCGCCTTCGTCGCCGCGTTCCGCGACAAGAAGGTCGAAAAGAAGGTTAAAGCCGCCAACCTGCCGCTCGAGGAGCGCCTTGCGGGCTATGTCGTCGAAGGCAGCAAGGAAGGACTGCATGCCGATCTCGACGAGGCGCTGACGAAGTACGCGCCGCTCGACATCATTAACGGTCCGCTCATGGCGGGCATGTCCGAGGTCGGCCGGCTGTTCAACAACAACGAGCTGATCGTCGCCGAAGTGCTGCAGAGCGCCGAGGTCATGAAGGCGTCGGTCGCGCATTTGGAGCCGCATATGGAGAAGGCCGATTCGGCGGTGAAGGGCAAGATCATGCTGGCGACGGTCAAAGGCGACGTGCACGATATCGGGAAGAACCTGGTCGAGATTATTCTCTCGAACAACGGCTACAAGATCGTTAACCTCGGCATCAAGGTGCCGCCGGATCAGCTGATCGCCGCTTACCGGGAGGAGAAGCCCGACGCGATCGGCCTCTCCGGCCTGCTCGTCAAGTCCGCGCAGCAGATGGTGCTGACTGCGCAGGATCTGAAGAGCGCCGGCATAGACGCGCCGATCCTCGTCGGCGGCGCCGCGCTCACGCGCAAGTTCACGAAGACGCGGATCGCGCCGGAATATGACGGCGTCGTGCTGTATGCGAAGGACGCGATGGACGGTCTCGACCTTGCGAACAAGCTGAGCGATCCCGAACAGCGGGCCGCCATCGAAGAGGAGCATCGCACCGCGATCGCTACGCTCGACCGCGAGGAGGAGAAGCCTGCGATGCCTGCGCCTTCGCGCGCGCGCAGCGCAAGCATTTCACCGGACGCGCCCGTGTTCACGCCGCCGGATTACGAGCGTCATGTGCTTAGGGACTACCCGCTGGCGCATGTGCTGCCGTACGTGAACCTTCAGATGCTAATGGGTCATCACCTGGGACTGAAGGGCAATGTCGAAGAGCTGCTCAAGGCCGGCGACGAACGTACGGTTCAGCTGAAGGAGACGATCGACGGCATCATGGCCGACGCCCAGGCGAACGGCTGGCTGAAGCCGCAGGCGATGTACCGCTTTTTCCCCGCGCAGGGCGACGGCAACGACATTCTGATCTACGATCCGTCGGACCGCAAGACGGTCATCAAGAAGTTCACTTTCCCTCGGCAGGCGGTGGAGCCGCATCTGTGCCTGTCGGACTTCCTGAAGTCTGTAGACAGCGGCGTGATGGATACGGTCGGCTTCCTCGTCGTGACGGCGGGCAACGGTACCAGGGAACAGGCGGAAAAGTGGAAGGATAGCGGCGATTACCTGCGCTCGCACGCCTTGCTCGCAACGGCGCTCGAGGTGGCGGAAGGCATGGCGGAGCGGGTTCATCAGATCATGCGGGACAACTGGGGCTTCCCGGATCCGGCGGACATGACGATGAAGCAGCGGTTCGGCGCCCGTTACCAGGGAATCCGGGTATCGTTCGGCTATCCGGCCTGCCCCGATCTCGAAGACCAGGGTCCGCTCTTCGAGCTGATGAAGCCCGAGGATATCGGCGTTCATCTGACCGAAGGTTTCATGATGGAGCCCGAGGCATCGGTGTCCGCGATGGTGTTCGCGCATCCGGAGGCGAAGTATTTTAACGTAGACAAGGCCTAAAACGAGCATCCCCGAGGCGAATTTGGCTTCGGGGATTTTTACTTCCGGCCGTGCAATAGGGGAAGGGAAATATTCGAACTTTTCCCGGGAAAGCGCAGGATGCGACAACGAGTAACGCGATTCGCCCGTCAAAATGGCGCGCTTTCGACCGGACTCTATCGCGTCTGCACTCTTTCGACAGAATTGCGTCAATTGCGCGACAATTCACTCAATTTTGTTGCGGCGCGAAGGGCTCACATTTCCCGGCTGATACAAGGCGGAATAGTACGCACGCAATTTGCGGATCGACCGTTGCCGTACGAACGTACATTCTGTACAATAAAGGATACTAAATCGGAAACGACAGACGAGAAACGGAGCGATGCGGCATGAATCCCTGGACGGGCAAGGCGGCGACGATGGAGGAATGGCTGGATCACCTGAAGTTGAATCGGGAGATCATGGCGAACGTGACTTATTGGCATACGCAGCCCGCCCGTCCTGCGCGCACGGTTCCATTTCCCGAGGAGCTGGATCCCAGGTTGGCTGCGGCGCTCGGCGCCAAGGGGATAGGGACGCTTTATACGCACCAGGCGGCCGCGTTCGAAGCGGTGCGCGCAGGCCGTCATGCGGTGACCGTCACGCCTACGGCGTCCGGCAAGACGCTGTGCTACAATCTGCCTGTCCTGCAGCGGCTCCTGACCGATTCCAGCGCGCGGGCGCTGTACCTGTTCCCGACGAAGGCGCTCGCCCAGGACCAGGTGGCCGAGCTGCAGGAGCTCGCCGACGCGATGGAGGTCGACATCAAGACGCATACGTACGACGGGGATACGCCGCCGACGGTCCGTCAGGTCATTCGCAATGCGGGGCATATCGTCGTGACCAATCCGGATATGCTGCATTCGGCGATTTTGCCCCATCACACGAAGTGGGTCAAGCTGTTCGAAAATCTCAAATATATCGTCATCGACGAGCTGCACGCCTACCGGGGCGTCTTCGGCAGCCATGTGGCCAACGTCATCCGCCGGTTAAAGCGGATCTGCCGTTTCTACGGAAGCGCGCCGCAGTTCCTGTGCGCCTCCGCCACGATCGCCAATCCGCGCGAGCATGCGGAGCGTCTCGTCGAGGAGTCGTTCGCGCTCGTCGACGACAATGGCGCGCCGGCCGGGGAGAAGCACATGGTGTTCTACAATCCGCCGGTCGTCAATCAGCAGCTCGGCATCCGGCGCTCCAGCGTGCTCGAATCGCAGAAGCTCGCCGTGCTGCTGCTGAAGAGCGGTCTTCAGACGATCGTCTTCGCCCGCAGCCGGGTCCGGGTGGAGCTTCTGCTTACGTATTTGCAGGAGCTGACGAAGCGCGAGTTCGGGCCGAAGTCGATCCGCGGCTATCGGGGCGGCTATCTGCCGAAGCTGCGGCGCGAGATCGAGAAAGGACTGCGAAGCGGCGAGATCCGCGGCGTCGTCAGCACGAACGCGCTCGAACTCGGCATCGACATCGGCCAGCTGCAGGCTTGCGTGCTGAACGGCTACCCCGGTTCGATCGCGAGCACGTGGCAGCAGTCCGGACGGGCGGGACGCCGGCACGGCAGCTCGGTGACTTTTCTCGTCGCCAGCAGCAATCCGCTCGACCAGTATTTGATCCAGAATCCGGATTACTTCCTCGGCAGGCCGCCCGAGGAGGCACGCATACACCCCGACAACCTGCTTATTCTGCTCGATCATATCAAATGCGCGGCCTATGAGCTGCCGTTCGAGTCGGGCGACACGTTCGGCGGGGAGAAGCTCGTCGATTTGCTTGAGTTTCTCGCCGAAGAAAAGGTGCTGCACGAGACCGCGGGAAGGTGGTATTGGATGGAGCAGGCGTTCCCGGCTCACGGTATCTCGCTGCGCTCCGCGGCGCAGGAAAACTTCGTCATCATCGACATGACCGAGGGCCATCGCGTGCTGGGCGAAGTCGACCGGTTCGGCGCGCCGACCCTCATTCACGAGGAAGCGATCTACTTGCACGAAGGCGTGCAATATCAAGTGGAGAAGCTGGATTATCCGGAAAAGAAAGCCTATGTCCGTCAGGTGAACGTGGACTATTTTACGGACGCCAGTCTAGCGGTGGAGCTCAAGGTGCTCCATGTGGACAAGGAGCGCGAATCCCCGGGAGGCGCCATCGTGCGGCAGTATGGGGAGCTCATGGTGACCGCGAAGCCTACGATCTTCAAAAAAATGCGCCTGCGCACCCATGAGAACATAGGTTCCGGTCCTATTCATCTGCCCGAGGAGGAGCTGCATACGAGCGGGTATTGGTTCTCGTTCTCCGAAGAAGCGGCGGCCGGCAGGAGCGCCAACGACATGCAATCCGCGCTCCTCGGCCTCGCCAACGTGCTCGTGCATCTGGCGCCGCTGCATCTGATGTGCGACCCGATGGACATCTGCGTCGTTCCGCAGGTGAAGGCCGTGCATACGAAGCTGCCGACGATCTACTTCTATGATCGGTATCCCGGCGGCATCGGTCTTAGCCAGCGGCTGTACGAAAAGCATGACGAGCTGCTGGCCGAGGCCGGCCGCCTCATCGTCGGCTGCGGCTGCCTGAGCGGCTGTCCCGCCTGCGTGGGACCGATCGAAGAGGTCGGCCTGCTCGGCAAGGATCTGGCGCTCGGCCTGCTCGAGAAGACGGCGGGTGCGACGCGATGAGCAGTCTGCGCGACAGGCTGGACCGGCTGCGCGCGCATGCGGCGTCGGTCAAGGAATCGGAGGCGGCCGCGCGGGCGGCGGTCTTGGAGGAGACGCAAGGGACAGCTGCTGAGGAAATGTGCGGGGCAGCGGCGGTGGAGGAGACACAAGGGACAGCTGCGTCGGAGACGCGCAGGATCGCTCCGGCAGGGATCGACGGTACCGAGAGCGGGGGAGGTATCGGAGGCCTTGGGTCCGGCGGGAAAAATACAGCGAATGTCGCGGCTCAGGCAGGTTTGCATCCGGCGCTGACGGCGCTTAGCGTGTCGGAGGTCGCAGGCGAAGGCGGCAGCTTCTTGCGTCGCCGGGCGGTCTATCCGCTGGAACACAGACACGGCCACTACGTGCTGTCCGAACTGACGTCCAGCGCCCGCAGATTGCTGCCGATCGCTTCGCGACAGAACCGCACCCGGCCGGCGGCCGACCCCGCTGCAGAGCCCGAACAGATCGAAGCGCACCGCCTGCTGTTCCTCGATACCGAAACGACCGGACTCGGAGTCGGCACCGGCAATCTGCCGTTCATGATCGGAATCGGCTATGTGGACGCGGACGCCGGCACGTTCGTCGTCGAGCAGCTGCTCATTCGGCATCCCGGCGAGGAACGGGCGATGCTTGCTTATCTGCTCGGCCGGTTCGCGGGCATTACGCATCTGGTGACTTACAACGGCCGCTCGTTCGATTGGCCGGTTCTGACGAGCCGCTTCGTGCTGAACGGCTGGCGCCCGAGCGGGGTCGAGCCCGGGCACCTGGACTTTCTGCATCCGTCGCGGGCGCTGTGGAAAAACACGCTGCCGTCGTGCAAGCTGAGCCGCATCGAAGAGGACCGGCTCGGCATCGTGAGAGGCGAGGACGTGCCCGGATCGCTCGCGCCCGAGCTGTACATGCGCTACCTGAGCGACGGGGATGCGTCGCATCTTCGCGGCGTTTACATCCACAACGAGCGGGACATTCTGACCCTGGCCAGCTTGACCGTCCACTTCGGCGGCCTGCTGGATGGCCGGCTCGGGACGGAATGGGCGCTGCCGACCGAGCCGGAGGAGCTGTTCCGGACGGCGGCATGGCTGGACGAGCACGGCGGCGCGTCCCATGCGGAGCGCCTGTTCGAGGCGCTGTGCGCCGAGGGAACGACGGACGGCCGCTGGCTGCTCCTCGCCGCCGCCCGGTTCAAGCGGCTCGGCCGGATCGAGGAGGCGGTCGCGCTCTGGGAGCGGGCGGCCCGGCACGCCGAGTCGAAGCTGCTTCCCTCGGCAGAGGCGCATATCGAGCTCGCGATGCATCACGAGCATCGCTGCAAGGAGCCGCACGCCGCGCTCGCATACGCGGAGCGCGCGCTGGAGCTGCTGCAGCGCCGCCCGCAGCCGCGCCAGAACGCGTCGCGGGCGAAGGCGGAACTCGACGCTGTCAGGCACAGAATGGCGCGACTCCAGCGCAAGCTGCATGCGGCAGGCCGGCTCGGCTGATCACCGAGCCCGGCCTGCCGCTTCTATTCTCGAGCCGGACGGTTGCAGAGTAGTCGACAAAAGGGTATTGTGATTCATATAAAGTTGGCAGCATACGGCAAGGATGACTGCGTTAAAGGGGAACGAGGAAATGACGCAAGAGACGGTGCTGCTTCGCGACGATCGCTTCGCGGGGCGGCCGAAGGCGGTGCTGCTCGACCTCGACGGCACGCTCTACCGAGGGGAGACGCCCATCGAGGGCGCAGCCGACCTGGTGGACGAGCTGGAGCGGGCAGGCATCGCCTGCTGGTACCTGACGAACAACTCGACGCGAACGCCTGAACAGGTGGCGGCGCATCTGCATACATTCGGGATTGCCGCACCGGCCGATCGCGTCATCACGTCGGCCTCCGCCGCCGCCTACTACGCGAAGCAGCGGCATCCCGACGCTTCCGCTTACGTCATTGGCGAGCAGGGTCTGCGCGAGGCGCTCAAGGGGGCGGGCATCGCGATGCCCGGCGAGGAAGAATTGGCTGCCGGAGTGAAAGTGAACCTGATCGTTCAGGGGCTCGACAGGGGCGTTACCTACGGACAGCTGACCGCCGCGCTCGGCTACCTGCTGGCGGGCGCGGACTATTTGCTGACCAATCCGGACCGTAGGCTGCCCGTCGGCGACGGCTTCCTGCCCGGTGCAGGCAGCCTGGCCGCGCTGCTGGAGACAGCGAGCGACGTGGCGCCCGTCGTCATCGGCAAGCCTTCGGCCATTATGATGGATTACGCACTCGGGCTGGCGGGCGTCGAAGCTGCCGAAGCCTGGGTCATCGGGGACAACCCCTATACCGATCTTGCCGCAGGTCTGGCTGCAGGGTGTCCCACAGTGCTCGTCCTGACGGGCATTTGCGGCGCGGACGATTGGCGGGAACGCTGCGAGCGGGCGGGTGCCTTGCCCGATGCGGTGTGTGCCGGACCGGCCGAAGTCGGCCGTTTCATCTCGAGCTTCGGAAACGTCTGATTAGCGGAACGACGCCGCTCTACATATTGCTAGTTAAAGGCGAACGTAATACGAATCGATAGAGGACATCCTTCGCGGATGACAGAAGAAAGGATGAACGAAATGCCGGAATGGCCGGAAATGGATACCTATCGAAGATTGCTGTCGCCGCTCGTATGCGGGCAGATGATCCGGGACGTCGCGGTGAACCGCGACAAGACGATTAACGAACCGCCGGAAGCGTTCAAGGAAGCTTTAAAGGGCAAGCGCATCTTATTCATCGAACGACGCGGCAAGCATTTGCTGTTTCACCTCGATGACGGCAACCGGCTGCTTCTGCATCTGATGCTCGGCGGCTGGCTGTATTACGGACAGGAAGGCCCGAAGTCGGACGACCATTACCAGGTCATCCTGACGCTGGACGACGGCAACCGCTTGTTCTTCGCGGGACTGCGCCTGGGCTTCCTTCACCGGTTAAGCGCCAAGTCCGTCCTTGAGCGTCTGCACGATCTCGGTCCGGACCCGATGGATCCGCGCTTAACCCTGGCCGCCTTCTCTGCCCGTCTCAAGAAGCGGCGTGGCCGGCTCAAGCCCGTGCTGACCGACCAGAAGTTCCTGGCCGGCATCGGCAACTGCTATTCGGACGAGATATGCTTCGAAGCGCGCGTTCACCCCGCTTCGCAGATTGCCGCGCTGGACGAGGAATCGGTGGCCCGGCTTTATGAAGCGATGCGCAGCGTGCTGAAGGAAGCGGCGGACGGAGGCGGCTATATGGAGCATCCGCTCAGGGAAGGCGACGAGACGACGGGCGGCTATCTGGACAAGCTGAAAATCTACGACCGCGGGGGCGAGCCTTGCCCTCGCTCGGGCGACGAGATCGCAGCGGAGACGTTGGCTGGACGAAAAATGTTCTACTGCCCGATCTGCCAGAAGGAAGCCTAGCATGGCGGCGGTCGGCAGTCACGTAAGCACGCGGCGGGGCTTGTACGAGGCGGCCCGGGCGGCCGCACGCATGGGAGGCAATGCCTTTCAGTATTTCCCGTCCAATCCGCGCACGCTCGTCTCGAAGCGGGTCGACGAAGCGGATGCCGCCCGCTGCGCTGCGTTTTGCCGGGAAGAAGGCATCGTCTCGCTCGGCCACTCCGCCTATGCCGTCAATCCGGCGGCGACGGGAGACGCCGCGGACCAGATGACGGCCTGCGTGCTCGGGGACCTGGCGATCGCCGAAGCCTGCGGCTCGCTAGGCACCGTCGTTCATTTCGGCGTTATTCGCGGCGACGATCCCCTCCAGGGTTACCGCGACATGATCGCCTGGCTTGACCGGACAATGTCGAAGTGGGAGGGCAAGGCGAAGCTCCTGCTCGAGAACCAGGCCGGCAATCACGGCGACGCGGGCAAGACGCCCGAAGAGATGGTTCAAATTCGCTCCTTGTCCGCTTTTCCGGACAAGATCGGCTTTTGCTTGGACACCTGCCATTTGTTCGCCAGCGGCGAATGGAACGGCTCGGATTGGGGCGCGTTCGAGAAGCGCGCGGCGAAGCTCGGCTACTGGGATCATCTGGCGGCCGTACACCTGAACGATTCGCGGTATCCTTCGGGATCGCGCAAAGACCGCCACGCGCCGATCGGCGAAGGCTATATCGGCGACGACGGCTTCAGGGAGCTGCTGGCCACGCCCGAGCTTCGGGACGTTCCATTTGTGATGGAGACGCCGCCTGAAGCCGACGGCACGCACGAACGGCAGATCGCCCGGGTCCGCAAACTGATGCGCGAGGGGGACAATTAACGTGATTAACGTTTTTTTGGACGATGTGCGTCCGTGTCCGGCCGGCTTTGTGGCCGCGCATACGGCCGAGGAATGTTTGCTTCTGCTGCGCGAATATTCGGTTGGCATTCTGTCTCTCGACTACGAACTCGGCTACGGGCAGCCGAACGGGTATGCCGTCGTCAGCGGGCTCATCGCCGCCGGCACGCACCCCAAAGAAGTGTTCGTTCATTCCTCCAGCATGATGGGACGCGCGCAGATGGTTCGGGCGCTGCGCGACGCCGGCATCCCAGGCCTCGTCGTCCACGACGGTCCGATGCCGCCTGCCGTACTCGAGCAAGCTGCCGCCGCTGCGCGTGCCGGGCAGGATCGCGGGAGCGAACAACCATGATCGAGTGGGAAGCCCGTTCCTGGGAAAAAGAGCTGGAATCGCGGCAGGGCGCGCTTGCGCTTTTCGTCTATACGCCGCTCTGCGGCACGTGCACGGTTGCGAGGCGCATGCTGGAGGTCGCCGAGGCGTCGCTGCCGGGCGTCCGTCTTTTTGCAGCCAACATCAACACGATGCCCGGCCTTGCCGAGGCATATCGGATCGAGAGCGTGCCGTGTCTGATGCTGCGTCACCCGGACGGCTCATGGGAGAAGAAATATCGATTCGGATCGGTCGTCGAGGTTCGCGAGCGGCTGGCCGATTGTTTCAAGGGAGAGGAAGAAAAGTCATGATCGAATTGCGCAACATCGTTTGGCGCCGGGAGAACCGCGATATTTTGCAGGGCGTCGATCTTACGATCAAGGAAGGCGAGCGCTGGGTGCTGCTCGGACGGAACGGCTGCGGCAAATCTACGCTTCTCGAGATGATTACCGGTTATTTGTTTCCGACGAGCGGCACCGTTGACGTGCTCGGCAACCGGTACGGCCGGGTCGACGTGCGCGAGGTGCGCAAAAAAATCGGCAATATCGGTCCCTCGCTTATCGAGAAGCTGATCGCCCGGGATCCCGTCTGGGAGATTATCGTCGGCGGCATCAATGCTTATCTTCGAATTTACGAGGAGATTCCGGATGAGGTCAAAGCCAGGGCGCAGGAGGAGCTCGACCGCGTCGGACTCGGATCGCGCTTCGATCAGCCGTTCGGGACGCTCTCCCAGGGCGAGCGCAAGAAGGTGCTGCTCGCGCGCACGATGATGGCGGACCCGCGGCTGCTCATCATGGACGAGCCTTGCGCGGGGCTCGATCTGTACGAACGGGAGAAGTTTTTGGATTCGCTCGAGTCGCTGTCGAAGCGCGTGCAGGGGATTTTGTACGTCACCCACCATATCGAAGAGATCGTGCCGCTGTTCACGCATGTCGCGCTCATGGCGGAAGGCCGCATCATCGCCGCCGGTCCCAAGCGCGAGGTGCTGACGGCGGAGCTGCTTCGGGATGCTTACGACGTGCCGGTCGACGTACGGTGGATGTCGGACAGGCCTTGGATCACGGTGGAAAAGGAGGGGTAGCGTGTCAGCATTCATAGGATCGAGCAATCCCGGCTTTTCCCCCTACGCCATGGAAGAGCTGCGCAGAAGATGGCCTGACATCGCGCTCTCGGGGCTTGCGCCCGGCGAGACGTTCAGGCTCTCGCTCGAGGGGACGAGCGACCGGGATCTGGTTCGTCTCCTGCGAAGGGACGAGCCGATCTTCCTTCGGCATCTCTTTCCCGTCCGGGAGGAGCTGGCGATCCCCGAACAGGCCGAGGAGGTGGCCTCCGCGCTCGTGCGCTTCGCGGGCTCGCTCTCAAGCGAGACGAATGGCGCGAAGGTCGCGGTTCAGGTCCGCAAATCGCAGGACAGTCCGTTCCCGTTCTCGTCCGCCGAAGCGCGGGATCTAATGGTCCCCGCGCTGCTCGAGGCGGGAGCCGAGATCGTGTCGCGCGATGCCGACTGGATCGTGTCGGTCTACGCCGCGAAAAAAAGCCTTTATCTTGGACTGTCGGCGCCGGCCGACAATCTGTCCGATTGGCCCGGGGGCGCCGTGCGGTTCCGCCGGGAGGAAGGCCTCATCTCGCGCGCTGCGTTCAAACTGCTCGAGGCGGAGCAGACGTTCGGCCTGCCGTTCGAGCGGTTTACGAACGCGCTCGACCTGGGAGCGGCGCCGGGCGGATGGACGTCCGTGCTGCTCGAGCGGGGACTGCGCGTGACGGCGGTCGATCCCGCCGGCATGGACGAATCGCTGGCCGGACATCCAAGGCTGCGGCATTTGAGGCAGAACGCGGCGGATGTCGCGTTTGCGCCCGGCACGTTCGATCTGCTCGTCTGCGACATGAGCTGGGACCCGCATCATACCGCTCGGATCGTCAAGCAGATCGCGCCGGCGCTGTCCGCCGGGGCCTCTGTCATCGTTACGCTCAAGCTCATGTACAAGAAGCCGATGCAGACGATCGCCGATCTGCTCGCGTCGTACGAAGAAACGTTCGATATTCGGAGGGTCAAGCAGCTGTTCCACAACCGCGATGAAGTGACGGTCTGGATGCGGAAGTGACGGTTGGTGCCTAAAGGGCTTCCGGTCCGGGCGAGCGCGTGATATACTGAATGACAAACATAGCGAACGCCGGGAAAGCATCCCGCGCCCTATTCGGTTCCTCATGGAGCCGTCTCTGGCGCGGGATTTTTATTTGCCGAGACAGGAGGGAAAAGGATGGCTGGCGATCATCTTCGCGAATCGCTCCCCGCGCTCGAGGCCGGCGAGGTCGTATCGGGCAGGTACAGGGTGATCGGGAGTTTAGGACGCGGCGGGATGGCGCGGGTATACCTCGCCGAGGACACCAAGCTTGGCGGCAGGCTGCTAGCGCTAAAGCTGACGCGTACCTACGACCGCGGCGAGGGCTTCATCGCCGAGGCAAGGCTGCTCAGTGCGCTGCGGCATCCGGGCCTGCCGCAAATCGTAGATTACGAGCCGCCGGACGCAAGCGGGATTGCGCTGATCGTCATGGCATACGTCGAAGGAGAGACGCTGGCGGAGCTGATGCGCAGGCACGGGATGAGGCTGCCGTTTGCGCGCGCGCTGCGTTATTTGCTGCAGCTGGCGCGAACGCTGCAGTATTTGCATGCGCAGAACCCGCTCGTCGTTTTCCGCGACCTGAAGCCGGCCAACGTGATGATCGACGGCCGGGACGATGCCATCCTGATCGACTTCGGCATCGCCAGGGAGTTCAAGCCGGGCGCCGGGCGGGATACGCTCATGCTCGGCACGCCGGCGTTCGCCGCGCCCGAGCAACTCAAGGGCGAGCAGAGCGATGCACGGACGGACTTGTACGGACTCGGCGCCTTGGCCTATCATGTGCTGACGGGAGGCGGCTTTTATGCGGGGAGGCAGATGCCCTCGTCCGCTTGGCTGGGCGACGTGCCACCGGCGTTCCGCGAATCCGTGCTTCAGCTCTTGTCGGAACATCCTGCCGATCGTCCGGCGCGAGCGGCTGACGTCGTACGGGCATGGAGCGCATTCGCGGCGGACGAAGAGTCCGAGCCCGATGGCGTCCGAAGGCAGTCGCCCCGCGAGCTGTCGTCGCGGTCACCGGCGTCAACACGCGGAGCTTCCCGGCCAAGGTCGCCTCGCATCGTCGCGCTGATATCCGCATATCCCGGTGCGGGCGCGACTTTTGCTTCCCGGCTGCTCTCAGGCAGGCTGAACAAGCTTGGCGTATCGCATGCGCTGGCGGAATGTCCCGGCGTAGAGCCGGAGCTGTACCGATGGCTTGACGGAGACCGGCGGATGCCCGGACGGGCCGTATTCGCGGAGCCGTCCGGCATGGGGCCTGTGTCGCCGGCTTGGCGGGAAGGACACGCCGCGTATTATCCGCTTCGTCCGCATACGCCTCCCGGCGCCGTTCCCGAGGCGGTCTTCGGCAGTTGGCTGCGCGGACTAGGCGTGCCGGTCGCGCTGCTCGACGTATCGGAGGCTTGGCAAGCACCGGCCGTCGCCGATTGGCTGGCGGAGCACTGCGACGCGATTTATGCGCTGGCGGACCCGATCCCGGTCAAGTGGAGCGAGCGCAGGCAGCGCGGCTGCATGGAGCTGCTCGAGGCATCGGCCCGGGGCGGCGCGGATACGGGGTGGATCGCCAACCGTGACCTCGATTTTCCCGGTCGCTCAGAATGGCTGCGTCTTTTCCCGGAGAAGCCGACGCTCGAGATCCCGCAGCTGCCGCCCGCCCAAGTCGCGTCCTGGTTATGGGAAGGCGGGGATATCGCGCTGCCCCGGCGAGCGGAAGCCGCCGTGGACGCGTTCTGCGTCCGGTGGCTAATCGGGTAGTCCGTTCCGCCGGCTGTCGCAAGCTAGCAAAGTCTGCATCCCCGCCACGCTCCTTCCAGACTGCGGGTCGTACGCGTGTCTAAGGGGCGCGCGACCCAGCAAATTGGCGATTTCTGTATGCTTCATCCATTCGATCTAACCGGACGGGCATGTTACAATAGAGCTTAGCGGATTCCGGCCCGATTCGACGGATTCCGCAGTACGACATGATCGAGGTGGACGAACAATGAGCGAACGTATATTGATTATAGAAGACGAAGACGGCATCGCGCGCATATTGGAATTGGAACTGAAGCACGAAGGCTACGAGGTCGGCCGTGCGGCCGACGGCCGCACAGGTCTGGAGATGGCGCTCAGCGGAGAGTGGGATCTGCTCCTGCTTGATGTCATGCTGCCCGGGCTGAACGGCGTCGAGGTGCTGCGCAGGTTCCGACAGAACGACAACGCGGTGCCAGTCATTTTGCTGACGGCCCGCGACACCGTGCCCGACAAGGTCAGCGGCTTCGAACACGGCGCCAACGACTACGTCACCAAGCCCTTCGCCATGGAAGAGCTGCTCGCCCGGGTGAGGAACCTGCTCAGGATCTTCAAGGCTTCGCGCGAAGGGGAGAGCGAGGACGCGCTCAAGATCGGGGATCTTACGATCGAGTTGCTCACGCGCAAGGTGTACCGCAAAGACCACAGCATCGACCTGACGCCCCGCGAGTTCGAGCTTCTGCTGTACCTGGCCCGGCACCGGGGCACGGAAAAGACGCGCGACGAAATTCTGTCCGACGTATGGGGTTACGAATACATCGGCGATACGAATGTCGTCGACGTGTACATCCGTTATTTGCGCCAGAAGATGGACAAAGGGTACCGGCACAAGCTGCTCCATACCGTTCGCGGCGTCGGCTACATGCTGAAGGAGCCCGAAGTATGACGCTGAGGCTTCGCTTCACGCTTTTTACGGTTTTTTGGTTGATTTTTATTTTGATTTTATACAATGTGTTCGTCTACTACTTCGTCATCAAGGTGACGACGCGCGGCGAGCTCCAGCTGCTGTCCAGCAAGGCGGATCTCGTGATGGAGACGCTTCGCAAAAACGAGATGGCCGGCATCGACGACTCCGCGCTGCTCAAGGATATGTACAATGTCAACGAGATGATGCGCATCGTCACGCCGGACTCGAGAGTCGTGAATTCGGTGGGCGTGGACAAGCAGCTGCTCGCGCTGCCCAAGGAAGTCCGCACCGTCTCCCATTCGGACACGATCAAGGTGGACGGGCACCGGGTGCTGACCTGGTCCGTACCGATCTACGACAATCATCGGCTCGTGGGTCAGATCGACAGCGCGCGGTACTTGACGGCGCTTGACGGATATCTGCAGATTCTGCTCGGCGCGCTTAGCGTGACGAGCGTCGGCGCGATCATTTTCGCCATTCTCGGCACCTACTGGTTCACCTCGCGTCTGACCGGACCGATCGGCCAGATGGTGCAGACGATGCGGGAGATCGACCGGAGCGGGAAGCTGCAGCGGGTAAAAATGGGCCGCGAGGAATCCGTGGAGCTCCAGCAGCTGATCAGGGCATTCAACCAGATGATC
>Ga0209566_100346_pt1 | contig 39976 bp, 41 predicted proteins | sample Araplavi_mTSA_r2_2_FD_184287 | JGI IMG/M metagenome (GOLD analysis project Ga0209566, IMG submission 184287) | Arabidopsis root microbial communities from North Carolina, USA - plate scrape CL_Cvi_mTSA_r2 (SPAdes) (version 2) | ecosystem: Host-associated > Plants > Roots > Endosphere | place...
CTCAACAAAGCATGGAATACGCGGTTTTGGGGCCATACGTTTTACGACTGGGAAGAGATCGTGCTGCCGAACGCGCTCAGCGAAGAATGGGACGGCAACCGCACGAATTTCCAGGGCATTTCCCTCGATTTCCGCCGATTTATGTCGGACAGCCTGCTCGCATGCTACCGGATCGAATACGACGAGATCAAGAAGCGCACGCCGAATATTCCGATCACCACCAACCTGATGGGACTGTATCCCGAGCTCGACTATTTCAAGTGGGCGCCATACTTGGACGTTATCTCCTGGGACAATTATCCTTCCTTCGACACGCCGGTCAGCCTGACCGCGATGACGCACGACCTGATGCGCGGACTTCGCCAAGGACAGCCGTTCATGCTGATGGAGCAGACGCCGAGCCAGCAGAACTGGCAGCCGATCAATTCGCTCAAACGTCCGGGCGTCATGCGGCTTTGGAGCTACCAGGCCGTCGCACGCGGCGCGGATACGGTCATGTTTTTCCAGCTAAGAAGATCCGTCGGCGCCTGCGAGAAATACCATGGCGCGGTCATCGAGCACGTCGGTCACGAGCATACGCGCGTCTTCCGAGAATGCGCGCAGCTCGGGGCCGAGCTCGGCAAGCTGGGAGATACGCTGCTTGATGCCAGGAGCGGGGCTCGGGTGGCGATTCTGTTCGATTGGGAAAACCGCTGGGCGCTCGATCTGTCGAGCGGTCCAACCGTCCGACTCAAGTACGTGGACGAGGTTCACAAGTATTACGACGCCTTGTTCAAACAGCATATCCCTGTCGACATGATCGGCGTGGAAGACGACCTCGACCGCTATGACATCGTCATCGCGCCGGTGCTGTACATGGTCAAGCCGGGCTTCGCGCAGCGGGCGGAGGCATTTACGGCGGCGGGCGGCACGTTCGTGACGACTTTTTTCAGCGGCATCGTCAACGAAAACGACATCGTCACCTTGGGCGGCTACCCGGGCGAGCTGCGCAAGCTGCTGGGCGTATGGGCGGAGGAGATCGACGCGCTGTTCCCCGAGCAGACGAATTCGATCGTCGTCCGGGACGGCGGCCAGGGCAGGCTGTCCGGCAGCTACGCATGCGGCATCTTGTGCGATTTGCTGCATGCCGAAGGCGCCGAGGTGGTCGCGAATTACGGTTCCGATTTTTATGCAGGCATGCCTTGCGTCACGGTGAACCGCTTCGGCGAAGGCGAGGCCTGGTACGTCGCCACCAGCCCGGAGGCTTCGTTCCTGGAGGATCTGCTCGGCCAGCTGTGCGAGGACAGAGGCATCCTGCCGCTTGTGAGCGCCCCTGCCGGCGTCGAAGCGACCGTGCGCGTGAAAGGGGAGGATCGCTACCTTTTCCTCCTCAACCACAGCGAAGTGCCAGCCGTCGTCCGTTTCGATACGGAAGGGCGCGACCTTCTGAGCGGCGAGGCAGCGATCGGGAGGGTCGAGGTTCCTGCGCGGGGCGTGAAGATCATCGCCGGCCGCGCCTGATCCGCATCGCGAGGCATGAGGCGCGACGCGGGCCCGCTTGATTCGCACATAGCCATGGGCCTGACGGGGCATGCTAGTGCCGACAGGAGGTGGAAGACATGGCGAATCGTGAACAGGTCGTGGCCGTCCGCAAAAACGGAGACGGCGACATCGTGGAGCTGAAGCTGTCTTCGGGCCAGGTCGTCGGCTACAAAGAGGCGCAGCAGATGGCCAAAAACGATCAGATCGAAAACGTCAACGTGTTCCGCGGCCGCGACGGGGACGAGCATCTTCGTTCTAACCCGGACGGCCGGGAAGACAACAATCTGGACAATCTGCCCGGATTCTGACATGGCACTTCACAGAAGCGCTGTCGTACCGCTTTATGAGCGGTGCGGCGGCGTTTTTGTTAGTCATCGCTTATGTTCGAAGCCGAATGATGCGGTTTTTGCGAACCTGTACATACCAACCGTTTGTTCGCTTGGACACCATTTTGTCACTTCTCCGACAACTTTTCGACACATTCGTATCGCCTAATGTCATGAATTAGACAAGAGGATGCCGTGCGGAAAAGTCGAATTTTGTCTGATAGACAAATCTAAGCGGGGGACGGGAAAATGGAAAAGAAGATGGGCATCGTCGCAAAAATGGTTATCGGAATCACGCTGGTATCCGGCGTTACGTATGCGACGAGTGCGTTCGTGTTGTTGGAAATGAAGAATACGTTTGACTTTATGCCATTTTGGGTATTCGTGTTATTAACGCTCGCTTTGGGCGTATTTTGGACTGGCCTGTTCGGCTTCTTCGCCGCAAAATGGCTGCTTCGGCCGCTGCTTGCGCTGACAGCTGCCGCCAAGGAGGCCGAGGCGGGCAACCTGAGCGTGCAAGTGCGGGCGGGCGGCACGGGGGACGAGCTGGCGCAGCTCGGCCTCGCGTTCCAGGGCATGCTTGACCGTCTGAAGTCGATAACGGGCGGCATTACGGACAATTCCGCGCAGACGGATCAGCATATTGCGGAACTTCAGGGCGCGATCGGGGAAGCGGCGCTTCGGATCGAGGAGATGTCCCGGCACGCCGAGGAGATCACGAGCGGCACCGAGCGGCAGTTCGCTTCGGCCGAAGCGATGCAGGTGTCGGTGGAGCGGCTGGCGGAAGCCGCTCGCATCGCGGACGAGCGGGCGGGAGCCGCGCGCGACAAGGCTGAGCGCATGAATGCGACCGTCGTCCGCAGCGAAGCGGTGTTCAGCTCGCTCGTCACCGGGATGGAGCAGCTGGCCGAGGAGAACCGCACGGCGCTCGATCTCGTGAAGCGCCTCAGCGACAATGCCGACAAGATCGGTTCGATCTCGAACGTCGTCGGCGACTTCGCCGAGCAGACCAACCTGCTGGCGCTCAACGCTTCGATCGAGGCGGCGCGCGCGGGCGAGGAGGGCAGGGGCTTCGTCGTCGTCGCCCAAGCGGTGAAGACGCTGGCCGGACAGAGCGGCAGCGCCGTCAAGGACATTCGTCAGCTGATCGCGCAGATTCAGGCGGAGATCGCCGATTGCGTCCGCCATATCGAGCGGCAAGCCCGGGTCGCCGAGCAGGAATCGGAGCAGGGCAAGGCGTCCGCGGAGGCGTTTGGCGTCGTGGCGAGAGAAGCCGCAGAGGTCGGCTCCATCGTCGAGCAGATTGCGCGGCGAATGACCGAGCAGGCCGAACAGGTCGGAAGCGCGCTGAACGAAGCGCGCCGGGTCGCCGTCGTGGCTGGCGCGATCCGCGAGGGGGCGGAGCGGGTATCGTCCGCTTCGCAGGAGCAGACGGCCGTCATGCAAGAGATCGCCGCCTCGTCGGAGTCGCTGCGTTCCAAGTCGCTTACGCTCAAACAACAAGCGTCCTACTTTAATTAATCCGCTTTTTCCCGTTGCCCGCAGCCTCCCGCGCCAGCCCGTCCAGGACTGACGCGGGAGGTTATTTTGCGGCGTCTCCGGCTTGAAATTATTTAGAAAATCCGGATGAAAAGGAGGGGAGATTCATCTATAATAGACGTAAAGTTAAGAACGAATGTGAGGAAAAGTGACAAATTATTGACGCGCTAAGGCGATTCCATCGCGTCGTACGAAAGGGAGGTCCGGTTATGACGACCAGTACGGCATCGGTATCGCAGCAGGATTTATACTTGTATAACAACGGCGAATTGTTCCGCGCGTATCGGTCATTCGGCGCACATCCGGCGGAGCGGGACGGCGTCTTGGGCACGCGGTTCGCCGTGTGGGCGCCTAACGCGCGCGAAGTCCGCGTTGCCGGAGACTTCAACGGCTGGCGCGGAGAGGCGCATCCCCTCGAGCGTGCCGGTTCGACTGGCGTATGGCAGGGCTTCGTTTCCGGCATCGGGGAAGGCGCCGCGTACAAGTACGAGATCGTGGACGCTTCGGGGCGGACTTTCCTGAAGTCCGATCCGTTCGCGTTCCGCTCGGAACTTCGGCCGGGAACCGCTTCCATCGTCTCTCATTTGGATAAATATAGTTGGCAGGATCATTCGTGGCAAGAAAGGAGGGGCCGCAGCAAGCCGTACGAGCGGCCGATGCTCATCTACGAGGTCCATCTGGGTTCCTGGCGGATCGACGGCCCGGAGCAGTTCTGGTCCTACGAACGGCTCGCGCACGAACTCGTCGACTACGTCGCGGATAACGGGTATACACATATTGAGATTCTTCCGCTGACGGAGCATCCGTTCGATCGGTCCTGGGGCTATCAGGCGACGGGTTACTACTCGGCGACCAGCAGGTACGGCGATCCGGACGGGCTTAAAAAGCTCGTGGACAGATGCCATCAGCGCGGAATCGGGGTACTTCTGGATTGGGTGCCCGGACATTTTTGCAAGGACGATCACGGTCTTCGCCTGTTCGACGGGCAGCCGCTCTACGAGCCGGGCGACTGGCGGATTGCGGAAAAGCCGCTGTGGGGCACGCTGGCCTTCGACTTCGGCAGACCCGAGGTGCAGAGCTTCCTGATCTCGAACGCGCTCTTCTGGATGGACGTGTACCATATCGACGGCATACGGGTGGACGCGGTGGCCAGCATGATCGATCTGAACTTCGACAAGCCTCCGGAGATGCATACGAGGAACAAGCGAGGCGGCACGGAGAATCTTGATGCGCTGGCTTGGATCCGCAAGCTCAACGAAGTCGTGTTCCGCTATTATCCCGACGCGCTCGTCATCGCAGAGGATTCCTCCGCGTGGCCCGGCGTCACTTCCCCCGTCTACCTGGGGGGATTGGGATTCAACTACAAATGGAACATGGGCTGGATGAACGACATGCTGAAGTACATGGAGGCCGAGCCTGCGAACAGGCCGCAGGTGCACAATCTCGCGACGTTCTCCATGATGTACGCGTATGCCGAGAACTACGTGCTTCCCCTGTCACACGACGAGGTCGTGCACGGCAAGCGCTCGCTGCTGAACAAGATGCCGGGACTCTACGAGCAGAAATTCGCGAACCTGAGGCTCTTTTACGGCTACTGGATGACCCATCCCGGCAAAAAGCTGCTGTTCATGGGCGGCGAATTCGGTCAGTTCGACGAGTGGAAGGACATGGGCGAGCTCGACTGGCCGGTGCTTCGCTATCCGCTTCACGACTCGATGAGACGGTTCACGAGGGACCTGGCTTCGCTGTACAGGTCGGAGGCCGCCCTTTGGGAGCTGGATCACTCGCCCGAAGGCTTCAAGTGGATCGACGCGGATAATGCCGCTCAAAGCGTGCTTACTTATATCCGGTTCGGCAAGAAAAAGAAATCGCACTTCGTCGCCGCCTGCAATTTCTCGAATACGGCGTATCCGGTGTTCCGCTTGGGCGTGCCGGCAGGGGCTTCATACCGTCTGGCCATGAACAGCGACGCCGCCGATTACGGCGGCTCCGGCGCGAAGATGCCCCGCCGCTTCAAGTCCGAACGGCTTCCCCGGCACGGCCAGCCCTTCAGCATGGAGATCGTATTGCCTCCGCTGACATTTCTGCTGTTCGAGCCGGACGCGTCCGTAGAGGATTAGCAAGAAGAGCGCATGACCAAGGAGAGCGCATAACCAAGGAGCACAATTCCAGGGAGAGCGGGGAGAGCATGATGCCGAAAAGCGAATGCATTGCCATGCTGTTGGCCGGCGGAGAAGGCCGCCGGCTCGGCGTATTGACCAAGGATCTCGCGAAGCCGGCCGTTCACTTTGGCGGCAAGTACAGAATCATCGATTTTACGCTCAGCAATTGCGTGAATTCAGGGATCGATACGGTAGGCGTCCTGACCCAATATCAACCGCTCGTGCTCAACCAATACTTAGGCATCGGCAGCCCGTGGGGTCTGGACCGGAGAGGCGGAGGCATGCACGTGCTTCCTCCCTATGTGCGCTCCAAGGGCGGTACGTGGTACAAAGGCACCGCGAACGCCATCTACCAGAACATGGGTTTCATTGAAGGTTACGACCCCGAATACGTGCTCATCATCTCCGGCGACCATATTTACAAGATGGATTACGACGAGCTGCTCGAATCTCACAAGCGGAATCGCGCAGACGCGACGATCGCGGTCATCACCGTGCCGTGGGCGGAAGCGAGCCGATTCGGCATTCTGAGCGTAGACGAGGACGACCGGGTCGTGGAGTTCGCGGAAAAGCCGAAGCAGCCGAATAGCAATCTCGCGTCGATGGGCGTCTATATTTTCACTTGGAAGGTATTGAAGGAAGCGCTGATCCGCGACGAAGCGACGCAGGGCTCCTCCAACGACTTCGGCAAAGACATCATTCCCGCGCTGCTTCAGGACGGCGCCCGACTGTTCACGCATCGGTTCGAGGGCTATTGGAAAGACGTCGGTACGATCGACTCGCTGTGGGAAGCCAACATGGACCTTCTCGAAGAAAATCCCGCGCTTAATCTGAACGATCGGGAATGGCGGATCTATTCGGTCAACCCGAACCGGCCGGCGCATTACTTGTCGCCCGAATCGAGCGTGCAGAGCTCGCTGATCAACGAGGGCTGCGTCGTCAAGGGGACGATCAACCGCTCGGTGCTGTTCCAATGCGTCACGGTCGGCGAAGGAAGCTTCATCGAGGATTCGGTCATCATGCCGAACGCGACCATCGGCAAAAACGTACGCATCATCCGCGCCATCGTCGGCGACGGCGCCATCGTCGGCGACGGATGCGTCATCGGCAGCGTAGACTCGGCGGACATCGCCGTCGTCGGCAGCGGCGACCGCATCGAAGCGGAATCCGAACTCGAGGAGGTAGAGACCGTATGAAGCTGCCGCTGATGGGGGTCATCAACCTGATTCACGAGACGGAAGACATGGGTCCGCTCACGAGCGCCCGGTGCCTCGCGACGGTGCCGTTCGGGGCCCGCTATCGTCTGATCGACTTCGTCCTCTCCTCGATGGTGAACTCCGGCATCCAAAAGGTGGCCGTGTTCGCCCATACCAAGTACCGCTCGCTGATGGACCATCTCGGCTCGGGCAGCAATTGGGATCTGCACAGCAAGCAAAGCGGCCTTTTCGTGCTGCCGCCCTCGATGGAGGACCAATCCGACTTCGGCAAGGGCGATCTCTATCAATTTTACCGCCACAGGGATTACTTCGCGCGCAGTCCGCTGGAGTATGTCGTCGTCGCGCGCAGCCATATGGTATGCAACATCGACTTCGCGCGGGTGCTCGAGCAGCACCGGGCGCGCGGCTCGGATATTACTGTCGTGTGCAAGGATTGGCCGGATGCCGTAACGGGGCTGACGCGCAAGGCGAAGCTGGACGCGGACGGCCGGATCGTCGACATGCAGGACCACTTCGGCAGGCTGGCGAGCGACGTCGTCTCGATGGAGATGTACGTGCTTCGCAAGGAGCTGCTGCTCGATCTGGTCGATACGTCCCTCGCGCAGGGCAAGGATCACTTCGTCCGTCATGCCGTCATGCCGAGGCTCGGAGAGCTGAAGGTCGATGCCTATATGCACGAAGGCGTGCTCGGCGTCGTGAACAATATTCCTTCTTATTACAAGCACAGCCTGGAGCTGCTCGACCCGAAGGTGTGGAACGAGCTGTTTTTCGAGCCGGGCCCGATTTTCACCAAGGTAAAAGACGAGCCGCCTACGCGTTACCGCGCGGGCTCGGCGGTCGTCAACTCGCTCGTCGCGAACGGCTGCGACATCGAGGGACGGGTCGAAGGCAGCATTTTGTTCCGCGGGGTCAAGGTGCACAAGGACGCCGTCGTGCGCAATTCGATCGTCATGCAGAACGGCATCATCGGCGAGCACGGCTTGCTGTCGAACTGCATTCTGGACAAAGAAGTCGAGATCCGCAGCGATCAGCAGCTGATGGGTGCGGCGGATCTGCCATATATCGCACTGAAACGCAAAGTCATCTGACGCCCACAGGGCCTATTTCTATCACAGCGGTCGGAGGTGTTCCATGAACGTCTGGTTTGTGGCGTCGGAAGGCGTCCCTCTCGTAAAAACGGGAGGGCTCGCCGACGTCATCGGGGCCTTGCCCAAAGCGCTTGCCGGGCGAGGGGTCGACGTGACCGTCGTCCTGCCCAAATACGGGAGCATTCCCGGCGCTTATCTGGAAAATGCCGTGTTCAAAGGCTACTACTACATCACGATGGGCTGGCGCAGGGAATATTGCGGGCTGTTCGAGGTGCTCGCGGACGGCGTCCGATTCCTTCTCGTGGACAACGAGTTCTACTTTCGCCGCGAGTCGCCGTACGGGTACGGAGACGATGCGGAACGGTTCGTATTCTTCAGCTTCGCGGCCGTCGAGGCGATGCTTCGGGAGACGACGCTGCCTGACGTCGTCCATTGCCATGACTGGCAGGCCGGCCTCGTGCCTTTCCTGCTGCGCACGCGATATGCGTACGAGCCGGCCGTGCAGCGCGTCAGAACCGTATTTACGATCCATAACCTGCAGTATCAAGGCGTCTTCTCCCGCGAGCTGCTGCAGGATCTGCTCTCGGTCGGCGACGATGCTTTTACAGGCGACAGCCTCGAATTTTATGGCGCGGCGAGCTGCATGAAGGCGGGCCTGCGATTCTCGGACAAGCTGACGACCGTCAGTCCGTCCTATGCGCTCGAGATTCAGACGGAGGCATACGGCGAAAAGCTGGACGGCGTCCTCCGGCAGCGCGCAGGCGACCTGGTCGGGATCCTGAACGGCATCGACACTGACTCATACGATTCGATGAAGGATCCTGCGCTGCCTGTCCGCTACCGGGACTCGCTCGCCAAAAAGCGGCTGAACAAGCCCGCGCTGCAGCGGGAGCTTGGCCTCGCCGAGGATGCCGAGGCGCCCCTCATCGGCGTCGTCTCGCGGATGGTCGGGCAAAAGGGCTTCGATCTGATCCTGGACAGTCTGGACGGAATCATGGCGGAAGGGGCGCAGCTGGCGATTCTCGGCTCCGGCGATCCGCACTTCGAGCATCTGCTCGGCGAAGCGATTCATCGCTATCCGGGCCGGCTCGCGGTTTGGTTCGGATTCAACGAAGGTCTCGCCCGGCGAATCTACGCCGCCTCGGATATGTTCCTCATGCCTTCGCGCTTCGAGCCGTGCGGCCTCAGCCAGCTCATCTCGCTGCGATACCGCACCGTGCCTATCGTGCGCGAGACGGGCGGCCTTAAGGATACGGTCGAAGCCTACAACGAGTTCGCAGGCACAGGCAACGGCTTCAGCTTCGGTCCGGCGACCGCGCACGATCTGCTGCACACGGTACGGCGGGCGCTGCATTTTTACCGGGAGGATCCAGAGGCATGGAAGCGCATCGTGAACAACGGCGCCAAGCGGGATTACGGCTGGGGTAGCTCGGCCAAGCAGTACGAACTACTATATAGAGAGCTCGTTAAGTAGAGGGCGGCCCGACAGGGCATCCAATAGGAGAGGGGAATGCTGGCATGGCCCGACATCTCGTGATCGGCAACGGCAAGATGCTCATCAATCTCGACGATCATTGCTTCATTCGCGATCTTTACTTCCCTTTCGTAGGACAGCTTAATCATATCGGCGGCCAGCAATGCCGCTTCGGCATTTGGTGCAACGGTTCGTTCGTCTGGCTCGACGATCCTTCCTGGCGCATCGAGCTCGGCTATATCGAAAACTCGCTCGTCACCAACGTGGTCGCCAGGCATGACGGGCTCGGCATTGAGCTGTACGTCAACGACGGGATCCATCAACGGGAGAGCATCTATATGAAGCGGGTCGTCGTTCGCAATCTGACGGGGGAACAGAAGGACGTGCGCGTCTTTTTCCACCAGGATCTGATGATCGACGGCAACGAGGTCGGCGATACGGCGGCTTATTATCCGATGAACCGCACCGTGTTCCATTACAAGCGTTCCTCTTACTTCATGTTCAACGGCCGTTCCCAGACCGGGGGCATCTACCAGTTCACGACCGGCATCAAGCGATTCCATTCGGCCGAGGGCACCTGGCGCGACGCCGAGGACGGCGAGCTCATGGGCAACGCGATCGCCCAAGGCTCCGTCGACAGCACGATCAGCTTCCGGCTTGAGCTGCCTGCGAATGCCGAGAGCTCGCTCTACTATTGGATGTCCGTCGGCAGCGATCTGGAGGAGGTCAAGCGGCTCGATCAATACGTGCTCGAGAGCCATCCGGAAAAGCTGCTGAGCCGGATCGTCATCTACTGGAACCACTGGCTGACGAAGGTCGGCACGCAGTACCAGTTCGGCGATCTCCCGCCCGAGGTTGTGCGGCTGTTCAAGCATAGCCTGCTCATCGTGCGGACCCAGATCGACGAGCGCGGCGCCATCATGGCCGCCAACGATACCGACATTTTGCAGTACAACCGCGATCATTACAGCTACATGTGGCCGCGCGACGGCGCCCTCATCGCGGACGCGATGTCGCTCGCCGGCTACCACGGCACGATCGCGCCTTTCTTTCATTTCTGCAACAATGCGCTGGCGCCCGAAGGCTATTTGTACCATAAGTACAACCCCGACGGGACGGTCGGCTCGAGCTGGCATCCGTACGTCGTGCATGGACTGCCCCGCCTGCCGATCCAGGAGGACGAGACGGCGCTCGTGGTGTACGCGCTCTGGAAGGATTACGAGCGCCACGGCGAGATCGAGCTGCCGCAGTCGCTGTACCCCAGTCTCGTGCGCAAAGCTGCGTCCTTTCTCTGCGATTATATCGAGCCGTCGCTCGGGCTGCCGCTGCCGAGCTACGACCTGTGGGAAGAGCGCTACGGCATCTGGACTTATACCGCGGCTTCGGTCTACGGCGGTCTGATGGGCGCGGCGTACTTCGCGGACCTGTTCGGCGATTACGAGCGCAGCGATCGCTACCGCAACGTCGCGGAGCGCATCAAGCTCGGCATTATGACGCATCTGTGGGACGAGGAATCGGGGCGCTTCGCTCGCGGGCTCGCCCTGCGGGACGGCAAGTGGGAGAAGGACATGACGCTCGAGAGCAGCGTGTTCGGGCTGTTCGAGTTCGGCGTGCTGCCGGCCGGGGACGACCGGATCGTGCGGACGATGCAGGCGATCCAGCACGGGCTGTCCATTAAGACGGACATCGGCGGCATCGCCAGATATACGAACGACTATTATTTCCAGCAATCCGACGATCTCGAACGCGTGCCCGGCAATCCTTGGATCATCTGCACGCTCTGGGTCGCGTATTTCCAGATCGAGACGGCCAAGTCGATCGCCGATCTCGAAGCGCCGCGGCGTACGCTGGAGAAGATCGTGAACGCCACGCTCGAGGGCGGCAACATGCCGGAGCAGATTCACCCAACGCAGGGTACGCCGCTCTCCGTGGCGCCGCTCACGTGGTCGCACGCCACATATATCAAGACCGTCTGCCTCTACGTCCGCAAGCACGAGGAGCTCGCGGGCAAGGCGTGATCGGCGGCTTCCGCAGCGAGGACGCCTAGCGACGCATTGCGGCCATCCCGGCCCAGCCAGCAGCCGGGATGGCTTTTTGATTATGCGGAACATTCCGCAACTTTTTCCCCTGAAACGATGTAAGTAATACTGTAATACGTTGGGAGGAGATACTCGCGCATGAGCCGTATTACCTCGAAACCGAAAGCCGAGCCGTTGATCTCGCCGGCCTTCCTGGTCCTGTGTTTGACATCGCTGCTCTGTCTTTTGATGCTCGTCGTACGTGAAGCGCAGGTGGGCGACAGCCGATATCGCTTCTTGCTGTGGAACTTGTTCCTTGCCTGGCTCCCGCTCGTCGTCTCGATGGCGGCCGTCGGCGCCGACCGCCTGCTGTCCGGCCTGCCGGCGGCCAGGGCGACGCTCCTGCCGGTTTTTGGAATCGCGTGGCTGCTGCTCTATCCGAACGCGCCCTATTTGACGACGGATCTGATCCATCTGATCATGAATCCCGCTTATAGCTGGAGGCAATCGATGGGCTCGCTGCTCGTATGGTACGATCTCATCGTCTTTTTTCTGTTCGCGTGGTGCGGACTGCTGCTCGGCTACGTATCGATGCGCCAGTTCCACCGGCTCGTCGCCGGGCATCTGGGTTATGCCGCAGGCTGGCTGTTCATCGTCGCGGTATCTTTCCTTGGGGGCTTCGGCGTGTATCTGGGCCGCGTGATCCGGCTCAACAGCTGGGATGTCCTGTTCAGCCCGTTCCGGCTGGTCGGCAGCGTGATCGGCGGCATCAACAAAGACGGCGCGATTCTGACGATTTTGTTCGGCATGCTGATCCTCATCGTCTATTTGTCGTTATATTGCCTTGGAATCGGGGGTTCGATGAAGCGGGCCGACATTGTCGGGAGCGGTGCCGACAGGTTATCATAGTACATACAGCTGGACTTAGGAGGCGGAATTCATGAGTTTCTTCAAAAAGTTAACGGAGACAGTGACCAAAGGGGTCTCGACCGCCACGGAGAAGGCGCAGCAGACCGTCGAGATTACGAAGCTTCACTCGCAGATCGCGGGAAAACGAAAAGAAATCGAGCGCAAATATAACGAGATCGGCGAAGCCGTCTATCGGGCCTACCTCGACGGCGACCTGTCCAAGGCGGAGACGGACGTCATCCCGGCGTGTCAGCAGATCGCAGACAAAAACCGGGATATCGATTCGCTGGAAGACCGGATCCGCGAGCTCCGCAACGAGAAGGAATGCGAATGCGGTCAGCGCGTGCCGTTCCAGACCCGGTTCTGCCCGGCATGCGGCAAACCGTTCCCTGAACCCGTAGCGCCCGCCGCGGCGGGCGAGTCCGAAGGCCAGCTGTCGGCTCTGTCGTCGGAAGCGGCGCCGGAGCGCGTGGAATCGGCCATCGAAGTGTATCCGGCTGACGAAGCCGTCGATGAAGCGTGGGATGAACCGCATGCCGTCGGCGAGGGGGATCGGCGCGCGTACGAAGGCGATCGCCTTGCATACGAGGATAATCGCCTGGGATTCGAGGATGAGCGCCTGGGATTCGAAGATGAGCGCCGTGCGTTCGAGGACGACAATCGGGTGTTCGAGAAGCCGCCGGAGAAGCCGGTCGTACACATCTGTACCGCTTGCCAGGCCGAGATGCCGGAGGAAGCGCGGTTCTGTCAAGATTGCGGCAATCCGATGTATCCGTAAACGAGGCTAAAACGAAGGCAAGGCTGTCAGCAGGGTGCAAATCCTCCACTGGCAGCCTTGTTTACGTATTAGTCGGTAATTTCGTGATCGCGCTGGAATTTGGTTATAAATAGTGACACGACAATCGGAATAAACGATCATTTTCAGTATTAATACGAAAAAACGCAAGACTTTTTGTTAATGGTGTTATATTATATTACATAATCGGATTTGATTACGAAAAGCGTACAAAAGCGCATGGCGAGGAGGGGTACCGTGTCAGCGATGTCACGCAAAGACGCCAAGCCTGAGGTCAGGGCGGCTCGCATCGGCTTCCCGATCATCGGACTTAAGGACGAATCAGCAGCCGTTGGTGGAACCGAACGGTTTGAACCGGATCGCGAAGTGTCCTATGAATATGGTCAGCTGACGGAATTGAAGACGGCAATCGGGCGCGTATCCCGGCTCTTGCTGAATGGCGGAAGCCTGGAGCAAGCGCTCGACGTGATGGAGGAGGAGCTGGGCAATCCTGTGGCGGTCGTACGAAGCGGGCGAGGCACCTGGCGTTCGGCGGGCTTGCGCGAGCCGACTTGGGCGCCGCGCTTAGCCGATGCGGAAGCCCGCGTGACAGGCGAGAGCGGCAGAGCCGGAACCGCATGCTTCATCGGCGAGATGCCCGAGCCCAGGACGTATCTGTACTGGATCCCGGGGAGCAGGGAGCATCGGACGGCGATCGCGCTCTTCGAACGCAATCGGGCGATCTCGCCGCTCGATACGCTGACGGTCGAACGCATGTCGGCCTTCGTCAGTATGGAGATGGCGAACATCGAAGCGGTCCGCGAAGTCGAAGGGAAGTACCTGGAGCGGTTCCTCCAAGATTGGCTCTCGGGGAAAATTGTATCCGAGCGGGATTGGTCGCTTCGGGCTGAAGTATGCGGCTGCGAGCTTCGCGCTGCGAAGCCCGTATACGCGGCAGTCGCGGGGCTGCCTGAGTGCGAATCCGCCGAGGCAAGACTCGCGGAGCTGGCCCGAAGGCTGCGATCGGAGTCGCGCGGGGCGGCCGGGGACTTGCTGGCCGTGAATTATAGCGGCGAGCTTGTGCTCATCGTGGCCGACGCGGACGGGGAAGGGCAGGATTCGCAGGAGGCCGCGAGAGATACATCGCTTGGACGGCTGCTCGCGGAGTTAAGGACAACGCTTGGCATGCCCGAGCTGCGATTGTTCGCCGGGCGGCCGGCGGACAGTCCGGATCAGCTTCCCGTCAGCTTGTCGCAGGCGCGCAGGACGAAGCAGGCGGCGGAGGTGTGCGGACTTGCCGGGGATGCGTTGACTTACGATAAGCTCGGCGTTTATTCGCTGCTATACCTCATCCCCGGCGGAGAGGAACGCGAACGGTTTTTGCGCCGTTACATGGCGCCGCTGCAGCAAGCGGACCGCAAGGGCGGCGGACGTCTCGCGGAAACGCTGGACATGTTTTTCCAGTGCAACGGCAATATCAAGCTGACCTCGGAAAAGCTGTACGCGCATTACAATACGGTCGTCTACCGGCTGGATAAAATCCAAAGCATCCTCGGCGTATCGCTCGACGATCCCGAGGACAGGCTGCAGCTCCAGCTATCCCTCAAGCTCGGCCGTATCTCTCCCGCGCCCTTTTAGCCCGCCGGCGAAGCGTTTTCCAACACTCAAAAGCCCCCGATCCGCATCGCGGACCGGAGGCTTTTATTAAGTTAGATGTCCGTCGATCCGGCGATCAGAAAATGCCAGCTTTAAGGATGATGACGAGCAGAACGTAGAGCACCAGCGCGAACGCTGCTCCGCCCATGCCTCCGTATCCGCAACTTGCGCCTGCTACTCCGTATCCCATAGTAACAACCTCCTGAAATGATTTGTGTGATGAGCGATCACACAGTCATCATATGCGGATGCAGAGAGGCGGCTTGTGCGTTCGCCCGTTCCCCCAAAAACCGTTTAATCGAAATCGACTTTGACGCGCGGGACCACGCCGGGGATCCTGTTGCGGATGTTGACGATGCGCGTCTCCCCGACATCCGGTCCGCCGGAGCCGATTCGCACGTGGGCCGCGGCGGATACGGCCGTAATATGGATGTCGCCGATCTCGATCGGCGCCGATCCGGAATCAAAAAAAACGGGAGGGCCTGACGGAGCCGGCGCGACGGGCAGCGGCCTGGCGAACAGGTGATAAGAGGAAAATTTGAATTCGTCCTTGCCAAAGCTGGCGATACTGCGCTGGACCGCCAATACGCGGGAGAAGAGATAATTCCCCTCCCGGTTGTCTCCGATTTGCAGCATGGCGGCGTTCGATACCGTATTGACGTACAAGCGGCCGACGGCGGATTCCCGGCAGCGCATGCTATTCTTCTTCCCCGGCCAGTTCGGGCAGCGGCGCCAGCGGACCGACGATGACCGATTCGGGCGGCGTATCGAAGTAGGAGTACAGCGTCAGGCTCTGCGTGTCGCCGATCAACAAGGAGCTCGAGCTCGATACGCCGAGGACGCGAATGGAGCCGATTTGAACCGGATTGTTATAGACGTTCATCTGATCGAACGCAGCCATGTCAGAACCCCCTTTGCGACGAAGTTTCCTGGACTCGCCGGCTTACGTAATTTTCAAAGGCGGTGCGAATGTCTTTCTTCACTTTTTCCATGACGCCGGCCTTCCAATCGGCGATATCGGCCTCGCCGCCCTGCGCCGGAAGCGGCGCAGTGCGTGCGTAATATTGAATTCTCGCGCCGAGCTGCGCCTTCACGTCGTCCACGACCGCCCGGACTTCGGAAGGCTGCAGAGGCATCCCGCTCAGCGAGGCGATCGTCGACAGATCGGTCGTGGCATCCGTATTCATAAAGGCGGCGCCTTGTTGCATGAGCCCCGGTATGAACGGCTCCGGGCCTTCCGTGCCGACGGCTGGCGTCTGCCATGCTCCGGGCACGGGCACTTCGAAGGAATCGACGCCGGACTTAGCGCCGGGGCTCAGACCAATATTGAGCGTGCCGTCCAGCCGGCTGACCTTGAGCTGATCGAAGTGGTACTCCACGTGCACGGGTGGCTTGCGCTGCAGGTCCTCGACGCGGGTCTGCATCTCGGCAATCTTCGCTTGGGCCTGCTCCTGCTGCTGCGTCAACGCGGAGACCTGCTGCTGCAGCGCGGCGATCTGCGCTTCGGCCGCCTGAACCTGCTCTTCAAGCGTCCTCAAGCGGCTCGCGAAGTCGTCGCCCGCCTGTCCGTACGGGTAATACCACGTTGAATTCAAGGGTTATTCCTCCTTCTTGGAAAAACGGCAGCGGCAGGGGCGGTGACCCTCCCGCCGCCTCAAGTCGTTGGATTGGGCAAGGGGACGAGCGTGAGCGGCGATACGGCGTTTTCCATCGCCCCCTCCGTCAGCTCGGACGCAGGCTCCGTGAAGCCGCCGGAATTAAAGAGCTGGGACAGCGACTGAATGCTCCCGGCGCTGCCGATCTGCAGCACCGCGGAGTTGGATAAGGCGTCGACGCGCACCTGGCCGATCGTGATTTGCTGATAAATCGTCCAGGACATCAGATTACCCCCTGCTGCTGCGAAGAATCGACGACATCCGGATCGTTCGTATTGGTGGAGCTAATGGAATTCGTTCTTGGCAGGTCCCCGGTGACGAACGAGCCAGCACCGGCAAACGTTTTGGTCGAGCTGAATGGTCTGCTTTGCACCGTATCTCCGAAAATGACGACGGCCGCCGAACCGACGCTGAGGATTTTGACGGCTCCGACAATGCTGGGCATAGCGCAACGACTCCTTATGCAATAGACATGACACAGCATATGATGACATTCGCCCAGAGGTTCCCCTGCGCTTCGGTTCGGTTCACTCCGAGGGAGCGCCCGGCATATGCTGTGGGGACGAAGAATCGTTCCCGGACCGGAAGGAGGCAAGAGACGATGTCCTTTTTTGACAGCGGTCCGTTGCCGGATTGGGAAGAGTTGCGGAAGCTGCTCGGCAAGGATCTGCCATGGAATCTGATCGCGCAATGGGATAAGGACGATAACTGGTTGAATCAATATATGGAGAAGATGGGGCTCTCGTTTGAAAAAAAAGGTGACGGCGAAAAGGCGGTGCCTGCCAAATCGGCCGCTCCCCGCCCGAACGTAGGAAGCGTCGGCAACGCCAGAATCGACACGCGCAAAACGCAGGATAAGGTGTACGTCACCATCCGTCCGCCCTCTTCCTATGAAGCGGGAAAGATGAGGCTGTACGCGACGCAGGACCGCTTGCGGATATCCGGATTGCCGGGAGAAGGCGTCCGGTCGGTCCAGCTGCCCTCCCTGGTCTTGCCAAATACGGGCAAGGCTTCGTGGAAGGAAGGCAGGCTGATCGTCTCCTTCAAAAAAAGGCGAAGCCGCGAAGGCGAAGTCGAGCTGTTTATCCGCGAATGATGTTCAATCCGTCCCTGATTCGCTATAATGCTTTACAGCGGCATTCGCGGGATCATGGCCCGTTCGGATGCGTCATAGGATGGGGAGGAAAGCGTTTTGGAACTGGTCGACGTGTCGGAAGTGTCCGCGGGTTTGTTTATCGTTGGCGTTATTTTTATTTTGCTGGTCGGGGGATTGCTCAGCATGGGCATACTCCGATTTTTTCAGGGAAAAAAGGGACAAGGCTGGGGCTATATGATCGGTTCGGCGCTCTCGCTCGTCGCTTTTATCCTCGTCGTCACCACTTGGTTCGACTGACGACGGGACGATTTGACTCGAATGCCGCAAATGCGGCATGATGAAGGCAGAAGACGCGGCATGCGAGGGGGATAGAATCGAAAATGCGAAGGATGCTGAGCGCCGCGCTGCGGCTGCCTATCGTGTTCTACAGGCGATTCGTCTCCCCGCTGAAGCCGCCGACCTGCCGCTTTGCGCCGACCTGTTCGGCCTACGCGCTGGAGGCGATCGAGGTGCATGGGCCCTTGAAGGGCGCGGGTCTGGCTGCGGTTCGAATTTGCAAGTGCCATCCGTTTCATCCCGGCGGCTTCGATCCGGTCCCGCCGCCCGGGCCCAAGGGCGCCCGGGGACGTCCGTCCGCTTGACATCGTGCTGCCCGTTGCGTTATATTTTGGCCATTACAACCGTATACGGGTCCGATGAAGCGATAAGTACGAAGATGCGGGTCTATCTCAGAGAGCCGGGGCAGCTGCGAACCGGCATAGATCGCCTTTGGAAAATGGTCATGGAGGATTCGCGTCCGAGCGCCGCTGCAGCCGCAGCCATGCGACGAGGGGGCGACGCGCGCTCCGGCGTTAACGGAGAGATCGCCGATCCGACTGGATCGGCGCGAATGAGCCTTCGTCCGCAGCGCGGCCGGAGGGAATTTGGGTGGTACCACGTGAGCGCAGACTCTCGTCCCATGGCGGACGGGAGTCTTTTTGCGTTCCCGTACCACTCTGCGCCATTACGATACGGGAGATGAAGACGATGACCGAAGCGCGCAAAACCTTTTACATCACGACGCCGATCTACTACCCGAGCGACAAGCTGCATATCGGGCACGCCTATACGACCGTCGCGGGCGACGCGATATCTCGCTACAAGCGGCTGCGCGGCTATGATGTGCGCTATCTGACGGGGACGGACGAGCACGGACAGAAGATCGAGCGCAAGGCGCAGGATGCGGGCAAGACGCCTCAGCAGTTTGTGGACGATATCGTCGTCGGCATCAAGGAACTTTGGAAAAAGCTCGAAATCTCCAACGACGACTTCATCCGGACGACGGAGCCCAGGCATACGAAGGTCGTCGAGGAGATTTTCGAGTGGCTGTTGGCCAAGGGCGACATTTACAAAGGCGAGTATGAGGGCTGGTACAGCATCCCGGACGAGACGTTCTACACGGAAACGCAGCTGGTCGACGTCGTCAAGGATGAGAACGGAAAGGTCACGGGCGGCAAAAGTCCGGACAGCGGACATCCGGTGGAGCTCGTCAAGGAAGAATCCTATTTTTTCAAAATGAGCAACTATGTCGACAGGCTGCTGGCTCATTACGAAGCGCATCCGGATTTTATCCAGCCCGAATCACGCAAGACCGAGATGATCAACAACTTCATCAAGCCGGGGCTCGAGGATCTGGCGGTGTCGCGGACGACCTACAACTGGGGCATTCCGGTGCGCTCCGATCCGAAGCACGTCATCTACGTCTGGATCGACGCGCTGTGCAATTACATTACGGCGCTCGGCTACGGCACGCAGGACGATTCGCTCTTTAACAAGTACTGGCCGGCCGACGTGCACCTGATGAGCAAGGAGATCGTCCGTTTCCACACGATCTATTGGCCGATCATGCTGATGGCGCTCGATCTTCCGCTGCCCAAAAAGGTTTTCGCCCACGGCTGGCTGCTCATGAAGGACGGGAAAATGTCGAAGTCCAAGGGCAACGTCGTAGACCCGGTCAAGCTGATCGACCGCTACGGTCTCGATCCCGTCCGTTATTACTTGCTGCGCGAGGTGCCGTTCGGCTCCGACGGCACGTTCACGCCGGAGAACTTCGCCGAGCGGCTCAACTACGATCTGGCCAACGATCTGGGCAACCTGCTCAGCCGGACGGTCGCCATGATCGGCAAGTACTTCGACGGCGTCGTGCCCGAAGCGACCGGCAGCACGCCGTTCGACGCGGATCTCGAGGCAGTCGCCGCGTCTGCCGTCCGCAAGGCGGAGGAGGCGATCGAATCGATGGAGTTCTCGGTTGCCCTCACCGCGATCTGGACGCTTGTCAGCCGTACGAACAAGTACATCGACGAGACGCAGCCCTGGGTTCTTGCGAAGGAGGAGAGCAACCGCGACGCCCTGGCTTCGGCCATGGCGCATCTCGCCGAGAGCTTGCGGATCGTATCGATTCTGCTCCAGCCGTTCATGACGCATGCGCCCGCGCGCATCTGGTCCCAGCTTGGCCTTGCCGACGGCCCGGCCACCGCGTGGGACAGCACCGGCACCTGGAGCGCGCTGGCTGCCGGCGCGCGAGTCCAGAAAGGAGACGCGCTGTTCCCGAGGCTCGATCTCGAGAGCGAGGTCGCCTGGATCGTCGAGATGATGGGCGGCGGCGCCAAGCCCGCGGCACCGGCCGAGCAGGCCGCAGCGGCGGCCGTGACGACGGCTGCCCCTCAGGAAGGGAAGACGGGGGCGAAGGAAGAGATCGCCATCGACGACTTCGCGAGGATCGAGCTTCGGGTCGCGCAGGTCACGGCCTGCGAGCCGATCCCGAAGGCGGACAAATTGCTAAAGCTCCAGCTGGATCTGGGCGGAGAGTCTCGCCAGGTCGTATCCGGCATCGCCCAGTACTACAAGCCGGAAGAGCTGGTGGGCGCCAAGGTCATCTGCGTCGCCAACCTGAAGCCGGTGAAGCTGCGCGGCGAGTGGTCGCACGGCATGATTCTGGCGGCTTCCGAAGGCGGCCAGTTGAAACTGGCGACAGTGCCGGAGGGAATGCCGAACGGCGCGATCGTTAAATAATATCGAATATAAAACCTGCGGATCTCGGCGTTCGCAGGTTTTATATTTTAAATGAACGTTAGTTTCAGGTATGATAGTACTAGTAGATTAACGGCATTGAGGAGGAGCAATTCGTGTACAGCGTCCCGGAGCGAAGGAAAAAAATATCCATTCGGACCAAGATTCTGTTCGGCAACGTCATCGTTATGATCTTTTTAGGGATCGCGATCGTTGCCCTGACCGTACGAATCGCGTCCTTGCAAAGCGAAGTGGAATTCATCAGCGCGCATGACATCCAAGTGCACGAGACGGTGGACCAGATCCAAAAAGACGTGCTGGACATGGAAACGGGGATGAGGGGATTCGTCATCAGCGGCGACGAATCCTACCTTGAGCCCTACAATACGAGCAAGGCCAGATGGGAATCCGACGTCAACGCGCTGTCCGCCCTTGTCATCGACAACCCCGCGCAGCTGCGCAACCTGGACAGCATAAGGTCGAATATCCGTGAATGGACGGACACGGCAAGCGAAAATGCGATCGGTTTTAAACGAAGCGGGGATACGGAAAGCCTCGACCGCTTTTTCCGGGAGAAAATCGGCAAAAACAAGACGGACGCACTCCGTCAGCAGCTGCAGAGCTTTAAGGATACCGAGATGGACCTGACGAACAAACGGGTGGCGGATCTGAAAGAGAGAAACGCTTCCCTGATCTTTTTCCTATATCTGCTCTGGTTGTTCGTGGCGATCATCGCGATCCTCGTCGCCTGGTTCATCTCCGGCACCGTCATCAAGACGATTCGCAGCGTGAGCAAGACGATTCGCCAGATCGCCTCGCAGGACGGCAATCTCGACAAGCGGATCGAGATCAATACGCGTGACGAGATGATGGAGCTCGGGGATTCGACCAACGCTCTGCTCGACTCGATCGAGCGGCAGAACCTGCGCAAGGATCAGATCGCGGAGATCGCCACGCTGCTGCAGGAGCAGAACGACATCGATGCCGTCGGCCGGCTTTTCATGAATCAGATGGTACGCGTATTCGACATTCCGTTTGGCATCCTGTACGTTCGCAGCCAGGGGAATCTTCTAGTCAAGACGGCCGCTTATGCGGAAGGCTCGGAGAACTTCGGCCGCAAGGAATTCCACCTAGGCGAAGGACTGGTCGGGCAATGCGCGGCAGCTTCCCGCACCACGGTCGTCAATGAGATTCCGGAAAGTTACGTTTCCATCCAATCCGGCATCGGTCAGTCGGCGCCGAAGCAGATCGTCCTGCTGCCGGTATGCTTCGAGAAAACGGTCGTCGGCGTTCTGGAGATCGGCGCGTTCAAGCCCTTCAAAAAAGGCGATATCGAGCTGCTGGAGCAGCTGGCATCCATGCTTGGCGTGACGATACAATCGGTCAACAGCCGCATGGAGATGGAGCAGCTCTATACCGAAGCGCAGGCGGCGAACGAAGAGCTTCAGGTGCAGTCCGAGGAGCTTAACGCGCAATCGCTCGAATTGCTCACGATGAACGACGAGCTGAAGCGGAGCTCCAACTTCAAGAGCGAGTTTTTGGCCAATATGTCGCATGAGCTTCGCACGCCGCTCAACAGCATGCTCATCCTATCGCAGATGCTCGCCGAGAATCGCCATGGGCATCTGAGCGAAGACGATCTGAGCTATGTCAACACGATTTACAGCGCAGGCAACGATCTGCTGGGCCTGATCAACGACATTCTCGACCTGTCCAAGGTCGAAGCGGGCAAGCTGGACATCGAGATGGGCAACATCATTCTGTCCGATCTTCAGTTGACGATTCAGAACAGTTTCCAGGAAGTCGCTGCGCAGAAAAATCTGGACTTCACCGTCAAGATCGCGAAGGACACGCCGGCCTGGCTCGAGACCGACGGTTTCCGCCTGCACCAGATTCTGAAAAACTTGCTCTCCAATGCTTTCAAGTTCACCGAATCGGGCAAAGTCGAGCTTGCGATCGGCGTACTGTCGAACAATTCGTGGGGGCAGCAGGAGGTGTCGTTCGCGGTCACCGATACGGGTCGGGGGATCGCGCGGGAGAAGCTTGGCTTGATCTTCGAGGCGTTCACCCAAGCGGACAGCGGAACCGCCCGCAAATACGGCGGCACCGGGCTCGGGCTCACGATCTCCGCGTCGCTGGCGAACATGCTCGGCGGCAGGATCGAGGTTGAGAGCGACGAGGGCATAGGCAGCAAGTTTACGCTCTACTTGCCGGCCCAGCGTACGATCGGGCAATTCGACGAATCGACGGCGGCCAAGCAGCTCGCATCCTCCTCGAATTCGCTGTCCGCTGCGGATCCCGTCTCGATCGCGGTATCCGAGATGCCGCTTAGTTCCGCGGAGCTCAAAGGTCGCAACGTCCTGCTCGTCGACGACGACGCCCGCAATTTGTTCGCGCTGTCGCATGTGCTCGAATCGCTGGATATGTCGTTCACGATCGCGCATGACGGACTCGAGTGTATGGAGCGGCTGCAGGGCGGCGAGACTTACGACTGTATTCTCATGGATATTATGATGCCTGATATGGACGGCTTCCAGGCAATCCGCGAGATCCGGCATACGCTCAAGCTGGGCACGCCGATCATCGCCGTCACGGCCAAGGCGATGAAGGAAGACCGCGACAAATGTCTCGAGGCCGGCGCCAACGCTTATATCAGCAAGCCGGTTCAAGTGCAGCAGCTCATTTCCATCATGGTTGCGCAGATGAAGGTAGAAGCCTAATGCCGCGGGGCCGGTTAGCCGGCCCCGCTTTTATATCGGCGAGGAGGTCCCTATGAGTCAATTAAATATCGGAATCGCGTTCGCGGGCGGTTTAGCTTCCTTTATCTCGCCCTGTTGCCTGCCGTTGTATCCATCCTACTTATCCTACATAACAGGCATATCGGTAAGCCGGCTCAAGACGGAGTCCGGCAGAGAGATCCGCACCAAAACGATGGCCCACACGTTCTTTTTCATTTTAGGCTTCTCGGCCGTCTTTTTTACGCTTAGCTATACCGCCAATACGTTCGCCTATACGTTCCGTGAGTATCAGGATTTGATTCGGCAGGTGTCGGCCATATTAATCGTCCTTATGGGACTGTTCCTGCTCGGCGTCTTTCAGCCGCAGCTCCTGCTTCGGGAACGTAAAATGAACGTAAGCTGGCGGCCGGCCGGCTATATCGGTTCGTTTATTTTCGGCATCGGCTTCTCCGCCGGCTGGTCGCCGTGCGTGGGTCCGATATTGACCGCGATATTGGCGCTCGCAGCCAGCGAGCCCGGTACTTGGGCAAGCATGACTGCGGCCTATTCGCTCGGGTTCGGCGTCCCGTTTTTCGTGCTGGCCTTTTTTATCGGGTCCGCCAGGTGGATTCTAAAGTATTCGAACAAGCTGATGAAAATCGGCGGCGCGCTGATGATTTTGATGGGCATACTGCTCTTTACCGACCGAATGACGGAAATTACGATCTGGCTTAACCGGATTACGCCGGATTGGCTGCTTTTCTAACGGCGATCGCGTCAAGTGAAATATTCGATTTTCGATTCGGGAAACGACTCGAAAATCCGTTCGGTAATGAACGTGCGGAGCGCGTCCGCTTGCTCGTCGGGGTAGACGTATTTGTTTTGACCCCAACGGCCCCATTTCTTTTTTCGTTTCGCTTCGTCCATTTCCAGCTTCGTTTTCGGATAGCGCTTCTCGATGATCGTTTTTGCGGTTTTCGTGAAACGATGCTGGATCAGTTCGAAAGTCAAATCCTTGCCCGCTTCCGGGGGAAGCGCGGACGCAAGCCGCTTCAATAGTTCGGCGTAGCCTTCTTCCCAGCCTTCGAACCAGATGATCGGGGCGATAATGAAGCCCAGGGGATAGCCGGCGCGCGCGATTTTGCCGGCCGCCTCGATTCGTTCCGCGAATCGCGACGTCGCGGGCTCGAAGTTGCGTATTACGTAGTCCGCATTCACGCTGAATCGTACGCGCGTATGGCCGCCGTGGGGAATGTGCAGCAGCGAGTCGACATGATGGAACTTCGTGACGAAGCGAAGCCGGCCATTGGGCTCGCCCGCCATAAAGGCGATCGTCTCCGCCAGCGATCCCGTGATGTGCTCGAGGCCGAGCGGATCGGACGTACAAGCCGCCTCGAAGCGCGTGATCTCAGGGCTCCGCTCGTCGATATAACCTTTTGCCGCCGCGAGAATGTCGCCGATATTGACATAGACGCGGATATAGGGCTTGGCGCCGAGCGTCGTTTGCAAATAGCAATAATGACAGTGCCCCATACATCCCGTGGCCAGCGGGAGAGCGTATTCCGCCGAGGGCTTCGACGTATCGAATTTGAGCGTCTTGCGCAGGCCGACGACCAGCGTCCGCTTGGCGATCTTGTATTGCTCCGTCTCGGTGTCGCCCGGCAGATTGGTGATTCGGTTGTGTGAGGTCGTCATCCGGAAGGGGATGCCTTCACGCTCCGCCCATTCCCGAATGCGGATGCCCATCGGGTAGTTCAATGCCTCCGGCTCGAAGTATACGAGCTCAGGAACGAACGGCTTGGTAACGACGGTTTTGCGGGGTCTGTCGGTCATGTTCGCGCTCATGGTTTCGCCTCCCGTGTGACACGTATTATGCGTCGAACGGCAACCGCGGACTCCGGTCAACATCTGGATGGCGGCGGCGCCCGCGCGCGTAGACGGCTTGCCCTCGTCCGGCGCGGCGTTGTATGATACTAAGTGTTATTAACCGTCGGGAAAGGGGACAGTTCGGTGCCGACGCCAAGCATGGAAGATTATCTCGAACGCATCTACCGCCTGATCGACGAGAAGGGATACGCGCGCGTGTCCGATATCGCCGAAGGTCTGGAGGTGCACCCCTCGTCCGTGACGAAGATGATTCAGAAGCTGGACAAGGATCAATATTTGATTTACGAGAAGTACCGGGGACTCATCCTCACGAGCAAAGGGAAAAAAATCGGAAAGCGGCTCGTCGACCGACACCATCTGCTCGAATCGTTTTTGACCGTGATCGGCGTGCAGCATGAAAATATTTACCGCGATGTCGAAGGAATCGAGCATCACCTGAGCTGGGATTCCATAACCTGCATCGAGACGTTGGTCGAATATTTCAACCGCGACGACAACCGCAGGGAAGAACTGCTGCGCATCCGCGCCGAACTGGATACGGAATAAGGGATGGAGGGCGCATTTGCGTCCTCTTTTGCGTTTAAGGCGGGAGGCGCGCCCTTCCCGGTCTGCGCGCAGCGTCCGACGCATAAGCTTGCAGTATTCGGGCGATTTTGCGGACGGGGGAATGCGCGCGTGACGCAGCTGAAAAAGATCAATGCCGTATTTGAAGGCGGAGGGGTCAAAGGAATCTCGCTTGCCGGCGCCGTCCGGGCTGCGGAGACGCATGGCTACGGGTTCCATCAAGTGGCCGGCACCTCCGCGGGCAGCATCGTGGCGGCATTGATCGCTGCTGGGTACAATGCGTCCGAGATGAAGCTGATCATCGACGGAACGCCATTCTCGGCTTTTTTGAAACGGGCGCCAGTATTTAACGTGAAGCTGATCGGTCCCGCCGTACGGTTGCTGCTGTTCAAAGGGCTATACAGCGGCGACGCGCTTGAGCAATGGGCCGACAAGCTGCTCGCCGCCAAGGGCATTCGCACGTTTCGCGATCTGCCGCAGGGACGCCTGCGAATTATCGCGTCTGACATCACGAACGGCAAGCTGCTCGTTCTGCCGGACGATATCGCCGATTACGGCATCGATCCGGGTTCGCTTGGCGTGGCGCAGGCGATACGCATGAGCGTCAGCATTCCGTATTTTTTCGACCCCGTTATCCTCCGCGGCACGCCTAACTACAATCCGTTCAAGCGCGCCAAGCATAACGGTTCCAGCATGGATATTTACGGATCGTATGTCGTTGACGGCGGGTTGCTCAGCAACTTTCCGCTGTGGTTGTTCGAAGAGCCGGAGGCGAATCAGACTGCGCCGCCCGTCGTCGGCTTCCAGATGGTGGGCAGGCCCAATCCCAAGGGGCATCGGATCAACGGGCCTTTTACGATGTTTTACGCGATGTTTGAAACGATGCTTAGCGCGCACGACGAGCGTTATATCGAAAAAAACAACCGCGTGCGCACCATCAAAATTCCGACGCTCGGCGTGCGAACGACGGACTTTCACTTAACGGAGGAACAGAGCGAGGGACTCTATCAATCCGGCCTTCAGGCGGGCAATGAATTTTTCCATTCTTTCGATTACAGGACCGGAATCTGTTTGCCGGATGCGCGGCATTCGGGCAGCACGCAAGCGCCGGCCGTTCGGCTCGGCTTCTCCAGAACCCCGGATAGCCATCAAAAAAAGGATTGAAGGCCGGTGGCCTTCAATCCTTTTTTTTTGCAAGCTGTCAGTGATAGGTAGGCGGTTCGTCGTCGCGGCCCTTATTGCCTTCGATGACGCGAAAGGGAGCGGGACCGCGGCGGGGCTTCGAGGCGGAGGCCTCCTTCGTCTGCTGGCGCTTCTTGCTCTGTGCTGCCGCGCGTTGGTAGGACGATCGTTCCGAGCCTCCCCCGGCCCAGCGGTTCGGAGGGAATTTATACAGGATCCAGACGATCGCGATGATGACGACGGGCACGATGAGCGCCTGGCCGCCGTTCACGATCATGGACACGACGCCGATCGCGATGAGCGCGAGCATCACGGCGAACCAGATCGGCATTCGATTGCGTTTGCGCATGGATGTCCCTCCTGTGGTGTTGAATTAGACGGGCCGAATCTCCCGGTCGAGCTCTCTCATGCGATTGAAGGAGGCGATGGAAACGGCTACCTGGTCGTCGTTCGGTTCCTTCGTCGTCAGCAGCTGGAGCCAGAGCCCCGGATACCCGAGCAAGCGCAGCACCGGTATGTCGCGCGCCGCATTGGTCAAGCGGAGCACTTCGTAAGAGACGCCGATGACGACGGGCAGCAGACAGATGCGAATCCAGATGCGCTCCCAGATCGTGTCCCAGTGAAAAATCGGAAACGAATAGATGACGACGCCGACGATAACCGTGAATACGAGGAAGCTGCTGCCGCATCGGTAATGCAGCCGGGTGAACCGCTGCACGTTGTCGACCGTCAGGTCGACGCCCGCTTCGTAGGCGCTGATGACCTTGTGCTCCGCGCCGTGATATTGGAACAACCGCTTGATCAAGGGCGTCTTGGAAATGAACCAAAGGTAAAAGAGCAGCAGCGCGATCTTGATGACGCCTTCCAGAAGGTTATGCAGGATCATGCTGCTAAATACGCCGTCGAACAGAAAGCCTTCGAGCAGCGCAGGTACCGTCGTGAATACGAGCTTGCCGAAAACGAAGGAGAGCACGCCTACGACCGCCACGCCGAGCACCATGGAGAGGCTCCATTTTTCTTTTTCCTTGGGTTTATCCGCGTCCGCCGGCGTCTCGTCCTCGGCGTAAGCTTCCGCCGAAAAGTTCAAATGCTGCGAGCCTTTGGCCGACGACTCGACGATGCCTACGATGCCGCGAATAAAAGGAATGCGCTTGAGCGCTGCAAGCAGCTTGCTCTGCTGCTGCTTGCGGGGAACCTCGAAAAAAGCGATCTCCTGGTTCTTGCGCCTCACCGCAGTCACGTGGACGTTGCGACCGGCGAACATGACGCCTTCGATCACGGCCTGTCCCCCGTATATTGAGGTCGGTTGTTCTGCCAAACCATTCACCATCTCTCGCTGAATCTCTTGAAGCTTAAGGCTTCGAGTATGTTCCTATTTTACAGGATTAGGACCTTCAATGCCACAGGAAACGGCAGCGCGGCGACTAGCCGCAAGGACGGCGGCCCATACTAGGACAAAGGGTCGGAAGGACGGAAAGGACGATGGTGCATGGACCAAGCGCAAGAAAAGAATGGGCTTAAGAGCACGGGCCGAACGAAGCATCCGGCCGTTTACTGCCTGACGAACGGATTTTTCGCCGGGATGATCTGGGGGCTCGTTCGGTGGCTGACGGTCGCGATGAATTTGACAAAGGTGCCGCAGGCGTTTCTGGCCGATCCGTTCGTGAAACGGGGGCATCTCGATACGATCGCCTGGCACTGCGTCGGGCTCGGGCTGTTCGTCGTCATGTCGATCGTCGCGGCTTATCTCTACTGGCTGCTGCTGGGCAAGCTGAGCGGGCCGTGGCCCGGACTGTTTTTCGGAGCGGCTTGGTGGGCGCTGCTCTATTTTTGGATCGGCCCGGTCACCGGCGCGATTCCCCCTTACAAGGAGATCGGGATCGGCAGCATGTTTACGGAGGGCGCCCTGATCGTGCTCTGGGGGCTGTTCATCGGCTATTCGCATGCGTTCGAATTCCACAACGAGGCGGCGCGCGAGCCGAAAAAAGCCGACCAAGGCGGCGGTCAGCCAAAAGAGCCCCAACACACTTAAGTCGGCGGAACGGACAACTGGGCTTGTAGCCCAGGCGAATGCCGTTATGATACAATAATCGATGGATTTGCAGCCTGAAAAACGAGGAAGGAGTGCCTGCATTGCCCAGTATATTGGTTTTGAACGGCCCGAACCTGAACATGCTTGGCATCAGGGAACCCGGCGTCTACGGTACGGCGACGCTCGCGGACATCGAGGCTCGCCTGCGGGAAGCGGCGGACCGCGAAGGCGCTTCTCTTTCCTTTTTTCAATCGAACCACGAAGGCGCACTGCTCGACGAGATCCATGCCGCATACGGACGGCACGACGGCATTCTTATCAATCCCGGCGCGTATACGCATACGAGCATCGCGCTTCGGGACGGTTTATCCTCGGTTGGCCTGCCTGCCGTCGAGGTGCACTTGTCCAACATACATAAGCGCGAAGCGTTCCGCCACGTCTCGATGCTCGCGCCGGTATGCGTCGGCCAGATCTCGGGATTCGGGGACTATGGCTACGAGCTTGGCTTGCTGGCGCTGCTTCGCCATCTGCGACCGGCCGTCCGTTAGGGACGTGTCCTGCCAAGCCGATTGAGGTCGCAACAAGGGAGAGGAGTTGAAGGGAAATGAGCGAAGCGAGAATCGCGAAGCTAAGAGGAGAGCTCCAAGGGCTGGGCGGAGACGCCATGTTAATTACGAGCGATCTTAACAGGCGCTACCTGACCGGATTTACCGGCACGGCGGGCGTCGTGCTGGTGACCGCGTCCGGCGCATCGCTATTCACGGATTTCCGATATACCGAACAGGCTACGGCTCAGTCCTCCGGCGTGGAGGTTACGGAGCACCCGACGACGGGGTATTACGATCTGGTGGCCGAAAAGCTGCGGGGGGAAGGCGCCGGGCGTCTCCTGTTCGAGGATAGCGCGGTGAGCTATGCCGCCTACGCGACGTTTAAGGAGCGACTCGCTCCCGTCGAGCTCGTGCCTGCAGGCAAGGTGCTCGAGAGACTGAGGGCCGTGAAGGAAGATTCCGAGCTCTCCGTCATTCAGGAAGCTGCCGATATCGCGGACAAGACGTTCGCGCACATCCTCGGCTTCATCAAGCCCGGCGCCAAGGAATCTGATATCGCGCTGGAGATGGAATTTTACATGCGCAAGCTCGGCGCGTCGGGCACGTCGTTCGACACGATCGTCGCCTCCGGCGTGCGCTCCGCCATGCCGCACGGTGTCGCGAGCGACCGTACGATCGGCAGCGGCGAGTTCGTCACGCTCGATTTCGGCGCATACTACAAAGGGTATTGTTCCGACCTGACGCGTACTGTCGTCGTGGGACCCGCATCCGACCGGCACCGGGAGATCTACGGCATCGTGCTCGAAGCGCAGCTGCACGCGCTCGAGAACCTCAAACCGGGGATGAGCGGCCGCGAAGCCGACGCCTTGACGAGAGATATCATCACGCGGTATGGTTATGGAGATCAATACGGCCATAGTACAGGCCACGGCATCGGACTCGACATTCACGAGGAGCCGCGGCTGAGCTTTTCGGCGCCGGATACGATTTTACTCCCGGGTCATGTCGTCACGGTCGAGCCGGGTATTTACCTTCCGGGCTTCGGCGGCGTACGGATCGAAGACGATGTCGTTCTGACGGATGACGGGATTAAAATACTTACGCGCTCCCCGAAGGAACTGATCGTTCTGGACTAGGGAGCCACGTTCCTACAGGAGGGAATTTTAGCAGTGATTTCCGTTAACGATTTTAAGACAGGCCTTACCATTGAAGTGGACAACGATCTGTGCACCGTCATCGACTTCCAGCACGTCAAGCCGGGCAAGGGCGCTGCGTTCGTCCGCTCCAAGCTGAAGAATCTGCGCAACGGCAACGTCATCGAGAAGACGTTCCGCGCCGGCGAGAACGTCGTTCGCGCCCATATCGAGAACCGTGCCGTGCAATACTTGTACAACTCCGGCAGCGAGTACACGTTCATGGACAACGAGACTTACGACCAGTTCAACCTGGACAAGAAGCAGCTCGAGTGGGAAGTCAACTTCCTCAAGGAAAACATGACGGTTAACATCACGAGCTACCAAGGCGAGATTCTCGGCATTAACCTGCCGAACAACGTCGACCTGAAGGTCGTCGAGACCGAGCCGGGAATCAAGGGCAATACGGCGACCGGCGCAACGAAAAACGCGAAGCTCGAGACGGGCCTTAACGTTCAAGTGCCGCTCTTCATTAACGAAGGCGACGTGCTGCTCATCAACACGACCGAAGGCAAGTACATTTCCCGCGCGTAATTTCGACTAAATCCTCCGCGTTCCCTTCGGAACCGGAGGATTTTTTTTCGTTTCTGGGCCGACGGCCTTATGCTATAATATATTGCTGTATGCACAGTGTAGATGAGGAGTGGAACCGCGTTGTCCTTAATCGTGATGAAATTCGGCGGCAGTTCCGTCGGGACCACGGAGCGGATGCAGCGCGTGGCTCAGCGGATAATCGACAAAAAGCTGCAGGGCCATCGCGTCGTCGTCGTCGTGTCCGCCATGGGCGATACGACCGACGATCTGATCGACAAGTCCAAAGAATTGACCGACAATCCCCCCGCCAGGGAAATGGATATGCTTCTGACGACCGGCGAGCAAATATCGGTTGCGCTGCTTGCGATGACCATTCATAAACTCGGCCACGAAGCCAAGTCGTTCACGGGCTGGCAAGCCGGAATCGTGACGGAATCGGTGCATGGGAAGGCGAGAATATCGGAGATCGCGCCGACTCGTCTGCATGCCGCGCTGGACGGCGGGGCGATCGCGATCGTCGCCGGCTTCCAGGGCATGACGGAGGACGGAGAGATCACGACGCTCGGACGCGGCGGCTCCGATACGACGGCCGTCGCGCTCGCCGCTGCGATCAAAGCGGACGTGTGCGAGATCTATACCGACGTGGACGGCATCTATTCCACCGATCCCCGCGTCGTCAAAAATGCGCGCAAGCTTGACGTCATCTCGTACGACGAGATGCTTGAGCTTGCCCATCTGGGCGCGGCGGTGCTGCATCCTCGCGCGGTCGAATACGCGAAGCACTACAACGTTCATCTCGTAGTGCGTTCGAGCTTTACACAGAATGAAGGAACGCTCGTGAGGGAGGAAGCGGCAATGGAACAAGGCGTCGTCGTAAGCGGCATCGCTTTTGATAAAAATGTAGCCCGCATCAGCATTGTGGGCGTGGCGGATATCCCCGGCGTACTGGCGAAAATTTTCGGCGCGCTGGCAAACGAGTCGATCGATGTCGACATCATCGTGCAGAGCGGCATCTCGAGCGGCAAGGCCGACTTCTCGTTCACCGTTTCGCTGGCCGATCGGGCCCGCGCCATCGATGTGATCGAGCGCGTGCGCGGCGAAGTGCCTTATGACGAAGCGACTTATGAAGAAAATCTCGTGAAAGTCTCTATCGTCGGCGCCGGCATGGTATCCAATCCGGGCGTCGCCGCCAAAATGTTCGACGTCATCTCGCGTTCCGGCGTCAGCATCAAGATGGTGAGCACCTCCGAGATCAAGTGCTCCTGCGTCATCGCGGCCGAGCCGCTGAACGAAGTCGTACGCGCACTGCATACCGCTTATGGTCTGGACACGGCGGACGCAGTTTTCGTCGGCGGTCCTCAGGATCGGCGCTAATTGTCAAGGATTTTTTGACATTTTAAGTTATTTTTGGCTATGTTTAGCGCTTTTGCTAAGCTTATTTTAGCAAAGGTCCCTGCCTCCTTCCGACCCTATGGAGGTCATACCTGTCGAATTGCAAATTGTTTTTTGTCGTCGGCAGTATTATCCATTAAGGAGGAAGCGAGTTTGAGCGAGCAGGTGCTGGAGACGATTTTGGTAGAGTTGAAGGGGATGTCGCGGCGATTCGATGCCATCGATCAGCGGTTGGACGGCATGGATCGGCGGTTCGATGCCATCGATCAGCGGTTGGACGGCATGGATCGGCGGTTCGACGCCATCGATCAGCGGTTGGACGGCATGGATCGGCGATTCGATGCCATCGATCAGCGGTTGGACGGCATGGATCGGCGGTTCGACGCCATCGATCAGCGATTGGACGGAATGGACCGGCGATTCGATGCCATCGATCAGCGGTTGGACGGCATGGATCGGCGGTTTGACGTCTTGGAGACGACGTTAAACCAAGTCGCGACCGCCGTCATGGACACGAACGAACGGTTAACGAAGGTGATGGAGGTTCAAGAGGAGCACGCGATCGCGCTCGATTCGCTTCAGACCGAGCAGTCCAGGCAGGGAAAAGCGATCGAGGCGCTGGCGTTTCGCGTGCTTGAACACGATACGGAGATTAGAGCTTTGAAGCGAGCCAGATAGTTGAACCCTATCTAATTTGGCCCGTCCGGTTTTCGGACGGGTCTTTTTGTTGTTCCTTTTATCGAATCTCTCGAAGTTTGCCCAAATAGGCAAGTTGTCCGACCTCGCCGCATAGCGTATACCACGGACATGCGCGAAAGGAGGTGAGGGCGGCTTGGATAAATCCGTATTCAGCATGGCGCTGCTCCGGATCTTATCCGGAAGCATCGAACTGACTGCCGCGCTGGTCATGCTGAAGCTCAACGACGTCACCAAAGCGTTAAGCGTTAACGCGATGCTGGCGTTGGTCGGACCGCTGATTCTGATCTCTACGACGACGATCGGCCTTGTCGGCATGTCGGACAAGCTGTCTCCGGTCAAATTGATCTGGGTCGGCGCCGGGGTCGCTTGCCTGCTGATCGGCATTCTCAAAAAATGAACGCTCGCCGGGTCAATCTATTAGCGAAAAAAGAGATTTCAATAGCATAAAAGAGAAGTGTCCAAGCATATGCATGGAAGAGCAAAGGACAACTTGCCGGAGAGGGGGAGACCGCTTGCCGCTTTCATTGCTCGAAATGTTCCCTGCCGGTCTCCGCGACAGGCTGGAGAGGCTGCCGGAGACCATGCTGCTATCGCTGGAAGAGATTCGCGTCAGAGAAGGAAGACCGCTCGAGATCGGATACGGAGGCGGCGCGGCGTTCGTCGGGACGGACGGCATCGTCTCCGCTGTCAGCGCGCAAGCCTATCGGCCGACGAGAGAAGACTGCAGGGCGCTGCTTGAGCGCGTTACCAACCATTCGCTGTATGCGGTAGAGGAAGAGCTGCGGCGGGGCTACGTCACCGTCGCGGGAGGCCATCGGATCGGATTGGCCGGACGTACCGTGCTCGAAGGCGGCCGCGTCCGGCACCTTCGGGACGTGACCAGCTTCAACTTCCGCATCGCCAGGGCGCGGACAGGCTGTGCCGCGGGCCTGCTGCCGGAACTGCTGGATCCCGTCGGACGGACGGTCAAGCATACTTTGATCGTGTCGGCGCCGCAGCAGGGCAAGACAACGCTGCTGCGGGATCTCGCCCGCTCGATAAGCGCCGGCGAGTGGCATCATCCCCTGGCCCAGCGGTGGGGCGGGCGGAAGGTGGGCGTCGTCGACGAGCGATCGGAGATCGCGGCTTGCGACCGCGGCGTACCCGCCTTCGATCTCGGGCCGCGGACGGACGTGCTCGACGCTTGTCCCAAAGCCGAAGGCCTCATGATGCTCGTCCGCTCGATGTCGCCCGAGGTTGTCATCGCGGACGAGATCGGCCGGCCCGAGGATGCTTACGCCTTGAAGGAGGCGCTCCATGCCGGCGTCCGCGTCGTCGCCACGGCTCACGCGCTCGATCTGAAGGACGTATTTGCCCGGCCCGTGCTGGCGGAGCTTGCCGCCGAAGGGATGTTCGGCGCCTATGTGCTCCTCTCTCGCTCGGGCGGCGTCGTCCGGCACCGGGTCGTCGGCGCGGAGGAAGCGGAGGCGGAGGCGCGCAAGTCCGCTGGCTGCAGGTCGGTGCCGGTCATCCGCTCGCCGAACGGAACCGGGGAAGAGGCGCGCCATGCTTAAGCTCGCCGGCGCCGCGCTCGTCTTGTTCGCCGGTACGATGATCGGCTTCATGCAGGCCGCCAAGTTCGCGCAGCGTCCGAAGCAGATCCGCCAGCTGCTCCACGCGCTTCAGCGGTTGGAGACGGAGATCGGATACGGACAGACGCCGCTCCCTGAAGCGCTCGCCCGTATTGCGGCGGCATTGACCGCGCCGGTGGCGGCGCTTTTCGCGGAAGCTTCCGCCTTGTTGTCCTCCGGCTCCGGCGAGACCGTCGCAGCTTGCTGGGAGCGCGCCTTCAAAGCGGGTTGGCCTTCGACCTCGATGAAGTCTCCCGAGCGGGATACGATGCTGAGACTGGGCGAGACGCTGGGCGCGAGCGGCGCGGGAGACCAGATGAAGCATTTGAAGCTTGCCATGCATCAACTGCAGGCCGAAGAGCAGTCGGCGCGCGAGGATCAGCAGCGATACGAGAAGCTGTGCCGAAGTTTGGGAGTGCTCACGGCCGCCCTGGTCGTCATTCTCATGATGTAGTAGGGGGCCGTATTCATGAATATCGACGTGAGCACGATTTTCCAGATTGCGGGCATCGGAATCATCGTCGCGATGATTCATACCGTGCTCAAGCAGATGAACAAAGAAGACATGGCGCACTGGGTGACGGTGATCGGCTTCGTCGTCGTGCTGTTCATGGTGGTGCGGCTGCTGAACGACCTGTTCCAGGAGATCAAGACGATCTTCCTGTTCCAGTAAGAGGGCCGCCATGGATATCCTGCAGATTGTCGGAATCGGGCTGCTGACGGCCATTCTCATCCTCGTCATCCGCGAACAGAAGCCGATGTTCGCGTTCCTGTTGGCCGCCTTTTTCGGCATCGCGGTGTTCTTGTCCCTCATCGGCAAGATCGGCGGCGTCGTCGCCATGATCGAGGAACTTGCCGATCGCTCGGGCATCCAGTCGGTATACCTGAAGACGATGCTGAAAATCATCGGAATCGCGTATATCGCCGAATTCGGCGCGCAGATCGTGCGGGACGCGGGGCTCGACAGCGTCGCCTCGAAGATCGAGTTCGCAGGAAAAATGCTGATCCTCGTCATGGCCGTGCCGATCATCAGCGTCATCATCGAGACGGTGCTTGGCCTGCTGCCGGCGGGAGGGGGCGCTTGAACATGGAGAGCCTCGTACGGGGCGGACGGCGCTCCGGCTGGCTTCCGTTTTTGCTCTTGCTGGGCGCGATGCTGATCACATTCTGGCCGCGGCCCGCGCAAGCTGCGGAAAGCGGGCGGCAGGCGGAGCAGACGCCTCGAGCGGAAGCGGCGATATCGCCAGGCAAGGACGGCACCAACGGTACAGATCCGGGGGCGCTGTCCGGCGAGCTGGCGGAGTCGCAGGCGGGAGACCTCAATCTGGGTCAGATCGAGCAATTTTGGAACCGACTGAAAAACGAATATGGCGGCTTCTTCCCTCAGGGGGAAGCGCCTTCGCTTCGGCAGCTCATGTTTCCGGAGGACGGCAAGGGCTGGAGCGTGAAGGACGTCCTGCTCGGGTTGGCGCGGTTTTTCCTTCACGAGGTGCTGTACAGCGGCAAGCTGATCGTCACGATCGTGCTGCTGGCCATTTTTACGATGCTGCTCGAAACGATGCAGAGCGCGTTCGAGCGTCAGGCCGTGAGCCAGGTCGCTTACGCCGTCGCTTACATGGTTCTGCTGATCATCGCCGTCAACAGCTTCCGGATCGGGGCGGGTTACGCCGCCGACGCGATCGCGGGCATGGTGCAGTTCATGCTCGCGATGGTGCCCCTGCTGCTGACGCTGCTCGCCAGCACGGGAGGCGTGACGACGGTCGCGGTTCTTCATCCGGTCATCGTCTTCATGGTTCATTCGATCGGCACCATCATCCATGTCGTCGTTTTCCCGCTGCTGTTTTTCTCGGCCGTGCTTCACCTGGCCAGCACGATGTCCGAGCGGTTCAAGGTGACGCAGCTCGCCAATCTTCTTCGCACGGCCGCCGTAGGACTGCTCGGCGCGATGCTGACGCTTTTCCTCGGGGTGCTCTCCATCCAAGGCGCTACCGGGGCAATCACGGACGGCGTCGCCTTGCGGACGGCCAAATTCGTCACCGGCAACTTCGTTCCGGTCGTAGGCCGCATGTTTTCGGACGCGGCGGATACGGTCTTGTCGGCGAGCTTGCTCGTCAAAAACGCGGTAGGGCTTGCGGGCGTCGTCATTTTGATCTTCCTTTGCGCCTTTCCCGCCGTCAAGATTCTGACGCTTGCGCTCATCTACCGGGTGTCCGCAGCCGTGCTTCAGCCGCTTGGCGATACGCCGATCGTGCAATGTCTGCAGGTGATCGGCAAGACGCTCGTGTACGTGTTCGCCGCGCTCGCGTCCGTAGGGCTCATGTTCTTCCTGGCCGTGACGATCGTGCTGACGGCCGGCAATGCGTCGATACTGATGCGATGAGAAAAGACGGGCCGGCGGCGGCTCGCGCGAGGAGGCGGTGTCCGTGATCGAAGCGCTCGGTGTCTGGCTGCGCCAGGTCGTTGCCGCGGTTCTGCTCGCCGCCCTCATCGATCTGCTGCTGCCGAACCGCACGATGCAGCGGTACGTGCGGCTCGTAGCCGGACTGTTCATTTTGCTGACGCTCGCGGCTCCGCTGCTTCACTGGATCAAGGGAGACATGGATGCGAAGCTAACGGCGGGCATTAGGTGGGCCGAGCGCGAGCCGTACGACACGTCGGGCGAAGGACAAGGCGAGCTCGAATCGATTATGGCCGATGCGCGTCGTATCAGCGAAGGGAGAACCGAACAGGCGGCGCAGCTGGCCGCAGCCGGCCTCGAGGCGCAGATCAAGGCTGCGATCGAGCAGGAGGAGGACGTCGAGGTGGACGGTGTCAAAGTCCAGGCGTCCGTGGGACAGGACGGGACGCTCGATGTCGGCGGGGTGACCGTACGGATGAAGCCGACGGCGACAGGGCAGCGGGAAACGGACGGACGAAGCCCGATCGCGGAGGTGGATCCGGTCGCGCCGGTATCGGTCGATTTCGACGTCGGGACGCTCACGCAGGATGAAGACGACGAGGCGCCGAAGGACGCGCATTCGGAGGAAGCGGCTGCTGCAGCGGCGGCGGAAGCGAATGCGGCCGAGTCGACGGACCAAGGACAGGCGGCGCGGATCGCTGCGATCGTAGCCGGACGCTTCGGTATTCCGACGGCGAAGGTCGCCGTGATCGGATCGACCGGGCAGGGCGGATGAATGGGAGGGAGCGAGAGTCATGGCCAAGTGGCTGCAGAAGCTGGAAACTTACATCGGGGGCGGTCCGGGCGGCCCGAAGCGGGTGAAGACGTTTCGCTGGCTGATCCTGATCGGCCTGGTGGGCGCGGCGCTGATCCTGGCTTCCTCTTTCATCAAGATGAAGCCCGTGACGCCGCCCGGACCGGACGATGCGGTCCCGCCCGGTGACGTCGACAAGCCTGCGCAGCAGGAGACGTTCCTCGGCGCGGGCGAGAGCAAGGACGATCCCTTCGCCGACATCGAGACCCAGCTGGATCTCCGGTTGAAGGAAATGCTCGAAAAAATCGCTGGCGTCGGCACGGCGGACGTGATGGTGACGGTGGACTCGACGGAGGAGACGGTCGTTCAGCTGAACGAGAAAAAGACGCAGCAGATTACCGACGAGACGGACAAAAACGGCGCCAAGCGCCATATTACGGACATTACGCAAGACGGGCAGGTCGTGCTGTACGAGGTGTCCGGCGGTAAGTCGCCGATCGTCGTCAAAAAGGTCAAACCCCGCCTGAGGGGCGTTCTGATCGTGGCGAAGGGGGCGGAAAACGCAACCGTTCGCCGACTGATTGCCGAAGCCGTGGCTGCCGGCATGGACGTGCCGATCCATCGCGTATCGGTCATGCCGCGCACGGCGGAGTAACATGCCAATCCAATCATCGCTTACCCATTCCCAAACCAAGCAGGAGGTCAAATTCAAATGAACAACAAAAGGCAAACGATCTGGCTCGTCTCGATGCTCTCGCTCATGGTCATCCTCTCCGCCTACTATCTGTTCACGGAGGACGTAACCCAGCCCGACCGCACGGCGCAGGAACAAAAAGTCGGGACGGAGGCGACCGGTGTCACCGGCGCAGCCAAAGACGATGACGGCATCGAGATCACCTCCGTGGACGGTGCGGGCGGGCTGACCGACGGCGCTTCGCCGAGCAAGGAAGCCGGCGCGGCATCCGGCAAGACTTCAGGCACGGACAAGACGGCGGCAGCTTCCCCGGATGCTTCCGCAGGCACGGACAAGGAAGCCGCGGCTTCGCCCGACGCGGGCAAAGACGGCGACTCGGCGGTCGCGCCGAAGGATCAGGAAGTGCTGAAGGGCATGAGCAACCTCACTGCGCGCGAACAATTCGACCAGATTCAGCTGGAACGCGAACAAGCGGCTTCCAAAGCATACGAGGACCTGAACAAAGTGATCGGGGACAGCTCCAAGTCGCAGGAAGAAGCGGCGGCGGCGGTTGAAGAGCAAAGCCGCATCACTGCGACGGAAGAGCGGATCGCAAGCCTCCAAGACAAGCTGGCGACCGATTACGAGAACGCCGTCGTCAAGCAGGTCGAAAATAAATACGAGATTATCGTTCAAGCCGACAAGCTCGACTCCAAGCAGGCGGTGAAAATCGTCAAGCTCGCCACCAAAGAGCTGAGCGTGACGCCGGACGCCGTATCCGTGCAATTCATTCAATGATTTCAGATACCCGCGCCGGTTCTCCCGGCAAGGAGCCGGCCGGCGGGCCGGCTCTTTCCATTTCTTTCGATTATGTTATAATGAGTCCGTTATGGGTACGTACAGGCTTTGCTATTCATACGTGTACGGGTTCGGGCCGCGGATGCGGCGATCGTATGGACGGCGGCTTGCGGAATTGCCCTTTGAACGAGGGCGGCGAGGCCGCTCGGATTTCATACGGCAAATGAGACAGCCAAGGAGCGTAGGGCGAATATGTTCAAACTTAGCGAAATCAAAGAATTAATCAAACTCGTGGATCAAACCTCCGTGCATGAGATCGAGATCGAAAACGAAGGCGCAAGGCTGGCCATTCGCAAACCTGGACGCACGGAAGTCGTGAACGTGCAGACATCCTCTATTCCTCATACATACGTGCCTGCGCCGGCCCCTGCGGCCGCGCCGAGCGCGCCTGCCGAAGCGCAGCAGCCGGCGG
>Ga0209566_100347_pt1 | contig 39809 bp, 29 predicted proteins | sample Araplavi_mTSA_r2_2_FD_184287 | JGI IMG/M metagenome (GOLD analysis project Ga0209566, IMG submission 184287) | Arabidopsis root microbial communities from North Carolina, USA - plate scrape CL_Cvi_mTSA_r2 (SPAdes) (version 2) | ecosystem: Host-associated > Plants > Roots > Endosphere | place...
ACCGGCAGCGGATGAGCCTTCATTGCGCCTCCTTCAGGCGGGTGTCGACGAACGTGGCGTTCAGGCAGTCGAAATGACCGCCGGGGATGTCGACGGACGTGATGCCGCCGAGCGCCTGCGCCGTCCAGTATTCGGTGAGCGCCGCGCGCTGCTGCGGAATCAGCGGGTTGCAGCGCTCCGGCACGAACAGCCGCAGCGCACCCGCGTACGGCGCGTCGCCCGCCCAGTGGCTCGCCTGCACCGAATGCATGAAGAGCCGGTACAGCCGTTCGCGCTCGTCGAGCAGCGGGTGCGCGACCTCGTCCTGCATCGACAATCCGGCGGCCGCGCGCAGCACGCGGCGGCGCAACGTGTCGAGCGGCTCGCAGCGGTCGCCGAAAATCTCCAGCTGGGCCTGCAGGCTGCCGGGCGCGAGACGCGCGGGGTCGGCCTTCAATGCGTCGGCGAGTGCGTCGGCCAGCACGTACGTTTCCGGAAAACCGAGCGCGTCGAGCGGCAGCCCGAGCGTCGCCGCGAAGTTGAACAGCACGAGCCGCTCGTCTTCGATCAGGTACGGAATCCGGTAGCTCGACACGATGTCGAGCGTGCGCACCTCGACGCCGAGCTGCACCAGCGACTTCGCCATTTCGAGCGCGACCAGCCCGCCCGAGCAGTAGCCGAGCACGTCGACCTCGCGCACGCCGGTGCGCCACAGCGCATCCGCATAACGCCGGCCGAGCGTCGCGTTCAGGTGGCGCGCCGGCAGGTCGAGATAGTCCTGCGCGTCGCGCACCGCGAAGCCGAGCACCGGGCCGAGCCGCGCGAGCGCCGGCATGACCGGACGATACGCATGCACGGTGCCGAGCCCTTCATGCACGATCACGCGCGGCACGCCGTCGCCGGGCGCGAGCGGGATCGGCCGCACGCCGGCGCGCACGCGCGGCGCCGGCGCATGGACGACCGCCGAAACGTGCGCGCTGCGCGGAGCGGCCGGCGCACCCGGCGATGCGCTGCCCGACGGCTGCGCATCCGCGTCGCGCAGGCATTGCGCGAACGCGGCGGGCGTCGGTTGCGCGAGCACCCAGCGCAGCAACCGGTCGAACGGATGCGCGTGCGCGAGCGGTTCCTCGCCGCGCAGCCGCGACACGAGTTGCGCGATCAGCAGCGAATCGCCGCCCGCGGCGAAGAAGTCCTGATCGGGCGTGACGTTGCGCGTATCGAGCACGGCTTCCCACAAGCCGATCAGCCGTGCCAGCAGCGGATCGGCGGCGGCCTGCGCGTGAGCCGGCCGGGCGGCCGCCGGCTCCGGTTCGCGGATGTCGGCGATGCCGGCCAGCGTGCGGCGATCGATCTTGCCGTTCGCGGTCACGGGCAGGCGGTCGAGCACGCGCAATTGCGACGGCACCATGTAGCCCGGCACGCGCTCCGCGACGCATGCCAGCAGCGCGTCCGGCGCGATGCGCGCCGCGCCGCGCTTCACGTGCGCGAGCAGAATGTCGTAGCCGAGCGCGTCGAGCGGCGTGCCGGGTGCCACGCAACCGAGCGCGCGATCGCCGCCCGCCTCTTGCAGCCATTCGAGCCACTGCGCGCGCGGCACGAACAGACGCGCCGATTCGACGCGCGCGTCATGCGGCGTTTCCATCATCAACCCCTGGCTGATGCTGATCTCCGGATGCTCGGTCGTCAGTTCCTGGATCACCCACCACGCATCGGCCGCCGACAGCGCACGCAATCCGGCGACCAGCGCGACCGTGTCGCGTGCATTGTTCAGCGCGCCGGAGCTGATCGTGATGTCGATCGAATGCGGCGCAATACCCTGCGCGTCGAGCGCCGCGTTCATGTCGAACCGCTCGAACCGCATCCACGGATACGCGGCGAAGCGCTCGCGTGCCGCCGCGAGGAAATAGCTCGACACGTCGCTGAACAGGTAGTCGATCCGCGCGCCCGCTTCGACCAGCGGCGCGAGCGCGTCGACGATCGCCCGCGTCGCCGCGGCCGTGCCCGCGCCGATCTCGAGGATGCGCCACGGGCGCTGCGGCTCGCGCGCGACGATCGCACGCACGGCCTGTGCCATTCCGTCATGCAGGGCCCGCGCATGTTCGCCGTCGCTGTACATCGCGTCGGCGATATGCGATGCGCCTTCCGGGAACATCAGGCCGGCGGGCGACACGGTGCCGTCCACCTGCACGTCGATACATCCCGCGCTATCGCGGAAGTAGTCGACGAGGACGACCGGCCACAGATCGGGCGACGCATCCTGCGCAAACGCGTCCCAGCAGGCATGCGCATCGGCATGGCCAGCATCGGGCCGCCTGCGCCAGCCGCCTTCGGCATCCGCGTGCAGCACGCCGTGCCGGTCGAGCATCGCGAGCCAGTGACGCAGCAGATGCTGTCGCGCCGCCGGCACGCGCAACCGTTCGCTCAACGTCGCGAAGTCCGTCGCCGCCTCCTCGGTCAGCGCCCCTGCCGGCACGATCCACGCTGCCAGCGATGCAACGCAGGCCGCTTCGAGCCGGGCAACCGACCGCGCCACGTCCGCATGCGCGGGCCAGCGCGCGGCGTCGAACGCCGTGCGCACGTGCGCCGCGATCTCGTGCAGCGCGTCGTCCTGCTGCGGCGGCTCCGCGCCGTGCAGCGACACGAAGCTCGCGAGCCGGCGCTCCGTGCCGTCGCCGAGCACGATCGTCGCGGCCGCGCCGACGAGCGGATGCGCGGTCAGCGCCGCGTCGATCTCGGCCAGCTCGATCCGGTAGCCGCGGATCTTCACCTGATCGTCCTGCCGCCCGAGGAATTCGAGCGAACCGTCGGCGCGCACGCGGCCGAGATCGCCGGTGCGGTAGAGTCGCCGCCCGTCGCCATGACGGATGAAGCGTTCGGCCGTTCGCACGGGATCGTTCGCGTAACCCGTCGCCAGCCCGACGCCGCCGATATGGATCTCGCCGCGCACGCCCGGCGGGCATGGCCGGCCGAGCGCGTCGAGCACCTCCATCGTCTGCCCGGTCAGCGCGCGGCCGTAAGGAATGCTGGCCAGCTGCGTGTCCGCCGGACGGATCGGATGCTCGATCGACCAGATCGACGCCTCGGTCGCGCCGCCGAGGCTGAACAGCGCGCTGTCGGGCCAGCGCCGCCACCAGCGGGTGGGCAGCGTCACCGGAATCCAGTCACCCGACCACAGCACGCGGCGCGGGCCCGGCACATCGAGCGCCGGTTCGCTTTCGACGTAATCGATCAGCATCTGCCCTTGCGCGGGAACCGAATTCCACAGCGTCACGCGATGGCGCGCCATCAGCGCGGCCCAATGCGACGGATCGTTACCGCGTGCCGGATCGGGCAGCACGATGCACGCGCCGCGCGCGGTCGCGCCGAAGAAGTCGTAGACGGACAGGTCGAAGCTCAATTCGGCCAGGCCGAGCACCACGTCGCCGTCGCCGACTTCATGGCGCGCGCTGATGTCGGCCAGCGTGTTGCACACGGCCGCGTGGCTCAGCATCACGCCCTTGGGCTCGCCGGTGGAGCCCGACGTATAGATCACGTATGCGAGTGCGTCGCCGGCGATGTCGCGCGCGGCGCGCGGCGGCCATTGCGGATCGACCGGCACTGCATCGACATCGATGCGCATGCATCCGTCGTGTTCGAACTCGAGCGCCTGCACGCTGACGACCGCACGCACCCGCGCATTGCGCAGGATCGCCTGTTGCCGCAGCGCCGGCTGGCGGCTGTCGACCGGCACGTACGCGGCGCCCGCCTGGACGATCGCGAGCACGGCCACGAGCTGGTGCGCGCACTTCGGCATCAGCACCGCGACGGTATCGCCCGCGGCGACGCCGGCCTGTTCGAGCGCCGACCGCAGCGCCGCCGCGTGCTGCGCGACGTCGCGATACGTGCGCGCCCCCTGCGCATCGATCACCACCGGCGCATCGGGCGTACGCAACGCCTGCGCGGCGAAGCCGGCCGCGATGTGCGTATCCGCATCCGGATGGATCCCGGCGGCCGGTGCAGCGGACGGCAGCACGATGTCGCCCGCGCGCGACCACCACGCCGCGTCGGCGGCGAGCCGGCCCAGCAGGGCGACGTACGCGTCGAACATCGCCGCGGGCATCCCGTCCGGAAACAGGTCGTCGCGCACGTCCCAGCCGATTTCCAGCCCGCCGAACTGATCGGTCACCTGGCAGTCGAGCCACACCTGCGGCGTCTGGCTGATCATGTAGCGCGGCGGCTCGGCGCGGGCCGCGTGCTCGCCGAGCAGCCGGCCGACACTGCCGATGCCGCTCGTGAACACCACCGGCATCAGCGCCGCATCCTTGCCGCGCCGTCGCGCGAGTTCGCGCATCACGTCGACACCGGTAAACGCACGATGGTCGAGGTCGTCGAACATCCGCGCGCCGATCGTGCGGGCACGCTCGACGAAATCGCGCCCGTGCGTCGCGTCGACCGCAAGCAGGCTCAGCGCGGTGAAATCGCCGAGCACCGCGTCGATGCGCGGATGCACGGGCGGCCGGTTCAGCACCGTCAGGTTCAGGCAGAACGCGGGCGACTGGCTCCAGCGGCCGACGACTTCGGCGAACGCGGCCAGCGCGACACTCGCCGCGCTCAAGCCGAAGCGGCTCGCGTGGCCGCTCAGCGCGGCCCATTGCGCACGATCGAGCCGCGCATGCCGGTGCGTGAAGCGCGGCCGCGCGCCGGACGGCATCGCGGGCACCACCGGCAGATCGGGGCGCGGCGGCAGATCGTCGATGCGCGCAAGCCACCACGCCTTGTCGCGCGCATGTTCCGCACGCGTGCCGGCATGGGCTTCATTGACGACGTAGTCGCGGAACGTCGCGTCGAGCGGCTCGGGCTGCCACTGCGGGTCGTCGTAGCGGCGCCGCCATTCGGCGAGCAGCAATTGCAGGCTCGCATAGTCGATCAGCGTGAAATCGACCGACAGGTGCAGCACCGCACCGTCCGGCCCGAGGCTCACTTCCGGCTGCAGCACCGGCCAGCGGTCGAGCGCGTGCACCGCATGGTCGAGACGCTCGCGCACGCGCTTCACGTGCGCGTCGAACGCGTTCGCATCGGCATCGCGCAGGTCGTGCACCGTGAGCGGCTGCCACGGCACGTCGGGCAGCACGCGCTGCCATGCGTTGTCCTCGACGATCGCGCGCAGCATCGGATGCCGCGCGACGCACGCGTTCCACGCCGCCTCGAAGCGCACGCAGTCGAGATTCGCGGGCTCGCCGTATTCGACGTACAGATGGCACGCATTGCCGCCGAACTCGAACGATTCGTGGCGGCCGAGCACGTACGCGGCCTGCACCGGCGTCAGTGCGAACCGCTCGTGACGGCGCACCGGATCGCAGCGCCATGCGCCGTCCTGCAGGAAGCGGACGAACGCGTCGCGTTCGGCCTTGATGCGCGCGGCCAGGTCCGCATCGAGCGCACCGGCCGGCGCGCGATAGCGCAACTGGCCGCCGTCGTCGCACCACAGTTCGATCCGGCGTTCGCGGCAAAGATCGAGCACGTCATCGAAGCTCACAGCACGCCCTCCTCGATCGTCGCAACCGGCGTGTCGCCGTCGGCCTGCGAGGCTTGCAGGGCCGGCGCGGCCCGTGCGGCCTCGTCGAGCTGCGCGGCGAGACCCGCGAGCGTCGGCTGCCGGTAGAACGCCGCCATCCCGACCCGCACGCCGAGCCGCTCGCGCAGTTGCGCGAGCAGGCGCGTCGCGAGCAGGCTGTCGCCGCCGAGCGCGAAGAACGTCGCGTCGCGCGCGTTCGCCGGGCGGCCGAGCGCGTGCTCCCAGCACGCGAGCAGCGTCGCCTGCCGTTCGTCGGCCGGCACGAATGCATCGTGGGCGGCCGGTGCGTCGCCGAGCGCGCGCGCGAGCGCCTCGCCCACCGCCCGCCGGTCGATCTTGCCGTTCGCGTTGAGCGGCCAGCGCGCGATGCACCACAGCGCATCGGGGCGCATCGCGTCGGGCAAGCGGTCGCGCAGCCAGTCGGCCAGCGCCGCTTGCGCGGCCGGTTCGCCGGCACGGCGCGCGTCGATGCACGCGAATGCATTCGAACGCCAGCTTCGGGAGTCGAGCGTAAAACCGCACGCATGCGCGGCGGCGGCGATCGCATCGGGCGTGAACGGCCGCGGCAACGACGCATCACCCGCCACGCTCGCGACGAGTTCACGCAGCGGCGAGTCGCGCAGCACGTCGGCGAACAGCAGGCGGCCGTCTTGCGCCAGCAACGCTGCCGCGATCCGGAACGTATCGCGCGGATCGTCGCGCAGATGCGCGGCCGCGAAACTGATCACGCAATCGAATTCGCCGAGATGCCGCGCGGGCAACAAGCCGTCCTGCATCGTCTGAAGCGCGGGCCTCGTAAGGGTGAAGCGTGCCTGTGCGGTGTGCAGCAGCCCCGGCGACACGTCGAACAGCGTCACGTCGAAACGTGGATCGTCGAGCACGCCGAGGCCCGCTTCGTACCATTGCCCGGCGCGGGCGTCGACCACCGCGACCCGCAGCACACCCGTGCGCGCAGCGGTCTGTGCCTCCAGCGCGCCGGCAAACTCGCGCAGCGCGCGGGCGCCGTCCGGCAAACGCGTCGCGAACGCAAGCGGTGCCACGCACGGGTCCAGCGGCACGCGCTGCGCGGCGGTATCCGGATCGGCTGCGAGCGCGCGCAGCGACGCCGTCAGATCGTCGAGATCGGTTGCATACCAGTCGAGCCGATCGAGCGCACCGTCGATGGAGATCGACGCATCGCCTTTCGCGTGCCAGTGCGCACGCAACGACGGCGGCAGGCCTGCGCCGCCATCGAGCAGCCGATCGGCGACGGCGCGCGCAACGGCCGCTTCCGCCTGAACCGTATCGGCCAGGTCGGCCTCCGCGAGCGACGACGGCGCGGCATCGGCAACGCAAGCGGCACCGCAATCGGCCGGCACGAACGCGGCGACGATGCGCGCAACTTCGCCATTCACGACGCTCGCGCACGCACCGTCGATCTGCGGATGCGCGGCCAGCGCGGCCTCGATCTCGCCCAGTTCGATCCGGTGCCCGCGCACCTTCACCTGGCGATCCTCGCGCCCCAGGAATTCGAGCGTGCCGTCGGGCCAGTAGCGGCCACGGTCGCCCGTGCGATACCAGCGGCCCGACGCGTGCTGCACGAAGCGCTGCGCGGTCAGCTCGGGATCGTTCCGGTAGCCGCGCGCGAGACTGTCGCCGCCGATCAACAGTTCGCCCGGCACGTAATCCGGCACATCCCGGCCGTCGGCATCGACGACGCGATAGGCCTGCCCCGGCAACGGCCGGCCATACGGAATCGAACGCCAGTGCGGCGGCACGTCGCGCACCGTCTGCACGTTCGACCAGATGCCGGCCTCGGTCGCGCCGCCGAGCGCATGGAACGCACACGCGTCGCCGCACCGTTCGCGCAGGCGCGCCGGCAGGTCGAGCGCGATCCAGTCGCCGGACAGCAGCGCCGCGCGCACGCTGCGGCATGCGTCGGCCGCGGCGGGCACCGCCAGCGCCATTTCGAGCAGCGCGGGCGCCGAATTCCACAGCGTCACGCGATGCTGCGCGATCAGGTCGATCCAGCGCGCCGCGTCGCGCGCGTCGTCCTGGGTCGGCAGCACGAGCTCGGCGCCGGCACCGAGCACGCCGAACAGGTCGTACACCGACAGGTCGAAATCGAGCGCCGATACCGCGAGCAGCCGGTCTTGCGCACGCACGCCGAGCATTGCATCGATCGCGTCGATCGTGTTGAGCGCCGCCGCGTGCGTCATCTCGACACCCTTCGGCACGCCCGTCGAACCGGACGTGTAGATCACGTACGCGGTGGCCTGCGGCGCCACCGCGAGCGGCGCGGCCAGCGGCGCATGTTTCATCAGCGATGCAACATCGAAGCGCGGCAGCGGCACATCCGCGCGCGCCGTGTCGCCGATCGCGGCCTTCACGCCGGCCGCGCGTTCGATCAGCGCCTTGCGCGCGGCCGGCTGCGCAATGTCGAGCGGCACGTAACACGCGCCGGCGGCCAGTACGCCGAACACCGCGGCCACCTGTTCCGGCCCGCGCGGCAGACTGATCTCGACGGCATCGCCGTGACCGATGCCGGCGGCACGCAGGCCACCCGCGATCGCCAGCGCCTGCGCGGCCAGTTCGCCGCGCGTCACCACGCGCTCGGCGCACCGCAATGCGACGGCCGCCGGCTCGCGCGCTGCCGATGCAAAGAAGTCGGCATGCAGCGTGCGCGGCCGCGCGGGAGCGGGCACCGCGTTGAGCGCATCGCGCACGCGTCGCTGCGCGGACGGCAGCTCGACCGCGATCGGCAGCCGCCAGTCGCGATCGCACAGCGCCTGCACGAGCGCGACATACGCGCCGAACATCGCATCGACCATCCCGTCGGGAAACAGGCCGTCGACGCTGTCCCATGCGAGCAACGCGCCGTCCGGCACGCGATAGAGCTGGTGATCGAGCCACACCTGCGGCGTCTGCGAAATCATGTCGTGCAGATCGCCGAACATGCGCGCGAATGCGTCGGGCACGAACGGCGCGTCGCCGAGATTGCACGAGAACACGACCGGCGCCGCGCGCGGCGCGCCCTGCCTGCGTGCATCGCGCAGCACGTCGAGCGCCGGATACGCAGCCTGCGCGATCGCGCCGTGCAGCCGCTGCTGGAACGCGCGTACCGTGTCGGCCGCGCTCGCGTCGGCGCGCACGTCGCATTCGACGAGCAGCAGCGTCGTGAAATCGGCGATCACGCGGCCGAGATCGGGCGCATCGCCGTGCCGGTCGAACAGCGGCACGTTGAGCAGGAACGCCTGCCGGCCGCTCCAGCGCGCGAGCACCGCGGCGAACGCCGCACCGAACACCGACGACAGCGTGACGCCATGCTGCGCGGCCCGCGCCTGCAGGCGCGTCAGCTCGGCCGTGCTCAGCGTATGCGTGACGCGGCTGAAACGCGGCGCACGGATCGTTTCCGGCGCACCGGCGAGCGGCAGCGCCGGCCCTTCCGGCAGTGTCGCGAGCCGCGCCTGCCATGCGTCGCGCGCCGCGGCCCGCGCATCGCGCGTATCGGCCGCGCGACGCGCGAGCCAGATCGGGAACCACGTCGACGGCGCGTCGGGCAACGCCGACGGCTCGGCATACGCGGCACCGATCTCCTGCATCAGCAGCCGCACGCTGTCCACGTCGGCCGCGAGCAGGTCGACGCTCAGCCACACGCGATCCTCGCCGCCGGGCATCTGCGCGAGGCCCATCATGAAGACCTGCGCGTGCTCGACGTCGAGACATTCGTGCGACCGGAACGCGCGCAGCGACACCCATTCGGTTTCCGCTTCGGCGGGCGTCCGGTCGCGCCAGTCCGCATGCGCGAACACCGGCGCCTCCGGTGCCGCGACGATCTGCTGGCGGCCGCCGGCAAAGCGCGCACGCAGCATCGGATGGCGTTCGCGCACGAGTCGGCACGCCGCGTCGAGACGAACGGGATCGATCGCGCGGCTGCGAAACTCGAGAAATGCGTGGCAGCTCACGTTGCCGAGCACTTCACCGTCGCCGCGGCCGAGCCAGTACGCCTGCTGCACCGCGGACAGGTCGAACGGCGCATGCACGTCGACGTCGCCCCCCTCGGCGGCCTCGACGTCGGGCGCCGCGGACGCGCCGCGCGGCGCATTCGCGAGCAGCTCGGCCCACGCGCCGAGCGTCGGCGTACGCGCGAGCGCATCGAACGTCAGCGCGTAGCCGAGCCGGTTCACGCGCGTCTGCAGATACATCAGCCGGATCGAATCGAGGCCGCAGCTCAGCAGGTCCTCGTCATCGTCGAGCGACGCGATTTCGTCGACGGGCTCGTCGAGCAGCGCCGCGATCATCGCGACGAGCTGCGAGCGAAAGGCAATGGGAGAAAAACAGGAAGGATCGGAATGATCGATGGTTGAATCGACAGCGGTCTGGCTCATGGGCACGCCTTGTATGGGTCGTTCGATGGCGGATCCGCGCGGCGGCGGCCACCCGTGAATGAGAATCTATCTCATTCACGCCCATGAGCCCGGTCGATTGCTTTAGGCGGCCGGTCAGTTGTTTTAGATTGCCGCGCGCTCCAGTTCGGCATCGTCGATCGCGTTCGACGATGCGCGAATGTCGCTCGGCGAAATGCCGTAGCGCTTGCGGAACGCGATCGAGAAATGCGCGGGGCTGTAGCCGACGCGGTACGCCACGGTCGACACGTTCGCGTCCTCCGCGCACAGCATCGCGTGCGCGGTCCGCAGCCGGTATTCCTGCAGGTACGCATACACGCTCGTGCCGAACACCTTGCGGAAGCCGGCCGTCAGCTTGCGCGAATTCATCCCCACCCGGCCCGCGAGCGCATCGAGCGTCGGCGGCTGCTGGAGCTCGCGCGTGAGGATGTCGCTCGCCGCGTACACGCGCTCGACGTCCGACGACGTGACGCGCACGTCGGCCGGCGCGAACTGCCGCTGCGTCGCCAGCAGCTGCGCGCTCAGCGCGGTCAGCTCGAACGCCTTGGCCTTCAGGTAGTACTCGCGCACCGCGCCCTCGAACGGGCACGTCGCGATCTGTACCGCGAGCGCCTGCAGCGCCTTCGATGCCGGGCAACTGACGATGCGCGGATCGCCGCCCGTCGGCGCGAGCATCTTCTCCGGCAACAGGCTCAGGTTGCGGTCGAGCGCATCGAGGCCGAGCTGCACGATCGTGTAGCGCAGCGGCACGTCGCGGTCGTAGATCTGGTGCGTCGTGAATTCGCCGTCGTTGGCGATCACGCACAGGCCCGGCCCCTTGATGCACTGCTCGGGCTGGCCCGGCACGCGACAGCGCAACTGCCCGCTCTGCACGAGGACGAGCTTCAGCCCTTTTTCGAGCGGCTCCTCGTACCAGTCGCGGCTGTCCGAGCACAGCGTGCCGCTCATGAGTTTCATGCCCGCGTCGATGTGCACCACGCCCGGATGATTGCCGGGCACGAGCACCGGCGGGTGACGTCGTGACGAAGCGAAGGAGGTCGAGCTCATCGGAGGTCCGTTGGTTAGGCGGCACGCGCGGCCCGGCGCGCGCCGGCGGCAACCGGCCGATTCTCCGGCCGGGCCGGGCGGGCGCCGCGCGACAGGCGCCCGATCGAATGAAATTGCCGCGATATCGAAAGAAACGACGTTATCGCGGCACTTGTTACAAATGATAATACCTCTCATTTACATTTTTTGACAACTTGCCGGAACCCAAGGTCAGCGCATGCACTCTTCCCTTTCCTCCGTGGCGCCGGCCATCCCGGCCGACGCGCCCGACTGGCCCGACGACTTCGCGCACCGCTATCGCGACGCCGGCTACTGGCAGGACACGACGTTCTTCGAGGCGCTCGACGCGCAGGCGCAGCGCGCGCCCGACGCGCTCGCGATCGTTGACGGCACCTGCCGGCTCGGCTATCGCGACCTGCTGGCGCGCATCCGCCAGCTTGCGGGCGGCCTCGCGCGTCTGGGCCTGGCGCGCGGCGACGCGGTCGTCGTCCATCTGCCGAACGGCGCACGCTTCATCGAGACCTGCTTCGCGCTGTTCCAGCTCGGGGTGCGGCCGGTGCTCGCGCTGCCTGCCCACCGGCACTACGAGATCGGCGCGTTCTGCCGCTTCGCCGGCGCGCGCGCGTATCTGTGCGCGGCACACCTCGGCGAGTTCGACTGCCGGCCGCTCGCGGCCGCGTTGCAGGCCGACTGCCCGACGCTCGAGCACGTCGTGATGGACGGCGACGATCACGCGTTCACACCATTCGACGCGCTGTACGACGCGCCGCCGCTGCGCGAATGCGCGGCACGCGCCGACGACATCGCGTGCTTCCAGCTGTCGGGCGGCACGACCGGCACGCCGAAGCTGATCCCGCGCCGCCACCGCGAATACCTGTACAACGTGCGTGCGTGCAGCGTCGCGAGCGGATTCGACGCCGGCACCGTCTACCTCGCCGCGCTGCCGATGGCGCACAACTTCACGCTGTGCTGCCCCGGCACGATCGGTGCGCTGCTCGCGGGCGGCCGCGTGGTCGCGACCGGGCGGCCCGAGCCCGAACAGAGCTTCGCGCTGATCGCGCAGGAACGCGTCACGCATACCGCGCTCGTGCCGCCGCTCGCGCTGCTGTGGCTCGACGAACAGCCGCAACGCCGGGCCGACCTGTCGAGCCTGCGCGTGCTGCAGGTCGGCGGCGCGCGGTTGATGGACCACGCGGCCGCGCGCGTGATGCCCGTGCTCGGCTGCCGGCTGCAACAGGTGTTCGGGATGGCCGAAGGGCTCATCTGCTGCACGCGGCTCGACGATTCGCCCGAACGGATCGCGCATACGCAGGGCCGACCCGTGTCGGACGGCGACGAAGTGCGCATCGTCGACGACGCCGGAGAACCGGTCGCACCCGGCGAGATCGGCGAACTGCAGGTGCGCGGCCCGTACACGATACGCGGCTACTACCGGCTCGCCGAGCACAACGCAACCGCGTTCACGGCCGACGGCTTCTATCGCAGCGGCGACCGCGTGCGGCGCACCGCCGACGGCGACCTCGTCGTCGAAGGCCGCGACAAGGACCAGATCAATCGCGGCGGCGAGAAGGTCTCCGCCGAGGAAGTGGAGAACCTGCTGCTCGCGCACCCGCAGGTGCATGACGCGGCGGTGGTCGCGATGCCCGACCCGCTGCTCGGCGAGCGCACGTGCGCATTCGTCGTCGCACGCGCACCCGCGCCGTCCAGGCTGGTGCTGAAACGCTACCTGCGCGACTGCGGGCTCGCCGCCTTCAAGATTCCCGATCGCATCGAGTTCATGCCGCGCTTCCCGGAAACCGGCATCGGCAAGACCAGCAAGAAATCGCTGCGCGACCTGCTGCGCCGCCAGTTGCAGGCGACGGCCGCATGAGCGCGCGACCGACCGGTTCGAACTGGATCCGCGAGCTGCGCCTGTCGCCGTGCCCGCGCGCGCAGCTCGTATGTTTCCCGCATGCAGGCGGCACCGCGAATTTCTTTCGCAACTGGAGCCGCGCGCTGCCATGGGACGTCGACCTGCTCGCGCTGCAGTATCCGGGCCGCGAGGAACGCTTCGGCGAACCGTGCCTGACGACGATCGACGCCCTCGCCGGCCCCGCCGCCGACGCGCTGCAACGCTATGCGCACGCGCCGCTCGTGCTGTTCGGGCACAGCCTCGGCGCGGCGCTTGCGTACGAGGTGGCGGTGCGGCTCGAGGCGCGCGGCGCGGCACCGCTTTACCTGGCCGTATCCGCGTTGCCGCCGCCGCATCGTCAGCGCCTGTCCGATCTGCACCTGCAATCCGACGACGCGCTCGTGGCCGATGTCGCGCGGCTGTCCGGCGAGCACGCCGCGCTGCTCGCCGATCCGGAGATGCGCGCGATCTACCTGCCGATGATCCGCCACGACTACCGTGCGATCGAGACGTATCGCCGCGACCGGCCGCCGCGGCTCGACACGCCGCTCGGCGTGATGCTGCCGCTTGCCGATTCCGAGCTCGACGACGACGAAGCGCGCGCGTGGCAGGACGTCGCGTCGCGCCCGATCCGCATCGAGACGTTCAGCGGCGACCACTTCTACCTGCGGCACCAGTACCCGGCGCTGATCGCGCATCTGGTCGAACGGATCGACCAATCCCTTCGTTACGGAAAGGAGTACACATGAAAACACCGGACGCCTGCACGGGGCTGCCCGACATTCGCGAAGCCATCGATCGCCTGGACGCCGACATCATCGACGCGCTCGGCCGGCGCATGCAATACGTGAAGGCCGCATCGCGCTTCAAGCCCGACGAAGCGAGCATCGCCGCGCCGGAACGGGTGGCCGCGATGCTGCCCGACCGGCGCCGCTGGGCCGAACAGGCGGGCCTCGACGGCGACTACGTCGAAACGCTGTTCGCCGGCCTGATCGCGTGGTACATCGAGCAGCAAACGCAGCACTGGCGCCGGCAACGGGGGCTCGCATGAACGCCGGCCTCCCGCTGCTGCACGACACGTTCGCCCGTGCGGCCCGCCGCGCCGCCGACACCGGCACGCCGACGCTCGCGTCGGTGTCGGTGCCGGTGCGGCCGCTCGACTTCTTCGACCTGATCGCCGCGTGGGACGACGGGGCCACGCCGTGGTTCTTCCACGAAGCCGGCGATGCATCCGTCACGCTGTTCGGCTGGGACAGCACGCTCGAACTGACCGCCGCCGGCGACACGCGCTTCGCGCAGATCGATGCGCGCTGGCGCACGCTCGTTCGCGATGCCGTGACGGCCGGCCCGCAGCCGCCGCGCGCCGTCGGCGGCTTCCGGTTCGATCCGCGCGGCGCGCGCAGCGCGCACTGGGCGCCGTTTCCCGACGCCAGCATGACGGTGGCGACGCTGCTGATCGTGCGCGAAGGCGACGCGCACTGGGCCGTCTGCCAGCACGTCGTCGCCGCGCACGACGATCCGGCCGCGCTCGCGCATGCGTGTCTCGCGCGCATCGAGTCGCTCGGCACGCTCGCGGCCGCCCGCGACGACGCTGCACCGCATCTGCTGCACACGCAGGCGCTGCAGGCGAGCGAATGGCAGCACGAAGTCCGGCGCGCGGTGGACGCGATCCACGGCGGCGCGTTCGGCAAGGTCGTGCTCGCGCGCGACGTGCTCGAACAATACGCGCGGCCCGTTGCCATCGCGCCGCTGCTGCGCCGGCTGCGCAAGCGCGACGCGCACGCGCACCTGTTCGCGGTCCGCCGTGAAGGCGCCTGCTTCGTCGGCGCCACGCCGGAACGGCTCGCGCGTGTCGCGGCCGGCGACGTGCGCACGCATGCGCTGGCCGGGACGATCCGGCGCGGCGCCACGCCCGACGACGATCGCGCACTCGGCGCGGCCCTGATGGCTTCCGCCAAGGAGCGGCTCGAACACGCGCTCGTCGTCGACGCGATCCGCGCCGCGCTCACGCCGCTGTCGCGCGCGCTCGACGTGCCCGGGGAACCGTCGCTGCACCGGCTGCCGAGGCTGCAGCACCTGAGCACGCCGATCCGCGCGACGCTAAAGGCGGACGCGACGCTCTTGCAGGTCATCGCGGCGCTGCACCCGACGCCGGCGGTGGCCGGCCATCCACGCGACGCGGCGCTCGACCACATCCGCGCGCATGAAGGATTCGATCGCGGCTGGTATGCGGCGCCCGTCGGCTGGATCGACGCGCACGGCAACGGCGACTTCATCGTCGCGCTGCGCTCCGCGCTGGTCGACGGCGGGGCCTGCCGGCTGTTCGCGGGCTGCGGCATCGTCGCCGATTCCGAGCCGGTCAACGAATATCAGGAGACCGAACTCAAGCTGTCGGGCATGCAGGCGGCGATCCGCGTGCGTGATGTGGAGGCGGGGGTGGAGGCGGCACCGGATGCGCATGACCCGGCACGGGTGTCGGCTTCGTCGACGGTCGAGTGACGCCGCGGCGCGGCGGCCGCGCGCATCACAACAGCGGCAGCGTGAGCCGGATATGCTCGGCGAACGCCGCCGTCAGGTGCGACGGCCGCTTGCGATCGAACTTCAGCGTAATGCCCACGGCAGGCAACGGCGGCAGGCGCGGATCGCCGGTGACGATCGCCAGGTCGGCCGGTACCGCCGTCTGCGTCATCACCGCGAACGCCTGCCCCGAACGCACCAGCGCGATCAGCCCCGCGAGACTGCTGCTCGCGTAGGCGACGCGGTAATGCCGGCCGGCGCGCTCCAGCGCCTCGCAGGCCGCGATGTGGTCGAGCGTGTCGCGATCGGACAACGCAAGCGGCAGCGGATCGAAATGCCCGGGTTCCAGCCCCGGATAGCCGATCCAGACCAGTTGCTCGCGGCGAATGATGTCGTCGTTCGCGCCGTCGTCCGGCAATGAAATCATCGCCAGGTCGACCGCACGTTTCTCCAGCTGTTCGACGAGCCGCGGCGTCGGCCCGCACACGACCTCGACGATCGCCTGCGGATGCTGGCTCGAAAACTGCCGCAGCAGCGACGGCAGCCACACCTCCGCGTAATCGTCCGGGCACCCGAAGCGGATCGTCCCCGACAACCCCGTGCCGCACAGGTCGGCCATTGCCTCGTCGTGCAGCCGCAGGATGCGCTGCGCATGCACGAGCAGCCGCTCGCCCGGATGGGTCAGCACCACGCCGCGCCCGGTGCGCTGGAACAGCGGCTGGTCGACGGCCTCCTCGAGCCGCTTCATCTGCTGGCTGAGCGCGGACTGGGTGCGGCCGACACGCGCGGCCGCGCGGCTGAGCGCACGCACCTCCGCGATCACGACGAACGAGCGCAGCAGGTCGATTTCAAGCGAAAGCCCCAAGGTATTAGCTCCTTTTCTACCTTGCATAAGAACTATTCGTTTCCATCAAACCAGACGCACGCCTAGACTGCAAGCGATCCCTGCCCTTTTGCCCGGAGATGCCCGATGTCCCTGAACGACGACCCGACCTTCTGGCGCAACGCCAGACAGCACCTGGTCCGCTATGGCGGCACGTTCGAGCCGATGATCATCGAGCGCGCGAAAGGCAGCTTCGTCTACGACGCCGACGGCCGCGCGATCCTCGATTTCACGTCGGGCCAGATGAGCGCGGTGCTCGGCCACAGCCATCCGGAGATCGTCTCCGTGATCGGCGAATACGCGGGCAAGCTCGACCATCTGTTCAGCGGGATGCTGTCGCGGCCGGTCGTCGACCTCGCGACGCGCCTCGCCGACATCACGCCCGACGGGCTCGATCGCGCGCTGCTGCTCAGCACCGGCGCGGAATCGAACGAAGCGGCGATCCGGATGGCGAAGCTCGTCACCGGCAAGTACGAGATCGTCGGCTTCGCGCAGTCGTGGCACGGGATGACGGGCGCCGCCGCATCGGCCACGTACAGCGCCGGCCGCAAGGGCGTCGGCCCGGCCGCCGTCGGCTCGTTCGCGATTCCCGCACCGTTCACCTACCGGCCGCGCTTCGAGCGCGACGGCGCCTACGACTATCTCGCCGAACTCGACTACGCGTTCGACCTGATCGACCGCCAGTCGAGCGGCAACCTCGCCGCGTTCATCGCGGAGCCGATCCTCAGTTCGGGCGGGATCATCGAGCTGCCGGAAGGCTATATGGCCGCGCTCAAGCGCAAGTGCGAGGAACGCGGGATGCTGCTGATCCTCGACGAAGCGCAGACGGGCGTCGGGCGCACCGGCACGATGTTCGCGTGCCAGCGCGACGGCGTGACGCCCGACATCCTGACGCTGTCGAAGACGCTCGGCGCCGGGCTGCCGCTCGCGGCCATGGTGACGTCCGCGGCGATCGAGGAACGCGCGCACGAACTCGGCTACCTGTTCTACACGACGCACGTGTCGGACCCGCTGCCGGCGGCCGTCGGCCTGCGCGTGCTGGACGTGGTGCAGCGCGACGGGCTCGTCGCTCGGGCGAACGTGATGGGCGACCGGCTCAGGCGCGGTCTGCTCGACCTGATGGAGCGTTTCGACTGCATCGGCGACGTGCGCGGACGCGGGCTGCTGCTCGGTGTCGAGATCGTCAAGGATCGCCGGACGAAGGAACCGGCGGACGGGCTCGGCGCGAAGATCACGCGCGAATGCATGAACCTCGGGCTCAGCATGAACATCGTGCAGTTGCCCGGTATGGGCGGCGTGTTCCGGATCGCGCCGCCGCTGACTGTCAGCGAGGAAGAGATCGACCTCGGTCTGGCGCTGCTGGGGCAGGCGATCGGACGGGCGTTGTGACGGTGGGGGGCGGCGCCCTGCTTCGCTGATGCACGTTCCGTCGCGCCGGTTCGACGGCCTGGCGCGACGGAAACATGATCCGGATTCCGGATCGATCAACACGCCGCGGCGTCCACGCCGGTCACGCGTGACGAACAAGCCGTGACGCGTCGCTCAGGTACCCGTCGACGTGTACTTGCGCACCCCGAACCGCCACGCGACGAAGCACGCGCCCAGGAATACGAACGCAACAGCCGGCGCGAGCGGCAGGAACCAGCGCGGTGCGCCGAGCGGGTCGGGCTTGCCGAGGATCGCCAGCACCGGGAAATATGCAATGCACGCGATCGGCACGACGAACGTCAGGAAATGGCGGAGCCAGCCCGCGTAGAGGCTGATCGGAAACTGCGCGGCCTGAACGCCGCCGTACGTGACGACATTGACGACTTCCAGGCTTTCGACGGTCCAGAACGCGAGCGTCGCCTGCAACACCATCAGCCCGAAGAACAGCGCGACGCCGCCGGCGATCGTCCACACGGCCAGCGCGATCGCCATGGCATCCCAGTCGAAGTCGAGCGCGCGCGTCGCGACGACCAGCACGACGATGCCCTGCAGGAACCTCCCGATCACGCGCAACCGGAAGTCATGGCCGATCAGTTGCAACGTGGCCGTGCGTGGGCGCAGCAGCAGGCGGTCGAAGTCGCCCGTCCGGATGAAGTCGCTGCCGAATACATCGAACCCGCGGCTGATGAAATCGGCAATCGCGAAGCTGACGCTGACCATCCCGAAGAACATGCAGATGTCGCCGAAGCGCCAGCCCTGCACGTCGCCGAACCGGTCGAACAGCGCCCAGATGCCGGCCAGTTCGATGATGGTCGTCAGGAACGTGCCCGCGCAGAGCATCAGGCTCGATGCCGGATACTGGAGTTGCGCACGAATCGATGTCACGAAATAGCGGAACAGCAGGCGAGCGGTATTCATCGGCTCAGCCTCCCTGCAGGTGAAGCCGCGCCATCACGCGGCCCATCGCGATACGCCCCAGCGCGACGAAGGCGGCGATCCAGAACGCCTGCAGTGCGAGCCCGGCCCAGGCTGCGTCCCCGCTCAGCGTACCGACGTAGATCCGCGACGGGATGTCGAGCATTCCGGCGAACGGCTGGGCGATCATCAGCGGTTGCAGCCAGTCCGGAAACAGGCCGAGCGGAATCAGGTTGCCCGAGAACAGGATCACGAACGCGGGCGCGAGCGTGTTGATCCCGCGATCGGTCAGTGTCGCGGCGATACACAGGTTGAGCAGCATCACGAAGGCGGCGGCGAGCCCGATCATCAGCAGCACGGACACGACGAACAGCACGGCCCGCGCGGCGTCCGCCGGCGGCTGCCATGCCCATTCGCCGAAACCGGCGAGCGGCAGTGCGATCGCCGCCGCGACGAACATCAGCACGACGCGCGGCAGCGCCCGCGCGCTCATCCACGCCATCGCCCGCACGTACCACCACGTATACGTATCGACCGGGCGCAACCGGTCATAACTGACCGCGCCGGTCCGCACCGCCGCCGCGACATCGGGGTCGCCCGCCCAGGGCAGCAGCGCGAACAGCGCCTGCGCGATCCACGTGTAGGTAATCACCTGCTCGAGCGTCATCGACGCCTGCGCGTGCGTCGCGTGACGATAGAACGCCGCGTAGATCATCACCTTGAGCGCGCCCCACCAGCATTGCGTCGTGAAGCCCGCGAGGGCGGCCGCGCGATACTGGAGCAGCGTCTTGAAGCGTGCCGAGAAGGCCGCGGCGTACGGGCGCAGGACGTCCATCGGCTTACGCTTCCGTCGCGCCATGCAGGCGATAGAAGCGTGCGATGACCTCCTCGATCGCCGGCTGCTCGACGCGGATGTCATCGACCGCATGCTCGGCCGCGATGCGCGCGACAAGCGCGGGCGCACCGATGACGCCCGGATCGAACGCGAGCTCGACCGTGCGCCCTTCGCGTCGCAGCAACTGCGTACCGGCGATGTCCAGCTCTGGGGCCTCCTCCGCGAAATCGACCAGGATGCGGCGGTCGGACAGCACGCCGGCGCGCAGTGCATCGAACGGCTGGTCGGCGAGTACGCGGCCATGCCCGATGACGATCACGCGCTCTGCGAGCGCCTCGATGTCGTGCATGTCGTGTGTCGTCAGCAACACAGTCACGCCACGCTCGCGGTTCAGCGTCTTGACGAATTCGCGCACCGCGAGCTTCGACGGTGCATCGAGGCCGATGGTCGGTTCGTCGAGAAACAGGATCGGCGGTTCATGCAGCAGCGCCGCGGCAATTTCGGCGCGCATCCGTTGCCCGAGCGACAACTGGCGCACCGGCTGGTGGAGCAGGCTTTCGAGGCGCAGCATCGCGACGAGCGCGTCGCGCGTACGGCGATATGCGCCGGGATCGACGCGATAGATATCGCGCAGCAGGTCGAAGCCGTCGATGACGGGCAGGTCCCACCACAGCTGGCTGCGTTGCCCGAACACCGCGCCGATACGCGCAACGTGCGCGATGCGGTCGTCGAACGGCACACGGCCGTCGATGATCACCTTGCCGGAAGTCGGCCGCAGGATGCCGGACAGGATCTTGATGGTGGTCGACTTGCCGGCCCCGTTGGGTCCGATGAAACCAAGCAGCTCACCGCGCCGCAGGCTGAAGCTGACGTCCTTGAGCGCTTCGACTTCGCGCCAGCGGCGGCGCAGAAGGCCGAGCATGCCGGGCTGCCGCTCCGCGATTCGGTAGGTCTTCGCCAGGCCTTCGACGACGATCTGGGACATGCCATCCTCGCTGGTTCGTTGCCGCCCGCGGCCGTGGGGTAGACGGCGCCGGCGCGGAAAGCGCGCGATCTTATCATGGGGCGGGCCGAGGGATCGACAGCATACAGCCGCGTAGCCGACCGGCCCGACAGCTCGCAGCCCGCGACATGCGTACACTAGCGGGCGGGCAACGATGACCAGCGAGGCGAGCCATGACGACAGCGATGCAACCTGCCGACGCACCCGACCACTGGCTCATCGCTCGGCGCGATGCGGACACCGGCATCGAAAGCCTGCATGCGCATTTCAGCGGCCATGCATACGATGCGCACGATCACGACGACATGCTGGTCGGCTTCACCGAACAGGGCGTGCAGCAATTCCAGTGCCACCGGTCGGTGCATACGAGCGTGCCGGGCCGTGCGATCCTGATCGAGCCGGGCGCGCTGCACGATGGCCACGCGCCCGAAGCGGGCGGCTTCACGTATGGAATGCTGTACCTCCCGCAGGCATGGGTCGAGCGAGCGGCACGCCGGCTGGATCTGCCGGGCCTCGGCGGCGTCGAAGCCGCGTTCGGCCACACGCTGGTCGACGATCGCGGCCTCGTCGACACGATCCGGCAGGCGTTCGTCGCGCTCCACGGCAACGAGGGCAAGCTCGCACGCGACCAGGCGCTCGACCGCCTGCTGACGCGGCTCGGCGGCGAATTGCGCGCCCCGCTCGCGACCGGCGGCAATGCCGTCGCGCCCGCGATTGCCCGCGCGCGCGATCTGCTGCATGCACGCATGAGCGACGATATCGGCCTCGACGCACTCGTCGATCTCACCGGAATCGACCGGTTCCGGCTGACGCGGCTGTTCCAGCGCGCGTACGGCACGTCGCCGCACGCGTACCTGGTGCGCTTGCGGCTACGCGCCGCGCGCCGCCTGCTGGCCGCCGGCCGCACACCCGCGCAGGTCGCGGCCGACGTCGGCTTCGCCGACCAGAGCCACCTCGGCCGCTGGTTCCGCCGCGCATACCGGATCACGCCGGCCGCGTACCGGCAAATGTGCACAAACGTTCCAGACTGATCCCACGCGGCATCCGATCATGTGCGCTTCAACGAGGAGCAATCATGTTCGATACCAAGGTGGCGCTGATCGTGCGCGACGATCTCGCGGCGTGGCAGAAACTCAATGTCGTCGCGTTTCTCGCGACGGGCGTCGCGGCTGAAGCGCCCGAAGCGCTCGGCGAGCCTTACGAGGATGCGGCGGGACGCCGCTACGGCCGCATGCTGGGCCAGCCGATGCTGGTGTTCGCGGCCGATTTGAACGGCCTGCAGGCCGCGCACCGGCAGGCGCTGTCGCGCGAACTCACGATCGTGCCCTATGTCCACGCAATGTTTTCGACCGGACACGACGCGGCCAACCGCGAAGTCTTTCGTGCCGGCGATGCGGAACATCCCGACCTCGTCGGGCTGGCGTTGCGCGGGCCGAAGAAAGCAGTCGACAAGGCCGTGAAGGGGCTGGCGTTGCATACGTGAACACCCCGGCCGCCCCCGCATCCCCTATCAACGATGCGCGAGCACGTTGACGAGCTTGCCGAACGGATCGCGCACGTAAAACCGCCGCACGCCCCAAGGCTCGTCAGCCGGGCCGTATTCGACGGGAATCCCGGCGGCATGCACGCGTGCGAGCGCTTCGTCGACGTCGTCGACCTCGATCGACAGATCGGGCGTCGGCGTACCCGCCCCACCCTGCGATGCGAAGCTGATCTGCACGTCCATCTGCTCGGCATTGCCATAGGTTGCGATCCAGCCATGATCCATCAGCAAGTCGAGGCCGAAGATCCGCTGGTAGAAGCGCTTTGCGTCGTCGATTGATCGTGTGTCGATATTGGCGACGATCCGTTTGACCTTCATCGGAGTCCTTCACAGGTCGTGACAGTACCGCGACGCTACACCGGAATCGCGTGCACAACCAGCGCATCAGCGCCCGGCCGCTTCCATCCCGGCACGCCGGGCCCGGGTGGCCCGCTCGCCTGGCTTGCCGGCCAGCCACACACCGATCGCGACGACGACGATGCCGAGATAAGTCGACATCGCGATGCTGTCGCCGAACATCCACGCGGCCCAGGTCAGCGTCACCGGCGGCTCGAGATAAACGAGGGTCGCCACGCGCGTCGCGGGCATGCGCTTGAGCAGCGCCCACAACGACAGGTAGGCCACGAAGGTCGAGAAAACCGTCAGCCACACGACGGACACCCACACGTCCGGCTGGGTCGGCACGTGCAGATCGCCCGTGACGATCCCGCTCGCCGCGAACAGCACCAGGCTCACGCAGCCTTGCACGAACAGCGGCAGGCACAACCCGTCCCCGTTGCTGCGCGCGACCGTCAGCGCGCGGCGCCGCTGGTAGATCGTCGCGATCGACAGCCCCGACGCGGACACCAGCGGCAGCAGGTACATGACGAGCCCGACCGATCCGGCCGGCAGCGCATATTGCCCGCCGATCACGATGCCCACGCCGACGAACCCGACGACGAGGCCGGCCCACTGGCGCGCCCCGCTGCGCTCGCTGCCCTCGGGCGCCGTCATCGCGGCCGTGATGAGCGGCTGCAACGCGGCGACGATCGCGGCGATGCCGGGCGGCAGGCCGTGCTGGATCGCGACGTATACGCAGGCCAGATAGAGAAACTGCGACAGGAAGCCGATCACCGCGTGATAGCGGAGCTTCTCCCACGTCAGGCGCCCGAGCTGCCGGTTGAGAACGACCGCGAGGCACAGCGTGACGAGCAGGAACCGCCAGAACAGCAGGTTGAACGCGCCGGCCGTCTCCGCGCCGAGCTTGGCGCCGATGAAGCCGGAACTCCACGACAACACGAAAACGAGCTGAAGCAGGAATAGCTGCATGGGGCGACGGCTCTCGGAAGGTTGCCGGGGACAGGCGCGGGTTCTTGATCGACGTGAATCATTCCCCCGATACGTGCAACGCCCGACCGGCTGCCTGCCGTTGTCTGCCGGTTGGCCTGTCGGTTGACCCGAGAATAGGCAGACCCAATAATTCCGTCAATCGACATTACCTGAATCACTGATTCGGAATTTCAAAATCATGCCCCGTACCCTGGACGTCGACCTGCTGCGTACCTTCCACGCCGTCGCGAAGCTGGGCCGCTTCAAGGATGCGGCCGCCCAGGTGAATCGCAGCCCGTCGTCGGTCACCGCGCAGATCCAGAAGCTCGAGGAAATGGTCGCGCAGCGCCTGTTCACGCGAAACAACCAGGCGGTCGAACTCACGCAATTCGGCCACAAGCTGCTGAGCGACACCACGGAGTTTCTGCTGAGCCACGACCGGCTCGTCGAATCGCTGTCGCCGCAGATGCTGACCGGCAAGTTGCGGCTCGGCATTCCCGATTCGTACGCCGCGCACTTCATGGCGGAATTCCTGCCCCGCTTCGCGGCCGATCGGCCGTTGCTCGAACTGACGGTCGAAGCGCGTTCCAGCGACGAGCTGCTCTCGCTGTTCTCCCGCGGCCAGCTGGACATCACGATCGCCGTCGTGCCGAAAGCGCCGCCGCACGGCGAGCTGCTCGGCAAGACACATCCGGTGTGGGTGGCCGCGCGGACCTTCAAGTTCAATCCCGACGCGCCGCTGCCGATCGCCGTGCAATTGCAGGGCTGCCCGTACCGCGACACCGCGCTGAGCGCGCTGAAGAAGGCGAAGATCGCGCACCGGTTGCTGCTCGAGAGCGCCAGTTCGCCGGCGGTCGAAGCCTGTATCGCCAACGGCCTCGCGGTCGGCCTCATCGAACACGAGCGCGTGTCCGGCAACCTGACGAGCCACGTCGCCGGGATCGTGCTGCCCGACCTCCCGCCGCACCTGATCACCGTCCTGACCGACGACCGCAATCGCGCCGCACTGCATCTGCGCGACGTACTGAAAAGCACGTTCAGGATCGGACCGTGAAGACAAGGCCGGAACCGGCCTTGCATGAGAAAGCGAAGACAAAAACGCCGCTGGCCCATTGCAGGCCGGCGGCTTTCCGGCGTCAACCGCCGAGGTACGCCTGCTTGATCCGGTCGTTCGCGAGCAGGTTCGCGCCCGTATCCGCGAGCACCACGCGCCCCGTTTCGAGCACGTAGCCGCGATCGGCCACGCCGAGCGCCTTGTTCGCGTTCTGCTCGACGAGGAACACCGTGACGCCTTCGTCGCGGATCGTCCGGATGATGTCGAAGATCTGCGCGATCACGAGCGGCGCGAGGCCGAGCGTCGGCTCGTCGAGCAGCAGCAGGCGCGGCTTGCTCATCAGCGCACGGCCGATCGCCAGCATCTGCTGCTCGCCGCCCGACATCGTGCCGGCCCGCTGCGTCGCGCGCTCCTTCAGGCGCGGAAACAGCTTGAACACGTGCTCGATGCCGTCGTCGATCTCATGACGGCTCGCGAAGAAGCCGCCCATCTTGAGGTTCTCGAGCACCGTCAGGCTCGGGAACACGCGCCGCCCTTCCGGCGAGATCGCCATCCCCTGCCGCATGATCTGGTGCGTCGACATCGCGGTGATGTCGTTGCCCTCGAACAGCACGCGGCCCGACGATGCGCGCGGCGTGCCGCACACGGTCATCATCAGCGTCGTCTTGCCGGCGCCGTTGCTGCCGATCAGCGTGACGATCTCGCCCTTGTTCACCTCGATCGACACGCCCGCGAGCGCCTCGACCGCGCCGTAATGCGTATGGACCTGTTCCAGCTTCAGCATCACTCTTCCCCCAGATACGCCTTGATCACGCGCGGGTCGTTGCGGACCGCTTCCGGCGTGCCGATCACGATCGGCCGGCCGTGCTCCATCACGAGGATGCGGTCGGACACGCCCATCACGAGGCTCATGTCGTGTTCGATCAACAGCACCGACACGCCGAACTCGCGGCGCAGCTTGTCGATCAGGTGCTGCAGTTCGACCTTCTCCTGCGGGTTGAGGCCGGCCGCCGGCTCGTCGAGCATCAGCAGGCGCGGCTCGGTGATCATGCAGCGCGCAATCTCCAGGCGCCGCTGGTGCCCGTACGACAGCGTGCCGGCCGGCCGGTTGGCAACCGACGTCAGCCCCATCCGGTCGAGCCACACCGCCGCGCGCTCGAGCGCTTCCTTCTCGGCACGGCGATACGCGGGCGTCGAGAACAGGCCCGGCAGCAACCCCGCCTTCACCTTGCGGTGCTGCGCGACGAGCAGGTTCTCGACGACGGTCAGCGACTTGAACAGGCGGATGTTCTGGAACGTCCGCACGAGGCCCTTCAACGCGATCTTGTGGCTCGGCAGCCCCGCGATCGCATGGCCGTCGAGCACGACGTCGCCGCCGGTCGGCTTGTAGAAGCCGCCGACGCAGTTGAACACCGTGGTCTTGCCCGCGCCGTTCGGCCCGATGATCGCGAACACTTCATCGCGGCGCACGTCGAAATCGATCCCGTCCACCGCGAGCAACCCGCCGAAGCGCATCTGCAGCCCGGCGACCTTCAACAGTTCTGCATGTGCGCTCATTGCGGCAGCTCCACGTGGGGACGGCTCGCGGGCAGCAGGCCCTGCGGACGCCACATCATCATCAACACCATCACCAGACCGAAGATCAGCATCCGGTACTCGGCGAAGCCGCGCGCGACTTCCGGCAGCACGGTCAGCAGGATCGCCGCGAGAATCACGCCGAGCTGCGAACCCATCCCGCCGAGCACGACGATCGCGAGGATCAGCGCCGATTCGATGAAGGTGAACGATTCAGGATTCACGAGGCCCTGGCGTGCCGCGAAGAACGCGCCGCCGATGCCCGCGAACGCCGCGCCGAGCGTGAACGCCGACAGCTTGATGCGCGTCGGGTTCAGGCCCAGCGAACGGCACGCGATCTCGTCGTCGCGCAGCGCTTCCCACGCACGGCCCATCGGCATGCGGATCAGGCGGCTCGTGACGAACAGCGTGAAGCCGACCAGCACGAGCGCGAGCAGGTACAGGAAGATCACCACGTGGTCGCCGCTGTATTCCAGCCCGATCAGTTCGTGGAACGTCTTCGCACCCTCGACGCTCGCGCTGCGCGCCATCTCGTAGCCGAACACGGTCGGCTTCGGAATGCCCGAGATGCCGTCCGGGCCGCCCGTGAGGCTCGTCAGGTTGTTCGCTAGCAGGCGGATGATTTCGCCGAAGCCGAGCGTGACGATCGCGAGATAGTCGCCGCGCAGCCGCAGCACCGGGAAGCCGAGCAGGAAGCCGAACGTCGCGGCCGCGATCGCGGCGAGCGGCAGGCACTCCCAGAACGACAGCCCGAAGTACTGGTTCAGCATCGCGTACGTGTAGCCGCCGACCGCGTAGAACCCGACGTAGCCGAGATCCAGCAGCCCCGCGAAACCGACCACGATGTTCAGCCCGAGGCCGAGGATCACGTAGATCAGCGCGAGCGTCGCGACGTCCACCGCGCCGCGCGAGCCGAAGAACGGCCACACGAGCCCGACCGCGAGCAGCACCCATACGACCGCGCGCTGCTGCCGCGCGCCCATCGCGGGCATCGCCGGCAGCTTCACCGCCGATTTCGCGCGCACGAGCCACGGCTTGAACAACTGGAACAGGAACACGGCCGCGACCGCGATCCACACCGGCCGCCAGTGCGGCGTGAGCACCACCTGATAGCCGTCGAGCTTCAGTTGCAGCCCGAGCACCGGAATCGTGAGGATCGCCGTCAGGAACGCGGCGGCCACGGCATTTTTCAGCGCCTGGCCGATCGAAGCGTCGGCGGCCGGGCGGCGAACGGAAATGACTGTACTCATCTGCGTCTCCCTCAAACCTTTTCGATGTCCGACTTGCCGAGCAGGCCGGTCGGGCGGAAGAGCAGGATCAGCACGAGCAGGCCGAACGCAACGACGTCCTTGTACTCGGCCGGCATGTAGCCTGCGGCGAAGGTTTCAGCGAGGCCCAGCAGCACGCCGCCGAGCATCGCGCCCGGGATGCTGCCGATCCCGCCGAGCACCGCGGCCGTGAACGCCTTGATACCCGCGACGAAGCCGATATACGGGTTCAGCTTGCCGATCGTCAGCCCGATCAGCACGCCGCCGACGGCCGCCAGCATCGCGCCGAGCACGAACGTGAACGAGATCACGCGGTTCGTGTCGATGCCGAGCAGGTTCGCCATCTTCATGTCCTCGGCGCAAGCGCGGCACGCCCGGCCCATCCGCGAATGCGAGATGAACAGCGTGAGCGCGATCATCAGCACGACCGTCACGCAGACGATCAGCAGGCGCGCATACGGGATCGTCACGTCGAAGTCGCCGCCGAGATGGATGTCGAACGCGCCGGAGATCAGCACCGGCACGGACACGTCGCGCGCGCCCTGGCCGATCTGCACGTAGTTCTGCAGGAAGATCGACATGCCGATCGCGGAGATCAGCGGCACGAGGCGCGGGCCGCCGCGCAGCGGCCGATACGCGACGCGCTCGACCGCGAAACCGTACAGCCCGGTGACGATCACCGACACGATCAGTGCGGCGCCGAGCACGAGCGGCAGCGGATAACCGGCGGAGATGCCGATGGCCGTGAGGGTGACGAGGCCCACGTACGCGCCGATCATGTAGATCTCGCCGTGGGCGAAGTTGATCATGCCGATGATGCCGTAGACCATCGAATAGCCGATGGCGATCAGCGCATAGATCGCACCCAGCGTCAGGCCGTTGACCAGCTGCTGGGCGAATTGCGGAAAGAAGTCAGTCATGTGCGGGAAGCTCCCGTTGGCGCTGTGTCGCGTACCGCGCCGGATCACGGCATTCGGCCGCGCGCAACGCACGGTGTCGTCTCGGGCCGCCTGCCGGCCGCGCACTGGGGACATGCGCGGCGCGAATGCACACCCGCCCCGTCCGGGTTTCGGACAGGGCGGATGCGTGGGCGGGTACTCCGTATTACTTGGCGGCGGTCTTCGTCGCGTCCTTGTGCCACGTGTATACGACGAACTTGAACGCCTTCAGGTCGCCCTGCGCGTCATACGCGACCTTGCCGATCGGCGTGTCGAACGTCGTCTTGTGCATGTACGCGGCGACCTTGGTCGGGTCGGTCGTCTTCGCGCCGGCGATCGCGTCGGCGATGATCTTCACCGCGGCGTACGACGGCATCTGGAACGGGCCGTTCGGATCGCGCTTCTTGTCCGCGAACGCCTTCACGAGCGCCGCGTTGGCCGGATCGGCCGAGAAGTCGGCCGGCAGCGTGACGAGCATGCCTTCCGAGGCCGGGCCGGCTATTGCCGTCACGTCCTTGTTGCCCACGCCTTCAGGCCCCATGAACGTGGCCTTCACGCCCTGCTCGCGCGCCTGGCGCAGCAGCAGGCCCATTTCCGGGTGGTAGCCGCCGAAGTAGACGAAATCGACGCCTTGCGACTTCAGCTTCGTGATGATCGCCGAGTAGTCCGAATCGCCGGCGTTGATGCCTTCGAACAGCACGACCGGGATCTTCGCGGCTTCGAGGTCCTTCTTCACCGACGACGCGATGCCCTGGCCGTACGACTGCTTGTCGTGCAGCACCGCGACCTTCTTCGGCTTCACGTTGTTGATGATGAAGTGCGCGGCGGCCGGGCCTTGCTGGTCGTCACGGCCGATCGTGCGGAAGATGAAGTGACGCTTCTTGCCTTCCGTCAGCTGCGGTGCGGTGGCCGACGGCGTGACCATCACGATGCCTTCGTTCTCGTAGATGTCGGAGGCCGGGATCGTCGACCCCGAGCACACGTGGCCGATCACGTATTTGATCTTCTGACTGACGATCTTGTTGGCGACGGCGACGGCCTGCTTCGGTTCGCATGCGTCGTCCATCATCACCACTTCGAACTTGTTGCCGCCCGCACCGCCTGCTGCGTTGACCTGCTCGATCGCGGTCAGCGCGCCGGCCTTCACCATGTCGCCGTATTGGGCGACCGAGCCGCTCATCGGACCAGCGATGGCGATCTTCACGGTTTCCGCTTGCGCGGTGGCCGCGCCGGCGGCGAACAGCACGGCGGCGACGGAAATGGACGTAAGACGGGACAGCGTCATCTGGGAGCTCCTCGATGTTGTTTAGTCATACGGGCAAAGGCGGCATGACTTGCGCAATCGAACAGCACCCGGGGCGAGGACATGGGACACGCCCGAGACACATAGAAGACGGAACTCCAGCGGAATGTTGCGTAGCGGGGCCCGGCTCTTGCAGTCCCCGAAGGGGACGTCTGGTTCGGAAAGACATCGTGATGCGTCTTGCATTGCGCAAGCGTTTCGCCTGCCCCGCTTGCCAAACCGCTTGATCGGAGGGGTGGTCCGACAGCCGTTGGCAAGGCAGTCGAAATTATATGGGCGTTTTTAAATCGTCTGTCAAAAATGCCGGTCTACCGAGGGAAAACACGTAGAGAGGTTGTGACAGTCGGTAGCAATGACGGCGCAACCTTGGGGCGCTGGGGCGGGGGCTGGGAGTGCAATCTGGTTGCTATTGGCGGAGGTTTTTCGGCGCTGTGCCTTGTCGGGATTGGGATCGGGTGATAGGCGATTTTTCGTGGGGTGTGGTGGGGCCGTAAAGGGTCGCATCGTCGCTCTTCAATCGACTGATGATTGGTTTGGCGAGCACCATTGCAGTGCGTTGGGTGGAGACGCTCAAGCCTTCTTTTTGCCGACGATTTTCAATGATTGGAAAGGTAATTGTTATTGATGTGAAATAATACGAATTCGCCTCTGCAATCCAGCCAGCCTTCCTGCGAAACGCGTCCACCGCGCCTCGCAGTCGCTTCAGGGCCACTTCAACGCCCGCCCGTCGCCCAGCCGCCAGCCAGTGATCTGCCGTCTTTTTCATTGCACATCACCTGATTGGGATCGCTCATGAATCATCCGTTTCGCCTTTCCTCCGCCGCCGCGATCGCGTGTGCGCTCTCTGTTTCCACCGCCAATGCGTCCGGCCGCGATACGCTGACCGATCGGTCGGCCGGTGCCAATGTCTTTCGTTCCGAACGGCGCGCCGCCATTCGCGATGATGGACATACGGCACGCATGAACCGCCGCCGCTCGCAGTACGCCGCGCCCGTGGAGCGTAGTCCGTTCGATACGCCGGATACGCGGCCGTTGCGTGTAACGGGCGATGCGCTTGTGGCAGCGCCGCCTTCGTTGGAACACGAACCCGAGTTGGTGTTGCCCGCGAATCGGGTCGCGCTCGGGGCGGGTGGCAGCGATAGTTTTGGTCGCGCGGTGCCCGGATACGAGCAGCGTGAGCAGAACTGGAATGAATACCTGCGGGCGAATGGCTCACGGCCGGCGGGTAGTGGCGGATCGTATGCGGCGCAGCGGCCATACGACGCGCCGCGCGGGCCGCATGGTGCGCCAAATCCGTTCGATCCGTCCGTGCCGCAGCCGGAGACGCGGACGTTCTATGACAACGGCGCCGGGACGCATTGCACGGCTACCGGCGGTGCGAGGACGTCGCGGTCATCTTGCAATATTGCCTGGTGATGGGCTCGGCGCGGGTGGCTTACGTTGCCCTATCCGGCGCGCTGCGCGACTTCGCGCAGCGTGGCCGCATCATGATGCGGCGTTGCCTTTTACAACTGCATGACGATTAGCCTGCCAGGCTCAATATCGATTCGCGCCTTTCGGCCCGGGACAAAACACGCATCGCTGATCAGCCACATTCCACCGATCTTCATGTACGGAAAGATCTTCTCCGGCTTGAGGTCGGTTTTCGGCGTACCCCACATTTCCTGAATCGTGACGAAACGTTCCGTCTTTGGTGGTCGTGCTTTATGATTCGGCTTAGCCATGGACAACTCCTGTTCAGTTGGCTGTGGTTAGCGGGTCGTGAGTGTTGGTAGCACTTGCGGCCCGCACTCGTTTACTGCGTTGCTTTTGATGGTTCGGATTCCTCCTTTGTTGGTATTCGGTGAATACAGTGCCTTGATAGGGAGTCGGCGCGTGTGGCACATCCATTCACGCGCACGGCATGCACGCAATCATCATCAGTTGGACATTGCCTATTAGACCATCACCGACGCGTATTGAGTTGCACGTTAGCCATTGGGTATAGGCACGCGACTTGGTCAGTCCTCGGTTTATTGCGCGCTTCGAAGCCAATGGGGAGCAAATCGACGCAAGCGCGATCCGTCCCTGACACGACTGATCAGAACGTGACGATTTGATACGGTTCGACCTTGGCCACGCGCCACGTATAGCCGCTACCGGTACGGCGGTGAGCCTGCGCTTCCTCTCACGCGAACGCGCATCGCGGTTGCCGTGGTCGTTACGATGGCATCCGCATTAGACATTCGCGCAGGCGCTTAATCAACTCCGGGTTGTCAGTGCAATCGATAGGGCGGATGTTGTCGAGTGCCGGGACGTTCGAACTTATCCACTTCTGGGCCGACTTCGGGCCGGCAACCCAGTAGATCGTGCAAGCAAGATCAAGGTGCCCATTTAGAGCCTTGGCGATATCTCGGACCTCCGGCAAATCCTTGTATTTCGCGAAAAGATCGGAGAATTTTTTCCAGACATCGTCACCAGCGTAGTACTGTTCGAGCTGATTCAACAGAGCACCCCCAAAAAGAAGCTAGATCGCCATCCTCATGATCATGCGCCAACGGCACGAGCACTACACCGTCACAATTCTGGCTGACTCAGCCTCCCGTATGTGAGTGCATGTGTAGTTGCTCTCGACGTCTTGGACCTCGGCAGATACCAGTCGTCCACCCGTACCGCAGCGATAAGAAAGCTCCATACTCGGTGTGCCAGTCGCCGCGCGGTACGGAATCTTCTTCGGCAACAGCGCGCAAGTATTGCGGTAAACAGTCGGCCGCTGTAGCGCGTGTAGTCGTCCACCGCATCCTTCGGGCGTGTGATTCGGAATCGGTCGAATCGCTTACGATCCGCGCCAATCAGGAAACGCGCTCACGGTAGCTTTCGCACCGGCTTATTCGTGGACGCTTTTTGCCAGGCGAGCAATATTCCCGCCTCTCCGCAAGCGTTGTTGACTTCGGGCAAAGCAGTCGCATCGACCGACCAAATCCACATGCCATTTGAAATGCTTTCCAACGATCCTCGAGAAGAATCAGATCCGATCCATTCTTTCAATGAAAGATCGTTGACGCGAATCTCCAGATGTTCTTCATTGAGAACATTCAGGGGATAAACCATCCTGAGTTTTGCTCCTTCGTAGCTCGCCGACCCTGGCGACCTATTAGGAAGCTCCCTGGTGAAAAGAGATGTATTTTCAAAAGGAAAAATTCCAACCAGATTAACACCAGTCGAATATTTGAACGCAATCGACGAATTTTCCGCATCGTAAGCGATCGCGCATTTAAATCTCACATTAATGGCCGCATGCTTTATAAATTTCACTATTTCTTCACCTACCTCGCCAATTGACCTCCCTATCTGGACATCAACAAATGATAGCCCCTCAAATTCCGGAGCATTGTGGCCAAATGAAATAACTGGGACGCCACCATTTTCCTCGTCGTTATATACCTGAAATTCAACGACCTCCCCAGCTGCAATCCTGCCCCTTAATTCAGCGATAGACGTTTCATGATCATCAGCAAATCTCTCTCCGTTCCGGACAACGAATTCCAGAAAAACCGCCTTAGTTGCTTCTCCACCAAATTGACGAAACAGGCTTTCAGCCAATGACAGAGCGGACTCGACCTGAGTCGGATCGGTTCCATAAATTACGATTCCAGCGCTCATCTCTTCTCAGACTCCTGATATTGAGGCGAGAACAATTCCGTTCGCGTCTTAGTTGGAAAATTCCGGCTCTTGAAGCTCCGGCGCATCTGGCCCAGTAGATCCGAGGAAGAATCGAATCCGAATTAACTGTCGCACTTCCCCGCTACGGTTTGTCTTTCACCCATCCGCAAGAATCATCTCGAAGATACATCACTTTCCGGCACACTATGCGCCAAGTTCGTTCATCTCGAATTTGTCCACCACCTGCAAGTAGACTCTTGCGCCGAAGGCATCGTCTGGAAGCGGATCAAAAATGAGGTCCTTTGTATACGCAGCCCCCTGAAGCGCCGAACACAGTCACCCACGTACAATAAGGGGTATCCAAGAGTTCGTAAGCCCTTTTTACTTCGATCTCCCCGTTTTGAACTACATCGCCAAGTCTACTTCCGAAAAACAAACGTCCCGACGAAGCGCACGTGGGAGGCAGGACGCACGCTTTCCGCGCTCAAATACTGAAAGTTATAAAGTAGGATCAGACCATTATCATCAGCACTGCGCATAGCTTCGAGCTGATGAATCAACACGTCGGCAAAACTATCGATCCAAGAAAATCCCACAAGATTCTCTCGAAGGCTTAGATCCGGTTGCAGCATGTCCGCCTCGCGAAAGTCATCGTCAAACCAATCAATTCCGGTATCGTCTCGAAACTGATTGGAAGAGTCACCGTTTTCGTCGTAGGTGTTCTCGATGTAGTCCGTAAGATCATCACCGTCAGTGAACTTCCCGATCCAGACTGATACTTTGTTAGCTTTTTCCATTTCTTCTTACTCCATCGGCGGCCGAAAACCTGCGGGAAGGTTGTCGATGCCATTACTCAAAACGCTTATCCTCGAACATCTTAAGCCGGTTGTGCTCGACGTACCCGCCCGGATGATCACTCGACACCAGGTTAGCCGCCGCATCCCAGCGAAACACTTCCGACGGCAATCCCGGCCCCGCCGCCTGTTCAACGCGACCAGTCGGGTCATACCGATAGTTCGTCGTGCCATAACGCTGATCGCGCATTTGGATCACATCGCCCGCTGCATCGTAAGCAGATCATCGGCCGCATGACCACGCTGCACAGCGTGCCGCGCACGACGGCCTACCGCGTCATATCCGAAATGACTGGTCGGCTTGCCCTACGTTCGCAGCACCTCGCGATGCAGATCATCGCGTTCCATGTCGGCGACCGCAGCACCGTCAACGCGAATCTGGTGCGAATGGCCCGACCCGTAATGCAGCCAGTCGATCGTCCGCTCGCCGGAGATCGTGGTGCTGACGCGATTGCCGAGTTCATCGTAGGTATGCGCGAGCCAGCCGTTCAGGTTGACCGGGTTCGTCAGCGACTGGTCACGGGCCGTTAGCGCATACAGTTTGCACGACGCAACCCGGCTCGCCCTTCCGTATAGCTACTCGCAACGCTCTCGAGCATTTTCCTTTACCGTGAGCCGCGCAATCGCATCGCCTTCGGACGTGTTCCGGAATTTCAAGAATCGCACGTGCTCTCTTTTTCCAATTACTCCGAGCACGCAAGTCATTTGGACGATTTAGCTACGAAATAGGCGAGCGCGTTGTTAGTTAGATAGTTCCCGTTGGAATCGCCTCGTCGCAAGTCGTCTTGTCCCCGACCCGCGCAGCAGGTTGATCGTTGATATAAACGCTCCCCGACCGATCGGCAATCATCTGCGACCCAGGATGGTCGGTACACGCGACGGTATCGAGATCGCCCGGCTTCGCCGCCCGCGCCGCCGGTTTGTTGTTGACGTACACGTTCCCCGATCCGCTCGCGATCTTGCCTTTGATCACGGGCGGCACCATTGAATTCGCCAGTGACGCGGCCGGCGTAGTCCGATGGGAAAGCGATCAAACACGGAAGGCAGAATCAATACCTTGGCCCGTTTCTTCTCGCGGTCCGCACCGGCCCCGTCCAGTTCCCGCTGACGGGGCACCTATTCCATCCTGCAACAATTCCGAATCTTGCCCGTCGTGCGGTTGCAGCGCGCCGGTCGTCACCCACAGGGTCACGCCGGTGCGTGTGTTTTACGGAGGCTACGGCATAGCTGGACATGGGGAACTGCCCCGCGTGCATATCAAAACTGAAGATCCACCTTTACTGCGCGAGGCGCATTCGCCGGCGGATCTTCCGGCGTTAGCCGGCTAACAAACTCCTGCAATGTGTCGGTGATGTTCGTCAAGCCCGTACCTCGTGGCGGCAAGCCCGGGCCCACCTCGCTCTCATGATCCCAGAACTCAACCGATCGAACACCTGATGGGTGAATTCTGAGGCAGACTTGATTTCCACCAGGCGCTTCTCCGATTGGAATCCAATCAGCCGGAATACGGCCCTTATACGTCTCAACCCTCTCGAGTATCGTCGATCCATATTTGCTCGACAGTCCGTAGAGAAGCTCTAAAGAATCGGTACCGTCCTGTGCTGCCCACGGTGACGGTTCATCAGAACGAAACTTGATGAGCGAATTGAACTCGATGTCACCGCCAAAATGCAACAACAGGTTTCTATAGTCGTCCGGAAGAGGGCCAACTTCGGCCTCAACGGAAGCTAAAAGTCGCATCTTCGTTTCCGACGACAACTTGTTAGGAGTTGCTCCGAGTTGCGAAAGTTTGTCTAGCATCGCGCCTTCCTCATATCTGCCGCAGATCCCGTGTGCGGGACATTTCCATGTAGATCAGATGGAATGAACTGAATTTCACCGTCCCAGCGGCCGTTGGTGCGCGGCAACCTATCGGCCGCCCAGCCCCACGGGTCAATCCATACGATCGGATTCGGCCCATACTGATACAAGTTCGTTCCGCCGATCAGCCCGATAGGGTCCGGATTGATGAAGCGTCCGATGTCCGGATCATAGAACCTGAACGTGCTGTAGTGCAGCCCGGTCTCGCGGTCCAGATACTGCCCCTGGAAGCGCAGGTGTTGCGACCGCGGAACGTGAGTCGGCACGGGCGCAGTCACCTGCACTTCGCCCCATGCCGATGCCGGTCGCTGTGGCGCTCGTGCGATCCATTCCTCCTGTACCGAGTTGCCCCAAACCTTGTAGCGCGCCTGCCAGACCAGTTCTCCACCTGCGTCGGTTAATTCCTCCGGCAGCCCCGAAACATCGTTGTGGAAATGATAGATCGCATCCCTTGCATCAGTATCGTTAGCCTCCGGCTTGCCCTGATCGATCCGCGCAAGCGGCACATAGCTATTAGCCTCATACAAATACGTCAGCGCTTCCTCACCCTGACGGTCGTGGTACGTCTCCTGCACCAACCGCATGCCGTCCCACGGGAAATCCGTACTCGCGTAACTGCCATTGAGCTTCCGAATCCGCCGACCAAACGCGTCGTATTCGAAATGCGTCGTCGCGATTCCGAGCCGGTCCTTCGGCACGACGGTCTTGAGCTGGTTCCAATCGTCGTATTCAAACGTGAGCTCGCCGGCCTATGCCCACTCAGCTTGCGAACCAGCCACCGGATCTATGGCCACGACGCAGGGGCACTGTGGGCGTGGTGACATATGATCCCAAGCACCGCGTCATTTTCCGCTGCGCACACACGATGCATCCTTCTTAATTCACATTAATCAAGTATAGTTACCTCCGCGACCTTCTTGGGACCCTCATAAATATCAAATGTTTTATGATTTAGCATTCGCTCCTTCGGAGCATTATCCACAAGAAAATCAACCTCACCAAGACTCACCATTTCCCCACTTGACTCAAAAGGATCATCCAAATTAAAAACAACACTCCATGCATTATTTTGCCAATTAACATCCTCAGAAAATCGAGACACAGAATAATATTTTCCTGCCGCCGGAGGCTTTTTCCTCCCCCCCTTCGTCTCAGAAACCCAAACCACTCTAACGGAATGCACTTGACACCTCCAATCCTTACCTACAGCCCGAATAATTAACCTCTTTACTCCAAGTGACCCTTGACCTCGGATTATTAAGATCTTCTATCTCAGCATATCGAGCAGGCCCAATGCAATCGAGCTGCGGATCATTGTGCATTTTTCCTGCTATATCATCAGGCACGTCTACTTGCACCACTCTAAAAGCACCCTCACCATGCCCCATCGTATTACCCCACTTTACCGCATCCTGATAAGACTCAGCAAACCACTTCCCTCCCATATTTCCATTAATAGTCCACTTACCGGATTTCATAAGCCCACTATACTCATCAAGGCTCATGGACCGATACAAAACCATTAACCCAAGAGGATCAATCCATGTCAGTGAGTTAGGTGCGTACTGATATAAGCTTACGCCACCGTTCAGACCAATAGGGTCTTGTGTAATAAATCGACCAATATCCGGATCGTAGAACCGGAAGGTGTTGTAGTGGAGCCCTGTCTCGCGGTCTAGGTACTGCCCTTGAAAGCGCAAGTTCTGCGGTCGCGGTACGTGAGCAGGCACCGGTGCAGCCGCTTGAGCGTCTCCCCACACCGCTGCCGGTCGATCTGGCACTCGCGCAACCCACTCCTCCTGCACCGCATTGCCCCACACCTTGTAGCGCGCCTGCCAAACCAGCTCGCCCCCAGCGTCAGTCAGTTCCTCCGGCAGCCCCGAAACATCGCTGTGGAAGTAATAAACAGCATCACGCACATCCGCATCATTGGCCGCCGCCTTCCCTTGATCGATCCGGGCAAGCGGCACATAGCTATTCGACTCGTACAAATACGTCAGCGCTTCCTCACCCTGACGGTCGTGATACGTCTCCTGCACCAACCGCATGCCATCCCACAGGAAATCCGTACTCGCGTAACTGCCATTGAGCTTCCGAATCCGCCGACCGAACGCGTCGTACTCGAAATGCGTAGTCGAGATTCCAAGCCGGTCCTTCGTCACGACGGTCTTGAGCTGGTTCCAATCGTCGTATTCAAGCGTGAGCTCTTTAGCAGGCCCATGCCCACTGAGCTTGCGAACCAGCCGACCATAAACGTCATACTCGAAGCGCTTGTCCTCGAACATCTTGAGCCGATTGTGCTCGATGTACCCGCCCGGATGATCGTTCGACAATTGAATATCTTAGATCGAACGCCCAGAATACACCCTGTCGGTTAGCATTTTTCCGACCCACACACAAAGGCACGAATCTCAATACAGCCTAAAATCGAAAATCACCCTCATCAAACATTCACACACCTCAAAATAACCATAAATTAAATATCAAAAAACCACTCAATGAATTCATTGAACCCACCCCACCGGGGATTGAGACTCCCACTCAAAAATTGCTTTAGATCATCACCCAAACCAAGATCAAAAACTTCGCCAGTCTCTGCATTATAAAAATACCCTCTCTCTCCAGAAAACGAGTCCAATGGAATATATGGCTCCGGTATTTTAAGAGCCTCACGGGTCATCCTCAACCTGCCAGCATAATCAGAATTATTTAAAAACCAACAGATTTGATATATCTCACCATTTTTCGAAACAAATGTCGGACCATCCTCGACGTGCAGGTAAAATTGAGAAAAGTCCGATGCTATATCGATGCCAATTCTCGAAAGAGCATCTTGATATGTCGGCTCAACGTTATCAAACCACCAGTTTTTACTTTTGAAAAATGAAATAGCCTTATTTGTTAACATATCAAACTCCACATCGTCCAACAGACTTCCTTCGCTCCACCTCGGCGGCAGCACGTTGTTGCCAATATGCCTCCCGGTCCAGATTAAATGTATCTTTATTTACAGGATTGACTGGATGCGCATTCGGCAAACATGGATGCAGCGCATTAGTCCCATAGAATCGCTGATGAGTATCAGCTGACAATTCAAACAGGGAACCTAACCCATCTTGATTCGAGTGATGCAGATTGAGTTGCGAATATACCCCATTCTTCACAACGAATGGACTCTTTCCACTCGCCGCCAAATCGAGATTGGTTACTGTTCCATTTCGTGCATTCACCGGCAAATTCCAATCAATAGCTTGCTGATAAACAGTATGTGTACTCCCTGATGGCGCAGTAAACACTGAGGGAGTAAAGAATCCCGTCACCCCCCACGGATCAATCCATGAGATCGGATTGGGTGTGTACTTATACAGGTTGATCCCACCCCGCAAAGAGATTGGATCGGTGGTGATGAAGCGACCAAGATCTGGATCATAGAATCGGAACGTGTTGTAGTGCAGGCCCGTCTCACGATCAAGATATTGCCCCTGAAATCGGAAGTTTTGCGGTCGCGGTACGTGGGGAGGTGTCGGCGCAGAAAACTGTGCCTCCACCCCATGCCGGTATTGATCGCTGCGGCTTCCGCGCAACCCACTCCTCCTGCACCGCGTTGCCCCACACCTTGTAGCGCGCCTGCCAAACCAGCTCGCCCCCAGCGTCAGTCAGTTCCTCCGGCAGCCCCGAAACATCGTTGTGGAAGTAATAAACAACATCACGCACATCCGCATCATTGGCCGCCGCCTTCCCTTGATCGATCCGGGCAAGCGGCACATAGCTATTCGACTCATACAAATACGTCAGCGCTTCCTCGCCCTGACGGTCGTGATACGTCTCCTGCACAAGCCGCATGCCATCCCACAGGAAATCCGTACTCGCGTAACTGCCATTGAGCTTCCGGACCCGCCGGCCGAACGCGTCGTACTCGAAATGCGTAGTCGAGATTCCAAGCCGGTCCTTCGTCACGACGGTCTTGAGCTGGTTCCAATCGTCGTATTCAAGCGTGAGCTCTTTAGCAGGCCCATGCCCACTGAGC